>Ga0105249_10005323_pt1 | contig 11104 bp, 9 predicted proteins | sample KBSS44metaG_FD_81522 | JGI IMG/M metagenome (GOLD analysis project Ga0105249, IMG submission 81522) | Switchgrass rhizosphere microbial communities from Kellogg Biological Station, Michigan, USA - KBS S4-4 metaG | ecosystem: Host-associated > Plants > Roots > Rhizosphere > Soil | place...
AGCGCGTCGGCCACCTCCCTGGTGATCCGCAGGGCGTCCTCGATCGGGAGCTGCCGTTCCCGATCCAGCCGCTGCCGGAGGGACTCGCCTTCGACATAAGGCATGACATAGTAGAAGAGACCGTCACGGCCTCCGGAATCGAACAGGGGGAGGATGTTAGGGTGGCTGAGGCCGGCGGCGATCTCGATCTCGCGGAGGAAGCGCTCCGGGCCGATGGCCCCGGCCAATTCGGGCCGGAGGACTTTCACGGCAACGGCGCGGTGATGCTTGAGGTCCCGCCCGAGGAAGACGGTAGCCATCCCGCCGCGGCCGAGCACGCCCTCCAGTGAGTAGCGGCCAGCCAGCTCGGCCGTCAGCACGGCCTCGAGTTCCGGAATCGGAGGGCCGGGCGGCTGCTCCAGGAAGCCAGTGGCCCCGTGGTCGGCGGCGAGCAGAGATTCGACCTCGTGTCGGAGTGCCACATCCGCTCCGCAGGCCTGCTCGAGAAATAGCGCCCGTTCGCCCGGCTCTCGGTCGCGCGTCGCCAGGAACATGGCTTCGACTTCACGCCAGCGCTCGGGCGTGGGCCGTGACGCCGGCTCGTTCGCGCTCATACCGTTACGCTCGGGCTAGGCGGCACTCAACTCACGCCTGAGCCAGGCTCGCGCCGTGACCCACTCCCGCTTGACCGTCGCCGGGGAGACACCGAGCACGGCCGCCACCTCGTCGATCCCGAGTCCCCCGAAATAGCGCAGCTCCACCAGCTGGCTCTTCTGCGGGTCCAACTCGGCCAGCCGCCCGAGCGCCTCATCGAGCGCCAGCACATCGACGCTCGGCTGCGGTCCAGCGATCCCCATCCCCTCGTCGAGCGTAATAGCGTGCACCGGCCCTCCTCGCTTGGCCGCGCCTCGGGCGCGGGCGTGATCGACGAGGATCGAGCGCATCGCCTTAGCGGCCACTCCGAAAAAATGTCCGCGACCCTTCCATGCCACCGACGACTGACCAACGAGGCGGAGATAAGCCTCGTGCACCAGCCCGGTGGTCTGCAGGGTATGCCCCGCCGGCTGTGCCCGCATGTAGCGTCTGGCCTGTCGCCGCAGCTCGTTATAGACCAGCGGCAGGAGCTCATCCAACGCCGCCTGGTCGCCTGATGCCCAAGCCTGCAGCAGGTCGGTGACCGTGTGGGTCGATCCGGGGATCATCGTGCCGCCGTGTATGTGCAGGAAGGGTGCGTGCTGCGTCGCCGAGCGTACCTGCCGAGGTCGGCCACGCGAGGAAGGCGGGTCGCAGCCCGGGATACGGGCTGAGCCTTTTCTCCCGAGTTTTCCGTGTTCAGAGATAGGAGCTCTGCAGTTGACGTTACCCTGCGGGCCCACGACGCGCCACTTCACGAAGTATTGGCCTGGCCTGCGGCGCGTCCTCTCTCACCTGGAGACCCCGACGATGCAATCCCTGACACTGACCGGCGCGGCGATGCTGGCCGCCGTCCTCCTGACCGGCTGCGGCTCTGACTCAGACCCGACCGCCGTGAACCTTCCCACCCGCACGGCCGACGCAACCGACCCCAACACTGCGGATCATTTCCAGACAGTCGAGGCAGTCACTTTCGAGGTAGAAAACCCGTGTAACGGTGAGTTGATAATCTTTTCGGGAATAGCCGAGACTCAGGTCACCTTCGTGGATACGCGCGAGCATCTGGACGCGGGATTCTGGCTGCACATGGAGCTCCAACAGCACACTACCGCTTCCGGCACGGGCTCGGAGACCGGCGCCACTTACACGATCAACGACATCTTCCACGAGGGCTTCGAGTCGCCGAACCCGCCAGCCCCGCATTTTACTGTCGCAGAGCACGCGACAACGCGCGTCACCAGCGACATTGCGGGCCTCAGCTTCCTCGGCCACTTTGTGTTTCAAGGGGTGGTCCCCTCGGGTCAGGATTTCAAAGTCACCGCATCGCTGGACAGACTGACGTGCAGCTGAGGCGAGGTTGGGGGTGACCTTGTTCTAGCCCACTACGCGAATTCGAGAACGTTCTACAACAAGAGAAAAGCGCCGCCTCAGCACATGCCGAGACGGCGCTTTGAGTTGCCCCTTCCTGGGCTCGACGGCCGCCGCAGGTTAACCAGGACTCTCCTGATCCAAGGGGCCGCAGTAACCACCCGAATTCCAGAACCCTGCAACCATTACGCGACTGGCTACGATCTTCGCCCTCATCGTTGGATTGTGAGCTCAAGCCGCCAGTCGCGCCAGTGCGGGCGATGTCACGGCCCGCGCTGCCGCATCAGCTTCGCCAGCTCTGCGCCCACCCGTTCGACCTCCGGCTTCACCTCCGGTTCAGGATCCGGCCGCAGCGCGAGGTAGTGCTGGTACGCGCGGATGGCGCCAGCGGTATCGCCGGTTAGGGCGGCGAGGCGACCCTCCTCGCGTAGGAAGGTCGAGAGGTACCACGTTGGAAGCATGTTGTAGCGACCAGCGCGCCGGCGCACGGCCCGCAGGGCGAGGTGGAGGTCGCCTTGGGCCTCCGCCACGCGGGCGATGACTAGGTTGGCCGCCAGCGACTGCCCGACAATGAATGAGCGAGCCGCGGAGTCGGCGCGCTCAAGCTTGGCCGCAGCCTCGGGCAATTTGAGTTCGGTGGCAGAGACGGCGTCTAGCAGCGCGGCACACAATGCCGTGTACTGTGTCACTGCAATGGAGTCGTCGGCGGGGAGTCCCGCCACCGCGGCCGTCCGGAGCCGGCGAACTGCCGCTTCAGCGTAATGATATTCACCTCGCGCCTGCCGCCAGGTGGCTAGCGCGCAGAGACTGTGCAGCTGTTCCATGCCTGCTTCGCCCGGGGAGATGGCACCATTTGCATGGGGCGCCAGCCGTCGGGCAGCCTCGACGGCCGCGCTCGTATCCCCTCCCCAATAGAGTGCTTCGCGAATTGGCAGGCCGAAACTTACTCCGGCCGTGCTGAGGACAGCTGGAAGGACGCGGGTTGCCTCGCGAGGACGGCCGCCGTTCAAGGCGAAGACGTGGCGTGCGAATGCCGCGCCATCAGGGTCACCCACCTCCCACTGTCGGATCATCAGGTTCGCGGCACGTTGGTAGTCCTGGGTCGCGACCCCAGCCGACGCGGTAAACCTATAAATCAACGTGAACGTCTCCGGGTCCATCGCTTGTGAGTCGGCCCAGAAGACGCGACGCATCGAGTCGCCCAGGGTAACCGCCCGGTGCCAGCGGAGATACCACCCTTGCGAGCTGGTAGAGTCCGCGGCCAAACGCAGTCGCACCAACCGTCGGACCGATGCGGTGTCGCCGTCCACCTGGGCGATCTCCACCATGTGCGTCAACATGGGTGAGCCCTCGGGGGACACTGAAACGGTGCCGCTCGCCGAGTCGAGCGCCCATGCCCGTTGGAACGCACCGGCTGCCAGTCGCAAAGGGTCGACCAGGCCGGCAAACATCCCATCGTGGTAATACGCGTCGCCAAGGCCGTACCAGATCTCGGCTCGGTCAGGGTACTCCTTCGAGGCCGTCTGCCATCTCTGGAACAACACCGGAGCGGTAGCGAATGGCGCGGCCCAGACGTCCAGCAACGCCTGATCGCCTGGACCGAGCCGCTCGCGGCCGGCCTGTGCCAGTCGCTTCGCCCTCCCCGCCTCACGACTCTCGCCACCGGAAGCGGCGTAGTACGACGCGTGCACCACTTCCAGCGCCGCCAGCACGAACGTGGAATCGAGGAGCGTCGCCTGATGGAACTGGCGGAAGGCCTCGTCCCAGTCTCCCTTCCGAAATGCCGCGCGGCCTGCCAGGTAGGCGCGGGTTGCCGGGAGTGACGTGCTGGCCAGCGAGGCGACCTGCGAGGTATGAACTCCCGCTTCCTCACTCAGCAGTCGTGCCGTGAGCCGGTCCACGAGCGTCGCAAGACTGTCGACCGGCCCCTCGACGCTCGCGTGGGCTGTGCTCCGACCGTCAGGGGTGGTGAGCAGCGAGGCGGTGACAGTAAGATGCGCAGGGGTGCCCACTACGCTGCCGTCGATCACGCGCCCGGCACCGAGGCGGCGCGCGACCTCGAGCGCCGCCACCGGGGCGATGTCCTTGCCCTCTGCGCCCGCCACCCGGCGCCATGCGCTCAGGATGGCGCTCGGCTCGGCCGCGCGGAGCTCCCCTTCGCCAGAGAGCTTGATCGCCAAGAGATCCACCAGCCCCTCGTGCAACCAGGCAAGCTCGGGGTTTGCCCCGGAGACGCGGAAGGGGAGAATTGCCACCAACCGCGGGTTCGGCGTGGCAGCGCCCGGTGGCCGCCGCATCAGGTAGCCGATTCCAGCTGCCAGGACCGCAGCAACGGCCACCCCGAGCAAGAGTCCCCGCCGACGTGACCGAAACCCGGGGCGTGCAGAAGCAGCCGCACTCGCCACTCCGTCCAGCGCCTTGGCGAACTCGCCGGCCGTCGCAAACCGGTCGGCAGGCGCCTTCTGGAGGGCACGCGTCACCGCCTGCTCCAGCGCAAGCGGAAGATCGGGTCGTAGCGCGCGGAGCGACGGCACGGGAGCCGTCGCGTGTTGATCCAGAATGGCCTGCACGGTGGCACCGGTGAACGGCGGCGCACCCACCAGCATCTCGTAGAGCACGCAGCCGAACGCGTAGATGTCAGTGCGGCCATCGATCCGGGCGGTCCGGGTCGCCTGCTCGGGGCTCATGTACGCCGGCGTGCCAAGCGCCGGGATGGTTTCCGTGGCCCCAGCATCCACCACGCCCGCATCGATGGCGCGGGCGATGCCGAAGTCCGCGACAATGGCCTGGCCCTCCTGGAGCAGGATGTTTTCCGGTTTGATGTCGCGATGCACGACGTGCTGCCGGTGGGCGTAGTCCAGCGCGCCAGCCACTTCCTGAATGATGCGGCGCGCGCTCGCGAGCGGGATCTGTCCCTCGCGGGAGAGCCGCTGGCGAAGCGACTCGCCCTCGACATGGGGCATGACGTAGTAGAGCCGGCCGTCGATTTCGCCCGAGTCGTGCAGCGGAAGGATGTGCGGATGCTGCAACCCGGCGGCGATGTCGATCTCGCGGAGAAACCATTCGCGACCGATCGCCGCCCCGACCTCGGCGTCGAAGACTTTGACCGCCACTGTTCGGTGGTGCTTATGGTCCTGGGCCAGGTAGACCGTGGCCATCCCGCCCCGGCCGAGCACGCCCTTGACCTCATACGCGCCGAAGCGCGTCCCCACCGCCAGAGCCTGAGATTCCTGCCGTTCGACCCACGACATCAACGGCGCAGCGTCGTTCAGTACGGGTTGGTTGAGGTAGTCTGCGGCACGTACGGCGGCGGCGACCAGACGCTCCACCTCGGCGCGCAAGGCGGCGTCGGCGGAGCAGGTCCGCTCGAGGAACTCCGGCCGAGCGGCTGCCTCCAAGTCGAGCGCCAGGTCGACGAGACGTGACACGTCTTCCCATCGGGCCTGCATCGCGGGGTTCACTGTCGCTTTCCGTTCGGGACTACGAGAGTCACCGGTTCATCTCGAGGTAGAGCCAGCCCCGCGCCTTGGCCCAGTCGCGCTGGACCGTCCGCCGCGTCACCCCCAACACGTCTGCCGTTTCTTCCTCGGTGAGCCCACCGAAGTAGCGGCACTCCACCACCTGGCTGAGGCGCCGGTCCAGCGCGGCGAGCCGTTCCAGTGCCTCGTCGAGCGCGAGCACCATCTCACTACGCTCGGCGGCCGGCACATCCGCGTCCAGCGTGAATCGTACGCTCCCCCCTCCGCGACGTGCGGCCCGGTTCCGCCGCGCATAGTCGACCAGGATGCGCCGCATCGCCCAGCCGGCGACGAGAAGGAAATGACCACGATCGCGCCATTCGACCCGAGACTGGTCGACCAGTCGGATATAGGTCTCGTGGACCAGGCCGGTGGTGCTCAGGGTGTGTCCCGGCCGCTCGCGCCGGAGCTGGGCGTGCGCCAGATGCCGGAGCTGCTCGTAGACCAGGGGAAAGAGCCGATCCATGGCCTGGGGGTCGCCGCCGCGCATCTCGATGAGGAGGTCGGTGACCTGTTGGCTGTCGCCGGCCATCGGCGTCGCGGGCTGATCCATGGGGAGGGGATCCTGACGAGCTGCGGACCCTGCAGGAGAGTCCACTGCGCCAGTCAAAGATGCAGGCGCGGCAGATGGGTGGCAACGGCAGCTCCCGGGACTGTCTCCCGGCGAAACCACTCCAACTCCACGGGCGAATGTCGCCTTTCACCGGGAAAGGCCGCGTGCACCAGTACGAGCAGGTGCACGACCTCTCTCACCTGGAGAACCTGACGATGCGATCCCTGACACTGACCGGCGCGGCGGTACTCGCGGCCGCCCTCCTGACCGGCTGCGGCTCGGACTCAGACCCGACCGCGGCGAATACGGCAGGTCCCCTGGCCGACGCGACGAGCTCCCAGACGGTCGACCATTCCTCGATTAACGAACCGTTCCCAGGCGCGGACGTCTTCGTCAATCCCTGCAATGGGGAGACGATTCAGTTCACTGGTACGTTGGTGGGGCAAGTGACCACCATGCTCACCCATTTCGAGCTCCAGACAATCATTTCGGCGACGGGCACGGGCCTGACGACGGGTGCAGCGTACACATTCTACGTGAACCACCACGAGGGGTTTAACTCGCCGACCCCGGAAGCGGTCAACTTCACCTACCGCTTTCTGGAGCGCGACATAGCGACCAGCACGACGCCCGGGCTCTCGTTTGCGGGGCACTTCTACTTCAACTTCGTCGCGCTCCCGGACGGCTCCTTCAAGATCACGCGAGAAAACGACCAGCCGGATGAGTGCACGGGTTGAGCATGAAGCGATGCTGACGGTAGGTCTGTCCCCGATGTGCGACCTCTTTTAGCTGGAGAACCTGACAATGCGATCCCTCACACTGACCGGCGCGGCAGTACTCGCGGCCGCCCTCCTGACCGGCTGCGGCTCGGACTCAGACCCGACCGTCGCGAATACTGCAGGTCCCCTGGCCGACGCGACGAACTCCCAGACGGTCGACCATTTCTCGATTAACGAACCGGCAACGGATGTCTTGGACAATCCCTGCAATGGGGAGACGGTTCAGTTCACTGGTACGTTGGTGGGGCAAGTGACCAGGATGGACCCGCCGACGCATTACGAGGCCCATTTTATCCTTTCGGAGACGGGCACGGGCTTGACGACGGGTGCAGCGTACACATTCTACGTGGACCGCCACGAGTCGTTTAACTCGCCGACCCCGGAAGCGCTCAACTACACCTACCGCTTTCTGGAGCGCAACGTAGCGACCAGCACGACGCCCGGGCTCTCGTTTGCGGGGTACAACTACTTCAACGTCGTCGGGTTGCCGGACGGCACCTTCAAGATCACGCGAGAATCCGACCCGCCGGAGGAGTGCACGGGTTGAGCATGAAGCGGTGCTGACGGTAGGTCTGTCGGGGGAGCACTGACATTGTTCCGAGATACCTCTACACCTTGACGGAGCAACTCACTCACCGACTCACACACCCCGCAGATAGGCGAAGCCCGACATGACGTAAGTCATTGTCGGGCTTCATTGCCCCTCCCTTCGCCTTCGGCTCAGGACAAGCCTGGGCTCGAACCAGGACCATCATGGTCCAGGGACCGCCATACCCCCGACTTCCGGCACTTACTCTTCGCGCGAGCCGTGCGACGGCCTCACGGCCGCCGCCTCGCACGCCATACCGTGCCTATTTCTGGAGGTCAATCACGACCTTCTCGGGGGTACCATGCCCCCCCATCCCCATGAACTTCTCGACATCCGCGACGTCCGGCTTCGGCGAGATCGCGAGGAGCGCGGATTCGTTGGGGTGGAGCATGCTGACGACTTTCTTCAGATCCCCCTCCGACAAGCGGCTGGCGGGCCCACTCGCCGGCCTGTACTGGCTGGCATTTTCGCCAGCATTCGCCGGCAGCGCGCCCAGCCTCGCGACCGCGGTGTCGATGATCACGCTGGCCTGCATTGCCCTGTCGGAGCCGCCGGCCTTATTGCCCCTCTGCGTGACCTCCACCTTGCCAGTCGAGTCTTTGACGATGACCGCCCAGGCTTCGACCTTGTCGTAGTTCTTCTTGTTCATCTGCGTTACGGTGTAAGCGGCTCCGCCTATGTCTTTCCAGACGGCGTAGACCATCTTGAGCGGAGGGTCTTTGTCCTGTGCCACCAACGGGTTGGCGAATAGAACAAACAGGGCAAGTGGCCAAGTGCCACGCGTGTAAGTACCCATAGGGTTCTCCAGTGAATGGGTAGGCATGAAACCAGACTAGGTAGGAATGCAATCCGGCTCCAAGGCCGAAGGTAGGGAGCCGGAATTGGGCCGACCATTGGATCTTGGTGCAGGTGCCTGCCCGCCACTGGAGAAATGGTCGCAGAAACGGCTAGAGCGGGCGCATAAGCGAAAAGGCCCGATCCACCGAAATGGTATCGGACCTTCAAGTTGCCCCTCCTGGGCTCGAACCAGGACTCTCCTGATCCAGAGTCAGGCGTGTTGCCAGTTACACCAAGGGGCAGGGGCGGTAAAAGTAAAACCGGGGTTGGGGGGTGGGAAGTGGGACAGGGGGTGGGGTGAGAATAATGCAGCCCTCCGATCGTATCCCTTCTGAATCAGGGGGACAGAGGGTTTAGGGCTGCACCACACATCGCCGTTGGCTCGCATCGGGGAGGAAGGACCCATGTCGCTACGTATCAATGACGAAGCTCCGAATTTCACCGCCGACACCACCCAGGGGACGATCACCTTCCACGAATGGATCGGGAACGGCTGGGCAATCCTGTTCTCCCATCCCAAGGATTTCACGCCGGTGTGCACCACCGAGCTGGGATACATGGCGAGCCTCAAGCCTGAATTCGACAAGCGCAATTGCAAGGTGATCGGGATCAGCGTGGACCCGGTCGGCAGCCACCAGAAATGGCTCGCAGATATCGAAGAGACTCAGGGTCACACGGTGAATTACCCCTTGATCGGCGACCCAGAGCTCAAGACGGCAAAACTCTACGACATGCTCGAGGCCGAAGCGGGCGACACCTCGGAAGGGCGCACCGCGGCGACCAACGCGACTGTGCGGACCGTCTTCGTGATCGGCCCAGACAAGAAGATCAAGCTGATGTTGAGCTACCCGATGTCGACCGGCCGCAACTTCGACGAAGTCTTGCGGGTGCTCGACTCGATGCAGCTTACCGCGCAGCACAAGGTCGCGACCCCGGTCAACTGGAAACGGGGCGACGATGTGATCATCCTGCCGGCGGTTTCGGACGACGAGGCGAAGCAGAAATTTCCCGCTGGCTGGAAGGCGCCCAGGCCCTATCTGCGGATCGTGAAGCAGCCCCAATAGGGCGTGAGATGTAAGCGGGGGACCTACTCACCTGAACTCGATGAGTCGGTCCCCCTCGCTACGCTCGCGATACCCTCTCGCTGCGCTTCGCTCACATCAAGAACTTCAACTCCTACCAGATCTTTTCCCTACTCCGCCCCGTCTCCTGACACGAGCGGCCTCAGCGGGGGCTGCGGTCGAGAAATTCCAGTCGAGCCGCAGCCGGCGCCGAAAGCTGGTACTGCTATGAGAGTGCGTCCCGTCGACGGCGTCTACTCACCGCGCGGAGTACACTCCGGATACGAGGTTCCCTTGATGACCAGGGTCCCTCGGCCGTCCTGATGCCGGAGGTTGTCGACAACATCCCTTCTCACTCCTCACTCCTCACGCTTTCCCTATTCCCTGTTCCCGCTTTTCTCACTTCTCCAGCGTGCACTCCGGATACTTCTTCCCCTTGAGCTTAAGGGTCCCCTTCTCACCCTTGTTCCAGAAGCTCGTGGTCGAATCCGTCACTGCCACGTACTTGGCACCCGAAGCCGTCGTCACGGGGCGAAGATCGAGACTGCCCAGGCTGGTGGTCAGGACCGCGCGGTCTCCGACGTGGCCGAAAGAGATGTTCTCGGTGCCGCAGACAAACTTCATGTCAGCGGGGGCGGCCGGTGCTGCGGCCGTATCCGCCGGCGGCGGGGCCATTCCCGCAGCCATCTCTCCGCCGGCCTGGTCGGCCGGACGACGATTGCGGCCCAGCGCCCAGACGACCAAGACGACCGCCAGAGCGGCCAGCGCGGGGACCAGCCAGCGCTTGCTACTGGGCGCTGGGATTCGCGGGGCCGAAATGCCGATGTCCTTGATTCCGAGTATCGAGCCCAATCCCGCCGGAAGAGCTCGCATGATCGAGTCCTTCTCAGCGAGCAGCAGGTTGCCGAGGCCTCCGGGGTTGAGTCCGCCCGTTCGCACGCGGTTTCCCAGGAGGCCAAGCACCAGCGGTGCCGCCATGCTCAGCAGCGTGGAGCCCGAGCCGGAACGGAAACCGGCGAAGCGAGAGATCCAATCACCGATTGGTGACGACTGACCGCCGAACACACCGGAGAGCAGCTTGCTGGCCGCGGCGCCGAGCGGGGATTGTGGTGTTGCGCTGAGGGCGAGTCGCGGGTCCCGAATCACGCTACCGTCATTCGCGGGACTCGAAATCAGGTCGAAGAGGGGACGCATCGCCTGGGAATCCCCGGCCTTGGCGACGATACCGGCGAGGATGGCCGGGAAGGCTGCACCGAGACCCGTGGCGACAGCCCCTTCGCTTTCGCCGAGATTGCGGGCCGCGCCGGAGAGGAACTCCGGCGTCACCATGCTCTTCAGGCCATCGAGTAAACTCGTAGCCATGATTCACCTCCGAAATACAAAAGTCTCACTTGGCGTATGCGGTCCCTCGCGGGAAGTGCGGCACCAAGTTGGCGAGTAGTCGGGAATTGCGGTGCCGGAACGGCAGCAGGGCGAACTGAGGGAGGGCTGGAGGGTTCTACTCGCGCGCCGAACGATCAGCGAGTGATCAACCAGAGTGCTCCGGCGGAACTGTTTCACCAGCATTTAGATCGACCCGCAGCCTACCTGGCTCACCAGCGCGGCAATTGGCCTAGCAAATGACCTGAAAGGGTTTACACCGCCCCGGCACACCACCCCACCTGCTGTACCCTATTCAGTGATTTAGGGGCTGTCTATCGGACCTTGGGGCAGGACTGCGGGAGAAGCTGAACAGCGGGAAAAGGGAACGGCGAACGGCGAACGGGGAACGGGGAACGGGGAACGGG
>Ga0105249_10005335_pt1 | contig 11089 bp, 9 predicted proteins | sample KBSS44metaG_FD_81522 | JGI IMG/M metagenome (GOLD analysis project Ga0105249, IMG submission 81522) | Switchgrass rhizosphere microbial communities from Kellogg Biological Station, Michigan, USA - KBS S4-4 metaG | ecosystem: Host-associated > Plants > Roots > Rhizosphere > Soil | place...
CGATGAAGAACACCGTAACCCCTACAGGATCGCCTTGCAGAATCGACCACTCCAAAACACTTCGACCGCGGTACGCAGGCAGGATTCCGATGTGATGGTTCAGGATTCCGAGACGAAAAGCGTCAATCGTTACGTCGCGATAAATAACACCGGCTTTATGTAATCCCACATCGAGGTTGAGTTTCTTGAGTGTGTCTACAGACTTCGGATCGTGAAGAGGCCGGCGTAGAAGGATCAGTCTACCGGTTGTTAAGAGTTGTAGCGGTTTGAGACCTTTGAGCGTGGTACGGAAAATTCGAGCGAGATTCGCTAAGTAGCTGGTCCATGCCGACCGGTGCGGTGAAGGACTGAGAATAATGAAGACGTCGTGATCGATGGCTTTATAAATCTCAAAGGCAGACGAAAACGAATGTGCAAGTATGCCGATCCGCATTTAATTGATGTGAGTGGCCAGCGCTCTTATATAGAAGTTTAGAAAAGACAGCCGCAACGAATTATCCGGAGACCAGTCAGAAGGCAACAGTTCGTAATAATAGTTGAGCGCGTCGAGATATCTGAGATCAGTCGTGAACGAAGCGTAGATCGCTATTAAGTTTAATCTCAAAAGAAGATCGTCGCGGTTTAAGAGATGTAATGAATGCTGCTCAATGCGCGATCGATCGGCAACCATCAGTCGTTCGAGCAGGTGTTCTCTTACTCGATGTTCCGAAGATGCCGCCACATTGAGCGGATGAAGATAGCGCATCGTGAGCAACTCAAAACGCCGCTGCGGATCTCGGATGGAGGCCGTCAGGTGGCGAAGTCTCAACGAGTTCGACCGGTTCGTCCGCGGCTAACGCGCGAATTGCAGTTAATGAATCACTCCTGCTTTCGAACCACGCTACGGGCGTTGTCCAATTGCTGAGCGGTTGCGAGCTGGTTTTACATACCTCGTCATACCGCTGCCGAAGCGCGTTAGCGATGATTTGTTGCCGCGTGTCCAATTAGGCTCTTGGTCTGATCGGCTTTGCTCAACCTCAGTAGTCAAACTTGGACCGGGTCAGTACCACCCTCGCGGTAGCGGGTGGGTGCGCAGCCGTGCGGCGACTGACCATCACTACGGGCTTAAAGGCTGCGCACCCACCCGCTACCGCGAGGTGGTACTGACTCGGTCCAACAACGATGTTGACTTTTGAAACAAAGCCATCTTAATCGTAAATTTCTGTTTCAGGTTTCTGGCCAGCTCGGTGAGGGTTACGAACTTTATATCAGAGCTCTCAGCGGCCTTCTCCAGAAACCTTTCCAGATCGGAAAAGTTTTGAATGTCTTTGGTGTGGTTTTCGAGCACGAAGAACTCTTCCTCACAACCCGTGTAATCGAGTTTAATGTTGCGCGTGTCGTATTTGACTCCGGCCACAATACTCATATCGAATACGATGCCGAGCTCGACCAGCAACTCGAGCATATGCGGCGAGGGCGCAATGCACCATGCACCCGAGCGAAACGACACGCAGCGATAGTCTGGATCAATTTCCTTGAGCAGGTTCTCGAGATAGTCTTTACTGCGCTGCAACATCCGCCGCGCCTCTTCGCGAGAGTAGTTCAAGATCGACCAGTCAGACGTGAGTTTCCAACGACCGTCGTGGTATTCGGCATTCTGCCATTGCGGGTGTACGTGCAACTGAATGTCGTGGCCCCTGCCGGAACGTTTCTCGCACCGTGTCGTCCCACTCATCTGCAAGGGTTCTTAATTCGGAATGCTGATCCTGATACTGCCGGAAAGTAAGTTGTTGCATTACTTCGGCGTTGAATGAGCCGCGGATGCCGAGACGGTTGTAGATACTGACAAGACGACGCATCGGCTCGAGCTGCAACCGGCGAATGTCGCCAGAGCCGTTGCCACTCAATTCCCAATCATCGACCACGGCAAGGTGTACTGTCGTCATAGATGGGATCGGATTATAACGCCTCGCCCCGATTATGTCGTTTTGCCGTAGGATACGAATATGAAAACGACGCTCACAATATTCATCTTATTTGTTCTTGCTGCGCCCGGCACTAAAACCCGTTCATTCTCGCGCGTCATGCTACTCGAAGAGAAAGGCGAAACATCGGCAAGCGTCAGCGTAGGAGATCTAAACGGCGATGGATTGACTGACATCGTATTGGCCAAGGGACGTCACTGGCCACTTCACGATCGCGTTTTGGTCAACGACGGAAAGGGTGGGTTCATTGCGAGTAATCTTTCGGACGAACCGGATCGCACTTACTCCGCGGCATTAGCTGATATCGATCTTGACGGAGATCTCGATATCGTTGTCAGTAACGACAGTCCCGATCCAAAGAAGCTATTCAAGAATGATGGCACAGGCCACTTCACTGCCGCTGGCTCATTTGGCGAAGCCAGATGGGAAACTCGATACGTGACTCTCGCAGATCTTAATGGGGATCGATATCCAGACATCATTGTTGCAAATCGCGTCGACGATCCAAAGACCTCGGTACCAAGCTACGTGTGTCGGAACAATCAGAAAGGTGAATTTCCAGCTTGTATGCCGTTTATAACCGGATCCGCTACGTCGATCGTTGCCGGTGATTTCGATGGCGACGGTGCGCTTGATCTTTTCGTACCACACCGCGATGGTGGTCAAAGTTTTGTTGTCTGGAACAACGGCAAGGGCTTTTTCGACTCAAACACAAAGATAGGGCCCACCACAGTTTGGACACGCATGGCCGCCGCTGGTGATTTCGATGGTGACGGACGGCTCGACCTCGCCGTAATCGAAGAACGCAAGAAGGCGGCGTTTGTGATCCGGAACTTAGGCAATCGCCAGTTCGGCGAGTTAGTAAGACTTCCCGGTGCCGCGCGAGAACCTTACGCAATTGCCGCTGCTGATCTGAATCGCGATGGCAAGCTCGACATCATTGTCGGGCACGTCGAACTACCGGGATCGATTTACTTCAATTTGGGACCGCGACGCTTTCGCGAGATCGCCTGGAACGACGGGAAGGGCGTTGTCTACGGAATGGCTTTCACTGATATGAATGGAGACGGGTGGCCTGACATCATCGCTGCACGCTCCGATGCGCCGAATGGAATCTGGTTCAGCAACTGAGTCTCTTCACCACGCAAACACCGCACGGGAGCGTTTGGACGAGGTGAAGTACCTGAACCAGATGAACGTTATCAGAATAGAAATCACGCACGTGCCAATTCCCCCCTGCATCTGAGTCGCCCCTGCTTCAAATTGGGGAATGTGTTTTCCACTCATCTCTCCTGACACGCCCCACATTAGCACTCCCTGTATCAAGGCATAGACAAATTCTCCGAGCAGATAAATCACCACCCACGTGAGGAAAGTTTGCGATTTCTGGAACAGTCTCACCATAAGTATTACTGAGGCCGGCAGATAGATAACTATCACCAACAAAGTCAGGTAATACAAAGGTGCGAAAGACGGCAGGTAGAGCCTGCTATTTGAGGTCGTCAACAACTCCCATGCCTCCTGCGACATCATCCAACTAATTGCAAGCAGTGCTAACGGCAATACGAGCACGTGTAGGCCCAGGTAGATCGCGAAAAGGATGTTCCCGACCGTGTGACTGCGATCTCCATAGTCTGCAAGATCCGCGGCTGGAACTGTCTGCAACTTTGACCAGTCCGGCTCTGGCGGGGCTACGGCGTTGTTGCCTTGCCAGTAAGGATAGGCAGGAGCGTCCAGGGTTTGTTTACAGCGCTTGCATGCTTCGGCCGACGCAAAGTTAATCAGCCCACAGTTTGGACATTTTATGCTGCTCATAGTTGAGAGGACTCCGGTTGGGTTCGCTTACAGTGATGTAAGGACGAAGGGTAGGTTTGGGTTGGGCCAGGGCGTACGTGGTAGATACGCCCGGAGTCATTATATGGGTTTGGCCGGACCTTGTGGAAAATTTTTTTCGAGACAACCAGGGCTGGCGCTGGGTATTATCTCCGGTAGGGATTGCTCTCCACGCTTTACCTCAAAAATGAAACTCACATACCGAATCGAAAGAAAAGACCACACGGCCTTCCAGTGGCATCACTTTTGGCGATCGTCAATGGTATGGCGCCAGTATGGTTTCGTGTTGTGTCTAGGCATCTTGTTGATATCGTCTACGCTCTACCTGGAGGGAAGAGAGTTTCAATCAGCGGTAACTTTCCTCGCCGGATACATCCTACTAATGGTCCTGGTATTCGCTGTGAGTAGTTATATCCAGCTCACATCAGCCGTCAAGCGGATGGCTTCTGGTGACAACAACGGCGTCGTCGGCGATCACTGTTTTATTGTTGACGACGCTTCGGTCTGCGAGCAAGCTGGTCCAGTTGAAGTAAAGGTAAAATGGATCGGCATCCAGAAGGTGTCAGTCGGTGAAGACCATGCCTTCATCTACTACGCTCCTCACATAGCCTTCATTGTTCCTAAGCGCGCTTTTGTCGACGAGTCAGACTTCAACCGATTTGTGCAGGATTGCGTCTCCCGCCTGCCAGAGCACACCTTGAACCCGCGCCTGGACCATGCTCGTCCGTGAGTAATGTCCTCTGCGTAACCTCTGCGTCATCTGCGCCTCCGCGGTGATAATAAACTCAAAAAGTTAACAGAGACTTATCCCGACCGTGATATAAACTGCAGCGCACCAGTTAGTAATCCTCAAGCACCCCTCCCGTCCCAGAAACACGTTTTCAACCGCTGTTCGCCAGCCATCTCGACGTGTGACCGCTGACGAACCATTACTGAGGAAAGGGACAAATCAATGAAAAAATCGAAGTTCGGAATAGTCGCCAAAACGCTGATTGCATTTTCTGCCGCGCTGATAGTCCTAACAATTTCCATGACAACGGCGACGATGACGCCGCTTAGCGAAGGATTCGAAGCAGGAGGTAAGACTGCTTACGCTGCGGGGAACGTAGCGCTGACCACCGGCTCGTGGTTCATGGATGATGCGTTGACCGGCAATCTCTCTACTGACAGAAAGACCGGCGCTTTCTCCGCGCGCATTCGCAACACCGGTCTTATTCACATGAACTTTAACAAGACCGGCGCCGGAACCGTTTCTATTCAACACGCAGTGTTCGGCACTGATGGTTCAAGCACGTGGCAGTTGTGGTCGTCAACAAACAACGGAAGCACCTGGACTCAAGTCGGTTCTACAGTGACTACCAGTTCCACATCACTTCAGACAGCAAGCTTCACCGTCAACAATGGCAACGCAATTCGCTTTGAGATCAGAAAGGTCTCGGGCGGCGCGAATCGCATCAACATCGACAATGTTCAGGTCGGTGATTTCTCATCTCCAACGCCGACTCCTACACCAACCGCGAGCGAGCATCTCACGATGGGGAACCCGAGCAACGCGGTTACCAATACGAACCAACCGAACAATTACCTGATGGAGAAGCCGCAGTACTCGATGTCTTACAGTCGCGATAACGGTGGTCCAAACTGGGTGAGCTGGCACCTCGATCCCTCCTGGCTGGGAAGCACGCCACGCCAGGACGATTTTCGCGCCGACACGACGCTGCCAGCAGGCTGGTATCAAGTTCAGGCAACGGATTTTTCCGGTACCGGCTTTGATCGAGGACACATGTGCCCGTCAGCAGACCGCACGATCACTGTCGCCGCCAACTCGGCCACTTTCCTGATGACCAACATGATCCCGCAGCTTCCGGCTAACAATCAGGGTGTGTGGGCGAATCTGGAAAGCTACAGCCGAACTTTGGTTTCGCAAGGCAGCGAGCTTTACATCATTTCCGGTGGCCAGGGATGGCAGTTCTTCATCGCGAACGGTCACGTGGCAGTGCCCGCGCAAACGTGGAAGGTGATCATCGTATTGCCTATCGGCACTAACGATGTTTCGCGCGTGACGACCGCGACGAGAACGATTGCTGTAGTAATACCTAATTCGGGAACGATTAACAGTGACTGGCGTACTTATCGAGTGAGCGTGGATCAGGTCGAGGCGATTACGGGCTTCGATTTCTTTTCCAACGTGTCGTCAGGCATACAGGCCGTGATCGAGGGACGAGTCGATAACCAGTAAGAATCATCTTTGCGGCTCTCTGCGTACCTTTGCGTTCTCTGCGTTAAAGTGCTATTTCAACGCAGAGAGCGCAGAGATGCGCGGAGGATCGCAGAGAAGAGACCGAAATGAAATTATTAACTTGCCTGGCTATCTGCCTGATTAGCACGATCGCGCTCACTGCGCCACTGCAAGCACAAACTCCAAACGAAACCGAGGTTAAGCTAGAGTTGAATGAAGCCGCTGCGGCTTACCGGAAAGGGAACTTCGCGGAAGCGCAGGCCCATTCGGAAAAGGCGCTGCAGCTCGATCCTGAAAGCAGAACCGCAATGATGTTTGTGGCTCGCACAATTCACGCGCAGTACAAGCCTGGCGACTACGCACCGGAGAATGTTGCAAAAGCACGCGAGGCCATAATCGCTTATCAAAGAATCCTCGATCATTCACTCGTCGATGAGGAATCCTACAAAGCCGTAGCCTATCTTTATACCGCAATAAAGGAAGACCAACTGTTTCGTGAGTGGGTGCTGCAACGGGCGCGCAATGTCGCGTTGGCTGACGACAAACGAGCCGAGGCGTACGTGGTTCTTGCGTCGAGGGATTGGGATTGTTCGTTCAAGATCACCGAACTACCAGGTCACAAAGTTACGGTTGTCACCAGGGGCAAACAGCATGTTATTTACCAAATGCCCAAAGCGCGCGGGGAATTCGAGAGGGCTAAGCAATGCGCCAACCGCGGCTTGGAGCTGGTGAATATGGCGATCACTCTAACGCCTGAAGACGTATCAGCCTGGTCCTATAAAACAAACATTATTTTGGAGCTGGCAAAACTGGCTGAAATGTCAGGCGAGGTGCAGCAAAAAACCGAACTCTACCGACAATACGAGGAAGCCCTCAAGGAGACAACGAGGCTCTCAGACCGTCCCAAGTCTAACCCCTGACTTCTTTTGCGACCTCTCTGCGTTGAAATTGACCTTAATTGCAGAGGACGCAGAGATACGCAGAGAAGACTTTCAGATCCAGTAAAACGCTGAGGGATCTTCCTTCATCAATTGCCGGAACAGCCACGCATACAGTGCCGCTCCGGAATCACCGTTCGTGAAGAACACCAAAGCTGACCTTCTCGCCGGTTGGACCCAACAGAAGTTCTTAAAACCTGGACCATCACCCCAGTGAAACAGCGATGGTGTCTTAAATGACCGATCGACTCCCCAACCCGGCGCCCAGGCGATATCGCGGTTCACATCAACTCGCGCCTTGTAGTCATCCGAGCGTGTTACGGCGGCTTTCAACACGTGCGCGAGAAACACTGCGTAATCTCCGATCGTTGTCTGAAGTGAGCCGGCCACATTCGGCGATAGCGCTACCGGCAGGAAAGCTTGTTTGTTCTGTTGATACGCCGCCGCGATCTGCTCGTACGTAGCTGACGCTGGATTAAGGCTGCTCTTTTGCAGAGTCTCATAGTTGCGCTGTTCGTAGAATGCGAGCGATCTTTCGAGTAGTGCGCCCTGGCGATCGTGGCCCAATGCAGCGACGTTCTTAATCTCAGGTGTCCAGGCAAAGGTGCTTTGCGTCATTCCCAGCGGTTCAAGGACAGCGGTTCGCATGTATTCAGCAATCGGCCGTCCGACGATCTTCTCCACAACACGTTGCAGCAACACGAAGCCTTCACCGCTGTATTGCCATTTCGTTCCCGGCTCGAAAGCTGACGCTAGCGGCACATTCGGCTGAAAGCGCCAGTTAGCTAAGCCCGTGCTGTGGGTTAGGACGTGCAGCGCCGTTATTTTGCGAGCCGTTCCTTCGAGACCGAGATCGGCGACGTAATCCTGTAGCGGACGATTCCAATCTATCTTTCCCTGTTTCGCCAGGTCCTGGACGGCCCACGCAAAGACCGGCTTCGAGAGTGAAGCCGCTGGAAAGAAGGTGCGATGTGTTACTGGTGGGCCACCGGCACGCTCCACGCCGGCAAAGAGTTGATAAGGTTGTTCGTCCTTCATTCCGGCGACAGCAACGCCGGGGACGCGCGTGACCTCCAACATTCGCGCCGCGTCGGGAGGTTTTGACTCAGCTCGTGTTTCCGTCGTGAATTTCCCGGGTGCGCAAACCGCGGCGCCAGCCATCAGTCCCACAAACGTGCGTCTATGCATATTGACTCCCATTAATCGGAGGTTTAGATCATAATCACCGCCGGTCAGCGGATTATGTCACCTCGTTGGGTGTACAACTTAGCCATTGACGATATTCGTCAATCAACGTAATAGATAACTCGATGTTACCTCCCACCCTGAAATGGTTTGTTTCGGGCGCCATCGTTGTTCTGGTCTGTTGCTCGTCACTTAGTCGCGCCGACGCGGCGGTCTTTCGCGATCGCGCCTCCTTTAATGCGGCTTCACAAAACCAGAACACCATCGATTTTGAATCGACTCCGAACGTGCCGGACGGGTTGGGTTTCCTGGAGCTTGATGGCGTCTTTTTCCACAGCGCCACTAACACGCCCTTAATCGCGATCGGGCAAAATGGCAACAAGCTCTTGCGCGCACCGACCGTGGGTGAGTTTACGCGCCTGACAATTTTCCTCCCGCCGGGTACGACCGCCGTTGGATGTGATCAGTTCAACATGCCGATGATTGTAACAATCTCCACGGGCGAGACTGTCACGATGAACCAGGGCGATGCTTCAACTTTCGTCGGCTTCGTCTCCGATCAGCCCATCCAGAGTCTGGTAATCAGTTTAGACTTTCCGGAGCCGACGCCGGACGTGCTTCTCGACAATCTCTCCTTTGGGCAACGACGCGCCGGAAACGAACCACCTGTGCCACAGCTATTGGCAACCAATACTGGACGAGCCGCTGCACTCGATTCAGTAGTAACAACGAGTGAGACTTTCAGCATTCTCGCGTTGCATCGTCTCGCCACTGACAATCGAACAAGAATCACTCTCTTTGTAGTGGGTGTCTTGCTCGGGCCCGCCGATCTTCCGTTCGTAACCGTTCAGGCCGAGGACACACAGCAGCGTCTGTTCAACTTACCGTGTGAAGCAACAGGCAGGGTAAAGAACTTGAGCTGGATGTCGCAGGTGACTTGTCGTATCCCTGACGAGCTTGTTCTTGCAGGCAACGTGAACGTCAGCGTCAAAGTGCGAGAGATGGTGAGTAACAAGGCGCCACTTCGAATCGAGTAAGTTAGACCAGAAAAGAGTTGAACGCGTCAGGCAAATACCGTTGGCTGCGTGTGGTTGTACTGTTCGGGTTAGTGTACCTTGCGGTGGGCGTTGCATTCCCCAATCCCACTGCCGCAAACAAAATGCAATTCATGTGGCGGCTAGGCGCGTGGTTGATCTGCGTTCTCGCTTTTGTGATTCACATTGCGCTCGAACACTTTCGATTTCGCAACTCGCCAAAGCGAACAGCCTTTCATGTCTCGGCGTCTGTTGGCCTTGGCGCCTTTGGCCTTGCCGCCGCAGCGAACATCCACGCACTAAGAGCAGGTACCGGTAATCAGCGCCTGCTCACCCTGGCGCTTGTGATCTGGCCGATCATAACGGGCGTGCCGGCGTTTATTGGGGCGTTGATTGCCGCTGCACTGCTTGCGCGATTCCGTTATCACGCGGACGCTTAAAAGGGTTTTCTCTGCGTATCCTCTGCGGCTCTGCGGTTCACATGCTTCTTTACCGCAGAGGCGCGGAGGACGCGGAGGATACGCAGAGTTGAAATTAGGGTTTCGGTGTAGCTTGTTGCACGTAGCTGTCTCGAGCTCTGACAGCTAATTCCGGCCGGTCCACGCGAACGCGAATCTCGCGACGCTCGCCGCTTTGCAGAGTCGTTTGCGGATAGTAGCCAATACTGTATTGGTGGCGAAGCTCTTCAGCGATTTTGGAAAAAGCTTCGGTCAACTGAGTGCGCTCGTTCGCCTCGTAAAGACGTCCACCAGTCTTCGTCGCCAGTTGGTGAAGAAATTGATCCGCCAACTTGTAATCGAAGATCGACGTTCCTGGACCGCTCGCCTTCGGCGTGCCGTAAGTTGTTTGCGAAGAACTTCGCGTGGGAATATTCCTGCCGCTGATCGTAGTCGTCACTATCGTCGCATTGGTTCTTGTTTGGGCCGCTACGAAATCGGTTGTATCGTACTGAACCGGATAGATGAGTACATCCAGCTCGTCAACTCTGCGCAGCGTGCTCTTGTATGTCGCCTGGTAGCTTGAAGTATCTACGCCATCGGTAAAAAGCACGATGGCTTTGCGCCCCTCGATTTTGTTCAAACGCGCTTTGATGACGAGATCGATTGCGTCGTAAAGGCGCGTAGAGAACCCCGTAATCGCATTTCGTTGGACAGCTTCAGTAATAAGGTTTTGATCGTTCGTCGCTTCGGTTAAGAGCATGACCAGCCTGTCGAACGTCACAATTAGCACGCGATCCTGCGGACGCAATTGTTTTGCAAAAGCGATCGCGGCTTCTTTGATTTCCCACAGGTGGAAGAAGGTCGAGCCTGACGTGTCCAGGAGCAACGCAACCGTGAACGGTTTCTCAGTGGAGTCGAAGTAGGCGAGTTTCTGTTCGACACCGTTTTCGAAGACTTTGAATTCTTCGCGCTGTAGATCTGAGATAAACCGGCCGTCTCGATCGAGCACGCTGACGGGCACGGTCACAAGGTTCGTGTCAATGCGGACCACATCGCCTTCGCTCACTTCTTCTTTGTCGTCGAGACTGGTTGACGAGGGTGCATTCAACGGCGCCTCGAGCGACGTGCGAACCGGTGAGCCTTTCAGTTCCGGTGGTCCAGTATACGTGCTGATCTCCTCGGGAGGATTGAGAGGGATTGAATTCACCGTCTCGTTTTCAACCTTGCGAGGACGTGAGGCTGTTGCCGGCGCCTGCGATCCGTCGTCCTTCTTTAGCACGTAAGCGCCGTGCGGGCATGAAGACGAACTCTCGTAAGCGACGATGATGTATCCTTCAGGAATCGGAACGCCCTGACAGATCTTCAACGTCTTGGCTCGCGGATTGTCGCCGCGTTTGGCTCTTTGGCTCGTGGTCTGGCCAAACACGATGACGGATACAAGCGAAAGGACGAGGAA
>Ga0105249_10005340_pt1 | contig 11082 bp, 9 predicted proteins | sample KBSS44metaG_FD_81522 | JGI IMG/M metagenome (GOLD analysis project Ga0105249, IMG submission 81522) | Switchgrass rhizosphere microbial communities from Kellogg Biological Station, Michigan, USA - KBS S4-4 metaG | ecosystem: Host-associated > Plants > Roots > Rhizosphere > Soil | place...
GGCGGTCGAGCCGATCGAGCCGGCGCCGGTTGGCGTAACGGCGCGCCGGCACGTCGCCTGCCTCCGCCGTGAGGACCTCCTCGGCAAGTGAGTGCAGGGCGGCGATGTCGATCTCTCCACCGCCGTTCGCGTCGAGGCGTTGCTCGATCTTACGAGCTAGCTCGAACGCCCGGCCATGAGCGAGGCCGGTGGCCGAGATGGTCTGCGCCATCAGCCCCTTGGAGTAGGGCAGCCCGTGTCCCTTGTGGACGACGATGGTCTCGCGGGAGGGCGCGGGCGTGCCCGCGCCGGACCGATCATTTCCAGGTGGCATCGCGGTAAAGGTTGACGAGTGCGTCGTCGATCCCGATCGGCCGGTTGCGGATGAAGACCACGCGTGCGTCCTCGGCCCTCGCGCGGACGGCGACTGCGTCGATTGCGGCGGCCTTCAGCTCCGTCAGGTAGACGTCGCAGTTGGCGGCGGCCGCCTGGTCGAGCTCGGCGGCGAGCGCCGCGCGGCGGGCAAGGTTCGTGGACAGGAGCGCGGGCTCGGGGATTCCCTCGACCTCGGTCGCGCCCGTCGTGAAGACCGCCACCCGCGCGTCCGCGGGCACGTCCTCGAACGGCTCCGATCGCAGGGAGAACGGGATCGCGTCCGCCGGCGGCTCCGGCGCCCCAGGCGCCGCAAGCACCACGTCCGCCCGGGCGAGCCTGTACTCGGCGAACGGTTCCTGCGTCCCAGCCCCCAGGATGCAGACCGTTCTGTCGACTTCCACCGGCGGGATGCATGCGCCGGATCCCTCGAACACGATTGTGCCCGGCGCGAGCGAGGCGGCCACGCGTGCGCCCTCGGGCACGTTCGAGTCGTGGGGCGCCCCGGCGAACCCGCCCCCCACGCGGCGGCAGCCGACCGTCGGCACCCCGGCGATCACCGCGTCCTCGAGGTAGTCGGACGCCGCGTGCGCCCCGCGCTCGGCGAGCGCGATCAGCTCGTCGAGCGACGGCGCCGTCTCGGCCAGGGTCGGCTCCCGAGGCCCACCGCGGCCCATGCAGACGATGACCGGATCGACTCCCTGGTCGCGGAGCACCGTGGCCCAGTGGCCCGCCACCGCCGTCTTCCCCGTGCGCTTCCCCGTGGCGATCACGGCCAGCTTCGGCCCGTCGAACGCCACGGGCTCGTAGTGCGGCGGGTCGAGCCGCACGCCCGGCGCCTCGTACGCAAGCCCGAGGCCGAGGGCGAGCGCCGCCAGCCGCAGCTTCCGCGACGCGGGAACCACCGGCTCGTCGGCCAGGTCGACGACCGTGTCGGCCCGCGGCGCCAACCGTCGCAGGCCCTCCTCGGCGTCCGGCTCTACCGGCATGCCGTAGTGCTCTTCCAGCGAGCCCGTGCCGAGCTTCTCCTCGCCACCGCAGAAGACCACGCCCGCCAGGTCGAGCCCGGCGAGCGCGTCGCGGACGGCGGACGGGTGGTGCTCCCCGTCGATGAGGGCGATCACCGGCACGGCGTGCATTCTTGCCGGACAACCCGGTCCGGCGGAACCCGACGAATTTCGGTCAGCCCGTGGCGGTCTCGCCGAGCAGCCCGTGGTCCTTCTCGTAGTTGTAGGTCCGCGGGTCGAAGGCGAGGATCGCGTCCTGCTCGTGGAAGGGGTACTTCCGGAACACCGTGACGCGCTCGGGAGTCGCCTCGATCACGTTGTAACAGGGCTTGGTCTTGCCACGGAGGCGCGTGGTCGAGACGGTCCCGGCGTTCACGACGAACAGGTTCTCGAGCCGCCACGCGTATGGAACATGCTTGTGGCCGGAGAGCACCAGGTGCGCATCGGCGCGCTGGAGACATTCGAGCGTGTCGCCCGCGTCGTGGACGATGTTGCGCTCGCGGCCGGTGCCCGGGACGGGCAGCAGGTGGTGGTGCAGGACGAAGATCCGGAGGAACGCCTCGTGCGCCCCGAAGCGCTCCTCGATCCACTCGTAGCGCCCGCGGCCGATCAGGCCGTTGTCGAGGTCGGGCTCGGTCGAGTCCACGGCGAGGATCGAGACGCCGTTCATGTGAAGCTCGGAGCGGCGCTCGCCGAACAGCTCCTCGAAGTGCACGTAGCCGACGTTGCGAGAGTCGTGATTCCCCGGAATCACGAGCATCCGCCCGCAGGCGATCTTGTCGAGGTACTCGCGCGCGAGCTCGTACTCGTCGCGGAAGCCGTCGCCGGTGAGGTCGCCGGAGATGATCACCACGTCCGGCTCCAGCTCGTTGACCTCGACGATGGCCCGGTCGAGGAGGCTCGGCACGAAGTGCGGCGACCCGCAGTGGAGGTCGGAGAGCTGCGCGATCGTCAGGCCGGCGCTCACACGGCCTCCCGGCGAAGCTCGGGCGCCAGCTCGAGTCCGCGGTCCGCGCCCTTGGCGAGTGCCTCGTGCACGCGCAGAAAGTCGCGGGCGCCGGCGACGTCGTGGACCCGGATGATCCGCGCGCCGGCGTCCACCGCGACGCCCACGGCGGCCAGCGTGCCGGGATCGCGCTGCGACGGCGGGCGTTCCGTGAGCGCCCCCACGAAGTCCTTCCTCGACACCGCGAGAAGCAGCGGGTGCCCCAGCGAGGCGAGCTCGGGCAGCCGCCGGATCAGCTCGATCGAGTCCGCCGGCGACTTGGCGATGTCGATCCCCGGGTCGAGCACGATGCGGTCCTCGCCGACGCCCGCGGCACGCGCCGTGGCCATCCGCTCGTCTAGGAATTCGCGCACGCTGGCCACGACGTCGTCGTAGTGAGGTAGAGCCTTCGTCTTCGGAGGCACGGTCGTGTGGGTTATCACGAGTGCGGCGCCGACCTTCGCGCAGGCCTCCGCCACGGCCGCGTCGCTGAGGCCGCTCACGTCGTTGATCATGGAGGCGCCCGCGTCGAGCGCGGCGCTCGCCACTGGGCCGCGCCACGTGTCGACCGAAACGAGCGCGCCGGTCCCGGCCAGGCGCTCGATCACCGGAACCACCCGAGCGATCTCCTCCTCCACGGGCACCGCCTCGGTGTCGGTGCGGCCGGATTCGCCCCCCACGTCGAGGATCGCCGCGCCGTCCTCGACGAGCCGCAGCCCGCGCTCGGCCGGCTCGTCGGGGTGCTTCGGCCCCTGGCGGTCGGAGAACGAGTCGGGCGTGGCGTTCACGATGCCCATGAGCACGGGCTCCGAGAGCTCGAGCTGCCTGTCGCGAAGGCGGAGCACGACGCTCATGCGGCCTCCTCCGCCGCTCCGAGCCCGGGCACGAGGCCCTCCGCGCGCGCGAGCTCGTGCCAGTCCGCGACCTCGCGTTCGATCTGCGACTCGTCCCACCCGAGCTGGCCCCCGATGGCCCGCGCAACCGCGAACGGTCCCTCGGCTCCCGGCTCGCACAGCCGCCGAGCGTCCAGGAGGCCGAGCCGGGTCCGGCGGAGCAGCACGTCGCCCACCGTGGCGGCCTGCTCGTGCTCTGCCGCGAAGGCCGCCTCGGCCACGATGTCCGGCAGGTCGGGGGTGATGCGCTCTGCGAGCCGCGGCTCGGCGGCGGCGAGCCTCATCACGAGATTCGCGGCGTGCCCGTAGCGCGACGCCAGCTGGACGCGGCTCGCCTCGCCCACGCCCGGCGCGTCGGGGAGCTCGCTCGGGTCCACCGGCATCCCGAGCTGGATCTCGTTCGTCCGGCAGGGCGCCTCGCGCCCCTCGCGCTCGACGATGCGGTCGACGGCCAGCTTCGCCATCCGGCGCCAGGTGGTGAGCTTCCCGCCCGTGATCGTCACGAGGCCGGAGCTCGTCTCGTACAGCTCGGCCCTGCGCGAGATGTCCACCGACTTCTTCGGATCGCCGGTCGAGATGAGCGGCCGCACGCCGGCGTACGCCCCCGACAGGTCGCCGGGGCCGAGACTCGTCCCGAAGAAGGCGTTCACCGCCTCGAGGAGATAGTCGATGTCGTCGTCGGCGGGCGGCACGTGCTCGACCGAGCCCTCGTAGTCGTTGTCGGTCGTGCCGACGAGCGTGCGGCCGAGCCACGGGAGCACGAACACGGTCCGTCCTCCCCCGGCCGGCACGATCGCGCCCGCGCGAACGTCGACGAGCTCGCGCGGCAGGGTCACGTGCGTGCCGCGGCTCGGCCGGATGGTCGGCACCTCCTCCTCGCCGTAGAGCTCCTCCGGCCTGAGCCGGTCCGCCCACACGCCGGTAGCGTTCACGACGTTCTCCGCGGCCAGCTCGAACTCTCCGCCGTCGAGCGCGTCGCGGACCAGGACGCCGGCGGCGCGGCCGCTGCGCTCCACGAGCCCGGTCACCTCGCAGCGGTTCGCGACCACCGCTCCGAACCGCTCGGCCTCGCCCAGCACGGTCAGCACGAGGCGGGCGTCGTCCGTCTGGCAGTCGTAGAAGAGGTAGCCCGCGCTGGGCTCCCGGCCGGCGAGCGCGGGAATGAACTCGAGCACCTCGGCGCCGTCGATCGTGCGGTGGCGGTCCGGGCTCCAGGCCTCGGCCTCGTCGCGGCCGCGACGCCAGGACATGACGTCGTACATGTTGAGCCCCACGCCCAGCATTCGGTCGGGGCGCTTGCCTCCGAAGGTCGGCACCACGAACGGGAGCGGCTTCACGAGCTGCGGGGCGAGCTTCACCAGCAGCGAGCGCTCGAGCAGCGCCTCGCGCACGAGACCAAGGTCGAAGTTCTGGAGATAGCGAAGCCCGCCGTGGATGAGCTTCGAGGAGCGGCTCGAGGTGCCGGCGGCGAAGTCGGACTTCTCGACGAGGGCGACGCTGTACCCGCGCGAGGCGGCGTCCAGGGCCACACCGGCGCCGGTGATCCCGCCGCCGACGACGACGAGGTCGAAGCTCTCCCGCTCCATCGAAGCGAGAGCGTCTGCTCGTGGGATCACGGCAGGTACGTTACGAAGTCTCCGGGCGCCAGCCGCTCGGGAGGCTCCTTCTCCTGCCTCCGAGGCCCGAGGTGGAGCAGGCCGATCACCCGCTCGCCGTCCGGAACGCCCACCGCCGCGCGGCCCTCGGCGCTGCGCAGGACGGCCGGCGTGCGCCAATAGCCCGCGAGCCCGCGGCCGTGCGCGGCGAGCAGGACGATGTACGCGGCAACCGAGGCCGCCGCGTGGTCCTCCTCGTTCTGAATGGCGTCGCCGGTCTCCGCCACCGACACCACCACGAGCGTCGGGGCCCGGTCGAGCTTGGCCGCGGCCTCCTCGCCCGCAGCCTCCTTGAGCCGCGCCAGCGCGTCCGGGCCGACCACCCGAAAGCGCCACGGGTTGGTCAGGTTGTGGTTCGGCGCCCAGCGGGCGAGCTCGAACAGCTCGTCCAGCGTCTCGCGCGCCACCGCCTCGGATCCGTAGACCTTGTGCGTCCGTCGCGTCCGGATCGCCTCCTCGACTTCCACCCTCGCGAAGCTAGCGAATAGGGTCCGTCGCATGGCCACCGGAACCGTCCTCGTGACGGGCGCGTCGACCGGCATCGGCGAGGCGACCGTCGTCCACCTGAAGACGCTCGGCTTCGACGCGATCGGCGCGGTCCGGAGGGACGAGGATGCCGAGCGGCTGGAGGGCCGCGGGGTGCGCACGGTCCGGATCGACGTGTCCGACGCCGGCCAGATCGCGGCGGCGCGCGACGAGCTCGGCGACGCTCCGCTCGCCGGGCTCGTGAACAACGCCGGAATCGCGGTCGCCGCGCCACTCGAGTTCCTGCCGATCGACCAGCTCCGCCACCAGCTCGAGATCAACGTCATAGGTCAGGTGGCGGTCACGCAGGCGTTCCTGCCGGCGCTCCGCCGGGCGCGCGGCCGGATCGTGAACGTGAGCTCGATCGGTGGTCGTGTGGCGCTCCCCCTCGTCGGGGCGTACAACGCCTCGAAGTTCGCGCTCGAGGGAGTGAGCGACGCGTTGCGGCGCGAGCTCCGCCCCCTCGGCGTCGACGTGATCGTGATCGAGCCCGGTGGGGTGAAGACGCCCATCTGGACGAAGAGCACGAAGACCGCAGACGACATGCTCGAGGATGCGCCCGACGCCCGGCGGCTGTACGGAAACCTGATCGAGGGGGTTCGCACGCGGACGCAGAAGATCGCCCGCGAGACCGGGAGCGACCCGAGCGCCGTCGCCGAGGCGATCGGGGAGGCGCTGACGGCCGATCGCCCGCGGACGCGCTACCTGGTCGGCCGCGACGCGAAGCTCCGCGCCCGGATGGCGAAGGTGCTCCCCGACCGCGTCATGGACCGCATGATCCTGCGCGCGCTCGGGGACTGACGCGCGAGCCGCTACTCCAGCCGGTTCGCGAGCGCGTCGCGCTCGCGCTCCTGGACCTGCTCGAGCGTGAGCTCGGGGTTGCGCTGGTGGGCCAGTGAGACCTCGGCCGACGTCGGCAGCGCCGCGGGGTCCGGCCAGCTGCCCGGGTCCCACAGCCTGGAGCGCACGAACGCCTTCGGGCAGTGCGTGTAGACCTCCTCGGCCCTGACCACGATCGCGGTCCTCGGCGGCTTGCCCACCGGCGTCAGGCGCTCGAGCACGTCGGGGGCGGCGGTCACCGCCGCTTGTCCGTTCACGCGCAGCGTGGTGTCGCGCCCGGGGATGACGAAGATCAGCGCCACACGCCCGCTCGACACGATGTTCTCGAGCGTGTCGAGGCGCCGGTTGCCGGTCGCGTCGGGGATCCCGAGGTGATGGTCGTCGAGGACCGTGACGAAGCCGGGCGGGCCGCCGCGCGGGCTCACGTCGGCGCGCCCGCCGTCGGCGTGCGTGGCCACGAAGATCATCGGCGCGGCGGCGATCAGCCGGCGGCAGAGATCGTCGATGTGGCCGATGTCCTTGCGGATCGCCTGAGGCATCGGCGCGTCGTAGAAGTCGCGCAGCTGCTCCGGGTGCGTGAAGGCAGCGGCGAACGGGTCGGTGTCTGGCATCCGCCGACTATCCCACGTCGGCTCGACGTGGCAGCACGAAGCGGTGCAGCAGGTAGAACAGCCCGATCAGCCCCAGGGCCGCGAGGATGGCCGCCCAGACGGGGACCGGCTCGGGCGCCTTCGTCGCACCCTGCTTGGCCGCCTGGGCGAGCGTCGTGGCGGTCGTGCCCTCGGACTCGGGCACGGGCTGCCCGGTGGTGGTCGCCGGCCCGACGCCCTCGGCGGCCGCCTCACCGGGAGCGGTGCCCTGGCCGGCCGCGACGCCGCCGCCGGCCTTGGAGCCACCCGAGCCGCTCGTACCGCCGCCCGAGGCGGCGGCCCCTCCCCCGTTGTCGTCCTTGCTGCTTGCCGCGGCGCGCCGGTGCTGCCTGCGGGCCACCGTGGCGATCGGGAGCGCCTTGCCCTGGAGCGCCATCAGCGCCTGGGCGGTGACCCAGACGGGAGTCTGGGTCGACGACGAGGAGTAGGCGATGCTTCCGTCCCGGCGCTGCAGCCGCACGAGGTAGCCGCGTGCGCGCGAGGCGGCGGCACCGCCCGCGCTGGCCGCGATCAGGCCCTGGACCGCGTATGCGGTCGACTGCGCGTTCGAGGGGCGGCCCTTGAACATGCCGAAGCCGCCGTCGCCGTTCTGGTTGGCGACGAGCCAGGCTGCCGCGCGGTGCGCCGTGGGACCGCGGCCACGCCCCACCGTGGCGAGCGCCTGCAGGACGGCGCCGGTCATGTCGGAGTCGCTCGCGGCGGAGCGGGTCAGCCCGAACCCACCGTCGGAGTTCTGAGCGCTCACGAGCCACCTGACTGTCGAGCTGCCGGCGGACACACCGGCCCCCCGCAGGGCCAGCACCCCGAAGGCGGTATAGCTGACGAAGCCGGAGATCGAGCCGTCATGACGACGCCGGCCCTGGATCTGGGCGATCAGGTTCCGCCCGCCGAAGCTCCGCGGGCTGAGGCCCGCGACCTTCGCGAGCAGGGCGGTTCGCTCGATCGCGCCGATGTCGCCGAGCGAGCCTGGGTGGCGGACCACGTAGCCCGCGAGCGCACGGCCGCCGGGGCGTTTGACGTCCCGCGGGTTCCAGCCGGCCGAGCCGAGGCCGAGCCCCGCCCAACCCGTGTAGAGGGGGCTCGAGCCGCTGCCCGCGGTCGCGCCGAAGCCGCCGTCCTTGTTCTGCGCCTTGACGAGGTAGGCCGTGGCCTTCTGGGCGGGGGTGGCGGCACCCGCGGCGGCCGGGACGAGGAGCAGCAGCGCGGCGGCGACGACGCCGAGGGCGACCGGGGCAGGCGTGCGCTCCCAGCGCACCTCGAGCCGGCGGCGGTAGCGCGCGAGCGCTCGCAGGAAGGCGGGCCCTATCAAGAGGCAGAAGACGACGTTGCCCGCCGCGTGCGCGAGGTTGTAGGGAAGTGAGGTGCCTGCCACAGCCACATATGTATCTAGGTCCTGTCTTGCCGCGAGTGTCCATTGATACACGTCCATCCAGGCGCCAAACGCCAGCCCGGCCAGACCGCAGATCACGGCGAGCGTCCACCGGCTGGGCTCGCGGCCGCGCAGGAAGCGGGCCAGAAGGGCCCCGGAGACGCCCACGGCGCCCCATCCCGCCATCTGCCAGACGGTCCACGGGCCCTGCGAGAGGAAGATGTTGGAGACGATCGCGGTGACGGCGCCGACCGCGAAGCCCGGGATCGCTCCGAGCGCGAAGCCGGCGAACAGGACGATGTCGGTCGTCGGCTTGACGTTGGGGAAGGCCGCGAACGCGAGCCTCCCCACGACGGCGAGCGCCGCGAGCGCGGCGACGACGGCGACGACGCGCGCGGGCGGCCGCTCGCGCTCGTACCAGCCGAAGCCGCAGGCGAGGGCGACCGCCAGGAGGACGAGGGAGGCAGCCTGCCAGGTCATGGCGCCCCGCCGACCCGAGCATTGACGGGCGCGTCCCTGCCCAGCAGGCGGGCTCCCTCGTCCGGGAGCAGTGCCTTTCCGCCCGTGATCCGCGCGACCTCCGTCGAGAAATGGCGGCCGCCGCCGAGTACCTCGTCGGGTTCGCCGTCGGCGATCACGACTCCCTGGCCGAGGAGGACGATCCGGTTCGCGAGGCTGGCGGCGAACTCGGTGTCGTGGGTCGCCACCATCACGGCAGCGCCCTGCTCGGCGAGCTGCCCGATGCGCTCCGCCAGCGCGTCCTTGTGGAGACGGTCCATGCCTCTCGTCGGCTCGTCGAGCAGAACGACCGCATTGAGGGCGGCGCCCGCGAGCACCACCTCCAATGCGAGCCGCTGGCGCTCGCCGCCGGACAGGTCTCTCGGGTTGGCGTCCTCCCGTCCGGCGAGCCCGGCCGCGGCCACGCCCGCGACACCGGCGTCCTCGACGGCGTGCCCGTGCACGAGATAGTCGCCGGGGTTCTGGAGGAGCAGCGCGACCTCCCCCGCTCGCTCCACGCTCCCGCGGGTCGGGTCGTCGAGTCCCTTGGCGAGGCGGAGCAGCGTGCTCTTGCCGGCGCCGTTCCGTCCCATGAGCGCAACGCGCTCGCCGGGGTGGAGCTCGAGCGAGATGCCACGGAGGATCGTGGGGCCGTCCTCGACCTCCTGCCAGAGGTCCTTGACTCGGAGCGCAGGTTGGGGCCCGCGACCGTTACGACGCAGTAACGAACGGAGGGATCGTGGCCGCGCGCCGGGATCATGTATGCGTTGACCGCGCATATCGCGGTTAACGCATACACCGTCCTGACCCGCCTCCCATTCACGGCGTAGGTCGCTCGCTCGCAGCCCCGCGTGCGCCTCCTTCACCGACGCCGGCAACGGGCTCAGCCCGGCGAGCGAGAACAGACGCGCGGCCGGCGTCGCGAGCGCGGGGCAACACGAGGAGGCCCACGCGAGGAACTCACCCGGCGTCGCGTCGCACGCCACCGCCCCGTCCACCATCGCGATCACGCGGTCGGCCGCGGGCAGGCAGCGTTCCAACCGGTGCTCGGCGACGACCACGGCCGTTCCCCAGTCCTCGTTCAGGCGCCGGAGCTGCCAGACGAGCTCGTCGCCGGCGACGGGGTCGAGCTGCGAGGTCGGCTCGTCCAGGACGAGCAGCGGCGGGTCGTGAACCATCGCCGCGGCGATCGCCACCCGCTGGAGCTCGCCGCCCGAGAGCGTGTCGGTGCGGCGCTCGAGTAGGTGCGCCACGCCGAGGCCGAGCGCCGTCTCCTCCACGGCTCTCGCCACAGAGCCCGCGGGCTGTCCGCGGTGTTCCAGCGGCAGCTCCAGCTCGGCGCGCACACCGCCCATCACCACCTGCGTCTCGGGGTCCTGGAAGACCGTGCCGCAGACCGCCGCAAGCTCGCCCGGCCCGTGCTCCCGCACGTCGAGGCCGCCGACGACCAGCTCCCCGGTCGCCTCGCCGCCGTGGAAGTGCGGCACCAGCCCCGAGAAGGCTCGCAGCAGCGTCGACTTGCCCGATCCGGAGACCCCCGCGACCACCGTGAACGTCCCGGGCTCGATCGTCAGCGAAACGTCCCTGAGCGACGCACGACCCGCGTCCGGATACCGGTAGCCGAACCGCTCGGCCACCACGAGTGGCTCAGCCATGAGCCACCCCCATGCGAGCCGACCGGCCGGCGAACGGCGACAGCGCGACCATCAACACCAGCGCCGAGAGCACCACCTCAGTGCTCCCCGTCTCGACCTGCAGCGACGGATAGGGCTCGACCGACCCCACCCCGCCGACAGCCCCGGCAACCGCGAGCACCGTCACGACCCCCGCGGCGAAGGCCACACGCCAGTCGTGCCGCGACCAGGTTCGCGATCTCCGCGCCGTCCGGCCGCCGAGCGAGTAGCCGCGCACCTCGAGCGCGGCCGCAACGTCCACCGCCCGGTCGAGCGCGCTCGCCAGCGCGGCCCGGCCCACCGCGAGCCGCCCGGGCGGGTGGGGACGGCAGCGCGCCGCGTCGCTCATGCGGGTGGCGTCGCGCGCGAGCACCGGCACCAGCCGCGTGGCGAGCGTTGCCGTCAGCGCCGAGCGGTAGGAGACGCGCCGGAACATCCGAAGCAGCTCGTCCGGGTCGACCGCGGCGGACAGGAGCCCGAACGCCGTGACGATCACGACCACGCGGAGCCCGTTGAACACGCCGGCCGCCGTCGCCTCGAGGGTGATGTCGATCTCACGGCCGAGCACCTCGCCGCCACGAAAGAGGAGCGTGTCGCCCTCCGGGTACACGAGTGGGTTGATCACCGCGATCAGCA
>Ga0105249_10005343_pt1 | contig 11081 bp, 9 predicted proteins | sample KBSS44metaG_FD_81522 | JGI IMG/M metagenome (GOLD analysis project Ga0105249, IMG submission 81522) | Switchgrass rhizosphere microbial communities from Kellogg Biological Station, Michigan, USA - KBS S4-4 metaG | ecosystem: Host-associated > Plants > Roots > Rhizosphere > Soil | place...
GAAATGCGCGCCAGCGGACAAGACGAAGGTGCCGAACTGGGGCCTCGAGATGGGAAGCCCGAACGGCCTGATGCGTCAGGGCTGGAGCCGCAACTCGTTGAAGGTCGGCGAAATCGTCACCGTCGAAGGCAGCCGGGCAAAGGACGGCACCAACGTCGGCAACGCCCGCTCGGTCGTGCTGGCCGACGGTAAGCGCCTGTTCGCGGCGTCGAGCCAGGGCACCACCCCGTAGAAAGAAAAGGGGCCGTACCCCTTTTCACCGGACGTTCCGGGAAAGAACGATCAGGAAAAGGGTGCACCCTTTTTCGTCGGGGTGGTTTTGTCAGGAGGGTTCAGGGTGCGAAGCCGCATGATTGGCCGGTTCGCTGTCGCGACGGTCACGACGGTGCTCTTATCCGCAGTGGCCGTTTCGACGCAAGCGCCGGCCTCTGCGGCCGGTCAGACCCCCGCCGCTCCAGGCGGCGGCGGACGCGGTCGCGGCCCCGCCGGCCCACCCGAAGCCACCCCGAGACTCGCTGACGGCACGGTAAACCTCGGTCGCGTCCCAGGCGAAAAAAGAGCTTTTTGCGGTACCTGAAGCCGTCGACATTCTCGAACCTCCTCCTCTATGTGAGGCTGAGGCGGAAAAGCATCGACCAGCGACGGAGAGTCCTCTCGATCAGACGGCTGGGGAGTCGGCTTCGGAGGAACCATCCTTCGCTTACAGTGCGACGGAGAAAACGGAGGATGTGTCATCGGAGCCATCTTCTGATAGCTCGCTTTCCGGGATGACCCTGGGTGAAAACCTGCCAGACACGCCTTCTGGAATTTCCTCACCCATGCCGTGGGAGCAAATGGGTGATGCGTCGGTACAGATTGTTGAGCCCGAAATCGCGCCGGACGAGACACCTCTCGCATCGGGGTTGTCTTCTGACCTCGAATCAATTCTGGCCTCACTACGAACAGAGGGCGAGGTTGGTGCCCCAGCGTCTGCTATTGAAGAAGTTCTACCGTTCACTGTCACGGAGAGCGCACCGTTGGGCGAGCCCACGCCTTCAGAGACTGGCCCGGCGGCATCCGCTCTGTTGTCGGCACCCATGCCCTGGGAACAAATATCCGATCCGGCGATTCAGATATCCCTCACGGAGACTGCGCCTACGCCTCGGCCTCAACAATTTGAATCCAATGTGTCGGCCGCTGCGCCAGACACCTTAGGTTCACCGGTTGTCTCCGACCCGGCTCGATTAGCGCAACCGGCTGCTGAAATGACCGAGGGTCCACCGACGGAACTCGCCCACACGACGGAGCCGTTGGATGCCAGCGCAGGCGAGATCTCACCGGCCACGTCGTTCTCGTGGAATTCCGTTTTTGACAAGGCCTGGAAATTCACAGCCGGCACCATGGCGCCTAGTCCGACTGTTCCGTCGGAAGCCGCACACGACACCATCGATGAGCCGCAGGTGGTGGAAACCCAGGCAGTAGAGAGCTCGTTCGTAGAACCACCCATGGTCGCTTCCCCCTGCGGTCAGGAGAACCTCGCCTCTCCGGTCGAGCCAGAAATGTCCGTTTCCTTTTCAACGAATGTGCATGAGCAGATTCCACAGGAAATCGTGTCCGTAGCGCCGGTCGAGTCTCCGCCCACCCCTGCCGAGCCGTCTTCACCACAAGAGACCCCCGCTCATTGGAACACGGGTGAAGTTGCGGTTCAGGTTCACCGGCCTTCCAAGAAGAGGAAGCGGTGGGAGAAGGAGCCGGAACAGGCCGAGCATGCAGCCGTAGCCCCACCCACCATTGAAACATCCGAGACATCGTCGACGACAAGCCAGGAAGCGAGCCGAGAATGGAAATCGACCACCGAAGAGCCGGTTCCCACCGTGGAAAAGGTGGTCCAGCCTCCGGCGCGCCCTGATTGGATGCAGGCCACCGAGTCGATCACCTTCGCCCGCCCGGAGCCCTTGCCAACCCAGGCGAGGTGGAGCGATGCAGACACGGCGGCTCCGGCCGCGGGCGAATCTGCAAGCGCCGCGGTGGTCTCAGCGGTCGAGACATTGTTTTCTCCGAGCGCGACGGTGGATGATCTCCATCCTCATCTCTCCTGGTCGAAGCCGCGCCCCCGCCTCATGGCTCGTCTCCACCGAGTCCGGATCGCCATTTCCTCGTTTATCGGCTCGTGCTTTTCAACCACTCGTTCACTCACCTTTCTCGCCCTCATGATCACGATTGCGACCGTCGTGGTGGCTGCGGCTGGCGTAGGAGCGGTCGCTGTGATGTGGATGGTCATGGAGGAACCGCCGAGTTCGCTCTATCACACCTTGACCATCTCACCTCCTCGGGTGATCACGGATGCGAAGAAGAACGGCTATCTTCTTCTGCTGGGCTTCGATGCGCCCGACGGCCGAGATCCGGTTCAGGCCGGATATGAACGGAGGGCGGATCCACAGCGTGATCGGATCACAGCCCAGGTGTGTATTGGCGACGAAATCAAAACCCCCGGCGTCACCGGCGGAGCGTCCGATCACGTTGTTAAGGGATGGATCCGGAACGGTGACCTCGTGTCGAACCTCAAGGGCCAAGGCGCGACCATGAGATCACTTACGTCGCGTGAGTCGACCGCTCTGGCTCGGTATCAGCAATGGCTCGCAATGCCTTTCGACGATTGGGGGTTCGGACAGTTGCTCGTCCCGAACTGCACGCGTGTGTTGCTCGCGCACCGTCTCTTCGTGTTGGACGGGTTCAATCAGGACTTGCCCACGGGGCTCGACCGACTGGAAGCCGACTTCCAGGCGTGGCGCGTGGCCCTCGCACAGTCTAAAACGCTGACGATGAAGATGCTGGCCGTGACGGCCGTGCAAGACGACGCCTCGGTCGCTGCCGGACTGCTGAGCCGCGGGGATCTCGACGGAGGATCGCTTACCAAATTGAGCAAAATGGTCCGTCCACTCGATCAAGCAGAACTGTCCATACGTTGGCCGATGCAGAGTCAGTTTGTCTGGGCGACAAAAGCGGTTTCGTCTGAGCTCAGAGACGACCAAGCGGCAGACCGCCCCTGGCATGCCTCATTCACGGCAGCGATGCGCCTTCCGGTTCAACGCCGTGCGAACGCCTATGCGGAATATTACGAAGCGGCCAAGAAGACGGTTGCCGGCAGCCGATATACGAATTTGCCCAAGCTTTCGACATTCGTCCAAACTCCGCCGTCTGGGGTGATGGATTATTTGACTAACCCTATCGAGCACATCGTGGGCATTGAGCCGCTGCCGTCGTGGGATCCCTTTGTGATGCGGATGGTCGAGGTTGATGCCCAGCTTCGCTTGGTAGGGCTGCAGGCCTGGCTGAGGCGCGGACCTCAAGATAGCGACGTCCCCATGCGGTTGGCGAAAGCCGGTCAAGCCTACTATGATCCCTTTACAGGCCTTCCGATGCTGGTCAACCAGCGCAAAGGGGTGATCTACAGCGTCGGGCGGGATGGAAAGGACCAGGAAGGCGATGATGTTCGCGACGTGACAGCGGTCATTCCTCTCTCATTTTCCGAATCCCGTCGTAGTGCTTCACTTCGGTAGACCTTCGTTCCCGTCTATTCAGACAGTTTGGCTCCAAACGGTGACCCGCCCAGAAGCGATCGCTTGACAGTGACCGGACTATTCCAGAGAATCTCTCTAGCCCCGTACCTCTGGAGCCTCCCCATGAATCGTGATTGGACATCTCGCTTTCGTCGTGGAGTCCGTTCCACTGGTCCGATCCCCACCCAAATTGTGTCGAACGAAGAATTCCTGCCCTGGCCTCGCACCCCGGAGCAGTCATTGGTGGAGGAGGCCCTCATCCAAACGAGCGGACAGGCGTCGATGCGACTCGGCATGAGCCGTAGGCAGTTTATCAAGACGTCCGGGGGCATGGCTGCGGCCCTCATGGCGATGAATTCGGTGTTCGGGAGTCTGTTTGACGTCCTGGAGACCGAGCTGTTTGAGCCGGCCGCGTTTGCCGAGCGCCAGGGAGAGCCCTTTTTTATTTTCGACGTGCAAACACATTATGTCAGCACCGGTTATGATACGGCGGATGCCGAAGGCCGTCGTCTGGGAGCAGTGACGAAGGATGCATTACTGGGATTGCGCCGCCGCGCGCGAGAGGCCGGACTCAATCCCCGGCTCTCGGCCGACCGCGGGACGCTCGATGATCTCTCGTGGCAGAACTTCATCAAAGAAGTGTTTTTCGACAGTGAAACCTCTATTGGCCTCATTAGTACGCCGCCCGGGCCGTATCCCCAGGAAGCGGTCGTGCCGCCAAAGGAGATGGTCCACATCAGAGACGAGGTCAACCGTCTGGCAGGATCTCAACGTATGTTGGCTCATGGACTCGCCACGCCCCAATTGGGGCCTGTGGATCTGGATTTCATGGCCATGCAGGCCGAGCAACTGAAGATCGATGCCTGGAAATGTTATACGGGATCGTGCCCGAAGGGCCTTGAGCATGGCTGGTGGATGGACGATGAGAAGATCGCCTACCCGATGCTTGAACAGGCAAGAAAGCTCAATGTGAGGCGTGTGTGCGTGCATAAGGGACTCCCGCTGGGGCCGGTCCCGGAATACAACCATCCGAAGGATCTCATCAAGGCGGCCAAAGATTTCCCCGATGTCGATTTCCTCGTGTATCACTCCGGTATGAAAAGCGCCGCTTCCATCGATGAAGCGTTTGAGAAGACCGGCGAAATCCCTTGGACCACGGAATTTTGCCGCATGAAAAAAGCCAACCCCGGTCTGAAGAACATTTACATGGAGATTGGTTCAACGTTCGCACAGCTCGTGACCAGCCATCCGATGGTGTGTGCGCATTTCTTCGGGCAGATTCTAGATGCGTTCGACGTCGATCACGTGCTGTGGGGCACGGACTCGATCTGGTACGGGACTCCTCAGTGGCAGATCGAAGCGTTTCGGCGGTTTCAGATGCCTGAGCGGTTGCTCGAGAAGCACAAGTATCACGCGCTCACGCGCGACGTGAAATCCAAAATCTTCGGTTTGAATGCCGCGCGCCTGTTTGGCGTCGATGTTGCTGCGGTGAGGCATGCCCTACCGAAAGATGCGGTGGGCCGCCTTCGCCTCAGCTATCATGAAGAAGGCCCTGAGCCGAGTCACAGGCTCTATGGATGGGTGGCAGGATAAGAGCGGGTCTTGTCAGGGACCCGCTAGGGGCGCTTCGGAAAAGCCGCGTCCCGGGAAATCGATTGCAAAGCAATCGGTGGGTCGGGGGGGTGAAAAAAGCGCGGCGGGGTGACCACGAGCCAACACCGTTGCGGCGAGGTCGAGGGGAGAGAAAATGAAGAGTGAAATTTTGTACCCGGGGGCGTTTCCCATGGCCCGTGTGGAATTAACAGCAGGGGAAGCCATCAAAGCCGAATCCGGTGCCATGGTCGCCTCGTCCCCGACGATTGACGTCGAGAGCAAAATGGAGGGCGGATTTCTCGGCGCCCTGTCACGCAAGTTCCTGACCGGCGAAAAGTTCTTTTTTCAGACCCTGCGGGCGAGTCGGGGGCCGGGCGAGGTGCTCTTGGCGCCGACGGTGCCGGGGGAGATCGTCATGATGGAACTCGACGGGGTTAATGAATATATGGTGCAAAAGGATGGATTCCTGGCGGGCGACGAGATGATCAAACTCGACAGCCAGATGCAGAGCCTGAGCCGAGGTCTCCTTGGCGGCGAAGGGTTCTTCATCCTCAAGGTGAGCGGAAAGGGGACACTATTGCTGAACAGTTTCGGGGCCATCCATAAGATCGAACTCAAGCCCGACCAAGAATATATTGTCGACAATAGCCATTTAGTTGCTTGGTCGGGCACCACATCCTACAACATTGAGCGTGCCGCTTCGGGATGGGTTGCCAGCTTCACGTCCGGCGAAGGATTCGTGTGCCGATTTCGCGGTCCCGGGGTTGTCTATATCCAAAGCCGGAATCCTGGCGGTTTTGGCGCGTGGGTGCGTCAGTTCATTCCCGTCTCCGAATGAAGTGAAAGGGCGGCGCTTCGCTGATGAACAGTCCCAATGCTCTTTGCTTCGGCGAGGAGTTTCCTGCCACAGGCGTGCCATGTCACGTGGAAGTGTCTCCGTCGGGACTGACGGTGCGTTTTCAGGACGATGCACGGGGGCTCGGCGAATTGAGCCTGCCTTTTTCCACTGTTTCCGTATCGGCCGGCGGCCTTGACCACGACCAATTGGTGCTGCGCTGGGGGCTGACATCACAGGTACTGACGTTGTATCTCAAGGATCCGGCGGTGATTCGTGCCTTTCGTTCGGCTGCCCCACCCGTTTTGACGAAGCACCTGGACGAGACCGCGGCCACGGTGCGGCGAGTGCGGAGCCGAAATCGGACGGTCTGGGCCTTCATGATTGCGGTTATCGGGGGCCTGGTCCTCGCGGTCTGGTTCACTACTGATATCCTGGTCGGATGGGCCGTCGATCGTATCCCCCTGGAGTGGGAGAAGCGGCTGGGCCAATCTGCCTATCAAGACTTTCTGGTGCAACAGACCGTGATGAAGGAGGGAGCCTCGGTGGCAGCGGTGCATGAGATCAGTCAGCGGCTCCTTGAGCACATTCTCGACAATCCCTACACCTTTGAGATTTCTGTTGTGAAAAACGATGTCGTCAACGCCTTTGCATTGCCTGGGGGTTATGTTGTCGTGTTCACCGGCCTGCTTGAGCAAGCGAAGAGCGGGGAGGAGGTCGCAGGCGTCTTGAGCCACGAATTCAATCATGTCCTCGAGCGGCATGGCCTCGAGCGGATCGTCAAGCAACTGGGCGTCGTGGCGGTGATCGGGATCATCCTTGGTGACCAACAGGGATTGGCCGGCGTCATGAAACAGGTGGGGGTCGAGTTGCTCTCCCTGAAATTCGGTCGGGCACAAGAGACGGAAGCTGATGTCAGAGGTCTCCAGTTGCTCCATCGGGCTCGTATCGATCCGGATGGAATGATCACCTTCTTTCAGCGGATGTCGGAGCAGGAACAGGGCCGGGTGGAATGGCTGTCCACCCATCCCATGAGCGCCGCTCGGGCTGAGCGGCTCAAAAAAGAAATGGCCTTGCTGTCCAAAACCGTGCCGGAGCCATTTACATTCCAATGGGAAACCGTTCAAGCGTCAGCCGGAGCCGTCAGGCGTTGACCAAGCGCCGGACGCTTCGGATCGGAGTGATCACTGATACCCATGGGCTCTACGATCCGGCGATTGAGCCGCATTTTCGTGGGGTCGAGGAAATCCTGCATGCCGGCGATATCGGTGACAAAGAGGTGATTCGACGCCTACGGAGACTTGCGCCGGTCACGGCGGTCTCCGGCAATGTGGATGACTACGAAGCGAGCGGGTTTCCCCGACGACGCCTCCTGCGAAGGGGCGGACTGAGAATTGCGCTCTGTCATGTGCTGTATGAAAGAGGGAAGATGACGCCTGAAGCGGAGGCCTGGTTGGATCGCGAGCAGCCGGAAGTCTGCGTGTTCGGCCATAGCCACCGACCAACACTCGCCCAGCACGGCCGCACGCTGCTCTTTAATCCGGGGTCCGCAGGCCCCAGGCGATTTGCCTTGCCGCGTGGCATCGGTATCCTGATGGTGGGTGCCGGGAAGACGACGCCTACCTTGATTCGTCTCAGCGATCGCGCCGCTGCGAGTCCTCCATGATCAAGATCATCTTTAAGGACATCGTTTCGAGGGAATGGAGCCATTAGTCCTTCGAAATCCCTATGAATGTTCTGGACTTCGGAGCCTCTCCCGAAATTTTTGAGGGACAACCGCGGCTGATTTGGGTATACTGGCCCCAGGTACTGCCTATTAATGATAGGCACCGGCCAGTACGGACAACTCTTTCACGGAGGAGGACTTATGATAAAGAGAGTGCTCGTTCTTTCGGTAGCGGCGCTGTTCGCGTTCCAGGCTGGCTTTGCGCTTGCGGCTGCCACTGGCAATCCGGACACGGGACCAGGCTGTGGCCTCGGGAAACTGGCGTGGCAGAACTATCCTCACCAAAAGACCATTGGTGTTCAGGTGATGGAAGCGACCACCAACGGGACCTTCGGCAGTGGGACCTTCGGCATCAGCAGCGGCACCTCCGGCTGCACCAACGACGGTCAGGTCTGGGCGTCTGAGAAGGCGAATGTCTTTGCCGCCATCAACTTTGACAATCTCGCGCAGGATATGGCACAGGGTCACGGCGAACACCTCACGTCTCTCGCAACCCTCATGGGCATTCCGGCCGATCAGCAACCGGCGTTCTTTGCGATGACACAGGAGCGGTATGCGTCCTTCGTAAAGGCGGGTGAATCTTCCCCGGGAGCGATGATCAAAGCGTTGAATGACGCAGTGGCAACCCATCCGACATTGGCCAAAGTGTCTTTGAACAAGTAAGCTCTGTCCTATGGGGTTCCGGTCTCATAGGCTGGAACCCCTCGCTTTGTTCCGCATCCTCCTGTCCTGTTCTATTGCCGCTCTTCTCCCCTTTATCGCGGCATTAACGTCGCTCGCGGCTCCGAGTGACGACTCCTACCTGAAACAACTCATTGAAGAAGCAACCGTCGCACGGCTTGCCGAACAACGCGAGTGGCATGTGCTGTTGCATTACCAAAAAAACCTGTTCGGCAGTGGCTTTACCAGCATGCAAGACGATCCCGGCTTCTTTATGGCTCCCACCGGCAAGACGGATCCCCAGGCCGAGCTGGCGGCGACGCTCGGCCAGTTTTTCTCTGACGAAATAGTAGGCCGTTCCAAGCAGCCGGCACAATGCGCCTTCGTGGCCCGTTATCACTGGCTCAAGGAGAAGCTGCATTTCGACGACCGCCGCTTGCCGCCTCAGCCATGTGAGCGCTTCACCCGATGGTTCAATGAGTTCAACGCCCAATCGATCAGCGTCATCTTCCCCACCGGGTTCATGAACAATCCCGCCTCGATGTTCGGGCACACCTTTTTGCGCATCGATGCCAAGGGACAGACCCCGCAGACCCGTATTTTGGATTACACCATCAACTATGCGGCCGAGGTGCCGCCGCACGCGGGACCCGAGTATGCGATTAAGGGCGTCTTCGGGGGCTATCCCGGGCACTTCTCGACCATTCCCTACTATCTCAAGGTCCAGGAATATCGCGATATCGAAAACAGGGACATTTGGGAGTATCGGCTGGACCTCACGCAAGAGCAGGTCCGGCGTCTCCTGATGCATGCCTGGGAATTGGGGAATGCCTATTTCGATTATTTCTTTTTTGACGAGAATTGCTCATTCCATATTCTCTCACTCATCGAAGCGGCTGAGCCATCGATCCACCTGATTGACCACTTCCCGTTCTATGCGATCCCCGTCGATACCGTAAGGCTCTTGGCAGAATCGGGGCTGGTCGCGGAAGTCGTCTCACGGCCTTCCAGGAGCACGTTGGTCAGAAGAAAGCGGGAGGCGATGAAGGAAGAGGAACGTGTGTGGCTGAACCGGCTCGTCGCGGACCCCGAGGCGCTCAAATCCGAACGCTTTCGCAGCCTCAGCCTCGAGCGGCAAGCGTTTGTGTTGGAGGCCGCGTCCGACTATCTCTTAATGCGTGGCAGCGGAGCTCCGGAGGAGGGCGCACCATTTCGCGAGAAGAACAAGTCGATCCTGGCCGCGCGCAGCCGTTTGAAGGTGCCTCCAACAGACATCCCGATTGAGCCCTATGTCAAACGCCCTGATCTCGGCCACGGGACGAGCCGCGTCGGAATCGGCGCCGGTTGGAGAAACGACCGGGCATTCGAAGAAATCAACATGCGCGCCGCCTATCACGACTTGCTCGACCCAGAATATGGTTACACGCCCGACGCGCAGATTGAAGTGATGTCACTTGCGGTGCGGCACTACCACAACGAGTCTCAAGCACGCCTTGAACGGTTCACCCCCCTGAACATGATTTCCCTTGCACCAATGGACTCACTCTTTCAGGCTCCTTCCTGGAAGCTTGGCCTCGGCATGAATACGATTGTCCAGGGAGGTTGCCAGCTCTGTACCAATGGCTACTTGAATGGCGGCCTGGGCGGGGCCGTGGAATCGCGCGTACTTGGACGCCAGGTGTGGTATGCGATGGCTGAAGTGGAAGGCGATGCCAGTAAGGCCTACGAGGAGAACTATCGGATCGGCGGGGGTGGAACGGTTGGCCTCTTGGCCGACCTTACCGATCGATGGAAACTTCTCGCTACGGGAAGCTATCTTCGGTTTGCCTTGGGCGATAAATCCGAAGATATCCGTTGGTCGATCGGCCAGCGGTATTCTCTGATGAGGAATCTCGCCTTCCGGGTGGAGTACAACCACCGGAGTCATGACAACGATGTGTTGGCCACCCTTCAGATGTACTTCTAGTCACAGAACCCTGCTCCAGTGTGTCCTGTGCTGCATGATGTGTCTCTTCGCCCAGACGGCGGACGGTCAGGAAGCGGCATCCGGAATTGAATCATCGTCGGATCACCCACCGGAGATCTATGGGGCCATCTACGTCCTTGGCTCGCTCGCAAAAAACCGCGATCTCGACGTCGGCGGCGAAGCCCTGCCGTCCACCACGGTCCGGGACGGCGCGGGCGGCGGGTTTAGAGCCGGTGTCTTCCCTGCGTTCACAGGCTATATGGTGGGCATCCAGGCAGAGTCGTTTGGATTGGGCCATGAGGTGAACGCGCCCGCATCGATGGGGTCGTCCGGCATTCAGTCGGGACGCGGGACATTGTTGGCGTGGACAACCATGGTGAGCCTCCTGGTGCAATACCCTGGCACGCTCATGAGGCCATATGTCGGCGTGGGCGTGGGGTGGTCCTCCTCGTTCTTGCTCGACACGCAACTCATGAAAGGATCGGTCACCCAGACGGGCACGCTGCGCGATACAAGCGCGGCGTTTCAGTATGTTGCGGGACTCCGAGCGCATGTAACGGAGAGCGTGTTTGTCTTCGGCGAGTACAAATACTTTGCAAGCCGTTATCAATGGGGCGGAAGTCTTGATCCGTCGCTGGATTTTCGGACGCAGATTGTGGCCATCGGAGTCGGCCTCTCATTCAAATGAAGGGAACGGCAGGCCTCTTGCCCGCCCGAGAGAGTCCTGCTACAAGTGGTCTTCAACGCTCCGGAATCCTTTCA
>Ga0105249_10005344_pt1 | contig 11080 bp, 9 predicted proteins | sample KBSS44metaG_FD_81522 | JGI IMG/M metagenome (GOLD analysis project Ga0105249, IMG submission 81522) | Switchgrass rhizosphere microbial communities from Kellogg Biological Station, Michigan, USA - KBS S4-4 metaG | ecosystem: Host-associated > Plants > Roots > Rhizosphere > Soil | place...
ACCTCGGAGAGATAGAGCAGCAGCGTATACGCCGCCAGCGACAACCCGGGGTGCAGCTCGCTCGCCTCCCCCCGGATACGCCGGACCAGCCGCGTGAGCTCGCTGTAGATGGCCGCGGCCAGGTCCTCGCGCCCGGGTTCGGCGGATCGTTCGGTCATCCTCGCTCCCCTGGAATTGCCGTCCTTGCCATGCCGCTCATCGGTAAGAGAGTGCCCGGGCACGCGGGCTCGTCGGTCTACCAGGCCGGCTCATGGCCCCGGCGGTCCTCGTGTCCTCGTGTCTTTCGTCCAGCCACAGAACTGATCAGACGCAGGCACGCAAGAGTTCGCCGGCACCGAAGGTAAGGGTGGCGACATTTGGTTGAGTTCGGCAACCGACGCCACAGGACAATCAGTCCGGGAGAGGCAGGACGGGCCGACGGGCCGCTAGGCCGACGGGGCGGCTGGCGGCGCTGCCCGGCACGATGGAGTCGGCAGCATTCGGCAGCATGGAGCATGCGGCAGCATGGAGTCGGGCCGACGACGTGCGACGACGGCGAGCCTCGCACGGCCGAAGGCCCTCAGCCGGCCTCGGGCGGCGAGCCTGCTCCGTTCACGCCCGGTCACAGGAGCCAGGAGGTAGACCGATGCCCGGATCGGCCCGTTCGGCCGGCCCCGCCCCGAGCACCCCGAGCACCCCGAGCGCCCCGGGCGCCGAGGCCGCCGCCCGGCAGGGCCGGCTCAGCCCCGCCGGCCGCGAGGAAGCGCTGCGCCGCCTCGCCGAAGAGACGTTCGACATCCTCGTCATCGGCGGCGGCGTCACCGGCGCCGGCACCGCGCTCGACGCGGCGTCCCGTGGCCTGTCCGTCGCCCTCGTCGAGGCCCGCGACCTGGCGGCCGGCACCTCCAGCCGCTCCAGCAAACTGATCCACGGCGGCCTGCGCTACCTGGAGCAGCTCAACGGCGCGCTGGTACGCGAGGCACTGCGGGAGCGGACCCTCCTGCTGAACACGCTGGCCCCGCACCTGGTCCGCCCCGTGCAGTTCCTGCTGCCGCTGACCCACCACGGCTGGCAGCGCGCCTACATCGGCAGCGGCGTGCTGCTGTACGACACCCTCGGGCAGGGCCTGTCCCGGATCGGCCCCGGATCGGCCACGCCCCGGCCTACCAGATCCGGATCGGGACCGGGCGCACCGGCCGGCGAGGGGCCGCTCATGGGCGGGCTTCCCATGCACCGGCACCTGACCCGCAAGGCGGCACGGCGGCAGTTCCCGGCGCTGCGCCCGGACGCGCTGGTCGGCGCGATCCAGTACTGGGACGGGCAGGTCGACGACGCGCGGCACACGATGTTCGTCGCCCGCACGGCCGCCCGCTTCGGCGCGGTGGTGGTGACGTCCGCCAGGGTCACCGGCCTGCTGCGGGAGGACGAGCGGGTGACCGGCGCCGTCGTGCGCGACCTGGAGGCCGACGCCGCCACCGACGCCGACGACGCCGCCGACGTCACCGAGATCCGGGTCAGGGCGCGGCAGACGATCAGCGCCACCGGGGTGTGGACCGACGACCTGCACGCGCTGCTGGGGCGGCGCGGGCCGGTGTCCGTGCGGGCGTCCAAGGGAGTCCACCTCGTCGTCCCGCGCGACCGGTTGCAGGGCTCGACCGGGCTGATCCTGCGCACCGAGCGCAGCGTCCTGTTCGTGATTCCCTGGGGCACCCACTGGATCATCGGCACGACCGACACCGACTGGGACTTCGACCTCGCCCACCCGGCCGCCACGCGGTCCGACATCGACTACCTGCTCGACCAGGTCAACCGGGTGCTGCAGACCCCGCTGACCCGCGACGACATCGTCGGGGTCTACGCCGGCCTGCGCCCCCTGCTCGCCGGCATGTCCGAGGACACCGCCCAGCTGTCCCGCGAGCACGCCGTCGTGCCGGCGGCGCCCGGGCTCACCACGGTCGCCGGCGGGAAGTACACCACCTACCGGGTGATGGCCGCCGACGCGGTCGACGCGGCGGTGGCGGGACTCGCCCGGCCGGTGCCGCCGTCCTGCACGGAGAAGGTCCCGCTGCTCGGCGCCGACGGCTACCCCGCGGTGTGGAACGGGCGCGAGCGGCTCGCCGAGCGGGCCGGCCTGCCCGTCGCCCAGGTCGAGCACCTGCTGCGCCGTTACGGGACCCTCGCCGAGGAGCTCGTCGACATGGCCGTCGCCGACCCGAGGCTCGCCGAGCCGCTGCCCGGCGCCGAGGCGTACCTCGCGGTCGAGGCGGTGTACGCGGCGTCGCACGAGGGCGCGCTGCGGCTGGAGGACGTGCTGACCAGGCGCACCCGGATCTCCTTCGAGGCGGCGGACCGCGGCCTGGCCGCCGCCCACCCGGTCGCCGAACTGATCGCCCCGGTCCTCGGCTGGGATGAGGCCCGGGTGCGGGCCGAGGTCGAGCTGTACGAGACCCGCGTCGACGCCGAGCGTGCCTCCCAGGAGGCCGCCGCCGACGAGGCCGCCGACGCCACCCGCCTCGCGGCCCCCGACCCGCGCTGCATCCCCGCCGTCCGCGCGACCCCACGCCCCAGGCCGGCCGCCGCCCCCGCACCGGCGGGCCCGGATTCCGAGCCGGACGCCCCTGCCGCGACCGCCATCTCCGCCACGCCCGCGGCCGGTGTCTCGATCAACGCGGCGGCCGCCAGCGCCGCGGCCGGCCTGCGCGCGGCCCGCCGCGCCGTCGTCGGCAGCATCGCCGGCGCCCGCATCTCGGCCAGTGGGCCTCCCGGCCCGCCGACCGGCGACACCGGACCCGGCCGTTCCGACCGTTCCGACCGTTCCGGCGGCACCGCCGCCTGACCGGAAGATCACGCCGCGAGGACCGGCTGTCAGGCCCAAGGACCCGGCTGTCGTCGACAAGTGACGGGAGCCGGCGGAGGATAGCCGGGCCGCAGCCGGGCCGACGGCTCGCCCGTCGCGCTTGGGACCACCGGCCGGCGGGAAGACGTCGAGTCGAGGCGTGACGAACGAACGCGGACGCGGCGGCGGTCGGCCACGGTAGATCCAGAGACGAGGTGGCGCCGGATGAGCAGCGCGGACGTGGATGGCGCGGACGTCGACGGTGTGGAGACGTTCGACGTCGTCGTCATCGGGGCCGGGCCGGCCGGGGAGGTGACGGCGGGGCGGCTCGCCGACGCGGGCCTGTCAGTCGCGGTCGTGGAGCACGAACGGGTGGGCGGCGAATGCTCCTTCTGGGGCTGTATGCCCAGCAAGGCGCTACTGCGCCCGGGTGATGTGCTCGCGGCGGCGCGCCGGGTGCCGGGCGCGGCCGGCGCGGTGACCGCAGAGATCGACGTGGCGGCGGCGTTCGCCCGCCGGGACGAGATCGTCGGCGGGTTCTCCGACCAGGGCCAGGTTCCCTGGCTGCGCGACCGGGGGGTGACCGTCATCCGCGGCCACGGCCGGCTGGCCGGCAGGCGGCTCGTCGACGTCGACACGACCAGGACCGTCGTCCCGCAGGAGTCCGACGGACGGCCCCGCCGGCTGGCGGCGCGCAGGGCGGTGGTGCTGGCGACCGGGACGTCGGCGGTCCGGCCGCCGATCCTCGGCCTCGCCGACGCCCAGCCGTGGGACAACCGGTCGGCGACCGGTGCCACGACCGTTCCGCGCCGGATGGTCGTTCTCGGTGGGGGCGCCGTCGGCACGGAGCTCGCCCAGGGGTTCCGCCGGCTCGGCGCCGCCGAGGTGACGGTCATCGAGGGCCAGCCCCGGCTGCTCGCCCACGAGGAGCCCTTCGTCGGCGAGGAGATCGCCGAGGCGTTCACGGCCGAGGGGATCACCGTCGTGACCGGCCGCAAGGTCACCGCCACGCACCGGCCGAAGGCGGCGAACGACGAGCATCGCGGCCCGGTGGTTGTCACGCTCGACCACGGCGAGCGGCTCGAGGCCGACGAGATCCTCGTCGCCGTCGGCCGCCATCCGGCGACCGACGAGCTGGGCCTGGAGACGGTCGGCCTGACTCCCGGGCGGCCGGTCGAGGTCGACGGCCACCTGCGCGCCATCGGGGTGAAGACCGCGACCGAGGCGGGTAACGGTTCGGGCGCCGAGAGCGCGGGGGCGGGCGACGGAGCCGGCCACAAGGGCTGGCTGTTCGCCATCGGCGACGTGAACGGGCGGGCGCTGCTCACCCACATGGGCAAGTATCAGGGCCGCCTGGTCGCGGACATCGTCGCCGGCCGTCGGGACGCCTCGGGCGCCGAACCGGTCGAGGTCGCCGGGAGCCGGGCCATCCCCCGCGTGACGTTCACCGATCCACAGGTCGCGGCCGTCGGCCTGACCGAGGCGGCGGCCCGCGACGCCGGGCTGCGGGTGCGGGCCGTGTCGGTCCCGACCGGCGGCGTCGCCGGCTCGTCGGTCCGCGGCGTCGGCCTCCCCGGAACCTCACACCTGGTCGTAGACGAGGACCGCAGGGTGATCGTCGGCGCGACCTTCACCGGCCAGGACGTCCAGGAGCTCCTCCACTCGGCCACCATCGCCCTCGTCGGCCAGGTCCCCCTGGACACCCTCTGGCACGCCGTCCCCCCGTTTCCCACCGTCAGCGAGGTCTGGCTCCGCCTCCTGGAGACCTACGGCCTGTAGCCGAGGTCGACGGCAGGCGCGAGCGCGAGCCCTGTTGGATGCCGGAGACACGAGCGCCGGGCAGGCGACGAGCACCCGCGCCGCCTTGTGCCGCGGCGTCGTACCGCGGCGTCGTACCGCGGCGTCGTCCCGGGCGGGCCGCAGGATCGTCGTAGCGGCCCGGCAGTTTCGCCGAGGACAGGGCCAGGGTCTGGCGCAAGGTGACATAGCGGCTTGGACCGCTTAGCGGGACCGCTGCGTGCGATCGACGCAGTAAAGCGGCGAGCGTGAGCGTCGAGAGCAGCTCGCCGCGCCGGAGCCCTTCCTCCTCGCGACCTGCGTCCTTTTCGACGTCAGTCCTCGACCACGGAACCAGAAAACAGAATATCGATCTCCGTGAACGGCGATTCGTCCTGGCCGGCGTCGCCGGCCGGCAGCGCACGGCGTTGCGTCTCGTACTGCTGAGTGATCAGTAAATGCGCCCACCGGCGTTGTTCCGGGGATAGGCGATCCGACTCGTCCGCAACGGGCTCGCACACCGCCCCCGCGGCGTCCTGAGCGTCCTGAGGTATCTCGGCCGCCTCCATGACTACACCGGCGGGACGATGCCCGGACCCCGATGAAACGCGAACGCCGAACGCCGCGGGCCGCCGGTCGGACCCCAGGACGCGACGAGGTCCTCCGGCTCCGGTTCTGGTTCTGGTTCTGGTTCTGGTGGCGTCTCGCCCCGTACGGGCGCGCCGTCCAGGATCAGCGGCAGGCGAGCGTCCAGGTCCAGGATGGTCGCCACGTCCGCCAGGAGATCCGCGTATTTCGCTCGTAGGAACTCGTCCAGGGCTGCATCGTCGATCTGCCGCTCGACTCGCGTGGCGTCGGCGTCCGGTGCGTCCAGGACGCTCCGACCGATTTCCCAGACGCGAACCCTCGTGATGGCGCCGGGAAGGACCATGAGAAGCCCGGCGGCCACCTCTGCGGGTGCCAGATCGTCCGACACGAGAACGTTGCCCTCGATCTCTGCTCCCGTTTCGCGACTGAGTCTCACGATCATGCGGCGACCGGCCGTGTCCTGAGCGCCGTCATCCACGCGGGGATGTCCTCGTGCCGGACGATCTCCCACACGTGCCGGACGTGCGAGGCGCCCGATTCGTCGGTCACGGTGACCTCGTGAGGGATCGCCGTACGAGTCAGCCCAAGTGACGGAACCTCGGCGCACATCACGATGGGGCAGCCCGGTTCCCGCTGTAGCCGCAGCACCTCGGCGACGGCACAGGCCAGCCCCGTGCGCGCGGGTGAGACTCCCGCAGGACAGATCGTCACGAATGCGATGTGCACCAGACGGGCCGTGGCCACGGCAGTACGCGTCAGCTCGTGCGGCTGAATCGCGATCCACTCGACGCGGCTCGACGCGGCGACCACAGCGGCCGACCTGTGATCGGACGTCGCGCCCGGACTCGGTGCCTCCGGCCGGCCGATGAGTATCCCGGCCTTGTCGTGTCGGAGGCGCACCGGCAGTTCCGTGACCATGAGGGCCTCTGTGCCGTCCCCCAACGACGCGAAGTACAGCGCTTTCGCGGCCATGTTCGCCCGCCCCTCATGGCAGGTCGAATCCTGCCGCAATGTCCCGCTAGTCCATTACTGCCGGTTACAGAAATGTGACCGGCTGGCGGGTAGTCAAGCATCGCGAGTTCGCGAAATGCAAGACTCGCACTGCAACTTGCCACTGAATGGGGCATCATGGCGAAACGAGTGCTACGAGTCTTTCACTTTGAGTGAGGGACTACGCTCAAGGTGAGGGAGGTAAGTGATGCCCGAAGGAGTGACCGGCTCGACGGTGCCCCGCCGTCAGCTGGGCCGGTACCTTCGCGATCTTCGCGGACAGGCACGGCTGACAGTACGCCGTGCCGCGCGGGAGCTGGAGTGGTCAGAGGCCAAGATCTGGCGGATCGAGACGGGCCTTACGTCCCTGCGGAGCCTCGACGTCCAGGCCATGTGCCAGATCTACGGTGCGTCGGCCGAGATGACGGAAGGCCTGATGGGCTTGGCGAAGGAGACCAAGGCCCGCGGATGGTGGCACAGCTACGGCGATGTGATCCCCGAGTTCTTCGATCTCTACATCGGCCTGGAGGAGGCGGCGTCCAGCTTCGCCTGGTATGAGTCCGACCTGGTACCCGGACTGCTCCAGACCGAGGAGTACGCGCGGGTGCTGATCACGGTGGGTGGCTCCGGCGTGGACGAAACCGAGGTCGAGCGGCGACTGCACGTCCGCATGGCGCGCCAGGTGCTCTTGAGCAGGGCCACCGATCCGCCCGTGTTCACCATTGTTCTCAGCGAGTCCGTGGTTCGCCGTCCGGTGGGCGGGACGCGCGTCCTGAGAGGGCAACTCGAAAGGCTCGTCCAGGTAGGCGATCTACCTAACGTCAGCCTACGCATCGTGCCCTTCGCGGCCGGTTTGCATGCCGGAGTCGTGTCCGGGCCGTTCCTCGTGCTCAGGTTCCCGACCACTGGCGACGGACGGGACACCGAACCTCCCACGGTTTACCGAGAGGGTCTGACCGGGGCTCTGTACCTCGACAAGCCACATGAGGTCGAGGGCCACGAGGTCGCATTCGCGGGAATCTGGGATGCGGCACTCAATGAAGGTGACTCGGCACAACTAATTACCCAGATCGCAAGGGAGCTTGAATAATGACCGTTATAAACTTTACCAGTCTCGCGTGGCGCAAGTCCACATTCAGCAACGACAAGGCGAACTGTGTCGAGGTCGCGGAGCTGCCGGCCGGTGGCCGCGCCGTGCGCGACTCGAAGGATCCCAGCGGTCCGGCTCTGACGTTCACCGCATCGGAGTGGACCGCGTTCGTGGCGGGCGTCCGGGCCGACGAGTTCGGCTCGTGACCAGCTAGTGCACAGCGCATCCTGACGAGAGGCCCCGCTACGGCGGGGCCTTTTTTTCGCGCTCTTGGCGCCGTTTACCGTTCACCCGGGCCCCGAGAAAACTACCCGCGGCACCTGGCACGTTGCCCATGGGCAGGAATACTTACGCCCGCCCGTGCGTGTCGGGCCTCCGCCGTCGCGAGGCCGATGACGGCGCACAGGAGCAGGAGCGCGCCCACGAGTGTCGCGGCCGTCAGCCGTTCGCCGAGCAGGACGAGCGCGAGGGCCGCGGCGCTGACCGGCTCGAGGAGCAGGATCGTCGACGTCGTCGCGGCCCGCACGACCGCGGCCCCGGCGAAGTAGAGCGGATAGGCGAGCGCCGTCGGTACCGCGGCCACGTATCCGAGAAGGAGCAGGACGCGGCCGAGGCCCGCCGTGGAGGGCAGGAGCCCGCCGGCCAACGCCGAGGGAAGCAGCGCGGCCGCGCCGATGCCGAAGGCCCAGGCGGTCAGCGCCGACGGCTCGTCGCCGCCGCCGGTCTGCCCGGTCCAGCGGGCGAGCAGCGTGGTCGCGGCGTAGCCGGCGGCGGACACGAGCGCCAACCCGACACCCAGCGGGCGGGCCGTGCCGCTCTGGTTCCCCAGGACGAGGATCAGCAGCCCGGCGACCCCGCTCACCACCGCCACGGCGCCGGCGCCGAGCCGCTCGCCCAGGGTGAGCCGGGCCCCGAGCGCGACCAGGACCGGGCCCGCGCCAAGGGTCACGATCGTGCTCACTGCAACCCCCGTCACCGAGACCGCCGCGAAGTAGGCGGTCTGGAACACGGCCAGTCCCAGTCCCGACCCGATCCGGATTCCCAGCCGGCGTCTCACTCCCTGCCGGCGCCTCATTCCCAACCGGCGCCTCGCCCGGTGGGTCTGGGTGGGGCCTCCTTGGGAGCCGGTGCCCGCCGACGGGGTGTCGTCCGGCCGCGCGCCAGCTGGTTGGGCCGTCCGGGCACCCCCCATCCGCGCCGTACGGATTCGCCGCGGGATCCCGGCCAGAAGGAGGAGGGCAAGCCCGCCGATGAAACGCCAGAACGAGATCGCGATCGGTCCGAGGTTGCTCGATAGATAGACGAGGTCCACCGCCACTCCGGTGGTGCCCCAGGTGGTCCCGGCAACGGCCAGGTATGCCAGCCCCCGTCGTACGGGCAGGCTGACGCCAGCATTCGACACGGTGCTCTCCGCGAGGGAAGTGATGGTCGTGGGTCCCGAACGCGGGCAGCACGGCCAGAGCACCGGACGCTGTGGCCCGGCGCGGCGGTCTTCCCTGGCGGCCCGCCTTAGACGGCGGGCGGCGAGAGCATCGTCGAGGTCATGAGCAAGAGGCTACGCGCGAAGGGCACCACCATCCGTGTGTCCAGGGTTGACGACGTCGTTTGGTGCAGTGGTGCCGCGACGTCTTGATCTTCCTGCTGGATCTTCCGCTGGAGGTCGGTGCCGATCTTCGACTGAAGAGCGCGGCGCCGACCGCGGTGGCCGTCGGCGGCTGCGGGTGATCTGGTGCGATTTTCGGTGCTGGGGCACCCAGGATTCCACCAGATCATGGGTTCGCTCATGATCTGGTGGAATCCTGGACGCGGCTCTGGACGCTTCTCGGGGGTCTGCCGCCAGACGATCAGAAGCAGAAGTCGATCGACGGCCCGTTGGCGAGAACGTACAGGTCAGGCGCTTCTAGTCGAAGTCATAGACGTGATTTCTGGCCACCCGGCGAAACGGCCGGGTGAGCACAGAGACGAGGTGTAGTACGCCTGGCCGGATGTGGCCGCGGCCAGAGCAGTCAGGCCGTCAGGCGGGTCAGTTCCGGGCCGCGGGCAGGGACGCGCCGGCGGGCCGGGACGGACAGGCCGGATCAGCTCGCGGGTTTCTCGTGGTGGCCGCCGAACTGCTTGCGCATCGCGGAAAGGATCTTGTCGGAGTAGAGGGACTCGCCGCGGGAGCTGAAACGCTCGTAGAGGGACGCGGTGAGCACGTGCGCCGGGACGCCTTCCTCGACGGCGGCGAGCACCGTCCAGCGCCCCTCGCCGGAGTCCGACACCCGGCCACCGAAGGAGGCCAGCTCCGGGTCCTCGACCAGGGCGACGGCCGTGAGGTCGAGCAGCCAGGAGGCGACGACGCTGCCGCGCCGCCACACCTCGGTGATCGCCGGAATGTCGAGATCGTACTGGTAGTACTCGGGATGCGTGAGCGGCGTGGTCTCCGCGTCGTGGCCGGCCGCGGTGGCCTTGCCGATGCCCGCCTTGTTCAGCACGCCGAGGCCCTCGGCGAAGGCGGCCATCATGCCGTACTCGATGCCGTTGTGGACCATCTTGACGAAGTGGCCGGCGCCGACGGGGCCGCAGTGCAGGTAGCCCTGCTCGGGCTGGCTCGGCTCCCCCGTCCGACCGGGAGTACGCGGCGCCGTGTCGACGCCCGGAGCGATGGTCGCGAACAGCGGCTCCAGCCGGTTCACCACGTCCGGCTCGCCGCCGATCATCAGGCAGAAGCCGCGCTCCAGGCCGAACACGCCACCCGAGGTGCCGACGTCGACGTAGTGGAGGCCCTTGGGGGCGAGTTCCTTGGCCCGGTCGATGTCGTCGCGGTAGTAGGAGTTGCCACCGTCGATGATGATGTCGCCCGGTTCGAACAGGTCGGCCAGTTTGAAGACGGTGTCGCCGGTCAGGCCGGCGGGGACCATCACCCATGCGGCCCGTGGGGTGGTCAGCGCCGCCGCGAACTCCTCCAGCGAGGTCGTCCCGGTCGCGCCCTCGGCCGCGAGCGCGGCGACGGCATCCGCGTTGACGTCGTAGACGACGCACTCGTGGCCGCCTCGCTGTAGCCGGCGCACCAGGTTGGCGCCCATCCGGCCCAGGCCGATCATCCCCAGCTGCATGTCGCGTCTCCGCTCGTCCCCGTGCCGGGCGCGGCCGCACGCCGGCCACCCCTGTCGCCTGTCGCCTATCGCCTATCGCCTATCGACCTACCACCGGCCTGGCCGGCCTACCCACATCACTCTCGACTCTCGGCTCTCGCCACTGTCGCCATCACCGCCGCCGGGTGTGATCGGCGGGTCTCTTCATACTCCGCCCGCGGACGTCCTACCTGCCCCCTGGGCCAGTAGACCCATCGTCGTAACCGGTTCGCCACGCGCCACCCCCCAAACGGCCGACCGGCCCAAAAAACTCGACCGGCCGGAGCGGTTCTTGATCTCGTGGCAGGAGCGGGTGTAGACCCGGGGAGTGACCGCTCAGGAAGAGATCGCTCAGGAAGCGATGTCGGAACGGATCATCGCTGACACCTCGCGACGACAGTTCGTCAACGACCCGGACGACATCGTCGAGGAGGCGTTGGAAGGTCTCGAAGCAGCCTATCCACGCCTGATTCGTTGGAACCGGGATCCCAGCTTCGTCACGCGGGCCCAGCCGGCGCCATCCGGGCAGGTCGCGGTCATCTCCGGCGGTGGCTCGGGCCACGAGCCGCTGCACGTCGGCATGGTCGGTGCCGGAATGCTCGACGCCGCGGTCCCCGGCGCCGTGTTCGCCAGCCCGACCGCCGGCCAGATCCTGGCCGCGACCCAGGCCGTGTCCGGCGGAGCCGGCGTCGTCCACGTCGTCAA
>Ga0105249_10005351_pt1 | contig 11075 bp, 9 predicted proteins | sample KBSS44metaG_FD_81522 | JGI IMG/M metagenome (GOLD analysis project Ga0105249, IMG submission 81522) | Switchgrass rhizosphere microbial communities from Kellogg Biological Station, Michigan, USA - KBS S4-4 metaG | ecosystem: Host-associated > Plants > Roots > Rhizosphere > Soil | place...
AAGTCCTGTGTCGGCTCGACCTGGTGCCGCTTCGGTGTGCAGGACAGTGTCGGTCTCGCCATCGAGATCGAAAATCGCTATCGAGGCTTGCGCGGGCCTCACAAAATCAAGCTCGCTGTCTCGGGGTGCACTCGTGAATGTGCCGAAGCACAGGGCAAGGACGTCGGCGTGATTGCCACTGAAAAGGGATGGAACCTGTATGTCTGCGGTAATGGCGGCATGAAGCCGCGGCACGCGGAGCTGCTCGCCGCCGATCTCGATAGGGACACGTTGATCCGCTACATAGACCGCTTCCTGATGTTTTACATCCGCACGGCCGATCGCCTGCAACGTACTTCGACGTGGCGGGACAATCTCGAGGGCGGCCTCGACTACCTGAAAGGCGTGGTCTGCCGGGACGAGCTGGGGATCGCCGCGGAGCTGGAAGCCGACATGGCACGCATCGTCGCAACCTATGAGTGCGAGTGGAAAAAGGCAATCGAGGATCCGATGACGCTCAAGCGCTTCCGCCATTTTATCAACAGCGACAAGGCGGATCCCAATGTTCTGTTCGTGCAGGAGCGCGGCCAGATCCGGCCTGCAACGCGGGCCGAGCGCCGCGAGCGAGTGGAAGCTGTCGCATGAGTGAGGGTTGGACGCATATCTGCGATTTGCATGACGTAATGCCCGGCGCGGGAGTCTGTGCGCTGGTGGAGGGGCACCAGGTCGCGGTCTTTCGCATGGCCGATGCTGTGTTTGCCCTGGACAATTTCGATCCCGCGAGCCAGGCGAACGTCCTGTCCCGCGGCCTGGTTGGCGACCTGAAAGGTGAGCGTGTCGTCGCCTCGCCGCTCTTCAAGCATCACTACAGTCTCACGACGGGCCGATGTCCTGAAGACCCGGAGAAGTCGGTGCATGTTCATCGGGCTCGGGTGTTGGACGGCGGGATCTGGGTCAAAGTCGGTGGCGAAACAGTGCGGACAACGTGTCCGTACTGCGGCGTAGGCTGCGGAGTTCTGGCGCGTAACATCAAAGGCTCGGTGGAGATTGCGGGCGATCCGTTGCATCCGGCGAACTTCGGCGCACTGTGCTCGAAAGGTTACGCGCTGGGCGAAACCGTAGGCCTGGATGACCGCCTGTTGCATCCACAGATCAACGGCAAAAAAGCTACCTGGGACGAGGCCCTGGATCACGTAAGTGACGAATTCACGCGCATCATCGCTGAGCACGGACCGGAATCCGTGGCGTTCTACGTCTCCGGACAGCTGCTGACCGAGGACTACTACGTCGCCAACAAGCTCATGAAGGGCTATGTCGGCACCGCCAACATCGATACCAACTCGCGGCTTTGCATGGCCTCTACGGTCGCGGGCCAAAGACGGGCGTTCGGCGAGGACGCGGTGCCCACTTGCTACGAGGATCTGCAACTAGCCGATCTGATCATACTCGTCGGCTCGAATACCGCCTGGTGTCATCCGGTACTGTTCCGGCGGATCTCCAGCGAGAAGGAGCGGCGCCCGGATCTGAAGATAGTCGTGATTGATCCGCGGCGTACCCCCACCTGCGAACTTGCCGATCTGCACCTGCCTGTACGGGCAGGCACCGACGTCTGGTTGTTCAATGGCCTGCTCGCCTATCTGCAGCGCCAAGGCGCCGTGGACGAGGCGTTCGTTGCCAATCACACCGTTGGTGCGAGTACCGCTCTTGAGGCTGCGGAGGCCTCGGCCGTGGATGAGGCGACGGTCGCAAAGATATGCGGAGTCGATGTCGCGCGCCTGACTGAATTCTATGGCCTGTTTGCCGCGCATGAGCGGGTGGTTACAGCCTTCTCGCAGGGAGTCAATCAATCTTCCGCGGGAACTGACAAGGTCAACAGCATCATCAACTGCCACTTGTTGACCGGCCGGATCGGACGTCCAGGAATGGGGCCATTCTCACTCACGGGTCAACCGAACGCCATGGGTGGTCGGGAAGTGGGCGGGATGGCGAATATGCTCGCGGCCCACATGGAGCTGGAAAACCCGGACCATCGTGCGATCGTGCAGGAGTTCTGGGATAGCCCGCGGATCGCAAGCGCCGCGGGGTTGAAGGCGGTCGACCTGTTCGAGGCCATGGGCGCCGGGCGGATCAAGGCAGTCTGGATCATCGGCACCAACCCCGTGGTCAGCATGCCAGAGGCGGATCGCGTACGGGCAGCGCTCGAGCGTTGTGAACTGGTCGTCGTGTCTGATTGTGTTGCGAAGAATGATACGACGGCTTACGCACATGTCCTTCTTCCGGCAGCTACGTGGGGCGAGAAGGACGGTACGGTTACTAATTCGGAGCGCAGGATCTCGCGTCAACGCAGTTTCCTCGATCTGCCCGGTGAGGCGCGACCCGATTGGTGGATCCTCTGTGAGGTGGCGAAGCGCATGGGATTCGGTTCGGCCTTCGACTTTCGGTCGCCGGCAGATATTTTCGACGAACACGCACGCCTGTCCGGGACGGGGAATGAGGGTGAGCGCGCATTCAACATCTCAGGTCTCGCGGGCCTCAGCCCGTCGGGGTACCAACAGCTCGAACCCGTGCAATGGCCCATTTCGAAGCTGCATATGCGCGGGTCCGAGCGCCTGTTCGAGGACGGCCGCTTCATGCATCCCGATGGGCGAGCCAGGTTCATCGAAACGCCTCCACGAGGACCGGCGCACGCCGCAGGCGACGAATTCCCGTTTGTGCTCAATACCGGCCGAATCAGGGATCAATGGCACACAATGACGCGCACCGGCCGCTCGCCCCGGCTTGCCGAGAATCTGCCGGAACCCTTTGTTGATATGCATCCGCAGGATGCCCTGTTGACCGCGGCTCGCGATGGGGAATTGGCGCGGGTGACCACCCGTTGGGGATCGATGGTCGTGCGAGTGCGCAGCAGTGGTGAGATTGCCCGCGGTACCGTGTTCGTCCCAATGCACTGGAATGACTGCAATGCTTCTCAGGCGCGGGTGGGGGCGCTGGTCAATGCGGTGGTGGACGGTATCTCCGGGGAGCCGGAGTTCAAACATACTCCCGCCCGGGTTGAGCCATTTCCTGTTGAATGGTACGGATTTTTATTGACGCGGCGGAGCTCGAGCTCGCCTGAAGTGACTTGGTGGACCCGGATCAATGCCGCGAACTGCACACGGTACGAGATAGCGGGCCGCGAATTACCCAAAAGCTGGACTGTCTGGGGCCGCAATGTGCTGGGGGCAACCGATTCAGGCGCTGACTACATCGAGTACGAAGATGCTTCCGCACGTTCCTACCGCGCGGCGTATATCGTTGATGGCCGGCTCGAGGCCTGCGTATATATAGCCAATCGCGCCGACCTGCCCGATCGGGACCTCCTCTCCAAGCTCTTTCGCATCGAGAAGGTTGAAGCGGCCCACCGCATGGCGCTACTGACTACCGGTGCAGTCGTGGAGGGAGAAGAGCCGGGACCGCTCGTCTGCTCATGCTTTGCCGTGGGTCGAAATACCATCCGGCGCGCGATCGAAGAGCACAAGCTCACCGCTGTCAGCCAGGTTGGCGCCTGTCTACGGGCGGGTACCAACTGCGGGTCCTGTCTGCCGGAAATCAAGGCTTTGTTGGGAGGCGTTCCGAAGAGTATCCCGGTCTCCACTTCCACGGCTTTGCCGTTGATTACGTAGGGTTTGAACCGCCATTGCTGCAGGGCAGTGGCGATGGTCTTGGCCTGTTCCGGGAATGAACTGACGAAATGAATGTGCTTCACCGAACCGTTCGCGCCGATGACGACGCGTACGGGAATGGGGTTGTAGCGCCGATCCGTGAATATGGGATCGACGCGATTGAGCACATTGCCGCCACTGGCGTAGTCCTTGACACACAAGGGTGCATTGCCACCACCCGCTCCAGAGGCTAGTCCCGCTTCAGGGGGCAACTTCATGGCGCTCATTTCCTTGACCAGGTGCTCGATCAATTCGGGGTCGGTGCTGGTAAACGTGAATTGCACGGTGTGGCAGCGGATCTGCGTAGCCAGTACCGCCCAGTGCAGCGTCGCCACGGGGGAGGCGTAGCCCAACCGAACGAACGAGTGGCCGGCGATTCTGACTTCGGTAGGCTGGCGCTCCACCACGTAATCTGCCCTCAGGTGGCTGCCGGTGTAGCTCACCAGTTCCAGCGCGTTCTTCGCTGGAGAAGGTGTGAAGAACATATCCTGCGCCGCGATCAATACGGTGCCGCGGCTCGCACTTTGCTGCGCATCCGGTGACTGAATCTGCGCCAATACGTAGTAACCGCTTTCGGAAGGCGGAGGACCTGCGTACTGCTGAATCCAACCGCGTGAAATTGGATAAGACAGGTGGAAGTACGGGCTGTTGTATTCGCGGGACGTTACGGTTCCCCCTTCGGGCAGAGGCGTTACCGAATCGCTGGCGCTGGACCAGGCGCCCTTGACGAGAATGACGCCCTCCGGGACCTTGCCCGGAGGGTTTGGCGGGGTGGGCGCGGCACCCTCTGACGATCCTATCAGGGACAGCAGTAACAACCCGACCACTGACCCCGGAAGCGAGCTTCCGGACACACGATGGCGAGAGCGCCGCGCATGCATGGGTGAGATTCCTATAGTGAGCGCAGGAAGTTCAGCACATCCTGTTGGCTGGCGGCGGACAGCGAATTGAAGTTCGCCACGACCGTCGATGCCTCCGAGCCACTGCTGGCGTGGGCCCTGATGGCAGTCAACAGGTTGCTCGTCCGGCCATCGTGCAGGAAGAAGATGCGCTGCCCGACGCCCCACAACGGCGCCGTGCGGAACTGATCTCCGCCCGCGTTGCCTTGCGAGACGTTGTCATTCAACCCCGTACCCATGTGATGGATCTCAAAGTCGGAGAATGCAGCGACGGGTGCATTTCCCAGGGATGGGGTTACGTTCGAGGGCTGCGTGGACCTGATTGTCGGTGTATGGCACACCGAGCAACCGATCGAGTTGAACAGTGCCGAACCGTGCGAGATCGAGGTCGCCCCTCCGGGGGTGGTTGTCGATGCGACCGGGGGCGCCAGGAATTTCATGAACATCGAAAACGCGATCACGTCGCTCGGGATGGAGGCGTTCTGCGTGAACGGATCGGAGCTGGCCGTGGCCGCAAAGTGGGTGATGTCCTCCGGATAGCCTTTGGCCGCCAGATTCAGGCAGTTAGCCGGCAGCCCGCCTCCCAGCACTTCCTCACCGGGCAGTGGACGATCCTGTGGGAAGGTTTCGTTGGAGATGCCCATCTCGACGTTGTAGGCCTCGGCCGAGAACAGGTCGAGGGACTTGTTCTGTGCCTTCCAGCCGAAGCGGGCAATCGTGCCGTCGTTGCCATTCCGGTTGAAATTGCCGCTGATACCTAAGCCGTTGCCGACTTGTGCGGCCTGGTTGGCCAGCAAAGTCGAGTCGTCGATGTTTTGCACCAGACCCGTGCCGAACAGCGGCGTCGGGATACGGAAGATCAGGTTGTTGGCTTGTGCGGCCAATGTGAAGCTGGGTTGCTGGAGGCTGCAGTTGCCGGCATCCGCGCGCCCAGAGACTGTAAACAGGGACTCGACGCCGCCATTGGGCGCACTGGTATTGGGGGTGCCATTGGCGCTGAAAAAGAACGGAAAACGAGCCTCGCGCGTCGGGCCGTTGGTCGTTATGAACGCCGGGATGGAATTCGTGGCGCCGCTGACGATGCCCGCGGCTATCACCCTCGCCTCCGGATTGATTGAGGGGCTCGAGCCGCCGATGGTCGGCTGTGAATGGCAGCCGGAGCAGGAGTTGAAGTTGAAACGGGGTCCGAGACCATTGCCGGCGACCGCGTCAACCTCCTGGAAGCGGTCGAGACCGTCGTCGAAGAATTCCAGCACACCCTGCGGCGTGTTGGCGGTGACCGAGGCCAGTGGCACTGGATTGGTCGCCGTGGCTGCCGCCTGACCATTGATTGCCCCACCCCGGACGCCCGGATCGGTTTGTGCCGAGGCCGCTGAAATCATCAGTATTCCGACGGCAAACGCCGCCGGCCGCTGTATGATCGCCATGTTGATTCTCCCTATCCCCTGCTGATTGAGGGGGGCGTCAGACTCAGGCAAAGGGGAGTGTCAACGGAATAGTCCGTGAGATCCAGCACTGTTGGATTCATGGGTGCCTGGATCTTAGGATTCAGGGTATTTCGGTCAACTCAGCAGTCGCTTGCGAGTGGCTCCTCCGCCCGCGACTGCACGTACAGCAACGAGATGGCTTCCGTGCGGCGGTGGATTCCGAGCTTGGCGAGAATACTGTGCACGTGATTCTTCACGGTGGGCAGCTCGATTCCGAGGGAGCGCGAGATCATCTTGTTGGACAGCCCCTGCTGCTGCAGCTTGAGAATCTGCGACTCGCGCGCGGTCAGCGCATTCGGGGCACCGAAGTTACTGCGCTCGGTGGACAGGGCGGCGATCCGCCTGAAGAGCGAGCCTGCGATTTTCGGTGAGCAATGGACTTCGCCGCGCGCAGTGGCCTCGATGGCGGCCAGCAACTCGGCGATTGAAGCCTCGCGTGTCACGTAACCCGCGATGCCGAGCTGCGCGCAATTCAATACTTCCGCTTCATCTTCCGCCATTCCCAGGGCGACGATGCGGCTCGCACCCGCAAAACGTGCCAGGTGCCGGGCAACGGAAAACGCATCGCCCATTGCCATGTCGAGCAGTGTGATGTCGGGAGTCAGCCGGCGCACCTGCTCCACGGCATCCGGGGCGGAAGCGGCCAGGCCAACGAGGGCGACTTCCCCGGCCGGGGCTCTGGCTTGCTCCGCGGCCTGCTCCAGCACCCGTCCGAGGGCTTCACGATACAGCCGGATATGGCTCGCCACCAGGACGCGAATGCCCATGATGTAATCTCCCCATACGCAGGCATTCGCCTGCTCCTTGTCGAGCCGGGGCGATTCTCGCGAATCACCCGTGCGAGCAGTGCTCGCACCCCCCAACGCGCTCCATCGCGCCGCGCAAGTAGATCACGCGGATCGGGCGACTTGTCAATGGTACTAACGTCAGCCCAACATGTAAGTATCTGGATTTGCGGTGTTTAGTGGCTGTTCCGGAGGTTTGCTTGTTGTAACGCGGCGGCTGCCCGCGCCGGTTTCATTTGACACCCGGCATCAGCCGCTTGAGCAGCGGGGTCAACAGCAACATCAGGCCGCCGCCGATGAGACCCCACCAGAAGATCTTCAAGAACAGCGCCGGCAGCGATTCGAGCTGGCTGGCATCGTAGTCGCCGGAGAGTTGGCCGGCGAGGTTGGTTCCGAGCGCCGTAGCCATGAACCAGACCCCCAGGACCTGACCCACGAAGCGTGTTGGAACGAGCTTGGTCATGGAGGACAGGCCGACGGGCGACAGACACAGCTCGCCCCAGGTATGCAGCAGATAGGTGGCCACGAGCCAGGTCATGAGCACTTTCCGGCCGCCCAGCACGTAACCGGCCGCGACATACATGACCAGGAAGCCGCAGCCCATCAGTATCAATCCGGCGGCAAACTTCGCGGGCGCGGACAGATCCCGGTTGCGCCTTCCCAGGGCGAGCCACACGGCGGCCAAGATGGGCGCGAACACGATGATCAGGAAGGGATTGACCGCCTGCAGCACGCCAGCCGGAATCTCGTAACCGAAAATGTGTCGGTCGGTATAACGCTGGGCGAACAGGTTGAACGAAGCGCCCATCTGCTCGTAGCCGGCAAAGAAAATGGCGCAGCCGATGAACAAGGCAACCAGCACATACGCCCGATTGCGCTCCTCAGGGGTGAGGCCTGCGAAGAAGATGAGGTAGGTGAAGTAGGCGACGGCCAACAGGCCGATCAGCCAGCTGGCGGCGGTGGCGATGGCGTTCGCATCCAGGGTGATCACACCGGCAACCGCCAGAATGGCGACGGTCAGCACCGCACCCACCAACAGCACGACAGGCAGCCACGAGCCCCGCCGGGCATCGGGCGCCAGGTCCACCCCGCAGTTGCCCAGGTGACGGCGGGTCTTCAGGAACTGCACCAGGCCGAGCAGCATGCCGAGGGCCGGCAATGAGAAGCCCCAGTGCCACCCGTATCTGGCCCCAAACGCCGGCACCGCCCAGGAGCCAAGAAATGATCCCAGGTTGATGCCCATGTAGAAAATCGAAAATCCGGCATCGCGCCGCGAGCCGCCCTCGGGATACAGCTGCGCAACGATCGCGCTGATGTTGGGTTTCAACAGCCCGATGCCGAATACGTTGATCAGCAGGCCGAGGAAGAAGACCTGGGCGGTACCGGAGATCAGCGTGGCATTGCCGATCATGATGAGTACGCCACCGGTGAGTACCGCCCGCTGTTGGCCGATGAGCCGGTCTGCGATGTATCCACCCAGCAGCGACAAGAGGTAGCCGCAGGCCAAGTACAGTCCATAGATGGAGCTCGCCGTACGGTCGCTTATGCCGAGGCCACCGTGCTCGACGGCATCCACCATGAACAGGATCAGCATGGCGCGCATGCCGTAGTAGGTGAAGCGTTCCCACATCTCGGTGAAAAACAGAGTGAACAGGCCGCGCGGCTGGCCCAGAAGCTCGCGTTCGGCCGGGAGGGTCTGGAGCGCGGATTCGACGGCTTGGCTCATTTATTCTCTCTGAAGCCGCACGGCTTGCCGATTGTTGTTGAGTCGAGCGCCTGTCATGGATCCTGACAGCGCGGGTGCTTCAAGATGCTTCGATCTCTTTGTTGTCGGATGTCTCGCGCCGCATCTTCGACAGGATGCGCGCCATCAGCAGGCCGCCCTCGTACAGCAGGTACATCGGGATCGCCATGATGCATTGTGAGACGGCGTCAGGTGGCGTGAGCAGCGCCGCGACGATGAAAATTCCGATCAGTACGTACCCGCGGTTTTCCTTCAGCTTCTCGAGCTTCACCACGCCCGTCAGCACGAGCAGTACGACCGCGACCGGTACCTCGAACGCCGCCCCGAAAGCCAGAAACATCGTAAGGACGAAATCCAGGTACGCGCTGATGTCAGTCATCATCGCGACCCCATGGGGGGTTGTCGCGGCGAAGAACTGGAACATCACCGGGAAGACGAAAAAGTAGGCGAACACGACGCCGGTGTAGAACAACACAATCGAGGATATGAGCAGAGGCACGGCAAAACGCTTCTCGTGCCGGTACAGCCCTGGAGCCACGAAAGCCCACAGCTGATAGATGACGACGGGCATTGCGAGAAACAGGGCAACAAACAATGAGAGTTTGAACGGAGTGGTGAAGGGTGACATCACCGTCGTGGCGATCAGCTGCGTACCCTTCGGCAGCTTCTCCTTCAGAGGCGTGGCGACGAAGGTGAAGATCTGATTCGAATAGAACATGCAGGGCAGAAACGCCACGGCCACCGCAATGATGGCGCGGATCAGCCGATCACGCAGTTCCAGCAAATGCGAGATCAGCGTCCCTTCGACGAGCTTTTCAGGTTCCTCGCTCATGGGACGGAGCATACGCCGCATCAGAGGGCGTCTGAGCGGGCTTGTCGGTGGTGGTCACTCCCCCGATCCAGTCCTGCTGGCCGGCTTCGGCCGGGGCGGACTGGTTGGTGGGCGGCGCAACAGGCCGGCCCAGGTCATCGGTCGGATGGGCGTGGGAATAGTTATCCGGGTAGACGATCTGCTGTTCCGGTTCCAGCGGTGGTGATGGGATTGTCGGGGCTTCGGCGGGGGACGCAGCGCCAGTGGGCGGCTGCGGCACCTGGGGAGCCTCGGCGACGGGTTCGAGAGCTACGGGCGGAGGCACCACGGGCGGGGATGGAGCGCGTGGTGGGGGTTGCGCCTTACGCGCCTCTTCTAGATTGACCTCTTCCTCCAGCTGCTCCCGGAACTGGCGCGCCATGCCGCGAGCGCGGCCTATCCAGCGGCCGACCTGGGCAGCGACCTTGGGTAGCTTCTCGGGCCCCAGCACCACGAGAGCCAGGACGAAAATAACGAGAACCTCTGAGAAACCGATGTCGAACATGCCGTCGCTGGACGCCCCGTGGAAATCTCAGACGCTCCGGTCGGATTTCTGCCCCGCATCGCGCGGCGCAGCCTTGGGGGCCTCCGCGAACTCGGCATCCGTACCATCCGAGCGAATCCGCGGGGGCGGCGTCGAAATTCCTTCCTCCTCGCCCTCGTTCATCGATTTCTTGAAGCCGCGTACAGCGGCGCCCAGGTCCGATCCAATCGTGCGCAGCTTCTTGGCGCCGAACACCAAGAGCACGACGAGCAGGATCACCACCAGCTCGCGCATCCCTATACCCATAAGCTTCAACTCCCGCTTGGTTCAGCTGCAAAAGCCTTCGGATCATAGGACAAATGAGTCCTTGGGGCTGACAAAGTTCGCGGAATTACCTAACTGTGCTCATTTGCCGGCCTGGACTCCAGCCAGAACGTCACCGGACCGTCATTGACCAGCGACACTTGCATGTTGGCACCGAATAGGCCTGCCGCCACGGGCCGGTGCACGGCCCGAGCCCGCTCCAGCAGATGGGCGAACAGCCGGCGGGCATCCTCGGGGTCGGCGGCGGTGCTGAAGCCCGCGCGCGTACCTTTCTGGGCGTCGGCTGCGAGGGTGAATTGTGGCACCAGCAGCAGGCCACCTTGAATATCGCGCAACGAAAGATTCATCCGTCCCTGCTCGTCGGGAAATATGCGGTAGGTCAGCACGCGCTCGAGCAGGCGATCGGCCGCCTGGGGGTCGTCTCCGCGTCGTACGCCGATGAGGGCCAGCGTACCGCGCTCTATAGCCCCGACGATTTGGGCATCCACCTGCACGTCCGCCCGGGTAACGCGCTGAATTAGAGCAATCATGCGGACATCATGAACTATGCTTCTATTGGCTGAAATTGCCTGCGGCATTTCAGCGGACATCGGGCTCGCCCGCGAGCAAAAAGCGTGGTTTTGCTCGCTGCTCCTGTGGCATTTGCCGGGGCGAGACCGTAACATTCGGGGCCGTTTTTGCGTGGGTGGAGTGATAGATGGCGCTGCAGTGGCTTCGTTCCGGGATGCGTTCGGGTGTGCTCGTCGCTGCGGCGGTTTGCGGCGTAATTGCCAGCGCTTCGGTAACGGCCCAGGAGCCGACTCCTCAGGGCGCTGGCGCCTC
>Ga0105249_10005352_pt1 | contig 11074 bp, 6 predicted proteins | sample KBSS44metaG_FD_81522 | JGI IMG/M metagenome (GOLD analysis project Ga0105249, IMG submission 81522) | Switchgrass rhizosphere microbial communities from Kellogg Biological Station, Michigan, USA - KBS S4-4 metaG | ecosystem: Host-associated > Plants > Roots > Rhizosphere > Soil | place...
CACCCGGCGCGCTCGGGATATCCAGGCGCGCTTGAGCGCGGCGGTCGCGCGCCATGAGCGCACGAGCCTCCACGCGAGCGTCGACAACATGGCCGCGCCGGCAAAGGCAAGCACGGACAGGCTGAACGGAACGCTTTCCGCGGTGTCGGTCGGTTCGAAGATCAGGAAAGGCAGGAGAACGCCGACAGACGCGACGCCTACCGCCAGCACCGATGGAAACGCGAGCGCGGCAAACAACGCGCGTGACTGCGCGAACGGGGAATAGCCGGCAACGGCGCGCGTGAGGCGATCGGCCAACCCGGCGAGCACCGCGGACGCCATGGTCAACGTCACAAAAAACGCGGACATCGTGACGACAACGGCGAGGAGCAAGTACGGTGCGCTCATCATGTGCTTCCTTGTGTCCTGCGTTTCTCGTCAACAAGGCGCGCGAGCTCGTCGAGCAGGTTCGCATCCCGTCGACTGACTTCCTCGACAAAGAACGACAGCACCGGCCGCACAGACTGCTCCTTGAGCAACGACGTGAGCGCATTGGCTGCGATGCCCGATGCCAGCTCCTCACGCCCGTACCGCGGCCGATAGGCGAACGCGCGTCCAACTTTGACGCGATTCAGGAAACCTTTTCGATACAGTCGATCGAGCGTCGTCATCAGCGTGGTGTACGCCGCTGATGGGAAGTGAGTGCACAGGTCGCGGACGGTGACGTCGCCGGGCTGCTGCCAGAGTGCCTCCAGAACGCGCAATTCCAGCGCGCCGAACACGGAGGTCAGACCGTCGCCCTGGGGAAACGACGAGATAGGCATGGGGTCAATAGCTTACCGCAGAGGCTCGGCAACGCGCGCCCCTCGCGCTGTTTGCCGTATTCACTCGCTTCGGAGCGCCACGACCGGGTCGACGACGGCGGCACGCCGGGCCGGGAGCCAGGCGGCACATACCGCGGCTACAATCAAAGCTGCGATGGCGAAGATGTAGGTACGCGGATCATGTCCGGTTACGCCGAATAACTGGCTCTCGGACCACGTGCCTGCGGCAAAAGCGAGCGGGACACCGAGAAAGAGGCCGACGATCACGGGACGCAACGACTCGGCGATAACGGAACCGATCAGCCGCGTCGCGTCGGCGCCGAGGGCCATGCGTATCCCGAATTCGACCGTCCGCCTGATGACGGCGTACGCGAGCGTCCCGTACAGGCCCACGCACCCGAGCAGCAGCGCCAGCGTCGCAAACCACGTCGAAATCGTGGCGACGACCTGCTCGCGGACAAGTCCGGCGTCGACACGTTCCTCGAGCGTCTGTAGACGGGCGATGACGAGGTCCGGTGCCCGCGACCGCACTTCACGTCGCAACGCAGCCGCCGTCTGATTGACGTTTCCGGTAACCCGAACGGCAATGAAGACTCCGGCCACGCCGGATGCAGCACGTCCCTGGAAATATGGCAGGTACACCATTTCAGCCGGACGTCCGCGCAGGTTGTTGTACTTGACATCCGCCGCAATACCCACGACCTCGAATTCCGTACCTTCATCACGTATCCGCTTACCGATCGCGTTCATACCCGGAAAGTACTTGTCGGCGACCGATCGACTGATCACCGCGATGGCCGGCGCTCCCTCGTCGTCCTGGATACTGAAGTCACGCCCCTCAACGGCGATACCCATCGTCTCGAAGAAGCGCGGGCCGACGAAGTTGAACCACGCAGTCCTGTCCGCCCCGCCTGAAGGGCCGCCCGGCACCATGATGTTCTTCCCCATCGAGAGTCCGCCCAGCGGGATGTCCATCGTGAATGTGACTGACTGTGCAGCGATCGCGCCCGGCTGTTCCGCGAACTCCCATGCAAGCTTCACGACACCACGGCCATCGTTTCGCAAGTCGATCGGGCGAATACTTGCCAACAGGACCGTGCCGCCGTTCACGAAGCCGGCGTCCACGCCGCGGAGGGCGGACAGACTGCGCGCGAAGAGCCCTGCCTCCACGAGCAACAGGAGTGAGAGCGCGACCTGGATCGCAATCGTCGTCTGACTCCAGCGGCCCACGCTGAGAGCGCCGGCCGCCGGCACGCGCGCCGCCGTCACCATGCTGCGACGTGCAGCAAGGAGTGCCGGCGCGATGCTGAAGACCAGTCCGGCCGCGACGCTGACGAGCAGCGTATAGGTCAGCGTTCGTACGTTCGGCGAAAGGTCGAGCACGATCGCACGATCGCCGCGCGACATGATTTGCACGAGCAGGTCGCTCGCCAGATAAGCCAGACCGACGCCGAGTGCGCCGCCGATCATCGAGAGCACAAGGCTTTCGGTCAGCAACTGCCTCACGAGACGGCTTTGGCGCGCGCCCAGCGCCAGGCGTAGACCGACCTCCTGCCGGCGCGCCGCGGATCTCGCGAGATAGAGCGTTGCGAGGTTCGCGCATGCGATGAGCAGTACGACGCTGACCATCGCCATCAGAATCCGCAGCGGCACCGAGAACTGATCTCGCAATGCGTTGAGTCCTTGTGCCCCGTCGATGAGGACAAACGGCCATCGCACCAATTCGCGGCCGGGCGGTGTTCGAGCGGCCCGCAACTGATCCCACGTCAACGCCAACGCGGCACTCGCCTGCCCGCGCGAGACGCCTGGTGCAAGACGACCGACCACATACAGCCACCGCGCTTCACTGTCATCGGCGAGGAGTGGCCTGTTGCCAAACGTCTGAAGCTGGGTAGAAAGCGGGACCGTGATCTCAACCGCGCGACCAGGCTCGGTCCCGAAGAAGTCGCGTTCGGTGACACCGACGATGGTGACGGGATGGCCGTTGACCTGCAGCGACTCGCCAATCGCATTGTCCGCGCCACCGAATCTTCGCTGCCAGTAGCTATAGCTGATGACCGCGACATTGCCAGCCCCCGGCACATCTTCTGCGACTGTCAATGTCCTCCCCCGAACGGCGCGGACACCGAGCACAGAGTGGTAGTTTCCGGAAACCAGTTGGCCGATCGCGAAGTCCGACTCGGCGCGATAGTTGACGGCCAGTGGCAGAGGACGGAAGGCTGCCAGATCCGCGAGGACGTCGCGTTTCGCGCGCAAGGCACGGAACTGATACGCCGCTACCGGGTACTGCTCACGACCGTCGACCACGTAGCTGCCAACGACGAGCTCCTGCGGTCGTTGAACGGGAAGCGATCGCAACATCAGCGCGTCAAGCAGGCTGAAGATCGCCGTATTGGCGCCAATGCCAAGAGCAAGCGTGAGTATCGCCACCGCAGCAAATCCGGGACTCGCGATCAACACCCGGACCGCGTAGCGCGCGTCGTGCGCGGCATCCTCCATCCAGAGCAACCCGCGCCGGTCCCGATAGATCTCTTTCATCTGATCGACGCCGCCGAACGCCCGTCGCGCGGCGGCTCGCGCCTGGCCGGCCGACATACCATGGCGCTCGTACTCAGCTGCCAACAGGTCGAGATGTGCGCGAACCTCCTCGTCGAGGTCGGCGTCCAGTCGACGTCGCCGGAAGAGCGACATCGCACGTGTGAAGAACATGCGGACGGCGGACATCACTCTGCCCGCAAGGCGACGATGGGATCAACACGTGTCGCCCGACGCGCCGGGATGAACGCGGCGAGCAGGCACACGCCGACGAGCAACAGAGACACGACGAGAAAGGTCACCGGGTCAAATGGGCTGACATCGAGCAACAAGGTCCGCAGCCCCCGCGCGGCAAACGCGGCCAGGAGCGCGCCGCCCGCAATGCCGATTGACGCGAGACGAACCGCACGCCCGAGGACATCGCGCAGGATGCTGCGGCGCTTCGCGCCCAGCGCAATGCGCACGCCGAACTCCTGAGTGCGTTGAGCCACGCCGCCCGCGATCATCCCGTAGAGTCCAATGCCCGCCAGCAGCACGCCCGCGATGCCAAAGATGCCGGTGAACATCGCGCCGAGCTCGAATGCGAGGAATCCGCCGCCCTCCCTGACGAGATGCTCGCCCATCGTCCGGATGTCAAAGATGCGGACCACCGGGTCCACTTCTCGAAACACGCCCTGGAGATCCGCCATCAGGCCTGACCGACCGCGATCGCTTCTGACCAGCAGCGTGGCCCGGTCGGTCGGCTCCTGCGCCATTGGCCTGTACACCATGCCGCGAGGCGACTCCCAGATGAACAAATACTTTCCGTCGCGTGCGACACCCACTATCTCGACACGCTGACCGCGGACGACGAGGGAACGACCGATCGCGCTCTGGTTCGGCCAGAAGTGGCGGGCAACCGTCTGGTTGACGATCGCGACCTGTTTTCCGGTGTCGATGTCCCGGCCGTCAAACGATCGTCCGTCAACGAGCGAGATCCTGGTCGTCGCGAAGTAGTCGGCATCGACGGACGCCCACATGGCCGAAAATGCCTGTTCGCCGGTCCTGGGTGGTTGGCCATCGATCCAGACCGGCCCGCCCTCGCTCACCGTCGCCAGCGGTGCCCATTGAATCCAGGCGGCCTGTTCCACGCCGGGCAACGCGCGGATTCGGGCGCGCGCACGTGAGTAGAGATTCAGACGCTGCGCTCGGTCGTAGCCGTTCTCAGCCGGTATAGCCGATGCGAGGACGAGGCCATCTGGCTCGAAGCCAAGCTCGATCTGGCGGGCACGATCGAGACTGCGCAGAAACAAGCCTCCGCTCACAAGCAGCATCAGCGACAGCGCCACTTGAACGACGACGAGCGCATTTCGAATGAACGCCCGCGGTTCACCTGCCGCCCCACGTCCGCCGGCCTTGACCGCAGCAGTCAAATCGGTACGCGTCGCCACGATGGCCGGCGCAAGCCCGGACACGACGCCAGCGACCGCCATCAACAGGAACGCCACGACCAGCACACGCGAGTCGAGGCTCAGGTCAGCTCGAATCGTCGCAAGGGAGGTCGTCGCCGCCATGCCTTCCGTCATGACGTCGAGAGCCCGAGCCGCCACCGGCACGGCAACGACGCCGGCCAGCACCACGAGAAGCACGCTCTCGGTCAGCAGCTGGCGCACGAGGCGGCTGCGGCCCGCGCCAAGCGCCGCCCGCAACACGACTTCACGCTCACGCGACACCGCGCGCGCCATCAGGAGGTTCGTCACGTTCGCGCTGGTGATGAGCAGCAGCATCGCCGCCAATCCCGCAAACACGGTCGCGGCCACGCGAAAGAACGGCCCTATGGGAGGAATCGGGCGCGAGTGTGTTTCGGGAAGAACGACAACGGAGACGCCCCCGTTGCTGACCGGATACTCCCGCGCCAGCGTTGCCGCTTTCACCTCCATCGCAGCGCGGGCCTGCTCGAGTGAAACGCCCGGCCTCAGCCGGCCGAGCACCCAAAGCTGATGTCTGTCTCGAGCCTCGAGAATTGAACGGGATGCCGTCGATTCGACGAGTTCGCCGCGCATCCACAGCGGAACGTATGCTGACGGCCGGAGCAGTGAATGCGCCCCATCGAACGGTGGCGGCGTGACTCCGATGACGGTGAACGGCCGGCCATTCAGTCGCACCGAGCGGCCGACAATCGACGGATCTCCACCAAACCGCGCTTGCCAGTACTCGTGCGTCAGCACGATCACCGGCGCGTCGCCACGAGCACGCCCTTCATTCGGCTGGATGAGTCGACCGATTGCCGGTCGCACGCCGAGCAGCGTGAAGTAGTTGTCGGTGACCGAGTACATCGTGATGCGATCGGTCGCGTTGTCAGCGTTGAGTCCGGCGACTTCAACGTTGTAGCCGGCGAGATCGACGAAAGTCGTGCGCTCCTGCCGATAGTCCTGCAGGTCGGGAAACGAGACGCCGTGCGGTGTCGAGACGTGCCGATCCGGGGCGGTGCTGACGGACACGAGTTCTTCCGGACGCTCGACGGGCATCGGCCGCAACATGAACGCATTCAGCACGGCAAAGATCACGATCACCGCCGTCACGCCGACGGCCATCGTCAGCACGGCCGCGCCGGTGAACACCGGCGACCGGCGCAGCGTGCGCAGCGCGTGACGGACGTCGCGCCGTGCGTCTTCGAGCCACCTCAGGCCGTGGCTGTCCCGAAAGGTTTCTTTCATCTGTTGCACTCCGCCGAAGGCGCGCCGAGCCGCGAGACGCGCCGCGTCCGATGTCATTCCGCGACGCTCGTATTCAGCGGCAAGCAACTCGAGGTGCACGCGAATCTCATCATCGAGATCGAGGTCCCGCTGCCGTCGCCTGACTAGCGACACCACCCGCGACAACGCGGCGCGAACCGACATCGACTACTCCGCCCGCAGCGCCACGATCGGATCGACGCGCGTTGCGCGCCGCGCCGGGATGAACGACGCGAACAGGCACACCCCGACGAGAAACATCGAGACGACGACGTAGGTGAGCGGATCGAAGGGGCTGACACCGAGCAGCAGGGTCGTGAGTCCCCGCGCGGCCAGCGCCGCCAGAATCGCCCCGCTGATAATGCCGACTAACGCGAGTCGGACGGCGCGGCCCAGCACATCGCGGAGGATGGCGCCGCGATCGGCGCCAAGCGCGATGCGCACACCAAACTCCTGCATGCGATGCGCGACGCGACCCGCGATCATCCCGTAGAGGCCAATCGCGGCGAGCAGCACACCGGCGACGCCAAACACGCTCGTCACCATGGCGCCGATCGAAAACGCCGCAAACCCGCCACCCTCATTGGCGAGGTGCTGATCCATCGTGCGCACGTCGTAGATGAACACGGCGGGATCGACCGCGCGCAGGACACGCTGAACTTCGCTCATCAACTCCGACGGCTGGCGCGCGCTCCGCACGACCAGTGTGGCGCGCAGTGGAATGTTCTGCGCGAGCGGTCGAAAGACCATCGCGCGCGGTGACTCCCACACGAAGTAGTACTTCCCATTCGGCACGACGCCGACTACCTGCACGCGGCTGCCTTCAACCATGAGCGGGCGTCCGATCGCGCTTTGATTCGGCCAGAACAGGTTGGCCAGCGTCTGGTTGACAATCGCCACCGGCATCGCAGCCGCATCGTCGCGATCGGTGAACGCGCGTCCTTCGAGAATCGGGATGCTGGCTGCCGTGAAGTAGCTCGGGTCGACGGGCGCAGCGGCCGCATTCAGTGGCGCTTCGTCGGACTTCGGCGGACGGCTCTCGAGCCACACCGGAGCGCCATTGGTCACGGTCGTCATCGGAATCCACTGCGCCCACGCTGCGCTCTCGACGCCGGCGAGGGCGAGGATTCGGTGACGGGCATTCGTGAAGTAGGTCGATCGTTGCTCCGCGTCGTAGCCGCTCTCACTCGGGACGGCCGACGCGACGACCAGGTTTCGCGGATCGAAGCCGAGCTCGACCTGCCGAACGCGATCGAGGCTGCGGACGAACAGCCCGCCGGTGACCAACAGCATCAACGACAGCGCGACCTGGCCCACGACGAGCGCGCTACGAAACAGCGCGCGCGGCTCAGCGGATGTGCCCCGCCCTCCCGCTTTGAGCGCGCGGCTCAGGTCCGAGCGCGCCGCGGTGAGGGCCGGCGCCAACCCCGATACCACTCCCGCTACGAGCGTCAGTACCAGGATGCCGATGAGCACGCGTAGGTCGAGACTGAAGTCCGGCCGCAAGGTCGCGATCGCCGTGCTCGTGGCGAATCCGTGCTCGAAGTTCCGCAAGGCGATCGCTGCCACCGGCAACGCGACAACTCCCGCAAAGAGCGCGAGCACGATGCTTTCCGTCAGGAGCTGCCTGACAAGCCGTCCCCGCCCAGCGCCGAGCGCAGCTCGCAGCGATACTTCACGTTCGCGCGACGCGGCGCGAGCCATGAGCAGATTGGTGACGTTTGCGCTCGTGATGAGCAGGAGAAGGACGGCAAGGGAGCCGAAGGCGATCCCTGCGATTCGAAAGGCCGGCCCGATATTCGGGTTCGGGCGCGCATGCGTCTCTGGAACGACGACCAGCGCTGAGTCCTTGTTCGTGGCCGGGTACTCACGCGCGAGCGCCGCAGTCCGAGCTTGCAATGAGGCCTGCGCCTGCGGCAGCCGCACCTCGGCATTCAGGCGTCCGAGGACCCACAACTGATGGTTGTCGCGACGCTGCAGAATCGATTCGCCTGCCGGCAAGTTCATGACGTCGTCGTACATCCAGAGCGGAATGTACGCCGACGGGTAGATCAACGTATGTGCCTTGTCGAACGACTTCGCCGTCACGCCGATGATCGTGAACGGCCGGCCCGTGAGGCGGACCTTGCGACCGATGACCGATGGATCGCCACCAAATCGCGCCTGCCAGTACTCGTGGGTCAATACGATCACCGGAGCATCACCGCGCGCACGTCCCTCGTCGGGTTGAATGAGGCGTCCGATTGCCGGCTGTACGCCGAGCAGCGAGAAGTAGTTGTCGGTCACCGCGTACATCGTGATGCGCTCGGTGCTGTTGTCGCTGTTCAAGCCGGCGATCGCCACGGAGTACGCGAGCAAATCCTCGAACGCCGCGTGATCGGCGCGATAGTCCTGGAAGTCGAGGAAGGACACACCGTGCGGAATCTGCACGTGGGTGTCTGGCGCCGTACCGATCGACACGAGCTGTTCGGGATGACTCACCGGCATCGCCCGCAGCATGAACGCGTTCAGCACCGCAAGGATCCCGGTGACCGCCGTCAGGCCAACGGCAAGGGTCAGAATCGCTGCACCGGTGAAGACTGGAGCGCGCTGCAGTGAGCGAAGCGCCTGATGGATGTCGCGCCGTGCGTCATCCAGCCATCGCAGCCCACGCCCGTCGCGATGAGCTTCTTTCATCTGCTCGATGCCGCCAAACGCGCGACGCGCCGCGAGGCGGGCCTGGCTCGGGGTCAGTCCTTTTCGTTCGTAGTCGGCCGCCAGCATCTCGAGGTGTTCGCGCACCTCGGCGTCGAGCCCCGCGTCGAGTGAGTGGCGATCGAGCGCCGCGCGAACACGCCTCACTATCGAACGAACGGTCATGACGATGACTCTCCGAGCATTCGGCTCATCATCGCCACGGTCTTCGACCACAGATCGGCTTCGATCGCGAGCTGTTTTCTCCCGGCGCGAGTGATCGAATAGAAGCGGGCACGTCGATTGTTCTCGCTCGTCCCCCAGTCGCTCTCGATCCAGCCCTTCTGTTCCAGCCGGAGGAGTGCCGGATAGATCGTGCCCTGGTTGAGCGCGAGCATCCCTTCGGCCATCTGCTCGATGCGCCGCGCGATCCCGTATCCATGCTGCGGCCCCATCGCGTCGAGCGTCTTCAGGACCATCAAGTCGAGGGCGCCGTAGGGGACTTCAGATGATGGAGGACTCATTTGGGTAGCTGGGTAGCTGGGTTACTAGGTAACTGGGTAGCTGGGTCGGTCGGACAAACCACCTAACAACCGAGCTACCCAGCTACCTAGCTACCTAGCTACCTTCTGTGGTCCATCAACATGAGCACAGAGCATGCCATGTAGATAGTCAACATGAGGGTGTGCAAAGCGCCGGCGACCACCAACCCCCGTGTTCGGTCGTGGGACGCCGTTGTTCATCCGCGCACGAACCAAAGAGATGCATGCGAAGAACAACCACGATCCATCGACTGCCAACCACCATCCAGCCATGGCACGCCGATTGAGAGGTGCGATGGCATGCTCGCCACAAGGCAATCACGGGTTCTCGTTGCCGACGACCAGCAGGATGTCGTCGCTGCCATACGCATGCTGCTCCGCGGCGCCGGACTCGAAGTCGATCCGGCCACCTCTGTTCAGGAAGTCCGCAGTCGACTCGATTCTCAGGCCTACGACCTGGTGCTGATGGATCTCAACTACGCGCGCGACACGACGTCCGGACGCGAAGGGCTCGATCTCCTCACCGAGATTCACGCGCGCGATCGTCTCCTGCCGGTCATCGTCATGACCGGTTGGGGCAGCATCGACACGGCCGTTGAAGCCATGCGACGAGGCGCGCGGACGTTCGTTCACAAGCCGTGGGACAACCACTCGCTGACCGAGACCGTGTGCCGCGAGATCGAAGAAGGGCACGCCCTGAGGCAATCGGACAAACTTGCTGCCAACGAGCACGCCGATGCCCAGGCCATTCAGCGCGCGCTTCTCCCGCCCACCCTTCCGTCGTTGTCCGGCGTGAGCCTGGCGGCCCGTTGGGAACCGGCGCTGGCATTTGGCGGCGACTGCTACGACGCGATTCGACTGACCGACACACACCTGGCGATCTCAATCGCCGATGTCTGCGGAAAGGGACTGCCGGCGGCCCTCCTCATGTCGAACCTGCTCGCGTCGCTGCGCGCGTTCGCGACTTCACAACGATCGCCACGGGACATCGTCTCCAGCGTCAACCGCGCGCTCTGTCGTCAAAAGGATCTGCGGCGGTTCGTCACGTTGTTCTATGCGCTCTACGACTCGACTACGCGAGTGCTGACCTACACGAACGCCGGTCACAATCCGCCGCTGGTTCTGCGACAGGACGGGACATGTGAACGACTGCCCCTGGGAGGCACCGTGACCGGGATTTTCGATGAAGGTACCTACGAAGAAGGCAAGGTCGTGCTGGAGCCAGGCGATCGACTGGTCCTGTTCACGGATGGCATCACTGAAGCGCGGTCCGAGAGCGGCGATGAATTCGACGATACCGGTTTACTGCGAACCCTCGACCGATGCCGCCACCTCGACGCGCAGTCGATGGTGGATGCGATCTTCAACGAGGTCGGCGCCTTTGCCGGTGGCCGGCTCCAGGACGATGCGACGGCAGTTGTGGCCGCTATCGCGTGAGCGCGATGGTGTGCCATGTGGTCGACATCGCGAGAGCCGTGCAAAAGCGAACAGGAAGTCCCACAAGCGGACAGACGATGAGCTTGAGGGGTCGCGAAACGAGCTTCAACCCCCCATGAACAAAGTACTTAACTCCGGGGCCCTCGTGGCATACGCTTTGAGCGTTATACCTGTGACTATTGCCTCTTGACCTTTGACCTTGATCGATGCCTGATATCCAACGCGACCCCGCCATCCTGAAGCGCAAGAAGCTGCGCCATGCGCTCTATGCCGCTGTCGGCGTTCTCATTGTGATCGCGGTGTCGATCGCGCTGGCCCGGATGGAGCCGGCAGCCCCGACCGTCGAGCGCGCCACCGTCCTCGTGGATAC
>Ga0105249_10005355_pt1 | contig 11070 bp, 10 predicted proteins | sample KBSS44metaG_FD_81522 | JGI IMG/M metagenome (GOLD analysis project Ga0105249, IMG submission 81522) | Switchgrass rhizosphere microbial communities from Kellogg Biological Station, Michigan, USA - KBS S4-4 metaG | ecosystem: Host-associated > Plants > Roots > Rhizosphere > Soil | place...
CTCCTCGCGGGTGTGGAAGTAGTAGTGCATGGTCGGGCGGCTCAGACCTGCGCGCGAGGCGATGGCCTGGAAATTGGCCGCGTCATATCCGCGTTCGTTGATCGGCCGCGCGAAGAATGCGAGCCCGTGTCTCGGCCGAGTCGGAACCTATCGGGCGGCCCCGCCCGCGGCCAGTGGGCGAAGGCCCAGCATCGCTCCCCACGAGCAAACGCTATGGCATTGCTAGCGCCCGGGTCAACCGCTCATCGAACGCAAACGCCGCAAGAGATACTCGGCGACCCCGGAGTCTGCGGTCAGCTCAATGGCCCGGCGATAGGCCCCGGCGGCCTCGGTGACCCGCCCTGCCTCGGCCAGCAGATGAGCCCGCGTCGTCCAGGCCGGCTGAAATCGCTCGACGGCCGGGTCGTCGATCGCGTCCAGTGCGCGAAGCCCAGCGTCGGCGCCGTCGATCTCGCCGTCGACGGCCGCCGAGGCGACGGCCGCGCCGAGCGACGGCGCCACCCGCAACAGCGCGCGATGCAGCTTCCGCAGTGCGGTCATGTCCACTCTGCCCTGGGTGGCCCTGGTGCAGTGGGCCGACTGGATCGCCGCTTCGTATTGGAAGCGGCCAGGCCTGCGGTGGTCGTGGGCGCGGCGCAGCAGCACCTCACCACGCGCGATCAGCACCGAGTCCCAGCGCCGGGTGTCCTGCCCGTCGAGCGGGATGAAGCCGCCGTCGGCGGTGCGCCTCGCCGGACGACGCGCCTCCGACAGGCACACCAGCGCGGCCAGACCGAGCACCTCCGGCTCATCCGGCAGCAGCTCTGCTAGCACCAGCGCCAGGTGCAGGGCCTCGGCGGACAGCGATTCGATCGGAGCGCCCTGTGGGGCGAGCTGCCAATCGATCGCGTACGCGCCGTACACCGCCTCCAACACGGAGGGCAGCCGTTCGGCCAGGTCGTCGCGTTCCGGCAGGGCGAACGGGATGCCCGCGTCGCGGATGCGTTTCTTTGCCCGCACGAGCCGCTGCGCCATGGTCGCCGGCTCGACCGCGAAGGCCGTGGCGATCGCCGCGGCTTCGACGCCGAGCACCGACTGCAACATCAGCGGCGTGCGAATGTTCGGCGCGATGGCGGGATGCGCGCAGACCAGCATCAGCTCGAGCCGCCGGTCGGGAATTGCGGGCATGTCATCGTCCAAAGATGTTGAAGCGCAGTCGCTTTCGGTTAGCGATTCGGTCATCCGGTAGCCCGATGACTTCCACAGATCACGTAATCGGTTGCGTGCCACGGTGAGTAGCCAGCCCTCGGGATTGGCCGGTATGCCGTCGCCTGGCCAGCGGACCAGCGCGCGCTCGAATGCGTCGGCCAGCGCGTCCTCGGCGGCGGCGATGTCGCGGGTCGGCGCCGCGAGGACGGCCAGCAGTCGGCCATAGGAGTCCCGGGTCAGCTCGGCCACCCGGGCCTGCACGGCTAGGGGTTGTACCACCCGCGGTCGGCGGCGTATGTCCGCGCCACCGGGCGGATCTCGATCCAGCCCCAGCCGTTGGCCGGGTTGCGTTGCGCCCACTTCAGCGCCTCATCGAGGTTGTCGACCTCGATGACGAAGATGCCGCCAAGCTTCTCCTTGGTGTCGGCGAAAGGACCGTCCTGGATCTCGGCGGTGCCGGTATGGGCGGTGACGGTGGTGCTGGCGACGACGGATTCGAGCACCTCGGTGTCGATCAGCACACCGGCGGCCGACAGGTCGTCGGCGTATTGCTGGAAGGCCGCCATGGCGGGCGCCATGTCCTCTTCGGTCAGTCCTACGTCGGGGCCCTCCTGGTAGTGCATCAAAAGGCAGTACCGCATGACTGGTTCCTTTCACGAATCGATGGTGACGGCGCTTTGTCCCCCTGCCCTTCGGGCGGGAGGTGCCCCCACTTCGCGCGAGCGCTCATCGCAGGGATGACGATTCGAGGTCGCGCCGATCGACACGGGCGCGCCAGAAGGCATCGGCGCTGAACACGAGCAGCGCCAGCCAGATCAGCGCGAAGCCGAGCCAGCGTGCGGGTGGCATCGGCTCGTGTCCTACCACCACTCCCCACGTCAGCTGCATCGCCGGTGTCAGGTAGAACAGCAGACCCATCGTGACCATCGGCAGCCGTTGCGCGGCGGCGGCGAAGAACAGCAGGGGCAGCGCCGTCAGCACGCCGGACAGAATCATCAGCGCAACGTGGCCTGCGCCGTGATTGGTGAATGTGCCGTGACCGGTGAACTGCAACACGACGAGGAACGCCACGGCGAACGGCGTCGCGATTGCCGCCTCGACCCCGACGCTGACACGCGGATCGGTCGGCACCACCTTCTTGACCGCGCCGTACAGGCCGAACGACAGCGCCAGGCCGAGGCCGATGATCGGGGGCTCGCCCACCTCCAACGTCATAACCACCACCGCGATGACCGCGATCGCCAACGCCGCGAACTGCGCGCGGTTGAGCCGTTCGCGGAAGATCAGCAGCCCCAATGCCACCGTCACCAGCGGATTGATGAAGTAGCCCAGCGCCGCGTCCACCACGTGGCCGTTGTTGACCGCGTAGATGTAGATGACCCAATTCACCGAGATCAGGGCCGACGCAGCCGTGAGCAGCAGCCAGGTGCGGCGGCTGATCGTGCGGAGGTCGCCGAGCCGGCGCACCGTGGCGACGACCACGACCATCAGCACGAAACACCACACGATCCGGTGGGCCAGGATCTCGAACGCCCCCGCGGGTTTGAGCAGTGGGAAGAACGCAGGGAACAGACCCCACGACGCGTATGCGCCTATACCGAACGACAACCCTGACCGACGTGTGTCGCTCACAGTTCGTGCTTACGCAGCACGTCGAGCGCATGCTGCAGGTCGGGCGGATACGGGCTGGTGATCTCGATGCGCCTGCCGTCCGCGGGATGCGCGAACGCCAGCGACCGCGCATGCAGCCATTGGCGCTGGAGTCCAAGTTTTTTCGCGAGCGTTGGGTCTGCGCCGTAGGTCAGGTCGCCTGCGCATGGGTGGTGCAGCGCCGCGAAGTGCACTCGGATCTGGTGGGTGCGACCGGTTTCCAGTTCGATGTCGAGCAGGCTGGCCGCCTGGTGCGCCTCCAACGTGTCGTAGTGCGTGACGCTGTGGCGACCGTGCTCGGTCACCGCGAACTTCCAGTCGTGCCCACGGTGCCTGCCGATCGGCGCGTCGATGGTGCCGCTCGACGGATCAGGGTGGCCCTGCACCAGTGCGTGATAACGCTTTTCGACGGTGCGCTGTTTGAACGCCCGCTTGAGCACGGTGTAGGCGCGTTCGGAGAGCGCCACCACCATGACACCCGAGGTGCCGACGTCCAGGCGGTGCACGATGCCTTGCCGCTCGTGGATTCCCGACGTGCTGATCCGGAAACCCGCCGCGGCGAGGCCGCCGAGCACCGTCGGGCCGTGCCATCCGACGGTCGCGTGCGCGGCGACGCCAGGCGGCTTGTCGACCGCGACGATGTCGTCATCGGAGTACAGGATCGCCATGCCTTCGATCTCGACGGGCGTATTCTCCACCGGCGCAGGCGCTTCCGGCAGTCGCACCTCAAGCCACGCGCCCGCCATCAGCTTGTCGGACTTGCCGGCGCGGGCGCCGTCCACCTCGACGCCGCCATGCTCGGCCAACGCGGCTGCGGCCGTCCGCGACAGCCCCAGCAGGCGCGCCAGCCCGGCGTCGACGCGCATCCCCGCCAGTCCCTCCGGGACCGGCATCGAGCGCGTCGTCACTCTGACGGGTCGGCCTTGCGGCGGCCGACCGTATCGAAGTCAAAACCGAACAGCGACAAGGCGACCAGCAGGATCGCCCCGCCCACCACCGAGGGGTCGGCGACGTTGAACACGGGCCACCAGCCGATGGACAGGAAATCCACCACGTGCCCGCGCAACGGCCCCGGCGAGCGGAAGAACCGGTCGACCAGGTTGCCCATGGCGCCGCCGAGGATCATGCCGAGGCCGATGGCCCACCACGGCGACACCAGCCGCCTGCCCATCCAGATGATGCCGATCACCACGCCGGTGGCTATCAAGGTGAGGACCCACGTGTATCCGGTGGCCATCGAGAACGCCGCGCCGGAGTTGCGTACCAACGTCCAGGTGATGGTGTCGCCCACGATCGACACAGGCTGGCCGGGTGTCAGCAGCCTCACCGCGAAAACCTTGGTGACGATGTCGAGAACCAGCACCACCGCCGCGATGCCGAGGAGCAGCCGCAGCCGGCGCCTCGGGGCGGCCTGCGGCGCCTCGTCGACCTGGTCGGTCACGGGCTCGGCCGTCCCAGGGGATTCGTCAGTCACTCCCCCATCATCCATTAGTCGCAATGGGGAATGATTTCCCCCATGGGTCGCCTCGTCGTCGTCACCACTGGCGGCACCATCGCCACCAGCAGCGACGACGCCGGAGTCAAGCGGCCCACCCGCAGCGGCGCGGACCTGACCGCCGGGCTCGACGTCGAGGTCATCGACCTGATGGCGATGGACAGCTCGCAGTTGACACCCGCGCACTGGGACCAGATCCGCGCGTCGGTTCAGTCGGCAATCAGGGACGATGGAGCCGATGGCGTGGTCATCGCCCATGGCACCGACACCATGGAGGAAACGGCGCTGTGGCTCGAGCTGACCTACGACGGCGAAACGCCCGTGGCGCTCACCGGCGCGCTGCACAGTGCCGATGCGCCGGACGCCGACGGACCAGCGAATCTACGCGACGCGCTGGCGCTGGCGGGCAGCACGGAGGCCCGCGGCGTCGGCGTGCTGGTGACCCTCGCGGGCACGGTGTGGCAGCCGCTGGGCCTGCAGAAGGCCGCGACAGGTGATCTGCGCGGCTTCACCGGCGACGTGCTCGGCACCATCGCCGATGGCCGGTTCACCGCGCAGCGATCGAAGGATCGGCCATTTCTCGGCCCGTTGGCGGCGGTGGACGCCCCTCGGGTCGACACCGTCGCCGTGTACCCCGGCGCTGACGCGGTCGCGATGGACGCGTGCGTGGCGGCGGGCGCGCGCGGCATCGTGCTGGAAGCGGTCGGTTCCGGTAACGCGGGCGCGGCGGTGATCGAGGGCGTGCGGCGGCACTGCCGAAACGGCGTGGCGGTGGCGGTGTCGACACGGGTGCCGGGCGGGAAGGTCAGCGCAGGCTACGGGCCGGGCCGGGAGTTGCTGGAGGCGGGCGCGGTGGTGGTGCCGCGGCTGCCGGCGGCGCAGGCGCGGGTGTTGGTGATGGCCGCCTTGGCGGCGGGCTCATCAGTCGAGCCCGTCGTTGGCCGCTGGGGCTGATACTGGATCTGTGAACATTCCGAGCGTCGCCGTTGCCGCTGGGATCGTCGGTCTGGCACTGTCTGCGACGCCGCCGGCCCACGCGGATCCACCGCCCGTTGAAGACATCCGCAGCTATCCCGCCGCTGCGGGCAACTACACCACCCCCAACGACTTCTACTTCGTCTTCTTCAAGACGCCGGACGGCCGGTCATGCGGGATCGGGCCGAACGGAGGTCCGGTGGGATGCGACTCCGTTCCCGCTGACGCGCCGCCAGGGACCAATCAGACAGTCGTCAACACCTGGGCGCCTGCGGAATACCGCCACTCGGACACCGCGTCGTTCACGCGCGAGGTCGACGTTCTGCCGGAGGGGCACCGGCTGGAGAATTGGGGCGCAACCTGCGCCGTCGCCCACCAGGGCACCGTGCATTGCGAGACCTACAACAGCCACGGATTCGTGCTCTCCGGCGCCTACGGTGAGCTCTGGTAGCGGCTCAACTCGCTGATGTAGTCGGGCCAGTCCAGGCTGTCGAGGGGATTGGCGCGCTCGATCCCCGGAGTGTCGTCGGGAAACGTGTGCACCGGCCCGGGTCCGGTGCTGCGGGTCTCGAACCGCACCGTCATCACGCCGTGGCCCGCGCCCTGGATCCAGCCGTGGCCGTACTCGGTGTGCGTCACATCGTCGCCGACGCGCCATGCGGGCGGGGTCGCGGCGAGGTCGGTGAGGGTCTGCGGGAGTTGCGTATCCGACACTTCCTCGGCCACCAGATCCAGATCCGGAAACAGCGACTCCTGGCGGACGTCGGATAGGCCCGAAAAGCCAACGCCGACAAGCCGAATCGGGCCGATATCGATGGGGTCGAGCAGCAGCCGCCTGGCCGTCGCGATCAGGGTCGCCGCATCGGTCGTCGCGTACGGCAGCGTCGCCGACCGGGTCAGGATGCTCATGTCCGACTTCTTCAGCTTGACCGTGACGGTGCGGGCGCCGCGGCCGTCCTTCTCCAGACGCGCATGCGCGTGTTCGCCGATCGGACCCGCGGCTTCGCGCAGCTGGTCGAGGGTCGTCAGGTCCTCGGGAAAGGTGGACTCGGCGCTGATTTGCTTGGCAGGAGCGTTTTCCGCGACGGGGCGGTCGTCGATGCCGCGAGCGAGCCGGTGCAGCGCGGTACCCACGGTGGGCCCCAGGATGTTGGCGGCTTCGGCGTCGGACAACTCGGCGAAGGCGCCGACGGTATCGATGCCGAGCCGGTGCAGCTTTTCCTCCGCTACCGGGCCGATGCCCCAGAGCCGACGCACCGGAAGACCTTGCAGCAAAACGCTTTCCTCGCCCCGGCGCACCACGCGGATGCCGTCGGGCTTGGCCAGCCCCGAGGCGATCTTGGCGATCTGCTTGCCTGAACCGGCGCCGACGGAGGCGACCAGCCCGGTTTCCTTGCGGACCCTGGCCCGCAGATCTTGGCAAAAGGCCTCGACATGCTCTGCCGACGTCCCGACGAGCTCCGGGGGTTCGCCGAAGGCCTCGTCGAAGGAGAGCTGTTCGAGGACGGGCACGACGCCGCGGACCGTGTCGAGCACGCGGCGGCTGGCCACGCCGTAGACCACGCCGCGCGGCGGCAGCACGACGGCAGGAGCGCCGACGAGGCGACGGGCCTGATGCATCGGCATCGCCGACCGGGCGCCGTACACCCGGGCCTCGTAGCTGGCACCGGCGACCACCCCACGCCCGCCGAGCCCGCCGACCAGCACGGGCCGCCCGCGCAGGGTGGGCCGGGTCAGCTGCTCGACGGACGCATAGAACGCGTCCATGTCGAAGTGCAGCACCCAGCGAGACTCCACAATCGCCGATGCTAGGGCGCTAGCCTGACGTTCGTGACGGCTGAGGGTTCTGACTACCGCCTGCACGGCGTGCGGATCGTGCACGCGAACGAACTGGATCCGAACACCCCGCAGACGCCCGGTATGAATCGCGCCGCGGCCATCAACGCGGCACGCGCCGGCGCCGACAAGCTGTGGGCAGGCACGGTTGTCATCCACCCCGACGCCAAGACCGGACCGCACCACCACGGACACCTCGAGAGCGTGATCTATGTGGTTGCGGGACGGGCCCGGATGCGGTGGGGCGACCATCTCGAATTCACCGCGGAAGCCGGGCCCGGCGACTTCATCTACGTCCCGCCGTACGTGCCGCACCAGGAGATCAACGCCAGTCCCGACGCACCGCTGTCGTGCGTCGTCGTCCGCAGCGACCAGGAGGCGGTCGTCGTCAACCTCGACTTGCCCGATATCGAAGCCGATCCCGAGCACGTGCAGTGGGTGGACGACATTCACCCGCCCCACTAGGCCTTGGCTATCGCCACCCGCACGCCGTCGCCGATCTCGGTGCCGTCGACCGGCTCACCGAATTCGAAAGTGGTGGCAAGGATTTCGCGGGCGATCAGATCACTGTGCGTCCGCGCCCATGGCGCCTTGTCGTCGGGCACCGCGATCGTGACCCGGATCCGGTCCGACACGTCGAGACCGGTGGACTTGCGCAGATCCTGCAACTCACGGATGCGGTCCTTGGCCCAGCCTTCGGCCTCCAGTTCGGGCGTCACGGTGCCGTCGAGCACCACCAGTCCCGCCCCGTCGGGCAGCGCAGTGGTGTACTCGGGGTCGGCCGCGACCAGCCGCGAGCTGTACTCCTCGGGCTGCAGCACTGCCGGACCCGCGGTCAGTGTGCCGTCGGCGTTGACGACTGCCTCCCCCGCCTTGACGGCCTTGATCGCGGCTTGCACGTCCTTGCCCAGACGCGGTCCGGCGATCTTGGCGTTGACGGTCAGCTCAAAACGGCCGTAGGTGTCGATATCGTCGGTGAGCTCGACCTTCTTTACGTTGAGCTCGTCGGCGATCAAATCCGTGAACGGCGCCAACCGCTGCGGATCCTCCACCGCCACAGTAAGTTTCGGCAGCGGCAACCGCACCCGCAGCTTCTTCGCCTTGCGCAACGACGACGACGCGGACGCGACTTCGCGCACCTGATCCATCGCCGCGACCAGTTCCGGATCCTCAGGCACCACGCCGTCTTCCGGCCAATCCGTCAGATGCACCGACCGCTCGCCGGTCACCCCGCGCCAAATCACCTCGGTGATCAGCGGCAGCAGCGGCGCCGCCAGCCTGCCGGTCACCTCGAGCACCGTGTGCAGTGTGTCGATCGCGTCGGGATCCTCTTCCCAGAACCTCTGACGCGACCGCCGCACATACCAGTTCGTCAGCGCCTCGGTGAATTGGCGCAGCTGATCGCAGGCGCCGAAGATGTCGCACACGTCCAACGACTCGGTCAGGCTGTGGTGCAACTCGGCGAGCTTGGCCAGGATGTAGCGGTCGAGCACGTGCGACGAGTCGGTGCGCCAGGTGCCCTTCTTGGGCGCGTACAGCGCGAGGAACGTGTACGCGTTCCACAGCGGCAATAGCACCTGCCGGACGCCCTCGCGGATGCCCTGTTCGGTGACGATCAGGTTGCCGCCGCGCAGGATCGGTGAGGCCATCAGGAACCACCGCATCGCGTCCGAACCGTCGCGGTCGAACACCTCGGTCACATCGGGGTAGTTGCGCAGCGACTTGCTCATCTTCTGGCCGTCGTTGCCCAACACAATGCCGTGCGCCACACAGGTTTTGAACGCCGGCCGGTCGAAAAGCGCAGTCGACAGCACGTGCAGCGTGTAGAACCATCCGCGGGTCTGGCCGATGTACTCGACGATGAAGTCACCCGGGAAGTGCGTCTCGAACCAATCCTGGTTCTCGAACGGATAGTGCACCTGCCCGTATGGCATCGACCCCGAGTCGAACCAGACGTCGAAGACGTCCTCGATCCGCCGCATCGTCGATTTGCCGGTCGGATCATCGGGATTGGGCCGCGTCAGCTCGTCGATGTAGGGCCTGTGCAGATTCGTCGGGCGCACACCGAAGTCGCGCTCCAACTCGTCGAGGCTTCCGTAGACGTCGATGCGCGGATACGCGGGGTCGTCGGACTTCCAGACCGGAATCGGGCTGCCCCAGTACCGGTTTCGGGAGATCGACCAGTCTCGTGCGTTGGACAGCCACTTGCCGAACTGCCCGTCCTTGACGTGTTCGGGGTACCAGGTGATGTCCTCGTTGAGTTCGACCATGCGGTCGCGGAAGTCGGCGACCTTGATGAACCACGACGAAACGGCGCGGTAGATCAACGGGTTTCGGCAGCGCCAGCAGTGCGGGTAGGAGTGCTCGTAGGTCTCGTGACGCAGCAGCACCGCACCGTTGACGGCCGCCGACCGACCCTGGTTCTTCAGATCGCGGATGATCTGCGGGTTGGCGTCGAACACATGCTGGCCGGCGTAGTCCGGGACGGTCTGATCGAAACGGCCCCTCGGGTCGACCGGTGTCACCGCGGCGATGCCCGCCGCCTGCGTGGTCGTCATGTCGTCCTCGCCGTAGGCAGGCGACATGTGCACGATGCCGGTGCCGTCCTCGGTGCTGACGAAGTCAGCGGGCAGCACCCGGAACGACTTCGGAGCGTCCATGAAGTACGGGAACGGCGGCAGGTACCGCGTCTCGAGCAGGTCCCGGCCGGTGTAGGTGGCCAGAACTTCGGGTTCTTCGCCGAGCTCGCGGGCGTAGGCCGAAAGTCGAGCCTGCGCGAGTAGATAGCGCCTGTCGTCTGGACCATGCACCAGGACATAGGTGACGTCGGGGTTCACCGCGACCGCCTGATTCGACGGCAGCGTCCACGGCGTGGTCGTCCAGACTAAGAGGAAGGCCCCCACTAGTTCTTTCTTGTTATCGCCTTCGCTGACCCGGAAGCCCACAGTGATGGCCGGGTCCTGGCGACTCTGGTAGACGTCGTCGTCCATCCGCAGTTCGTGGCTGGACAGCGGTGTTTCGTCATTCCAGCAGTACGGCAGCACCCGATTGCCTTCGTAGGCAAGGCCCTTGTCCCACAACTGCTTGAACGCCCAGATCACCGACTCCATGAAGGTTGGGTCGAGCGTCTTGTAGTCGTTGTCGAAGTCGACCCAGCGGGCCTGGCGGGTGACGTACGCGCGCCATTCGTTGGTGTACTTGAGTACGGACGCCCGGCAGGCGTCGTTGAACTTCTCGATGCCCATCTCTTCGATCTGGGCCTTGTCGGAGATGCCGAGCTGGCGCTGGACCTCGAGCTCTGCGGGCAGGCCGTGGGTGTCCCAGCCGAAGCGGCGCTCCACCTTGAAGCCGCGCATGGTGCGATACCGCGGCACGATGTCCTTCACATAGCCGGTCAGCAGATGCCCGTAGTGCGGCAGGCCGTTGGCGAACGGCGGGCCGTCGTAGAACACGTATTCCGGTGCGCCGTCGCGACGCTCGATGCTGGCACGGAAGGTGTCGTCCTTGTCCCAGTAGTCGAGGACGTCGAGTTCGAGATCCGGGAATTTCGGAGCCCCGGATGCCGGCTTCGGATAGGCGGTCACTTGTCTCCTGTGCCATATGTCGCTGACTTCGCAGCTCCGAAGCCAAGTCTCAGGCACGGGGACGACGTCGCGCCGGTGCGCGAGCGCCGCGGTACCACCCCGCTTGCGCACACTCGTGTGCGCCGCTCAACTGTGGGCGATGACGGGCCCACCCGTTCGGTTCTACTTGGCCGGATCAGCTGTTCTTCCGAAGGCTCCCCGGTGATGGCCGGATCGGTGCCGTTGAGACCAATTCTAGTGACGGGCGCAAATCAGAACGGCGGTGCAGGTCCGAAGTACGCGGACACCCACTGATTGCCTGGTCGGCGGCGGCCTTGGCCTCCTTCAGCGGCAACCGTGGAA
>Ga0105249_10005357_pt1 | contig 11070 bp, 7 predicted proteins | sample KBSS44metaG_FD_81522 | JGI IMG/M metagenome (GOLD analysis project Ga0105249, IMG submission 81522) | Switchgrass rhizosphere microbial communities from Kellogg Biological Station, Michigan, USA - KBS S4-4 metaG | ecosystem: Host-associated > Plants > Roots > Rhizosphere > Soil | place...
ACCAACGACGCGCCGGCGTTGAGCGCGGCGACGGTCGGCGTCGCGCTGGCTGGCCATGGCGGAGGGATCACGGCGGAGGCCGCGGACGTCGTGATCCTGATCGACGACCTGTCGCGGGTGGTCGACGCCATGCGGATCAGCCAGCGCACGATGCACATCGCCCGGCAGTGCATTGGCGTCGGCCTCGGGCTGAGCGCGGTGGCGATGATCGCCGCGGCGTTAGGCCTGATCGCGCCGACGCCTGGCGCGCTCGTTCAGGAAGGCATCGACCTCGCCGTCATTCTGAACGCGCTGCGCGCGAGTCGTTAGGCCACGGATCGGGCAGACGGGCAACTGGAGGCCCGTCTGCCCGCGAGCCGTTCAGTCCAGCGGTATTGCCGTATGGCCACCAGCCGTCACGTGCATCACCCACTCCGCGACGTGCCGACCCAGCGTCTGCCCCACCTCACAATCGAAGCGATAGTGCAGTCCGCCGTACATGCGGGAGAGGCCGGCCTCGACAACCATGCCTTGCAGCCGATCGCTTTCATCCGGGAACGTGTTTGCGAGCACCGTGGCGTACGCGGAGGTGACACAGGAGTGCCCGCTTGGATACGACGGATGGTTGGGCAGCCCGATGGGCAGGTTGATCAGGGGATCGGCCTGGGATGGCCGGATCAGGTAGTAGGCGAACTTCGCATCGAAGCACGCGTTGAGGACGTCGAAAGCCGCCATGTTGGCCAACGCCAGCACGCGGGCCGTTTCGCGCTCGGAGTTGCGGTGCGAGACGATCATCTCCGATGCGATCTCATTCATGTATTGGGGACCTCTTGTCGCCCAGAACTGCGCGATCGTGAGCTGGGTGCCAGTGAGCCCAGCGGAGATCGTACGGATCTCCTGGAGCGCGGCATTGAAGGCGGCTGACCCGAACGCCGGCGGCGGCGGGGGGCGGAACTGATCACCGGACTCGAGAGCGAACGTTCGCGCGCCGTACATCGCGCGCACCGGATTCACGCCGGTCCAGTTGCCCGGTCCGCCGGGATTCGGCGGTGGCACTGTGAGATTGACGCCGTCGGTCGCAGCATAGGCGACCACCGCGGCGCCGACCGCGCGGCCTATCGCCTCACCGGCGGCGAAGTCTTTCTTCTGTTCTCCCGGCCACGGCGGGGCTGCGCGCTGCGCCAACAGTTTCGCGTCGATCAGCGCGCCGCTGAGCGGGAAGAAGCTCTTGAGCACGACCACCGAGGCGCCGGCCGCGGCAGCCGCTGGTGACGCATGATTGCCGCCGTCCTTCGCGTCCTCCGCGGCAATGATGGCGTTGTACTGCGCCACGGAGAGGTAGGTAAACAGGCGCGCCTGCGCCGCCGGGGTACTGCCCGCCGGGTTGAGATCGCGTGCCATCTGATTCCAGGCGACGCTCGATCCGACGTCCCAGAACTTGACCGCGGACAGCTGAGGACCGGCCGGCACCGACGGCGTCGCCGTCGGATCCGCACACGCTCCGAGCGAGAGCGTCAACGCGGCCGAGCCGAGGACGAGAGCGCGCACGCGATGCGCTCTGGTACGTTCCATGAGTGAAAGCGCGAGGACCCGCATGGTAGTGTCTCCAGGGAGAGGGATGACCCCGCGCGATCGACCGGCCTTGCACGTGCGGAGTACAGAGTCGGACGACGGTGCGCCGCCCGCCTAACGGTTCACGACGTGGCGCAGCACCGGCATGGCCGGCTGTGGGCGACATGTCCGGACGTGCTGGTTCGCACGGTCGTCTCTCCAACGGAGAGCACTGCGGTGCGAATGCTGCTCCTGACCGGATGGACGGACGCGCCCCGCCGATTCTTGGAATCCCTACAACCGGACCGCCGAACCCACCGTGGCCTGCCCGTTTCCGTACTCACGGCGGTACAGCGCAGCCAGCTCGAACAGGTACGTGATGGCCAGGGGACCGAGCAGGATACCGGGGAGGCCCAGCACGCCCACGCCCGCGAATGCGCCCACGATCGTCGTCATCGGGTGGAGATTCGACACGCGCCGGTTGACGACTGGCCGCATGACGTTGTCGATGTTGCTCGCCACGAGCGCTCCAAGCACGGCCAGGCCGGCGGCTGCGCCGTACCGCCCCTGCATCCCGAGCGCGACCGCCCCCGGAAACCACACCAGCGCGCTGCCGAACACCGGGAGCACCGACACGACGGCGGTCACCACGCCCCAGAACCACGCGTCGGGAAGACCGGTGGCCGCGAAGCCTAACGCGACTATCCCGCCCTGCAGCACGGCCGTGAGCGCCGTGCCAAGGAGCGTCGCCTCGGTGACCTGGCGGAATCGATGGGCCAGCAACTCGGTGCCGCCCTCGGAGAACGGTACGTACACAGCAACGCTGCGCCACGCGGCGGGGCTGGCTCGCAGCAGGAAGTACAGGCCGAACAGCGCCACGACGGCGTTGAGCGTTCCGCGGACTGCCCCGCCAAGCACGCGGAGCGCCTGCGATGACATCCACGAGACGACCGTGCCTCCTGCTTCGACGAAGCGTGTGCCGATGTCGACGTCGCCGACGCGGATCGACGCTAGTCGGATGAGCGCCGGACTCTCGTACAGCTGGCGGAGCACCTGCGGCGCCCGGTCGATCACCACCGCCAGCAGCCAGGCGGCCGGCAGGAAGAACAGCAGCGCGGTCGCGACGACGAGCAGGATTGCCGTCACACGACTCGGCAGGTACGCGCTGAGACGTGCGTAGACGGGCCGGACACCCACGTACAGCACGAGCGCCCCCAGCAGCCCCGCCGCCAGCGGTAGTAACGCGAACGCGATCCCGATGCCGAGCGCCGACAGAAGGAGCTGGGCGCGATCTCGGCTCGATTCGAAGGCGATCATCGGCGGTGCACGGACTCGGCGTCCGAAGAGTTGGAGACCGGCAGGCTCATAGGTACACGGTGCGGTCGCCGAGCACGCATCACCGTCGGGCACGTCCGGATAGCCTGTCGGGCGTTCGCCCACCAAGCGACCGGGGTTCGCCTGATTGGCGCGCCGCCAGTTTCGCCACGCCTTGGGTACTCGACGTGTCGACGTTAGGCGCTGAACCGACTATGCGAGACGAAGCACGGCCGGCGCGTGTGTTATCTTCCGGGCATGATCGAAGACGACCGCCCACCACACGCTGACACGGCCGAAGCCGTCCGCCGCGTGGTGCTCGACGCGGCCGCCGCCGCGTACGAGGACGCGGGGTTGAGCGGTCTCTGCGCCGAAGGCCGATGGGAGGCTGCCGTCGACGCCATGCGGAGCCTCGACCTTTCTTCACTCGTCGCCCCGCAGTCTGGTCTCACGGCAGATCTCTCCCGAGTCATCGACGCAGTCGGCACCACTTCATCGCCCCCGCCGAGTGGTGGCAGCGTCGCCGCGGCCGCGGGGGCGCTTGCCGCGGCGCTGACGCAGATGACCGCCGGGCTCACCGCCGGACGGCCCCGATACGCCGACGTCGCCGCGGAGATGCAGGACACCGCACGGCGTGCGTCGGTCCTCGCCGCCGAGATGCTGGCGCTGGTCGCGCGGGATGCCGCGGCCGTCGACGCCGTGGGGGCCGCGTACCGGCTGCCGAAGGCCACGGAGAATGACGCCGTTGCTCGCGCCGCGGCGATCGAGCGTGCGATGCTCGCCGCGACCGAGGCGCCGCTCGAGATCGCGCGTGCCGCCGCGCTCGTCGCGGATCTCGCCGCGGTCGTCGCGGAGCGAGGCAACCGAAACGCCGTCGCGGATGCCGCGGTGGCCGTGCTCCTCGCCGAGTCCGTCTGCCGTGCGGCCGCGCTGACGGTCGGCGTCAACGTGGGCGCGTTGCGTGACACGCAAGCCGGGCTCGGGCTCGAACGCGAGGCCCGCGCTGCCGTCGACGCCGCCGGTCGCGCGGTGGCACGCGCGGTGGTCGCGGTCGACGGATGAGCGCACTCGATTCCGCCGGTGATCCGATTCCCGCGAACAGCGTGATCATCGAGGTGCGCGTCGCCGACCTGCGACAGCTGTTCAACGCGATCGACCCCGCCCCGTTCCGCCAGCGCGACCTGGACCCGAAGGTCGAGGAGTTCATCGTGGAGTGGGGCCGCGAGGTGCCTAACGACAAGCCACTCGCGCTTCATGTGCGGCTGGAGCGCGGCGCGGGGGCGCCGGACGAGCCCGCGGTGCTGCGCGACGCCATCCGCGAGTACTTCGGTCAGCGCGCGACGTCCTCGCGGCGGCGCCTCGCGCGGCTCTTCCGCAACGGCCGCATCAGCCTCGTCATCGGGCTCGCCGCCCTGACAGCGCTCATTGGCGTCGCCGAGTTCATCACCCGCTGGGCGAGCGCCGAGGGCATGGGCTCCGTCCTGCACGAGAGCCTCCTCATCGGCGGCTGGGTCGCCATGTGGAGGCCGCTCGAGGTGTTCCTCTACGACTGGTGGCCGATTCGCGCGGACATCCGGTTGTTCGAGCGACTCGCGACCATGCCGGTTCGCCTGAGTTATGCCGCGGAGAGGTCGGTAGGCTAAGGCGGGCCGTCATTCCGAGCGGAGCGCCGCAGGCCGGCGCTGCTGTCGTTCCGAGCGGAGCGCCGAAGGCGCGGAGGCGAGGAATCGCCATCGTCCCGAAAGTGGGGCCCCTCTATCGGGATGACTGCGATTCCTCGCCTGCGCCGCTTCGCGGCTCCGCTCGGAATGACCGGCTATCCGCCACGAACGCGGGCAGCGCTCCCGTCGAACTTCAACTTGTGTGTCTCGAGCGCCGGCGCCGGAGGGAGCCCCGTCACCTTCAGGATCTCCTGCTCGTCGAGCGTCTCCCGCGCCAGCAGCGCCTCGGCCAGCGCATCGAGGTCGCGGCGATGCTCGTTCAGGAGACGCAGTGCCTGGTCGTGACTCTCCTCGATGATGCGCAACACCTCGGCGTCGATCACACGCGCCGTTTCTTCGCTGAACATCTTCGGCCCCTCGTACCCGTCCAGGCTCGCGAGGTAGGGATTCTCGCGCGGCGCCAGCTGCACGAGCCCGAGTCGCTCGCTCATCCCCCAGCGCGTGACCATGCTGCGCGCGAGCGTCGTCGCCTGCTCGATGTCGTTCTGTGCACCCGTCGTCTTCGTCCCGTACACGATCTCCTCGGCGGCGCGCCCGCCCAGCATGCCGACGATGCGGGCGCGCAGGTACGCCTCCGGATAGTTGTACCGATCGCTGTCCGGCCGCTGGTACGTGACGCCTAACGCCTGTCCCCGGGGCACGATCGTGACGCGGTGCACGGGATCGGCCCCGGGCACGACGAGACCGAGGATCGCGTGACCGCCCTCGTGGTAGGCAATTCGCTCGCGATCCTGCCGACTCATGAGCAGCGGCCGCTCGGGGCCGAGGACGATCTTCTCCAGCGCATCCAGGAAATCCTTCTGGCGCACCTCGTTCTGCTCGCGGCGCGCTGCCAGCAGCGCGGCTTCGTTGACGAGGTTCTTGAGGTCCGCGCCCGAGAGCCCCGGCGTCGCCGCCGCGATCTCGCCGATGCTCACGTCCGGCGCCAGCGGCACGCGGCGTGTGTGCACTGCGAGAATCGCCTCGCGTCCCTTGCGGTCCGGCAGGTTCACCACGACGCGCCGGTCGAAGCGCCCGGGCCTCAGGAGCGCCTTGTCGAGGATGTCGGGTTGATTCGTCGCGGCCAGCACGATGATCCCCTCGCGGCTCGAGAAGCCGTCCATCTCGGTGAGGATCTGGTTGAGCGTCTGCTCCTGTTCGCTCGACCCGCCGATCACGGTCTGCCCGCGCGCTCGGCCGATCGAGTCGAGCTCGTCGACGAAAATGATGGCCGGCGCGTTTTCGCGAGCCTGCTTGAACAGATCGCGCACGCGCGCCGCGCCGACGCCCACAATTATCTCCACGAATTCCGCGCCGCTCATCGAGAAGAACGGGACCCCGGCCTCACCCGCGACCGCTCGCGCCAGCAGCGTCTTGCCCGTCCCCGGCGCGCCGATGAGCAGCACGCCCTTCGGAGCGGCGCCGCCCAGACGCGTGTACTTCTGCGGGTCCTTGAGAAAGTCCACGACCTCGACCAGCTCGTTCTCTGCCTCGTCGATGCCGGCGACGTCCTCGAATGTCACCTTCGCATCCTGATCCTGGTCGAACCGCCGCGCACTGCTCTTTCCGAGCCCCGTGATCGCGCCGCCGATGCCGCCACCCCGCTGCGCGCGCCGATACATCCAGATGTAGAACACCATGATGAGGATGACCGGCCCGAAGCCGAGCAGGAACGTCGACCACGGGCTGCCGCCCGTGTCGATCGGCTCGGCGCTGATCTTCACGCCGTTGCCGATGAGCAGCGTCTCGAAGCCCGGGTCGACGAACGACGGCAGCGTCGTCGCGAACGTCGTCACACTCCGCGGCTGGGTGCGCACCGTCGTGTCGCCTGGCGTCGGATACGTCACGGGCGTGGTGAAGTGCCCCGTGATGCTTTCGCCGCGGCTGTAGATCTCCCGCACGTTGCGCTTCGTGACTTCCTGCTTGAACAGCGTGTACGGCACCGTCACCGGCGCGTCGGAGCGCGGCAGGACGAACCGCACCAGCAGGAAGTTGATCGCGAGCGCGACGAGGAAGAACGTCCACGTGCGGCTCGGCGGCATGGACGACCGGGGGGGGCCCGTGGTGGGCTCGTTAGGTTTCCCGGGCGCGCGACCCTGGCGCGTCGTCTGAGGAGGATTCGCGCGGCGCCCTGGGTTCGCCAGCGGGTTCGTCATACCACCATCTCCCTCCGTGCAAGCCGCCCGACCACGTATCGAGCAAGATACCCGACCGGCCGGCGTCGAGAAGCGCCCACGTCTGGCGACCGGCTCGGCTCGTCACAGTCGGACCAAGGTTTCTCACGATCACGGTCTCGGCACGTCATGTTCCAACTACGTGTCATTCCGAGCGGAGCGAGGAATCCTTGGTGTCCCGGACGAGGGACCGGCCCCTCTACCGGGAGAGCAAGGATTCCTCGCTTCGCTCGGAACGACAGCCGCCGCGGCGTGTTCGGTGCAGTACGGCACTTTCAATGATCTTCCCAGCTAGCACTCGCTGCCGAGGGACTAGAGATCCCCGCGTTAGGTCCGCCGGCCCACGCCCAGGCATGGCGGTGCGGGCGATCGCCATCGCGCTATCCGCCCTCCTGGGGCTCGGCGTGCCTGGCGGCGCGCCGGCACAGCGTGCGGCTCCCACGCTCGACACATACCTCCAGAGCATCGGCCTCGATGCGTCGCAGCGCACCGCCGCCGCTCGCGGGCGTGCGGTGGCCCGGCTCCTCCCGACGAAGGACAATCGTGATGTAACCGTATTCGGGATCGTAGGCGTGGACGTCTCCCGGGATACCGTCGTGGCGCGCGCTGCGAGCGGCGAGCGCTATTTCGGCGGCGGCGACAGCCGGGCCCACCTGTTCGGGGACCCACCGTCGCCGGCGGACGTGCGCGACCTCGCGTTCGACGAATCCGAGTACCGTGGCCTGCGCAACTGCCGGAGCGGCGACTGCGACTTCAAGCTGACGACATCCGCGATGCAGGCCTTCGCCGGGCAGGTGGACTGGTCCTCCCGCAGCGCCAAGACGCAGGCGGATGAGCGACTACGCGCCGACGTGCTGGCGCTCGTGACGGACTACGCCAGGCGTGGGAATCCGGCGATGCCCGTCTACGAGGACGGACGCGGCGTGAGGTCCGAGGACTCGTTCATGGCGCTGGTTGCCCAGACCTCGGACCTGTACCGGTACGCACCGGAGCTGCATCGCTACCTGAGCACCTATCCGGCCGAACGGCCGGACGGTGCCCAGGACTTCCTGTACTGGGCGGAGGACCGGCTGCCGCATCTCCGCCCCACGCTCACGGTCGGCCACGCTGTGGTGTACACACCCCCGGGTCCCGCGACCGACGTGTCGTTCGTGGCGCGCAAGCAGCTGTACGCCACGCACTACTTCGAGGCCGCACTCGAGCTGCTCGCCATCGTCGATGGCGGAGGGGAGCCAGGCGAGCCGCGCACGTACCTGATGACGGTCCACCGCTTCCGGTTCGACGCGCTGCCCGGCGGCCTGTTCAACATCCGTGGACGGGTGCGGCGCCAGCTGGTCGACGCGACACGGGCCGACCTGGAGCGTCAGCGCGCCGCGATGCAACGGGACCCGAGCGTCGATCGATGACGACGGATCAGGAACGACGACCCGAGGTCCGAGACGATGACGCGGCGAGCGCCTATCGACAGTCGGCCGAGACGGTCGCGGCATCGTTCGCGTCGCATCCACGGAATGGTCTGAGCGCGACCGAAGCCGCCGCCCGGCTCGACCGCGACGGACCTAACGAGCTCGCGGCCGAGCAGCCCGTTCCCGGCTGGCGACGCTTCCTCGCGCAATTCCAGGACGTGCTCGTGATCCTGCTGCTCATCGCCACCGCCGTGTCGGCGGGGCTGTGGGCCTACGAGCGTGACACGACGCTGCCGTACGAGGCCCTCGCCATCCTGGCCGTCGTGCTGCTCAACGCGACCATGGGCTACCTCCAGGAGTCGCGCGCCGAGGCGGCGGTGGCGGCACTCCGCGCCATGTCGGCGGACGACGCGGCCGTCATCCGCGACGGCGAGCGGCGGCGCGTGCCCGCTCGCGACGTAGTCGCCGGCGACGTCATCCTCATCGAGGAAGGCGACACGATCCCCGCCGATGCGCGCGTCATCGAGTCGAGCGCGCTGCAGACGGCCGAGGCGGCACTGACCGGGGAGAGCCTGCCGGTGTCGAAGGACGTCGGGCCCATTGCGGACGACGCGTCCCTCGGCGACCGGCACAACATGGTGTTCAGCGGAACGGCCGCGACGTACGGGCACGGGCGAGCCCTGGTGGTCGCGACCGGCATGCGCACCGAGATGGGACGGATCGCCGGCCTGCTGAAGGAAGCGCGCGAGGAGGCGACGCCGCTCCAGCGGGAGCTCGACCGCACCGGCAAGATCCTCGGCATCGTCGTCGTGGTCATTGCCGTGATCATGATCGGGACGATCGTGGTCGTGGAGCACGTGCGTGATTTCTCGGAGTTCGTGGACGTCCTCATCCTCGGGGTCGCGCTCGCGGTCGCCGCCGTGCCGGAAGGGTTGCCGGCGATAGTGACGGCAGTGCTGTCGATTGGCGTGCAGCGCATGGCCCGCCGCCAGGCGATCGTTAGGCACCTCGCCGCCGTCGAGACGCTCGGCTCGGCGAGCGTGATCGCGTCGGACAAGACGGGGACGCTGACCAAGAACGAGATGACGGTGCGCGTGGTCGTCACGGCGAGTGGGCGCGCGACGTTCGGCGGATCGGGGTATGCCCCCGAGGGGGAGGCGCGGCGCGAGGGCGGCGGACCCATCGAGGGAGCACTGCGTGCAGAGCTCGAGCATGCGCTCGCCGCCGCAGACCGGGCGAACAATGCCACCGTCGCCGAGCGCGACGGGCGGTGGAGCGTGCAGGGCGACCCGACCGAAGGCGCGCTGCTCGTAGCCGCCCGCAAATGCGGCATCGTATCCGACGCGCTCGAGGCACGGCTACCGCGTGTCGCCGAGGTGCCGTTCTCGTCGGAACGGAAGCTCATGAGCACGGTCCATCGCGACACCGGCCAGGACCGCCTGATCGTGTTCGCGAAGGGCGCGCCCGACGTGCTGCTCGGGCGGTGCTCGCACGAGGCCGTCGGCGAGGACCGCCGCCCGCTGACCACCGAGCGTCGCACGGAGATACTCGGGGCGAACGAGTCGCTTGCCGGCGAGGCGTTGCGCACCCTCGGGGTCGCGCTCCACTGGCTGCCTGACACTTCCACCACGTCCGATCCCGGTGCGCTGGGCGAGAGCGTGGAACAGGACCTCACGTTCGCGGGGCTGATCGGCATGATCGATCCGCCGCGCGCCGAGGCGCGGGACGCCGTCGCGCGGGCGCGCGGCGCGGGCATCCGCCCGATCATGATCACGGGCGATCACCCGCGCACCGCAGCAGTCATCGCCCGTGAGCTCGGGATCTCCGCCGACGACCGCGCGGTGACTGGCGCCGAGCTCGATCGACTGGATGAGGAGGCGCTGGCCCGGACCGTCGCCCAGGTCGCGGTGTACGCGCGCGTCAACCCGGAGCACAAGCTCCGCCTCGTGAAGGCGCTGCAGCAGGGCGGCGCGATCGTCGCCATGACCGGCGACGGCGTCAACGATGCGCCCGCGCTGAAGACCGCGGACATCGGCGTCGCCATGGGCATCACCGGCACCGACGTGTCGAAGGAAGCCGCCGACATCGTGCTTGCCGATGACAACTTCGCGTCGATCGTCGCGGCCGTGGAGGAGGGACGCGCGATCTTCGCGAACATCCGCAAATTCCTGCGCTACCTGCTGTCGTCGAACATCGGCGAGGTGATGACGATGTTCTTCGGCGTGCTGCTGGCGAATCGGCTCGGCCTGCGGGGGGACGCGACCGGCGTCGTCCTCCCGCTCCTTGCCACGCAGATCCTGTGGATCAACCTCGTGACCGACGGCGCGCCGGCGCTCGCGTTAGGCGTGGACCCGGCCGACGAAGGCCTGATGCGCCGTCCACCGCGGCCGCGTGACGAGGGAGTGATCACGCCACGGATGTGGCGCGGCATCTTCTTCGTCGGCGCGATCATGGCGGTCGGCACCCTGTTCGTGCTCGACGCCGCGATGCCCGGCGGGTTCGTCGACGGCACCGGCGACCTGCGCTACGGCCAGTCCATGGCCTTCACCACGTTGATGATGTTCCAGATCTTCAACACGCTGAACTCCCGGTCCGACGACCGGAGCGCGTTCCGTGGACTGTTCACGAATCGCTGGCTGTGGGCGGCCCTCGGGCTCTCGGTCGCGCTGCAGTTCGTCGTGCTCTACGTGCCGCCGCTCCAGCAGGCGTTCGGGACGACCGGTCTCAGCGCGCGCGACTGGCTGCGCTGCGTCGCTGTCGCCAGCTCGGTGCTCTGGCTCAGCGAGCTCACGAAGCTCGCCGGCCGTGCGAGGACTGCCATTCCGAGCGGAGGCCCGTAGGGCCGGAGGCGAGGAATCGCCAGATGTGTCATTCCGAGCGGAGCCCGCGCGCAGCGCAGGCGGAGGCGAGGAATCGCCAGATGTGTCATTCCGAGCGGAGCCCGCG
>Ga0105249_10005361_pt1 | contig 11064 bp, 8 predicted proteins | sample KBSS44metaG_FD_81522 | JGI IMG/M metagenome (GOLD analysis project Ga0105249, IMG submission 81522) | Switchgrass rhizosphere microbial communities from Kellogg Biological Station, Michigan, USA - KBS S4-4 metaG | ecosystem: Host-associated > Plants > Roots > Rhizosphere > Soil | place...
GTGACATTGCTCCCGCTGCCGCCGAAGCCGCCCCGCTATTGATCATGGACACTCCAGTGAACGTCTTGATCAGGATGTTGCGCAGTGCATGGGCGCGCCGGAGCGCGGCCGACCCAGCGCGCGGCTGCTTCTGGGCTGCGGCCAGCAGCTCCATTGCCTTTCGTCGTGGTGCTCGACGTCACGATCGTCACCACTGCCTTGCCGGCCATCCGTCAAGGGCTGGAATTCACCGACAACGAGCTGCAATGGGTGTTTACCCGCGTACGTGCTGGTCTTCGGCGGACTGCTGATCTGCGGCGGCCGCGTGGCCGATGTAGCGGGTCGACGACGAACTTTCCTCATCGGTCTCGGGCTGTTCTCGGCCGCGTCTGCGGGCTGCGCCCTCGCGTGGTCGCCCGAAACTCTCGTGGCCGGCCGGGTACTGCAGGGTGCAGGAGCGGCCCTGCTCTCGCCCGCTGCACTGGCCGTGCTCACGACGCTCAGCCAGCCTGGAGAAGCGCGGCGGCGTGCTGTGGGCTGGTGGACCGCAGTCGCGGCCGGTGGTGGGGCCAGCGGTTGGGTGCTCGGCGGGTTCATCACCGAATACGCCGGATGGCGCTGGGCGTTTGCGGTGAACGTCCCGATCGGGCTGGTCGCGCTGACGACTGCGCCGCTGCTACTGCCTCCCGACCAGCAACAGACCGAGCGCCGGAGGTTGGATCTCGGCGGCGCCTTGACCGCGGTGGCTGGCCTGGCCCTACTGGTCTACGGCCTCACCAATGCAGGGCATCGAGGGCTGGATCGGCCGTCGAGCTGGCTGCCGCTGTTGTTGGCGGCGCTGGCCTTCACGATCTTCGTCCGCCATGAAAGCCAGGCGCCAGACCCTCTGGTGCCACCAAGGCTGTTAGGTTCTCGCCCGGTGGCGGGTGCGAATCTGACCGCGCTGGCGATCACCGCTTCAACCTCGCCCGCGATGTACCTGGCTGTGCTCTACGTCCAACAGACGCTCGGCCTCCCCCCGGGCCGGGCGTCGCTGCTCTTTCCCTCCGTCAACCTTGGGGTCATCGCCGGATCCTTGTGCGGCCCTCGATTTCTCGGGCGGCTCGGCGCGCGGCGTACGCTGCTTGCCGGCTTCGCCGGAATCACTGCTGGAAGCACAATGCTGGTGGCCTTGCCTCCTGAAGGCCTGCCGGTGGTCCAACTGCTTGGCGCCTTTGCGGTCATGGGCGCCGGGCTGGGAATCGCGTCAGTGGCGTCAACCCAGACCGGGACCGATGCCGCAGATCCGGCGTACCGCGGAGTCGCGTCCGGCGTACTCAACTCGGCCGCTCAGGTCGGCACGGCAGTCGGCGTCGCATTACTGCTACGGCTCGCAACCGCCGTGGGCTTGGACACCATGGCGGGCTACCGCACTGGGTTCGTGGGCGCTGGCGCGATTGCGGTGGCAGGTGCTATCGGGAGTTTGCTCGTGCCACCCGTACGTAGTCTGATTACCTGCTCGAGCTCAGGGGTAGTTACCGACGCAAGCAAACAGGATGGCTTGAAAGGGAACGACCATCACGACAACGCAAGATCAAGTCCAGGTGCCTGGGGGTAAGGCACAGCGACCCACCGAGATTCCGGCGCCCGGTTGGAAGCAGGTAGCCAAACGCGGCTGGAAGGAAGCCAAGGCCGATCAGGTTCCGCTCCTCGCAGCAGGCGTTGCCTACTACGCCTTTATGGCCATTTTTCCTGCGCTGATCGCTGTCGTGTCGATTTATGGGCTCTTTGCCGACCCGTCCACGATCGCAAATCAGCTGAACTCGCTGACCACGGCACTCCCCGAGCAAGCCAGCAAGGTCATCACCGATCAGATCACCGCGCTAACCGCGCGCCGCGCCACTCTCGGTCTTGGCTTCATCATCTCTCTCGTGATCGCGCTCTGGAGCGCTTCCGCGGGGATCAGCAATCTGATGAGCGCCATCAATGTGGCCTATGACGAAGAAGAGAAGCGCGGCTTTGTCAAGAAGCGGCTGCTCTCCCTGGGACTGACCGTGGCCGCGATCATCTTCATGGTGATCGTGCTCGGGATCGTCGCGGTGTTGCCGCCGTTGCTGAAAGCGGTGTTCGGAACAGGAGCGCTGCGCTGGGTGCTTCAGATCCTCGGCTGGCTGGTGTTACTCGCGCTGGTCGTCGTCGCACTAGCGCTCATCTATCGCGTGGCGCCGGACCGGGACGCGCCAAAGATGCGATGGGTATCGGCCGGCGCGATCGTCGCCACCGTGATCTGGCTGGCGGCCTCCATCGGATTCTCGATTTACGCCTCAACGTTCGGTAACTACGCCAAGACGTATGGGGTATTCGCCGGGATTGTGGTGCTGCTGTTCTGGCTCTGGCTGAGCATGTACGCGATCTTGCTCGGCGCAGAGATCAATGCTGAGGCCGAAGGCCAGACGATTGCCGACACCACAAAGGGTCCAGAGGAGCCGCTCGGCGAGCGCGGCGCAGTCAAGGCGGACTCGATTCCTCCAGGGAATCCCGAAGCGCCGCGACAGGAGGACTGACATGGCTGTGCAGAGGCGATTCAGCTGCTCCGGCGAGCAAATCTTCGCCGTGCTCCGCGATGGCTGGATCTACCCCGTGTGGGTGGTCGGAGCGTCACGGATGCGCGATGTTGACAACGGTTGGCCGGCCCCAGGCACCAAGCTGCATCACTCCTTTGGAATTTGGCCGCTGGTGATCGACGACACCACTGAGGTGCTAGAGATCGAGCCCGATCGACGACTGGTGCTGGAGGCGCGCGGATGGCCAGTCGGTAAGGCGCGCGTAGAGATCACCGTCCAGCCCGACGGCGGCGACTCTCTGGTTTCCATAGCCGAGGACGTCACGGAAGGTCCCGCGCGATTGGTTCCGGAGCCAATCCGCCTGGCCGGCATGGACGTACGCAACCGCGAATCGCTCCGCCGCCTCGCCTACCTGGCCGAAAACCGTCACTAAGCACCAGCTCCCCGGTCTCCTCTGCCGCTTGCTACGTCGACGCAGGTTTCGACACGGCGCGCCTGGGAGCGAGTCGCGCGTGCGTCAGAGCGGCGCGTGCTGCATTCATGCCGCAGGCGCCGTGCACACTGCCGCCCGGATGCGCAGATGCCGAAGCCAAATACAGTCCGCGAATCGGCGTACTCGCCCGACCCAGTCCAGGAATCGGCCTGAAGATCAACTGCTGGTCGAGCGCCGCGGTCCCTCCGTTCAGAGAGCCGCCAACCAGACTCGCGTCCCGGCGCTCCAGGTCCAATGGAGTCAGAATGCGGCGCGCAATGATCCGTTCCGAGAAGCCCGGGGCACGCTGTTCGATCCGATCCTGCATCCGGTCGGCAAACCGCTCAGCCTCATCGGCGTCGTCCCACGACCCAGTAAGAGTTCCACCTGCATCGCTAAGCACTCGCTGTGGTACGTGGGTATAGGCCCACATGGACTCGGTGCCATCCGGGGAGCGTGTCGGATCAGCCGTGGTCATCTGACCCATCAAGAGGAACGGCCGGTCAGGAATGCTTCCGGCGCTGAGCTGGGCAAAGGCGATGACCAGCTCTTCATACGAGTCGCTGATGTGCACGGTCCCTGGCGCGTACGGAGGCTGCGTACGCCACGGCACCGGGCCGTTAAGTGCGTAGTCGATCTTGAATGTGGCCGGATCGCGTCGAAAGCCGGCCATCATGACCCGCACCCTCGGTGGCAATTCGTCGAAGGTGACAAGCCGGCCGTAAAGGTGCTCTGCGGCCACATCCGCTAACACCGCACGACGAACTCGTACGAGTTGATCATGAACCGCTACCCCGGTCGCTACGCCGCACGAGATGTTGATCTTGGTTACCTCCGCGTCGCATACCACTGCGCCACCATGATTGACGAAGCGGTCGCGCATGGCCTCCGAGAGCTTGCCTGCACCGCCCTCTGGTACCGGGAACCCGACGTTTTGAGCAAGCATGATCAACAGCAGGCCTAAGAAGCCGGACCCTGCCGCATCCAACGGAATGTCTGCGTGCAAGGCGTTTCCGGCAAGCAGCAGTCGTACGGCCTCGCCTCCGAACTCCTGCTCAAGAATGTTGGCCGCCGGACTCAGCAGCTCGCGTAGGAAGGACAAGCCACCAACACGTGGGAGCTTGATCATGGCCCGAAGCCCAGGGCCAAGGGGCGGGAAAGGCGTAACCAGTGCGTCGATCAGGCTCGGACCAATCTTGTGCCATTGATCAACAAGGGCTCGCCAGGCTGCCCCGTCTCCCGGATGTTCCTCATCCAACAGCTTTGCGGTGATATCCAGGTCGCGATGCACGATCGCCCACGAGCCATCTCCCCGGGAATGCCCAACCACTGCCGGGGCATGCCGCCACACCAGCCCATGCTCCTCAAGCTGCAGCCCGTTGATCACTTGCGAAGCGACGGCCATGGGATAGAAAGCACTGAAGGTGTCGGTGACGAAATCCGGATGAACTTCCCGGTCACTGCGTACCGCGCCCCCAACCTCTGGCTGCGCCTCGAGCAGCAGCGTGTCCCATCCCGCATCCGCTAGCCGATTGGCAGCTACGAGCCCATTGGGACCCGCACCGATGACTACCGCATCTACTTCACGCGGCAGCGTCATGCATTCACCTCATCCAAAAGCATCAGAGAATCGGTCGACCGCCGGTGACCGCCACCCGGGCGCCCGAGATGTAGCTGGCTTCGTCGGAGGCGAGCAATACGTAGACCGGAGCTAGCTCCTTGGGCTGGCCTGCCCGACCGAGGGGCGTGTTCTCGCCAAAGTGCTGCACCTTCTCATTTGGCATCGTCGCCGGGATCAGTGGCGTCCAGATCGGTCCCGGCGCGACGCTGTTGACTCGGATGCCTTTGTCACCCAGTAGCTGCGCCAAGCTGGCACAGAAGTTGGCGATCGCTGCCTTGGTGGCTGCGTATGGCGCGAGCTTGGGCGAGGGCATATCGGAGTTCACTGACGAACTGCCGATGATGGACGACCCCGACTTCATGTGCGGGATCGCGGCCTTACAGAGACGGAACATCGCGCCGATGTTGGTATCGAACGTGTAGTCCCATTCCTCGTCGGAGACCTCATCGATGGTGTCATGGCTCATCTGGAACGCTGCGTTGCTGACCAAGATGTCCACGCCGCCTAGCTCATCGATAGCTGTCTGGATGATGTCCTTGCAGTGCTGCGGATCAGAGACGTCGCCCTTCATCAGCACAACGCGACGACCGGCCTGCTCGACGTAGCTAGCGGTGTCCTTGGCGTCGGAGTCTTCGCTGAGATAGGAGATCAGCACGTCGGCACCCTCACGCGCGTACGCGATTGCGACGGCCCGTCCAATGCCAGAATCACCACCAGTGATCACCGCGATCTTGTCGGTCAGCTTTCCGCTGCCCTGATAGCTCTTCTCGCCACAGTCTGGTATAGGTGTCATCTTCGACTGAATGCCGGGCACGTCCTGCTGCTGTGCGGGCTGGCTCATAGTGCCTCCTTGCGAGATATCGACTGGTCAGAGCTCAAATACCCGCGAGGCTGGTACTGAACCTGGCGGCGAGTAGGCGGATACTGCCGTGAGCACGCGGCATGATCCGCCCATTCGACAGATCTCGACAGGCTGCTCAGGCTCCGGTCTCACGATGCGGTTCGGCGACCGGCTTTGACTCTGGAGATCCACGCTGCCGCAGGTACACCGAGGCCGCCACGATCACGGCCACCGCAAGAAACTCACTCTGCCAGTTCTGAAAAGACTCGAACCAGAACTGCGAGGTGCCAAGGTATTGCAACGCAGTCACCGCCTGACCGCCGTGCGCCAGCTCTTGATCGCTGTACGCCTTCGCGCCACCCATAGCGTGCCCAACGATCGACCCGATGAACAAGATCAAGAACAGTCCCGCCAGCGAATGTTCGTAGACCGCGAGCACCCAGCCGCCGTGGCGTACTGGCCAGGGCACGCCCGGGCGGTCGGCAACGTCACGGGGGTCCTCATCCTGAGGGGCTGGCTTGTCAATCGGCTTCGACTCCGAGGATCCACGCTGGAAGAGGTAGGCGGTAAGCACTACATACATGCCCATCTGAAGGAACTCGCTTTCCCAGTTCTCAAACGTCGCCTCGTAGAAGTCACCCGTCAGCAAGTAGCTGCCGAGCGAGACTGCTTGCCCGCCGTGCTCCATTTGGTCGGAGTTGTAGACCCGCACACCCGAGAGCACCATGGCGCCGAAGAAGATCAAAAAGAGTGCCAGATTGGCAACCAGCAGCCCATGATCATGCAGCCAGGTGCGCATCGAGCCTCCAACATGCTCTGACTCGCCAACTAGCCTTGATCGCTTCGAGACAGACGTATCCATCGGTATCCCCAACCGTTCAGTTTGAGATCTGCGAACTTCTTCGTCGGTGCGTCGTACTGACCGTCGACGAACAAGTCGTACGGGTCGCCGTTTGCGCCCTCCACCGGACCGAGGTCCACTGTGACTGGAGTGTCCGCCAAGTTGTGCAGGAGCAAGATCGACCCAGTGGCGGCGTCGAATCGATGTGCCAATACCGAGCGCGGCAAGGGAGCGTCGACGACCGAGCACGTGCCGGTTCCGATCTCTGGCGCGGTTCGCACCGTATGTATCAGGTTCTCGAACCAGCGCAGCAGGGAATCAGGGTCCTGCTGCTGCCGGCGTACGTTGATCTTCTTAGCGCCGAACCGGCCTCTCATCGGGACGGGCCGGAACAACGCATCGGGTGCCGCTGGGCTGAAGCCGGCATTCGTCGTGTCATCCCACTGCATCGGTGTTCGGATCGCCTCACGACCATCCAGGCTGAGGTCCTCGCCCATCCCGATCTCCGCGCCGTATCGCAGCAATGGCGTGCCAGGCAGCGAGAACTGTAGTGCGTACGCGAGCTCGATCCGGCGGCGATCACCCTGCAGCATGGATGCCAGCCGGCGACGTATGCCGCGCCCGTACAGCCGCATCTCGGCGCGTGGCGCGAACGCATGGAAGACGTCACCGCGTTGCTCATCGGTCAGTCGGCTGAGATCGAGCTCATCGTGATTGCGCAGGAAGGTCACCCACTGCCCACCCTGGGGCAACCGCACAGCCGTCGTCAGGGCCTCGATGAGCGGCTCTGCATCGCAGCGAGCCAGCGCAAGCCACATCCGCGGATTGAGCAGGAAGTCGAACATCATCTGCGCCCGATCACTTGGCCCCTCGGACCGACTTGCGACAAATCTGCTGACGTCGCTCGGAGCCACATTGGCCTCACACAGCAACACCGAATCCCCCCGCACCCACTGCGTCTCCTGACGCCAGGAATCCATGATCGAAAAGTCCTGCGGGCCGGGATCAACCCCGGGCTTCACGAGCTCGAGGATGAACGGGGCCGCGTCGATCCGGAAGCCGGCTGCTCCCATCTGTAGCCAGAAGTTCATGACCTTCGCCATCTCCCTGCGGACGGCGGGATTGGCCCAATTGAGGTCGGGCTGGAAGTCATAGAAACGATGGAAGTACCACGCCTGTGCTTGATCGTCGAAGGTCCACGTTTCCGTTTGCTCTCCCGGGAAGACGGTGCCCTGGTGCCGGCTCGGTGGCTCCTCTGCACTCCATACATACCAATCCCGGTACGGCGAATCAGGGCTACTCCGGGCCGATGTGAACCAGGGGTGCTCGTCGGAGGTGTGGTTGACGACTAAGTCAAGGATGATCCGGATGCCTCGCTCTTGCGCCTCCTGTGTCAGCTCCGCAAAGTCACCGAGGCTGCCCAATGCCGGTTCGATGCCGTAGTAGTCGCTGATGTCGTAGCCGTTGTCCCGCCACGGGCTGGGATGGATCGGATTCAGCCACAAGCACGACACACCCAATCGGGACAGGTAGTCGAGGCGACTGATCAGCCCTCGCAGGTCGCCGCGACCGTCACCGTCAGAGTCTTGGAAGGACGAGACGTCGAGGCTGTAAATGACTGCTTCCTGATACCACCTGTTGATCATCATGATCCGCGGACCTTCCAGCCGAGCGCCGCGGTGAGGCCCGCGACAGCTGCCGCACCAGCCCCGAGCAGGGCCTTGTGGTGCTGGGATGCAATGACCTGAGCGCTGCGGGGCTTCGCCCTCTCGTCGAACGCACCATGGGCACCGAAGTCGTGGCCGCCTCCACCGTCAGCCGGCTGCCACAGGTTGGCCGGCTGATCAGGATCGTTCGGCTGCCCGGTTTGCTGTGCCTCGAATCCCGTCCGCGCCAAGTAGCGATCAAGCAAACCAGGCGCGAGGGCATTCATGATCATTGTGGCGGCTGTACTCGAACCGACCCAGTATTCCCTTCGATTCGGATGCTCCGCGGCGTACACGATCGCACGTGCGGCGACCTCGGGCTGGTAGATCGGTGGGACCGGTTGCGCGTGCTGCGGCAGTCGGGACAGAACCCAGGAGAACTGTGGGGTGTTCACCGCCGGTAGCTGGACCATGGTCACCTTGACGTTGCTGTGATCATGAAGCAGCTCGCAGCGTAGCGACTCGTGGAAGCCTTGCAGTGCATGCTTCGCACCACAGTAGGCAGTCTGAAGCGGAATCCCGCGATATGCCAGCGTGGAGCCGACCTGCACGATCGTGCCGGAGTCGCGCTCTCGCATCCTGCGCAGTACAGCCATCGTGGCGTACACCGCTCCGAGATAGGTCACCTCCGTCACCCGCTTGAACTCCTCAGGACTGATCTCGACGAGCGGAGCGAAAACCGACGTAAATGCCGAGTTGACCCAGATGTCGATGGGACCGAGCTCGTTTTCGATGCGCGTAACCGCTGACTCGATCCCGGTTGGGTCGGCGACATCAGTTGGCACGACTAGCGGCGTTGCGCCGGCCGCACTGACCTCATCCGCGGATGCAGCGAGCCCGACCTCGCCACGAGCCATCAGCGCGATGCAATCCGCGCGCTTGGCAAACTCGCATACCACGGCCCGACCGACTCCGCCGCTCGCTCCTGTCACCGCAACGACGCGGTTGTGCGCCTCCGTACTACTCATGCCCGTAGCAGTACCCGGATGGCGCTGATTCCACACCAATGTCGCAGTCTGCCCAGCAGCAGGCTGAGCCGCGTATTAGATTGGCGAGCGCGCGCGAGCAACCCCGTCAGAAGGCGCGCACGTGTCAAGCCACGGCACATCTCAACAGCGTTGTCGCGCCCGTCTGTCACGGAGCGCGACAGATCGGAATGCATGACTGAGACCTTTGGCGCTCACAACGAGCCCGTCGCCGACGGATCGGCGAACGGATCACCACAGGGTGCGCAGGTTGAGCAAGGGCGCTCGGCAGAGATGCGCTCGGTGTACGACCAGGTGGATTGGTCTGACACAGCGTTGGGTCCGCGCGAGAACTGGCCGGTGCTGCTTCGGCTTTTGGTGGATCTTTGCCTGGACTCGGAGTTCCCGGTCCAGATCAGCTGGGGCCCAGACCTCCTCCTGCTCTACAACGAGGCCTATATCCCCTTGCTCGGCGCCGAGAATCACCCCTGGGCACTCGGCCAGCCAGCCACCGCGGTGGCGCCGCACTTGCGGCCCAGCGAGCAACGTTTCCGCGAGGTCCTACAGACCGGCCGGGCCTACCACAGCGCGGATCAAGCGCTGATCATCGACCGCCACGGATATCCGGAGGAGGGCCATTTCACCTTCTCCCTGAGCGCGATCCGGGACGCGGACGGCACAATCGTCGGGCTCTTCAATGCGATCACCGAAACCACTCAGCACATCTTGTACGAGCGGCGCCTCCAGGTGCTGCGCAGGCTCGGCTCCATGTCGATCACTGCCGATGACTCACTGCCCTCAACCTGTCGCGCTGCTGTCGAGGTGATCAGCAGGAACCGGAAGAGCGTGCCGTTCGCGGCGGTTTTCCTTCGTGATCTTCAAGGCAGCGGTCCCCAACGCACAGCTGGTTACGGCTTCGACGAGATTGCCGCAGTCGGCTGCGAACTGGTCGAGTCTTCGCCGAGCAGCGGTCCGGTTCTGAATGTGATGGAGAACGGCGGTACCGAGCTGGTTTCTGGCCTCCGCGAGCGATACCCGGGAGTGTTTGCTCCGGGGCCTCTAGGCTCTCTGACCCCCGACCAAGCTTTTGTGCTACCGGTGGTCATGCTGGGGGATCGGAATCCGATCGGCGTACTGATCTTGGGCGTCAATCCCTACTGGAGGCCCGACGAGGCCTATACCGCCTTCACCGCCATGGCCGCGCGACAGCTGGGTGTCATGATCACTGACGCAGTCTCTTACCAGAACGAACGCAAGCGGCAGCGCGCTCTCGAGGAGCTGGATCGGGCGAGGACAGAGTTGTTCCAAAACATCAGTCACGAGCTGCGCGCACCGCTGACGATGCTGCTCAACCCGTTGCAAGACATCCTCAACGAGCCGGGCGTCGTGCTTCCGGCTGCCGCGCGCGACACGGTCGAGGTATCCATCCGCGCGGGTGACAGGCTGAAGCGTGTCGTCTCTGCCCTGCTTGACATCTCGCGTGTCGAGTCTGGCGCACTCATACCGGATCGGGAGGACATCGATCTCGCGTCCGTCACCACCGATGTAGTCGAGGGGTTCCTACCGGTCGCCAAGGGACAGCTTGCCTTGAGTCTCGAAATAGCCGCAGAGCCGCTCCGGGCGTACGTCGATCGGACTATGTGGACAACGATCGTGAACAACCTCGTGAACAACGCGCTGAAGTTCACGCTCGAGGGCCAGGTCGCGGTGAGTCTGAGCGGCGACGACAGCCAGGTGGTCCTCACCGTCGCTGACACCGGCGTTGGGATTCCTCTCGAAGAGCAAGATCATATCTTCGAGAGGTTCCACCGCGGGAGAGCTGGTGATCAACAACCAGGTTCCGGGATCGGACTGGCGTTGGTGGCTGACATGACAGCGGCACACGGCGGGTCGGTGGAGGTCCAGAGTGAGCCGGGGAAAGGCAGCACGTTTGTCGTACGGCTGCCGCGCTACAACGGAATTCAGGCTGAAGCGAGCCTCGACGCTAGCGTTGCGTCGCCACAGGCCGCTGAGGAGTCGGGTGCTGATCGCCCGCAACTCTTGATCATCGAGGACGAACCTGATCTTCGTAGCTATCTGATCCGGCTGTTCACCAA
>Ga0105249_10005365_pt1 | contig 11058 bp, 10 predicted proteins | sample KBSS44metaG_FD_81522 | JGI IMG/M metagenome (GOLD analysis project Ga0105249, IMG submission 81522) | Switchgrass rhizosphere microbial communities from Kellogg Biological Station, Michigan, USA - KBS S4-4 metaG | ecosystem: Host-associated > Plants > Roots > Rhizosphere > Soil | place...
AATAATGAGCGCATCCATTCCATTGTCCATGAACCATTCGCCCATCGCGGCGCCAGCGAACGGCGCCAGATACTGATTAGTCGCCGTGTCGGATGCAGGCGCAGAGATGATTGTCGTGTAAGGTATGGCGCCTTCTTTCTCGAGAGTATTGAGCACTCGCGCCACGTTGGAATTTTTCTGGCCAACTGCGACGTAAATGCAGTAGAGCGGCCGATAATTGCTGTCCTTCGCGTCTTCCGCAGCTTTGTTCAATCGGGCCTGGCTGATGATGGTGTCGATTGCAATGGTTGTTTTACCAGTTGCGCGGTCACCGATAATCAACTCGCGCTGACCACGACCGATCGGAATCATGGCGTCGATCGGCATGATACCGGTTTGCACCGGCTGATTCACGCTGCGCCGTTTGATCACGCCCGGTGCAATTTTTTCAAGGGGATAAAACGTCTCGGTTTTGATCGGGCCTTTGTCGTCGAGAGGCTGCCCGAGCGTGTTCACCACGCGGCCCAACAGCGCCTTGCCCACGGGAACGGAAAGAAGTCGGCCTGTCGTTTTGGCTTCGTCGCCTTCTTCAACCAACGTGTTGTCGCCCATCAGAATTGCGCCGACTTCAGTTTCTTCGAGGTTCAACGCAAGACCGAATACTCCGTTTGGAAATTCGATCATCTCGTTGAGCATGACGTCACTCAGACCTTCGATGCGCGCAACGCCATCCCCCGTTTCGCGCACGACGCCAACATTGCTCTTGGTTGTCGATGTTTTTAACCCTTCAATTTTCGTTTCGATTTCTTCGAGTATGCTGCTCATGATTTTGCCTTGATTAAAGTTCTTGTTGAAGACGTTCGAGCCGGTTGCGCACCGTTCCGTCCCACACATCGCTCCCAACACGAATACGCATTCCGCCAAGAAGCTCTGGATTAACGACGAACTCGGTCGTCAGGTCGCTGCCGTATTTCCTTTTTAAATTGGTAACGAGCTCCGAACTCGTCGCGGAATCCACTTCACTCGCTGACTCAACTCTGGCCTGGCGCTTTTCCAATTCGAGCCGAAGCAGACGACTGTAATTTTTCAGGGCGTCGATGTAATGACGCGGTTTTTTCTCGATAAGTGAATCGACAAGCGACGCAATTCTCCCCCGGTCGAGTTGGCCGTCCGTAAAACTTGCCCGAAGCATTGCACGCGAGAGCCGGCGAATTTCCTTGTTGATCTTCATCAGGCCAACTGACGAGCTGCTTCATCCTGCAAACGACGTTGATCCTCCGGCGTTAACACCTTCCCTGCCACTTTGGCCGTGGTATCAACTACGAGGCGCCCAAGCTCGCGCTTTAAGGATTCCATTGTACGCTCGTGCTCAATCGCACTGGCCTCGCGCGCCTTGGCAATGATTTGCTCCGCGGCAGTAATCGCTTCCTGCTGCTTGCGCTCAGACAGGTGCGCGGCGCTTTCGCGCGCCTCATCAATCATTTTTTGAGCGTCCGCATTCGCCTTTGCCAAAATTTCCTGGTAACGCTTTTCTGCTTCGGCCAGTTCTTTTTTGATTTTCTCCGCGTTGAGCTGGCCTTCTTCGATCTTGCGCCGGCGCTCTTCCAGCAGAGCAAGGATCGGTTTGTAAGCGAATCGTTGCAAAAGGAACGCAACAATGCAGAAGCTAATAACCTGCGACAGAAACAGCTTCCAGTTCCAGCCGAACGTATCGGCTGTTTCGCGCAAGATGTCGGTTACGCCTCCGCTGCTGGCGGCAATTATCAGGTTCATAAACTAAGTTTCGGGCGCAACATTGATTGCCTTCCCGGTGAAGATTAGTGAACGAGATACAGCGCGTAGAAAACGATCGCCTCGGTCAACGCGATGGCGAGAATTCCGTGCACGAGCACTTGCGTGAACGCACCGGGATTGCGACCGACCGCGGTGGTCATTCCGAGGCCGGTCAAGCCGATTCCGATTCCGACGCCCATCGCGGCAAGGCCGACGTGAATGCTTCCGCCCAGTTCTGCTAGTATTGGTAGTATCATATTTTTCTTAGTTGGTTTTGCGATCTCGTCACGAGATCGTCGAAAAATCAGTGTGCGTGCTCCGGTCCCTCCTGATGTTCTGCAATCAACATTGTGAAAACCGCAGTGAGCAGCATGAAAACGAGCGCCTGCACAAATCCCACAAGCACTTCGAGAAAATAGAACGGAATGGGCAGGATCGGTGACAGCCACGGATTCATCGTGGACATCGCTTCGAGAATGCTTTCGCCAGCGTAGATGTTCCCGAATAATCGAAAACTGAGCGCAATCGGTCGAAATAGAATCGAAATCACTTCGAGCCAGCCGACGGCGAAAAAAATGACGACCATCAGGATCTTCACGATTCCGGTCGTCTCACCTTTTGGGCCAAACAATTCTTTCAAGAATCCTCCGACGCCGTTGGCCTGAATCGCCCAGACAAACCACATCACGAAAAAGATGGCCGCCATTGCGGTCGTCATGTTCAGATCCGCGTTGCCACCGCGCAGCAACGGCCGATCGACATGGAAATTTCCCGAACCGTCGTAGTGACCCCAGCCGATTGTTCCGATTCCCGGAATCAGTCCGAACCAGTTCACGAACAGAATAAAAATGAAAATCGTGGCAAAAAACCAAAATCCTTTGGCCACCAACTCACGGCCGATGATGTTTTCCAAAAAACTGTGCAAACCCTCAACCAACCACTCCCAAAAATTTTGAATTCCGCTGGGGATGGCCTTAACCCGCCGGGTTGCGATTTGTGAAAAAACGATGATTCCGGCGGCGACTAGCCAGGTCACCAGCATCGAGTTTGTGATTCCGAAGCCGCCGAAATGAACGAGCATCTGCGGTTTCAACGAGACGCCCTCGTGTTCAGTCGTGCCCGCTTCGGCTGCAAAGGTCGACGTGGCAAGCATTACGCTGGAGGCCAACGCCAGGATCGACATCAGTAAACAACGGTAGCGCATTTTTGTAAGCACAGCTGTAGCCAGCATCGGTGATGCCAGCCTGCCAAGGTCATTCGCCTTCATCACGCAATCGCGGGACTCTGGCGAAAAAGCCGCCCCGGCTTACAACCTGGACGCGCATATCAAAGCGCGTTTTGCGCCGGATGACAAACAAAATCTCAATCCGACCTCATTTTGCCGGCGCGTGCTCGGCAAACTCTGGAGCAAATCGAGTGATCGGCTCGGATTTCGACGGCTCGGCGGCGGCATTCATGGCGATCGCTTCTTTGTAAAACGATTCCAACAGATCGATTTGCGCCTCCTGCTCGAATCGATCAATGACCGCGGCGCGCGCGCGCAATCCCATCTCGCTGAGAAACCCCGGTGAATGTGTGATTTCCTGCATGGCATTCGCCAAGGCAACGTGATCTTCCTCGGGCACCAGCAATCCGGTGCGACCGTGCTCGACCGCTTCCGGGATGCCACCGTGCCGCGTCGCTGCCACGGGCAAACCGGTCGCCATCGCTTCGAGAAGTGAATTTGGTACGCCTTCCTGATCCTGATTCGGTGACGTTTCGCTCGGATGCACAAACAGGTGCACGCTGCTGTAGAGCTCGAGCAGTTTTGGTTGTGACAGAAAACCGAGAAAATGAACGTCTTTGAAAATGCCGAGCCCGGCAGCCAGCATCTCTAATTCCCGCTGCAGCGGCCCTTTGCCGGCAATGAAAAATTCCGCTTGCGGATTGTCTTTCTTAAAAATCGCGAATGCGCGTAAGCTTGTCGCCACGCCTTTTTTCGGAATCAATCGGCATGCCTGGACTATTCTCCAGTTGCCATCCGGGGGCGGCTGCCGATCTACAAAAGGAAACTCTTTTAGTGGAACTCCAGTTCGATTAATTCGGAGCTTCTCGGGCGGACAGCCCAAGTGGATTAGCCGATCGGCCAGCGATTGGGATCGCGCAAACAACAGCGGAACAGCGTCAAAGAGAAGGCGCAACTTGGCCGGATAATCCTTAATATCCTCCTTATGTGCCACATCAGCTCCATGGAAGGACACAACGCACGGTTTATCCCACTGCTGAATGAATGGAAGCAGGTGGACGCCGGTGTGCCCAAAATAGATGTGCATGAGATCGGCGCCATGCCGCGCCAATAGCGAATCGAGTGTCTGATACTCACCCCGGTAAACAATCGGTGGGCGCCGCTCCACGAATTTCAGCCAACCGTGCGCTAGCAGGTTGGTGCGTCGCTTCGGAATAACTTCTATATTGTGAAAAGGAAATCGCTGAGCATTCTGGACTTCCTTGGTAACCACGAACGTGTCGACTCCGCGAAGCGACTTCACTTGCCGGTAAATATGCAACATCTCCGACTTCAGAAAGCTGGTACAATAGCTCGCTATAACTAATCTACCCATGATAGAGTGCCCAGTTTGCTAGGGATTTTGGGCTTGTCCAACTTTAATCGCCCGAGGAAGCCCTGCCAGTTTTAATTACACTCGACTGGCCGTTTGCGCCAGGCGCTTTCCAGCCATTTCTCCAATTTCGCTTTCAACTCATCCATCCCCTCACCTGTTTGCGCCGAAACTGCGCCAATTTCGACAGTTGAAAATTGATTTTGCAACGTCCTAAGATTTTCTCGCGCCGCGGCTAAATCCATTTTGTTCGCGATAATATACCATGGCCGTTTTGACAACAATGGATCGTATAGATCGATCTCGCGCCGAAGGTTTCGCAAGTCCTCAGTTGGGTTTCGGCCTTCGCTTCCGGCAACATCAATAACGAACAACAAGATTTGGCAGCGCGTGATGTGGCGCAAAAATTCGTGCCCGAGTCCAAGACCAAGGTGCGCGCCTTCAACCAAACCGGGGATATCGCCAATCGTCGCCCGTCGATAATCGGGAAACTCCACCACGCCGATAATCGGATGCAGCGTCGTAAACGGATACGCTGCCACCTTTGGCCGCGCTGCCGAGATTTTCCGGAGCAACGTCGATTTGCCCGCGTTCGGATAACCGACCAGTGCAGCATCCGCAATCGTGCGCAGCTCGAGGAGGAAATGACCCTGCTCGCCTTCCTCGCCCTCAGTGTATTGGCGCGGGGCGCGGTTACGTGAACTTTTGAAATGCACGTTGCCCTTCCCGCCAGCGCCGCCGTGACAGAGAACGAATTCCTGGCCATCCCGCGTAAGATCGACAACTAGAATTTCTGATTTCTGATTTCCGGTTTCCCTGTCTTCATCCTCCCGAACTGGGTAAACGATTGTGCCCGCCGGGACCTTCACGGTCTTTGGTGGAGCCGAGCGACCATGCATTTTCTTGCCCTGGCCATGGCCGCCGTTCCTGGCCTTGATCAGAGGCTCGTAAAAAAGACTGGATAGATTATCGACATGCCGATCCGCCCGCAGAACGACGTCGCCGCCGCGTCCGCCATCGCCGCCATCCGGTCCACCTTTGGGCACAAATTTCTCCCGCCGAAAACTCACGCATCCACGGCCGCCTTTGCCGGCTTGCGCAAATACTTTGATTCGATCGATGAACATTTCCTTCGCGAGGTTGAATCGTTAAAATGTTGAAGCGTTGAAGCGGAATGGTGCCACATCTTAAAACGCTTCAACGCTGCAACGTTGCATAAAGAGCCTTTGTTTTCGCCGCAATTGCCGCCCAACTAAAGTTTTCTTTGGCGCGTTTGCGGCCGGCTTTTCCAAATTTCTCCCGCAGTTGCCGATTTTTCATTAGCTCGTTGATTTTTGCGGCAAGATCGCGTGAAAATTTTGCCGGATTAGGCGCTTCGAATGGGCTCTCCTTCATTTGCTCAAGCGGAACCAGGAAACCGGTCTCACCGTCCACAACGACTTCCTTGATTCCGCCCACTGCGCTCGCGACGACCGCGGTTTCGCACGCCATTGCTTCAAGGTTGATGATGCCAAACGGCTCGTAAATCGAGGGACAACAAAAGACGGCCGCGTGCGAATAAAGCTCAATAACTGCATTTCGGTCCACCATCTCGTCGATCCAGATAATCTCAGAGCGGTTTCTCATCGCGCTCTCGACGGCATCCTTCATTTCCTCGGCGATCTCGGGCGTATCGGGCGCGCCTGCACAAAGCACGATCTGAAAATCCGGGTCCATGTACGGAATGGCGCGGACAAGATAGACAATCCCCTTTTGGCGCGTTATTCGGCCGACAAAGAGCAAGTACGGCTTGCCTGGATCAATTCCATGGCGTCTGAGTGCTTCTGTCGAACTGACCTTGTGATATTCCTCCGGGTCGATCCCGTTGTGAATCACATGCACACGCGCGGGACCGACATCAAACAACCGTTCGATGTCGCGCTTGGTTTCCCCCGAAACGGCGATGATCGCATCGGCCATTTCTAAAGCAGTCTTCTCAATCCAAAGCGAGAAATCGTATCCACCGCGGAGCTGCTCCCGTTTCCACGGCCGAAGTGGTTCGAGCGAGTGCACTGTGATCACGAGTGGAATTCCGTAATTCTTTCTCGCCAGAATCCCGCCGAAATGGCTGTACCACGTATGGCAATGGACGATGTCGGCATCAATGTTCATTGTATTGAAATCGGTGCAACGGCGCACCGCGCCGAAAGCCGATTTCAACGGCTCGGGGCAGGTGAAACCACTCGTGTCGAGTTCGAACCCAGTAACTTTTAGATTTCCTTCCTCAATCCGCTGATCGCCGAAACACCGCACTTCCACCGCCATCGCTTTAGCCAGTTCACGTGAGAGATAACCAACATGAACGCCGGCACCTCCGTAAATGTGCGGCGGATATTCGTTCGTCAGGAAGAGAACCTTCACGTTGATTCTTTAAACATGCTGCGCCCGAAGCGCACGCAGTTTTACTGCCGATGTTGGCCCTGACTAATTCTTGGTGAGTTCCGAGCGATTCCGCCATACGGTGCCCGGAGCCTGGAAGAGCGTCGCAGCCGTGTCCGCATAGCGATTGCCCTGGGGTCTGGACGAGTTCGAGCACGGCTTGCTGATAAGCCTGTTGCGCATTATTTACGGAGAATTGAGGAGCTACTTAGCCACTCCCGAGACTTGGTCTCGCAGTTGCTATTTTGCCCTCATAGAATTACCGACGACTGGGGCAAAGGCGCATCCAAATCAGAACAAAAATGTAACCAGCGAGACTCGTTGTCGGTCATTAGCTACTGAAGCGCAAAACTAAGCAGCGGAACAACAAACTGAAACGTAAACTATGAAACGAAACCTATTAACAGTTATAGCCGCCAGCGTGATCGCGCTTGCCGGCTTTGTCACAGTGCAAGCCCAACGTGAACCTGGCGGCGGTGGCCGCGGGCACGGAAAAAGATTTACGGTTGAACGATTGACACAGGATCTAAATCTGACGCCTGAGCAACAGACAAAAGTTCAGCCGATTGTCGATCAGGCCAAACCAAAGATCGCCGCTATTCGCCGGGAGGCGATGCAGAAAACCAAAGCGGTGATGGACAGTATGGCGTCGCAGATCCGGCCGCTGCTCACACCTGATCAGCAGAAGAAGCTCGATGAAAACATTCAGAAAGGCTCATCGAGAAGGCATGATTCAACAATCCGCGAGAATTCTGAAGAGAGCGACGAGTGAGGCAAACGCTGCGGCCCCGTCCTGCCAGCGCGAGTTCACTGAATGAGTAGAGCCGTACCATCATGAAAGAGACATTCTGGAGTAAACTGCGCGAGTTATGGGCGATTCGCCGGCGCTGCCAACAGATCACCCTTCAACAACGACGGAATCGGCTTCCGCAATCACCGAAATTTTATGACCGAACGCAGCGACTTACTAAAATTGTATTGCTAAAAACACGCACACTTAGGTCAACTGGACAGAGCGCCCGATTCTTATCGGAGACGTAGGAGTTCGAACCCCTGTCTCTCTGGCATATAGCTTGGTTGGTCTTTCGCAGGAATCCGCGACAGGCGACTAAATCTTCGCAGGACATCTGAATTCGGCCTGCCGTGCGGATCCTGGAGGTTTAGCCATGAGACGGCTTTCTTTTCCTCGATCTCGAATTCGCCAGCTTTTTTCGAACCGATGAAGCACCGATTCAGGTTCGCACGCAGCCGTATCGTCTTGGTGTGTCAATGCCAGCAGTCAAATTCGCATTGATGGTCTGAACCGAATGACTGTCGATCATTCGGTCCGTTAGGCTACCGTCGTCGAATCCAACCATGCTGACATACACGGCTGCACCATCGCGAATCCACTCGCGATCACTAATCGCAAAGAAGATGTCTCCCGTTTCTTTGATCCGCTTTAGTACTTCGCGATTTGCCGCTTGCGATGTTGCGCATAATCTGCCCTAGCGCGATATGAAGATTGGTTTTTCTCAGATCAACGGGACCGTGGGCGATTTGGGCGGTAATTGTGAGCTGATCATTGGCGCTTATGAGCGTCTCGCTGCGGCAGGCGCGGAATTGGTGCTGACGCCGGAGTTGGCGACCACCGGATATCCTCCGCAGGATCTCGTTTTCAAGTCGCGCTTCGTTTCCCAGAATCTCGCCTTGCTCGAAAAGTTGCACGCCCGCGTGGGCACGGCGGCGTTGCTGGTTGGGTTTGTCGATCGCAACGAGGGACGCGGCAAACCATTTCGCAATGCCGCTGCTTTGCTCGAGCGAGGCAAGCCGATCCGCAAAACTTACAAATCTCTTTTGCCCACTTACGATGTTTTCGACGAGGACCGTTATTTCGAGCCGCCCCGCCACGTCGAGCCGGTTGAGGTGCATGGGAAAAAAATTGGCGTGACCATTTGCGAAGATATTTGGACAGAACATTACCTGCCGCGACCATTCTACGATGTCGAACCGGTGCGCAGTCTGGTGCAGCAAGGCGCGGAGATCATCGTCAATCTAAGCTCGTCGCCGTTTAGCTTGCATAAACCGGCGATTCGCTACGAGATGGTGGCGGGGCTCGCGCGAGCGCATCAACGCCCAATCTGCTATTGCAATCTCGTCGGCGGCAACGATCAACTGGTGTTCGATGGCAATTCCTTCGCGGTGAATGCTGCCGGCAAATTGATCGCGCAACTAGCCGCGTTCCGTGAAGATGAGAGAATCGTCGATACGGATTCGCCCGCGGCGATTGAATTCCACGAAGGCAAAACGCCGGAGCAACTGTTTGCTGCGCTTTCGCTGGGAGTCCGCGATTATTTTCGCAAGTGCAACTTCCATTCGGCCGTAGTCGGCCTCAGCGGTGGAGTCGATTCCGCAGTCACCGCGGTGATCGCGGTCGATGCGCTAGGCGCGGAGAACGTGACCGGCGTCTCAATGCCCAGTCCCTACTCCTCGCGCGGCAGCATCGATGACGCGTGCGCACTGGCCAAGAATCTCGGAATTAGATTTCTCCAGATTCCGATAACCGACGCGTTCAAGGATTTCAAATCACAGTTCAAAGAAGTCTTCAAAGGCCTGCCAGAAAACGAGACCGAGGAAAATATGCAGCCGCGCCTGCGCGCGATGACGCTAATGGCACTCTCGAACAAGTTCGGCCACCTCGTGGTTAGCACTGGAAACAAGAGCGAACTGGCCGTCGGCTATTGCACACTTTACGGCGACATGGCAGGCGGGCTCGCAGTGATCAGCGACGTCCCGAAAACGATGGTTTATGAGCTGGCGTGCTGGATCAATTCCGATTATGCAGCGCGAACAGGCCGAAAAGGCGACCCGCCTTCGGTCGCCGCGGCGACCTCCGAGATCGCAGGAATCATTCCAAGATCGACAATCGAAAAAGCGCCCAGCGCGGAGTTGAAACCAAATCAAAAAGACCAGGACACACTGCCGCCATACGAAATTCTCGATCAGATTCTGCAGCTTTACGTCGAGGAAAATTTGAGCGCGCGCGACATCATCAGCCACGGGTTCGACGAGAAGACCGTCCACTGGGTGCAGCGGCGTGTTGATCTCAATGAATACAAGCGCGAACAGGCGGCTCCCGGGTTAAGAGTCACCAGTCGCGCCTTCGGCATCGGCCGCAAGATGCCGATCGCGCAAAATTACGTCGATTAACAAATATGTCTCTGAGTGCCAGCTTGGTTGGTGGGCAAGCCGTCGTTGAAACCAATGTCTCACGTCCCGCCTTTATTGCGATCAACGGCCTCCGAATCGTGCTTCTTTAAGCAGTTCTGCCACGAACGTTTCTCTCGTAAGAAGACTCTTAACCACATCATTGCCAGGGTTTTCGCCGGTATTGTCGGAGTAGCCTGGGCCGGAAGCCTGGCGCCGATCGTCCAACAATTCCTCGCCGAGGTCGAGCGATTAACGGTTGAACGCTTTCCCCGTCCCGAGGTGACGTGCGATCCGCGCTCTCCCATTTACGAGTTGCGGCCGCGTAGCCGACCCCAGGCCGGAGCAGATGCCGGCATCAGGTGGCTCTGGTGGCACAGCGCCAAGGAACTCGGGTTGCGAACGCGGGCTAATCTCCTGCTCAAGATCGTAGGCAAGACCAATAAGGGTTCCTTCACTCAGGGCCCCGCTGTACATCCAAAGACCGGCTGGCTTACCCTCAGGCGTTAGACCCACCGGAATTGAGAGGTCGGGATAACCTGCCACCGCCGCCGGTGATGACGCGAAGCTGTAAGTTGGCGCAACAATCGCATCGAGCTTGTCCCTCTGCAGCGCTCCATTGATGCCTCCCTGCGCGAAGATCAAATTAGCCATTCTGGCCGCCAGATAAATCGGATCGGTCAGGTCCCCGCTGGTCTGCTCGGAGAGCTCAAAAATCTCCTGTCCGAAGTATTTCATTTCTTCCTCGCAGTGCGCGATGTTGAACGCGATCAGATCCGCCAACGTTCGCATGTTTGTATGAGTAAGCGTTGCGAGGTAGTCCGCGATCTGGCCCTTGAACTCGTAGAGCAGGACCGTGAGTTCATCATCGTAAAACTTGAAGTCGTCAGCGAATGGATCGCCGGTATCGGTAAGGACCAGTATTGCTCCCAGTTGCTGCATAACATCAAGCCCTTGCTGCGCGACCGCAACCAGATCGGGCTCGCCGCCGTAATCTTCCGTGAAATAGCGTTGGTCGATGCCGATACGCGCGCCGTTCAGAGCTCCGCGTTGGAGGAACGGCGTATAATCACTTGGCGGCGTTTGCAGCACACCCAGCATAATC
>Ga0105249_10005366_pt1 | contig 11058 bp, 5 predicted proteins | sample KBSS44metaG_FD_81522 | JGI IMG/M metagenome (GOLD analysis project Ga0105249, IMG submission 81522) | Switchgrass rhizosphere microbial communities from Kellogg Biological Station, Michigan, USA - KBS S4-4 metaG | ecosystem: Host-associated > Plants > Roots > Rhizosphere > Soil | place...
ACGCGAAAGGAAGCCAGGGATATTAAAATAGAGGTGACAGACAACGGCCCGGGCATTCCCGAAAAGATCAGGGACAAAATATTTCAACCCTTTTTCACCACCAAACCCACAGGCCAGGGAACGGGATTGGGACTGAGTTTGAGTTATGACATGGTGAAAGCGCAGGGTGGTGATATCAGGGTGGAAACAAAAGAAAGGGAGTATACGCGTTTCATAGTCACCCTTCCAGCTTAGGTCTTACCCCAATTCTCGCGGCAAAAAAATGAAGCTGCTGATTTTGCCAGTATCATTAGATAATCTCGTCCAAATTGTATAGCTTTTGCACAAATTCCGCCCCCGATTTTCCAACCCTGATCCGCAGGTCCGTCAGCTAACAGCATCCACCATTACCTCTTGCAATAGCCACTCCAACCTTGAATGAACTCCAATTTATGGCAGCGTTTTCAACTATTATTTAGCATAAAACCCAACGATTATGAACACACGCTTTCTGCTCTTCAATGCGGGACTGGCATTGACCGGAATCTGTATGTCCGGATGTTCTGAGAATAAGCCGGTTGAGGCTGCTGCGGCAACCACAACAGCGGCTGTTGAAAAGCCCAATTATGGAGGCTTTGATTCCCAGGCGAAATGGGGTGAACACCTTGTCACCATTGGCGGATGCCAGGATTGTCATACGCCAAAAATAATGACACCACAGGGACCAGTGAATGACAGTTCCCTGGCATTCTCTGGTCATCCGGAAAAAGCACCCGCGCCGGATGTTGATCGAAAAATGGCGGAAACCAAAGGCCTCATCGTTACACAGGACTTTACCTCCTGGGTGGGTCCCTGGGGAATTTCTTATTCGGCAAATCTCACGCCCGACGAAACAGGTACAGGAAACTGGAAAGAAGAACAATTTGTATATGCCATTAAGAACAGTACCAGCAAAGGTATTGCCGGATCCAGGCACCTGATGCCGCCCATGTCGATGATGCCGGTGAAAGACATGAGTGAAGATGAATTGAAGGCCATATTTGCCTACCTGAGAACGGTTAAGCCTGTTAAAAATAACTCCGTTCAGCCAACACCGCCGGTTGTGGCCAGGAAACAATAATTGAACCCACATCATCAATGGATCCCAGTCCCCGTTTTCATGTAAATGAAGGCGGGACTGGGATTTGTTTGATTTAAAGAAAGGAATAAAAAGAGCAATGAACAAAATCTGCCTCGACGGAGGCCGATATTCAGGACATTATCATAACTTTTATTTTATCAATTCATCAATTGAACGCGATACCAGCCAAGGAAACTTGTGACCCAAAAATGACAGTCACGCAATGAGCAATCAACAGCAGGCCGCTTTACAGAAAGTACAGCAAGCTGATCATTTGTCAGCTTCGCAGAAGGCGTATTTCGAGAGAGCCCTGTCCGCCGCCGATGGATCAAATGAAGATGCAATCATCCATATTATGGAGGAACTCAATTCCTCCATGCAATTTATTGAGGCAAAAAACAGGGCACTTGAAATAGAAGCCGCTTTGGAAAAAATCAGGGAGCGGGCAATGGCCATGCAGAATTCAAATGAGCTGGCAGATTTAGTGGGCATTGTTTTCAAGGAATTGAAAAAACTTCATTTGGTTTTCGATCGGTGCATCATAATGATATTCGACCCCCAAACCCTGGGGTCAACCTGGTGGATGGCAAACCCGGAGCCTGGTTCGGTTCCCATCGGATTGTTCGTAAAATATCACACACACCCTTCCTACCTCGCCTATATAGAAGCGTGGAAATCCCGCAAAATAAAATGGGAATATATTTTAGAAGGTGCCACGAAGAAAGAATGGGATGATTTTTTATTTGCTGAAACAGAAATGTCGACTTTACCCGGGTTTGTAATTTCCGGCATGAGGGCATTCGACCGGGTATTCCTGCATGTATCATTTAATAATTTCGGCAACTTAACCGTAGCCAGCCCTGAACCATTTCAGCCGGAAAATATTGATATTCTTCTCCGCTTCGCGAAGGTTTTTGATTCAACCTACACGCGTTTCAATGATTTAAAACTGGCGGAAGCCCAGGCAAGAGAATCTCAGATTCAATTGGCATTGGAGAAAGTTCGGGCAAGAACAATGGCCATGCAGCGAAGTGAGGAATTAAGAGATGCCGCGCAATTGCTATTCCAACTGGTAAAAGATTTAGGTGTTCACCAGTGGGCGTGTGGATACAACATCTGGGAAGAAGATAGAAAAGGCTGTACGGCCTGGATGAGCGCGGAGGGTCAAAAACAGAAGCCGTTTAGAACACCAGGTACAGAAGATGTATTTCTCCATTTTAATGAAGCTGCGCAAAGAGGGGAAACCTTTTACACAGAAGAAATTTCAGGGGAAGCCTGCGCTGATCACTACCGGTACTTGCGTACCCTGCCTGGTGCAGATGAGATAATGAAAGAATGGGAAGACTCCGGCATGCCTTACCCAACTTCCCAGATATTTTATATCGCCTTCTTCAAACAAGGCTACCTGATGTTTATTACCTATGACCCTGTTCCGGGAATGCAGGATGTTTTTGAACGCTTCGCAGCTGTTTTTGAACAAACCTATACCCGCTTTCTTGATTTGCAAAAAGCGGAAGCGCAAACAAGGGAAGCGAATATTGAAGCGGGCCTGGAAAGGGTTCGAAGCAGGACCATGGCCATGCAACGCAGTGAAGAATTACAGGAAGCAGCAACCCTACTGTTCCACCAGGTGCAGGAGTTGAATATTCCGGTTTGGACCTGCGGATATAACATCCTCAGCACCGATGAAAAGGAGTGCACCGCCTGGATGAGCGTTGATGGCGGAATTCAACCGTCTTTCAAGATCCCTTTAACCGAAAGTCCCACCTTTATTCATTTTTATAATTCCTGGCGAAAGGGGGAAACCTTTTATATTGAAGAATTGGGTGGAGAATCGCTGGAAGACCACTATCGATACATGAGGAAACTTCCGGGCTTCGGGAAAATATTAGAAGAGCAATTGAAAACCGGTCGCAAGCTACCCGATTTCCAGGTGCATCATGTGGTCAACTTTGCACACGGGAATTTGATTTTTATAAGTCACAAATCCTTACCGGAGGCAGCAGATATCTTTAAGCGTTTTGGTCGCGTTTTTGAGCAAACCTATACCCGCTTTCTCGATTTACAAACGGCAGAAGCACAGGCGAGGGAAGCCAGGACTGAAGCCGCGTTGGAAAGGGTTCGTTCCAGGACAATGGCGATGTTCAAGAGCAATGAGTTACTTGAAATTGCCAGCCAGATTTTTCAACAGCTGATGGAATTAGACGTGGCAACAGGAAAAGGATTTTTCGGTTTCGGCATCATCGACGAGGCGAGTGAAACCATGTCGATGTGGAACACGGGCTTTGGCGGCGCGAAGCTTGCGGAAAGTTATACAGTTCCGGTAAAGGCAAATCCATCGGGAAAGGAATTGTACCAACAGTGGAGCAGCTTACCGCCATCGCAGCGTAAGGATCACAGCATGCGATTGCAATTCGGGCCTGAAGAAGCCAAGGCCTTCATGCTATCGGTTGCTTCCACAGCGTTGCAAAGAAATCCAACCGTTATCGAAATGGTTGAACGAATCAGAACGGGCGAATTCGAAAGCCATTACCCTGTTTGGGAAATCAGCGACGTTTTCTTTTCGCACGGTTTCCTGACCTACCACGACGTTGCTCCCCTCACCGATGATAAGCTTAAAGTACTGCAGCGGTTTGCCGTTGTATTTGAACAAACTTATATCCGGTTTCTCGATCTCCAAAAAGCTGAGGCGCAGGCATTGGAAGCCACGAAGCGCGCGTCAATAGACAGGGTCCGCGCAGAAATCGCATCCATGCGGACCACGACTGACCTTGAAAAAATAACGCCGTTAATCTGGAATGAATTAACAACACTTGGTGTGCTTTTCATCCGCTGTGGTGTATTTATTATGGATGAAAAGGAGGAACAGATCCAAACTTTTTTGTCGAACTACGAAGGCAAGGCAATCGCCACATTCAGGTTGCCCTATTCGGCAAAGGGAAACATTCCGCAGGTGGTGGCGCATTGGCGTCGCAGGCAAATTTTCAAGGACCATTGGGATGAAGCCGAATTTAGGGAGCGGAGTAAGGAATTATTGGAGCAGGGCAATTTCACTTCAAATGAAAGATACCAGGCGGAAAAAATCCCAACCAATCTTCACCTACATTTTCTCCCCTTCCTGCAGGGCATGTTATATGTTGGAACCGAGACTCCACTGAATGAAGAAGAACTGCAGCTGGCTCAAAATCTGGCCGACGCATTCGCGACCGCATACGCGCGGTATGAAGATTTTAACCGGCTGGAATCGGCCAAAAAACAGATTGAAAAAACGCTAACAGACCTGAAGCAGGCACAAACGCAATTGGTGCAGGCCGAAAAAATGGCGTCGTTGGGACAACTAACAGCCGGCATTGCGCATGAAATTCAGAATCCATTGAATTTCGTAAATAATTTTTCGGAGCTCAATACTGAATTGATCCATGAGTTGAAAATAAATCACGGGAAAGTAAAAAGCGAAAACGGGGAGGGAGTAGACCTGGACTTGTTGGATGATATTGAAAAAAATCTCGAAAAAATAAGACACCATGGAAAGCGTGCCGAAGAGATTGTGAAAGGTATGCTGATGCATTCCAGAACAAGTACGGGCCAGAAGGAACCGACCGATATTAACGCGCTCTGCGACGAATATTTGCGGCTGGCCTTTCACGGGTTAAGGGCCAAGGACAAAGAATTCAATGCGGAAATCAAAACAGATTTCGATCCCTCCATAGGAAGGATCAATTTGGTTCCGCAGGATATGGGGCGCGTATTGCTGAACCTGTTGAACAACGCGTTTTATGCGGTAAATGAAAGAAAGAAGAAAAATGAACCGGGTTATCAACCCAGGGTGGAAATGGCTACTAAGGCGGAGCACGGTAACCTAAGGATTGAAGTGAAAGACAATGGGCCTGGCATTCCGGAAAAAATCAGGGATAAGATTTTTCAACCCTTCTTTACAACTAAGCCCAGCGGCCAGGGAACAGGGCTGGGGCTGAGCTTGACCTATGACATCATAGACGCACTGGGCGGAAACATAACAGTTGAAAGCAATCCGGGCGGAGGTGCAAGGTTCACCATTGAATTGGGGGTTTAGTTTCTTTGGTTGCAAAAAAGGATTCATTTATATTGTTACATCGTTGAGAGATGATATGATCAAAACTGCCTATTCCATATTGCTTTGTTTCATCTCCACTGTGTCGTTTTCGCAACAGTATTTCGTCGATAGTCTGTTGCAATCCTTCCTGAATACCCGCAACGACACCGCGAAAATGCAATCGGCCGGGAGCCTTGCTGATCACTACACCGAACTTAAGCCAGACAGTGCCTATTATTTTGCCGAACAGGAACTCGCCATAGCACAAAAACTGGGTTACAAACTGAATGAAGTGTATGCCCTGCAACAAATGGGGTATGCACAAATGAACTTGGGCAATTTTACACATTCCCTCAAGAACCTGCTTTCGGGTATTGCCATCGCAAACGATCCGGCGAGCGAAAACAAAATCCTGCCCGATAAATATGCCTATGGTGAAGACATTTACGTAAATGCACACACGCCGCACTTGAAACGCTTGGATAAGATAGGCCGGATGCATCTCTACGTGGGCATACTTTATGGTAACGCAGGAAATTTTGAGAAGGAGAAAATGCACTACCTGGAATCGAGAGCAATTGCGCAAGTCACCGGTAATTTGTTGCTGCAAAGTTATTGCAATGGTACCCTGGGCAGATCCTACCTGTATTTGAAAATGCCCGATTCGGCCCTGAGTATCATTCAAACGGCATATGAACAGTCGAACCAGGTAGGTTATCGAAAATACCAGGGTAGCATTGTGCTAAACCTCGCACGTGTTTACGATACATTAAAGAAAGAGACCGAAGCCATCGCCTATTTTAGAAAGGCCCTTTCTATTAGCCAGGAAAATGGATACCTGCGGGGAGTTGTCGCCGCCAATATTTCTCTGGCTGAGCATTCGTTGAGAGCCGGAAATAAAGATTCGGCGCTCTATTTCATTAACCAGGCCACCAACACGGCGCTCCTCATGAATGCGCCATCACTGGAACTGCGATCCTATACGGCGAAGGCCGATTATTATCGCAACCCCTACAACAGTGACAGCATTGCGAAATACCAGGACCTGATCATACCCATAAAGAATAAACTTTTCGACACCCGGCAGTCGCAGCTGTTTCAAAGTATTGATTTCGATGAGCAGCAACGGCAACAACAGAAAGACGACGACGAAAAAGCCTATCGAAATAAGCTAAAGGTCTATGGACTGCTGGCAGGACTGGCAGTGTTCTCCATAGTCCTTGGCTTCATGTGGAGAAACAACCAGCAGAAACAAAAGACGCTTAGCGAACTGAAGAAACAAAAAGAAGAAACCGATTATCAGCGGGCCCAGGCCGAACGAGCTTTGTCTGAATTGAAATCAACCCAGGCCCAGTTGGTGCAACGCGAAAAAATGGCTTCGCTTGGGGAACTCACAGCCGGTATCGCCCACGAAATTCAGAACCCGCTGAATTTCGTGAATAATTTCTCGGAAGTGAACAAGGAACTGGTGGCCGAACTGCATACCGAATTGGAACAAGGGAATATTTCCGGTGCAAAAAACATACTTAGAGACATCGTTTCAAACGAGGATAAGATCAATGAGCATGGCAAACGCGCCGACAGCATTGTAAAAGGCATGCTGCAACATTCCAGGCAAGGCACGGGTCAGAAGGTATTGGTTGACATCAATACGCTTTGTGATGAATATCTGCGATTGGCCTTTCACGGTATTCGCGCGAAGGATAAATCATTTAACGCATTGTTGAAAACCGACTTTGACACCAGTTTATCAAAGAGCAGCCTCAATCCGCAGGACATTGGACGTGTATTACTGAATATCTACAACAATGCCCTATACGCCGTGAGCGAAAAAATAAAATTGGGTTCAAAGGGATATGAACCCGTAGTTACTGTTCGTACGCGCGCAACGGAAAATCTACTGCAGATAACGGTGACGGATAACGGCACCGGCATCGCCGACAGGATTGCAGACAAAATATTTCAGCCCTTCTTTACCACCAAACCCGCCGGGCATGGAACCGGACTGGGGTTAAGCGTGAGCTACGATATCATCAAAGCGCATGGCGGTCAGATCAGGGTAGAACCTCATGGCGCAAATGGCGCCTCATTCGTGATTGAATTGCCACTGACTTAGCGTGACAAACAAATTTTGTAAAACGCTTTTTAACCCGAAAAAACAGCCATGCTTCATTTGATTGGTTACGCGTTGGCGGTAGTCATTGGATTCGCATTGGGAATGGTGGGTGGTGGGGGCTCCATTCTCGTCATTCCGGTGTTGGTATTCTTTTTTAAAATTGATCCCACACTTGCTACCACCTATTCCCTGTTTATCGTTGGTCTTTCGGCGCTTTGTGGCAGTTCTACGCAGTGGAAGGAAGGGAATATCAGCTTCCGCGCGGTCGCCCAATTTGGTATTCCTTCAGTGATGGTTTTATTTATTGTAAGGCGCTGGCTGCTGCCGGCAGTTCCCGCCGTAGTGTTTAACGGGGGAGGAATGGTGATTTCGAAATCACTGCTGGTGATGGTTCTATTTACCACATTAATGCTGGCCGTTGGCTATACCATGGTGAGGCAGAAGAAGTATACACCCGGAGAATCTGTGCAAAGACCGCGGCTAATTTTGCAAGGCGCACTAACGGGCGCGGTTACCGGTTTTATCGGCATAGGTGGTGGATTCATCATAGTACCCTCCCTCGTTTTGTTTGCCGGGCTGCCTATGCGCAAAGCCATCGGCACAAGTCTGGTCATCATCTCCATCAATTGCGCAGTAGGGATCCTGAGTAATTTAACCACAACGGGATCACTGAATTATCCATTCCTGTTGCGCTTTGCCTTCCTGGCCGCGATCGGTATATTGTTGGGCACCTGGTTTATCGGGCTCATTCCCGATCGTAACCTGAAACCGGTATTCGGCTGGATCATTTTGGGCATGAGCTTTTTCATGATCGCGAGGCTATTCCTTCGCTATTAATAATTCTGAGTATATTAATGGGCAGATTTCTGCCAGAAATCGGGTTGCATGATACTTATGAACAAAATACTTGCATGTATTTGTTTTTTCCTGATTGGAATCCCGGCACTCGCACAAATGCGAACTCCCGATCATCTCGTCAAAGCCTTCGAAAAGGCCAGCGGTGTTGACAGGGGCAAAACAGCTATTCGCATTTCCCAATATTATTGGGAAACGGGCATGCCAAACGATGAAAAGAATTTCGGATCGGCAATGTTTTGGGCAAGAACAGCCTTGAATTTGCCCAGTGATCAATTGAATGATACCACCCGCGGAAATGCATTGTATCAAATCGGCACCATTCAATTTAATTCTTACATGTACGGCGGCAATTTTGTATCGGCGCTGGATACACTCAAATTGGCGCTTGATTACCTCCATCGAACTTCTCCCCGCACCTATTATCAATGTTTGGGGCTGGCAGGTAATATTTATCATTTGCTGGGATATATACCAAAGGCAATTATCTTTCTCGACAATTCGACGAAGGGTGCTGAAAAATTGGGCGATACTGCAACTGCCGCATATAGTTTGGCAACACTTGGCCACTGTTATTTCGATATCAGCGATTATAAACTGGCCTATAGCATTGGAATGGATGCCGTGAATCTGTCGGAGCGGGTGTCCGACACGCTTACAAAAATTTATGCGCTGTTGCACCTGCTAAATCTGTACCAGGCCTCCGACCTGCCACAATTGGGATTGCAGTTCATGTATCGCATCAATGCACTTCATCCGCCCGCGAAGGAAAGAGCCGGCGGCATAGAAAATGTGATCATGCGATGGGCCCATGACCTTTCCTGCGAAACTTACATTAAACTGGGAGAAAGGGATTCCGCGCGATGGATCGCGCAGTTCGTGCCTTACGACACCACTGACTTTTATTCCATGCAGATGTACGGAAGGTTTTACGCGTATGAAAACAAGGATGAACAAGCCCTGGTATGCTTCGAAAAATCTTACAGGCAGGGGGTTGCGCTTGGACACACCATTGGAATTGGACAAAGGGCGGTGGAAATCGGCAGACTTTACCTAAAATCAAATAACCTCGGCGCCGCTGAAAAATTTGGCAAAATCGGTTTGGAAAAAGCACAAAGTATTCACGCGCTGGTGGAAGAACAAAGTGCTGCCGCCTTGCTTTCGGAAGTCAGTGAAAAGCAAGGCCATTATGCAGACGCGCTTCGGTTCGACAAACTTTATAAACTGATGAATGATTCTGTGGCACCTGAGCAATTTAAGCGAAGCATGTTTCTTTCGCAGGTACAAGGCGAACTGGAAAAACAAAAGCAATCGGCTTTGATATTGTCGCAGGAGAACAAGATCAGGGAGCAACAGTTGCGACAGTCTGCGATCTGGCGGAATGTATTGATAGGAGGTTTGATAGGCCTGTTATTTTTAGCGGGCTTGTTCTACCGAAATAACATCCAACGCAGGCGCTCAAATGAATTGTTGCAAACTGAGAAAGAAAAAGTAGAACAGGCGCTGAAGGAACTTAAGGCCATGCAATCCCAACTCATTCAGCGGGAGAAAATGGCTTCACTCGGAGAACTTACGGCTGGCGTAGCACACGAAATTCAAAATCCCCTCAACTTTGTCAATAACTTTTCGGATCTCAACAAAGAACTGGTTGCAGATTTATACAAGGAACTAGACGCGGGTAACTACGACGTGGTAAGGGAAATTGCGGCCGATATTGCCAATAACGAATCTAAAATCCTTGCACATGGCCGAAGGGCCGATGGCATTGTGAAAGGCATGTTGGAACACTCACGAAGTAACCCTGGTGCCAAAACCTTGACCGATATCAACGAACTCGCTGATGAATACCTGCGTTTGAGTTACCATGGGCTGCGGGCCAAGGACAAGGATTTCAATGGCGGCTTCGAAACGCATTTTGATCCACAGCTGCCCAAAATGAAAATCATACCGCAGGATTTCGGGCGGGTATTACTGAATATCTTCAACAATGCTTTTTACGCTGTGAATGAAAGGAGAAATCGTGGTGAGCAGGGATACCTGCCCATGGTTACCGTGTCTACAATAAACACAGGAAAGGGAGTGGAAATCATAATTTACGACAATGGCGGCGGTATTGCCGCAAACATCCGGGATAAGATCTTTCAACCTTTCTTCACCACCAAGCCAACCGGGCAGGGAACCGGGCTGGGCCTGAGTTTGAGCTATGATATCGTAACCAAGGGGCATGGTGGAAACCTTACCATGGAATCAGATCCGCAGCAGGGAACTATATTTCGCATTGAATTGCCGCGGGAAGTGTAACAAGAGGGATTTTCGAAATGAAAATTAAAAAAACAGCCGGCCATCCATTCTTTGGCAGGAGATCGGTCATCGTCCTGGTGTTGCTGCTACAGGTATGCCTTACCGTTGGGCAATCGCATGTGAGAGACAGCCTGCTGGCCCTGATTCCGGTTACAACGGGCAGCGGCAAGGTGGACGCCTTAAATGCGCTGGGAAAATATTATTGGGAACGGAAATCAGACACGGCCATTCAATTGGCGGGCGAAAGTCTTAGGCTTTCGCAGCAATTGAATTATCAAAAGGGCGAGGCAGAAGCCAATCGCGTAATCGGTGTGGCATTTGTTTATTCGGGAAATGCCAGGGCCGGTGCCCATCTACATACCGCCAGGTTGCAATTCGATGCGATGCACGATTCCCGCGGACTCGCGAATGTTTGCAACAATTTGGGATTGATGTTCATGTTCATTTCTGACCTTGATTCCTCCATTTATATGTTTAGTCAGGCCCTCACCCTTTTCCGGGAACTAAAAGACCAGGCGGGTATCGGCGCCACCTTGAACTACATTGGAATCGATTACCAATACAGGGGTGAATTTCAAAAGGCGGTGGAATACGCAATAGAGGGATTGCGCGTTC
>Ga0105249_10005369_pt1 | contig 11055 bp, 6 predicted proteins | sample KBSS44metaG_FD_81522 | JGI IMG/M metagenome (GOLD analysis project Ga0105249, IMG submission 81522) | Switchgrass rhizosphere microbial communities from Kellogg Biological Station, Michigan, USA - KBS S4-4 metaG | ecosystem: Host-associated > Plants > Roots > Rhizosphere > Soil | place...
ACGCTGCCGATTTCGATTGGCATCGCGTATGTCGCTAACGTCGCGTTCAGACATGCTCTCAGCCAGCGCCGCTATAGTCGCCGTATCGCGCTGAGCATTGCGATTACAGTCGTCGCCGCGTTTGGGGTAGTCGAACAATTCGGCAGATTCAAAGTCGGAGGCACCGGCTTTTCGAAGAAGGCTGAAATGGCCTATGTGCAAGCCATGGCCGCGAAACTCCCGCGCGATTGTGAAGCGTTTTATGTAGCACCGGGGAAAGGAAAGCACAATCCTTTCGAGTATCAGTACGACGCTATGCTGATTTCGATTGTGAGCGGCGTTCCCACGATCAACGGTTCCAGCAGCCAATTCCCTTCCCAGTGGCACACAATGTATGAGGTCAAAGATCCTCTCTACGAAACGCACGTGCAAAGTTGGATGACGCTGCACAGTCTGCGCGGAAAGGTCTGTCGCCTTGAAATCGGCCCACAGATTGAAGGGTTCGATGTTCACGCGCCCAGTCCGCTCGACGATCCGACATTCTTTGTGCGTCAACAGTTTCTCGATCTCGCCGGACGCGAACCGGAAACGAGCGAGTTGGGTACATACGCCGGCAAACTTCAGAATTGCAAAACGACTGGAGCCTGTGACCGCGCGACGGTTGGTTTTGAGCTGTTTCGGAGTACCGGCTTCGATGAGGATGGCTCATTTATTTACCGGCTTTACCAGGTGGCGTACGGCCGCGCGCCAGGTTACGAAGTATTCATCGCCGACATCAGCGCGTACCGTGACGGTGGCCGAAACAAAGTCGCGTTTGCCGAGCGCGTCGCCAACCACGGCGATTTTCGAAATCAATATGCGACGATGCCGTTCGATCAATATGTCAATAAGTCAATAGAGAATACCGGTGGTGCGGTCTCGAACGATCTGCGGCAGTCGCTGTTAAGCAGCCAGGACTCGCGTGCGCAGATCTTATTGCGAATCGCAGACGACGCGAACGTAACACGCGCGCTACGCAACCGCGCATTCGTCACGCTGCAGTATTTCGGCTATTTGCATCGCGATCCGGACCACCCGGGCTATGATTTGTGGCTGCGCTTATTGGATCAGACTGGCGATCCAGGCCGCATTAATACAGCGTTTGTGAATTCAATTGAGTATCGTCAACGCTTCTGATTCCGGTTGCGGGCGTGAAAAATACCAACAGTTGCACTGTGGGGTTCGAGCTCAACCGAGAAGCCTCGCTCCTCAAGAAATGTCTTTAACCCGTACTGGTTGTATTGATCCCTACTGGTCCCGACCAAGGCTCGATCCGGGACATCTTCCGGTTTTAATTGGTGGTATTCCCCACAGATTTCGTCAACAACGTTTAAGTTCGTTGCTGTGTATAGGATCGGGTATTCCGATCCTTCACAATCCAGCTTTAATAACCGCACGGTTGTCTGGAGGTGATCGGAGGCTTCTTGCAGAACTTCATCCAGGCTTATTGTCCGCACGGGCACTCCCTCGTCGTTCCATAAGACAGAAATACCGCCGGTGTTTGGTTGGTGAAGACCGACTAGATGATCGTTGAATAAAGTCTGGGCCGGCTGATCCGAACGCCACACTGCCATGTTCCTGCAAACTGTCTTGTCTGCATACTTCGCCAGATTCCTGGTTGCAATGGCGTGGTTGTTTGGATGGGCTTCATAGCAGTAGACCTTTCCTGCGCCTCGCATGAGTGCAGCATATGAAAAGGAGCCAATGTGGGCCCCAATATCTATTACGACGTCTTCGCTATCGAACTGTTCGGGCAGAGCATACTCATTGGCCACAATTACGCCTTCGGCAATCCCCGCATCGAAAGTGAGCGGGCGGACAAGGACATGACCGAAGCGTTCTCCTAGTTGGTGAACAACAATAGGAACATCTTGTTTCCCTTCGCCAATCATAACTGAAAGAATCGGCCTCGAGGTCTCTCCCGCCACACAACTCGTCTCACTAGCTCCAGGCAAATGCTTATTAGATTCCGGAATTTGCTCGATTGATTCAATCAGACTTTTTTGGATCCTCGATCGATCATAGGCGACGGTGACGTACTCTCTACCCCTGCCCCCCATTTCTAGGAGTTTGTCTTGATCTGAGAGCATCTCGGTGAGTAATGCAGCGAACGTCGAATAGTTGACATAGACTGCCCCGGCCCCGCTATCCCTTACGTGATCAGCCAGAACTTGCGAAGCCCCGTTCGCCAGAACCGGAGTGCGCTGTGCCATGGCTTCTAAGGTGACAATGCTAAAGCTCTCGTTTGGTGATGGATTCACGAACAGCATTGCGCCAGCCATCAACCGAAACTTCTCTTCAGCAGTAACGAAGCCTCTGAAATCAATGTCTTCATGTCGTGGTACTGGTATATCCGCCTTGCCCGTTATTACCAGGCGCAAGCTGGATGGCCGGATCTTCTTATACGTGATGAAGTAATCAAATAGCTCTCTGCAGCCCTTATTAGGATCAACTCGACCAGAGTAGAGAATGTAGGGCGTCGGCATCCATTGCCGCTCTCGAAGTCTCGTATCAATAGCCATAGAAACAACGCGTCCCGGCAAGTCACCCCAAAGTTTCTGGCCCACTCGCTGCTCCGCGGCAGTCAGCCAGATCAGTTCATGCGCACGCTGCGCTGAATACTTGTACGCCGGAAGATAGGCTGGCAGTTCGTCGTGTAGGGTTGGGGCGAAGAGTGCGCGACCTTCCGGAACTTGCTGTAAACCAAAGTATGTTGTTGGGTAGAGATAGGTAATGAAAATCAGGGCACGGTATTCACGCCAATTCTGATTAAGGTATAGCATTAGTGGCTCAGAATATGGACCCTGATGTCGAATAAGATCTTCCTGTAAGGCAACTGTCCAGCGAAGATTTGGCACTTCATCATCATTCGTTGGCGCAAACGGACCGAATTCACTCACGAAGCGATCATTCAAACCCGACCAATAATGGCCGCGTCCGATAGTTACTGGAAACCTGACGACCCTCACGCCGTCTTTGATTTCAGGCCCCTCGGGCAAGGTGTTGGCCCAAACGGAAGTGTCGATAGCGGTGGTTGTCAATACATCCACGTCAAAAGCCTGGGTCAATAGTTGTGCATAGTGCCAAGCCAGGGTTTCTGAACCGCCAACGATGTCTTCATGACACCTTTGTACGACGATTGCGACTCTTTTCATTGCAGTCTCGAAATCGCGCGCAGGAAAGTGCCCTCGATCTTCTCATTCGTAAACATCTCTTCGTAGCGGCGCCGACCGCGCAAACCCAAAGAATTCCGGACTGAACTGTTTCGTACAAAGAGATCGATGGAGCCGGCGACTAGTAACGGATCGCGGTCTGGCCAGACAATTCCTGCCGCGCCCAACGTTTCGGGAATTGCTGTTGATGCATAGGCAGTGATCGGCAACTTCATCGACATGGCTTCGACGAGCGGAACGCAGAATCCTTCATGCTCACTGACCGTAACGAAGGCGTCAGCGACCTGATAGTAGGCTTTTAGTTGTTGATCAGAGACACCGCCGGTAAACACAACGGAGTGCCTTAGACCGAGCTTATCTACCGCGCGATGCACCAGCCTGGAGTATGAACTTAAACCCTCGCCGCCCTTGCCAACGATGATCGCGCGCGACTTACTGTTGTAGTTGTAGTGATAGTGCGCAAAAACTTCTATCAGTTTATGGACGTTTTTGTGAGGGACGACGCGACCCACAGAGAGAATGTTTGCCGTACCGTCGCGATATTTTTGCAAGATCTCTTGATCGACCTTAATGCCCGACAGCCGATCGATATGATGAAACGGAGGCACCACAAAAGATCTGGATGCATCGGCTCCGATGGCAATTAGTTCCTGCATGCTGAATGAAGAAGCGGAAACGTAAAGATCGCATCGAGCGTCAGCGAACCCGACCAACTCCTTTCGTCCAGTCTCACACAGCTCTTGATCGCTGCGACTGAATGAAGCGAAGAATTGGGGAGGCGTGACATTGTGATATCTGATGACCCTACGGCATCGCAATTCGCGAATGAGTTTTAGTCCCGGACTCCAGCCCCTCGAGTGATGATAGATAAGAATGTCGTTTGGGTTCTTCAGAAACTTTCCGATGCCCCCAATATCAAAAACTCCGGATTGGGGAAGCGAATGACTTTCGCAAAACAATCTGACGTCGTTGCCATTTCGAGTTAGGACGTCAAACATTCCGAGAACATCGTTACCGACGGCATCACCAGTCGTCAGGCTCGGCGTTAGAATGGCTACTCGCGTCATTTAGTTAGCTTTGTGTCCGTTGCCACAGTTTCAGAAGCGGAAGCCTGCCTGAGCAGTGACATCCAGAAACTGTTTCTCAATTGCGGCATTTGAAAAATTCTGCTCGTAACGCCGTGAACCTCTGTCGACGAGTTCGACCCGAGCGTCTTCATTCGTCTTGAGAAAGTCGATTGATTGGGCCAGCAGGAAGGGATCTCGTTCCTCCCAGATCAGTGCGGCATCGTTGGCGGTTTCGCGAATTGCGGTTGCATCATAAGCAATGATGGGAACTTTTAGTGCCATCGCTTCGACGAGCGGGACACAAAAGCCTTCGTGCTTGCTTGTGATTAACAGAGCGTCCGCGATCAGGTAGTACGACTTCAGTAAACTAGTGGAAACCTCTCCCGTAAACGCGATGCGCGACTCCATTGACCACCCTTCGATCAGTTGGCGCAACCTTGCGGCATATCCCGCAAAAGCATTGTCTTCTGTACCGACGATGAACATACGCGCTTGACCATTAAAATAATAGCAATAGGTTGCGAAAGCCTCGATCAGTGCCTCATGTCCTTTGTTGGGACGGACACCGCCGACTGTCAGCAGCGTGACGCCATCATCATGACTGTCGAGAAGTTCAAAGTCTGCCTCCGCCGCACGCAGTTGGTCCGCCTGGTTGAATGGAGGAACAACTGCGGTTTTGTGACGCACACTCCCGCTGCTAATGAGATCAGATTCGTTAAATCCAGACGCGGCGAGATACAGATCAAGTCCGTTGGCGACGATCTCTTTGAGCTGTGATCGACCGTTCTGGCAGAGATGCTTATGGTGTTCGCTGATACCCTCGAAGAACTCAGCTGGAGTTACATTGTGGTACTTAACAATCTTTCGACACGACGCTGACTTCATGATCTGGATCCCGCGATCCCAACCGATCGAATGGTGATAGATTAGTACGTCTTCGTCGCTGCGTAAGTACGTCGACGCTGCAACCGGCGGTTCTATCTGTTCGTCCGGCAAATTTGTGCTGTCGGCGAAGATGCAGACGGCATGTCCCCGCTCAGCTAACAGCTTGCGCATCCCGAGGACGTCGTTACTCACAGCATCAGCAGAGGTGAGCGTAGGAGTGAGAAGAGCGATGCGGGTCATTGTTTGTTGTCTGGGAAATCAATGCCGGGCTTGCGCGAGACCACCGCATAGTTCATCGGTCCATAAAGATAATGATTCATGTGACTGGTCAATTGATCTTTTACTTCGATTTGAACTGAGGGGACGGGATGAAGTCTCAAAACTTCCTGGCAGCAAAAGCCTCGTGATTCCAAAAGAAGCGTCATCGTCGGAATTGGAATCGGATTCTTGTGCGTGGGATCGAGATAAAAATTACAGCTACCAACCAGTAGATTTTCAGGGTTGGGAGTTTCGACGATTAGAAGTCCGCCTGGTTTAAGTGTGCGGCCTGCTTGATCAAGAAAAGTCACCAGCGCTTCGAGAGGAAGATGCTCAACAAAATGAAAGGCAGTGATGGCACTAACGCTTTCATCTGACAAGGATTTCAAATAGGCCCGCGCCTCGCTCTCTACAACGTCGAGAGACAACCCGCGACAGTGCTCAACCGCGACATGATTTTGATCGATTCCTCGTGCTTGAAAACTACTTTCGCGAAGTACCTCTAGCCATTCTCCACGCCCACAGCCAACGTCAATTATGTCAGACGTAATACCGGCCTTCTCCAGCCGAGGAAGATAAACTTTTGCTTCTTCCTTGATCTGTTCAGGTGTTCCGCGCAGGGTCTCCTCGAGCGAAAAATAAAACGAATCGAGTAAATGATCGTCTTCATTCGTCAGCCGTCCCTGATCGCTACCGGCAGCAGCACCCTGCGATTTCTCAGCGTCGTCGAGTCGGTGGGAGAGTCGTGTTTCCCTTTGTGCGATCTCCATCTTCGCCTTTTGCACGCGTTCGATTAGACCTTCGATTTGTTTTTCGAGTTGCTCTTTCAACGCTTCCAGCTCTGCTGCCTGACGTTCCCAGGCTTGAACTCGCTCTGCAGTTTGTTTAAGCCGAGAAAAGAGATCCAATTGCAGCGCATTCTGGCTTTGTTTAAGAGCATTTTGATTCTGTTCCAACGCATTAATCTGGAACCGCATCGAGTTTCTTAGCTCGATTGGTTGTTTTTGAAGATCGAGTAACTGCTTTTGAATAGTTCCGAACTGTGTTCGATTTGCCTCATCGTGTTCGCGGCTTTCTTCGGAGAGGTGCGTGACCACTTCGTTGATGTGACCTGCGACACGATCAAGCTGAGCCGCAGTATGTGACTCGAGCTGCCGATAATTAGTGATGAGGACGGGTAATCGCAGTATCGCCACGGCGAGCCGCAGGAAATAACCAACAACCGGCACGCGATAGAATTTTCTTAAGACTGAAAGTTTTCCCAAGCCCTTGATCGTGACGTTTGCATTTCGTCCTTCAGGTGAAAACCTAATACTACTGAGGACATCGATCTTGCTGTATCGACCACTGCGCAGTGTCTGCAGGTACTGGGCAAGGCCAACGTCATCGGGTTCGCGCTTCAGGATCGAACGGTAAGCATTCCTCACGAACAGTTCGTCGCTAAAGCCGAGCAGATCGTTGAGTTGATATCGTTCGCGTCTTTCAAACTCCGGTTGTAGTTTCAGATCCGGCGGAAGGGATGTGGTCCGCAATTGCAGCGAATCAAAGCCCTCAGTTATTAACTGCTGATAAAACACCGGAGCGTCGTTGTTGAAAGCATCGCGTTTGTGCTTCTCGGCGTCCTGGCGCATCTGGTCCATCAGTTTGGCCAGATCCAATTCGTCCGCAGCGCTCTCGCTCTTTTTGATTTCCATGCTCATTACAATTTCAATTGCGATCACCAACTTCGACCCGCTGCTTCATCATGCTTCTATCGTTTCTTTTCCGACATAACCGGCCAGGCGCCTGGTTGATGCAGTCGCATTCAAATTTGCCAAGCCCTCCATATATGTGGCTGAGATGACGCGAAAGAAGAGACAGCCATCCAGCCAATCAAAGCTGACACCCTCACCGCTGTGTACCGCAACACTCAACGACACCATATCCGGCGCGATCCAGCAGTTGAACTCAAATGTTACCTCGGTTAACTCGCCACGTTGGACGCGCTCGAATGGTACTTCCTGAAGTTCGGTATTTGTTCCGTAGAGGTGAATGCCGTGACGATTTCTGAGCAGAAAACCGCACACGACGTCATCGAGATCGGCATGAGCCACGTAGACGACACGAACAACCACCGGCTGACCTGTTTCGACGATCTCGGTCGGCCGCAAAGCGCTGTCGAGCAGTTCGACCTGCAATACTTCTGCGCTGCGATCACCGTGACGATAAACGTAACTGAGCGGCTTTCGCTCAACAAACTCGTTCGAGGTTGATTCCGGGTCAACAGGTTTCAAGTTGGCCTCATAAGCTTGCTGGCGTGCCATGATGATCTTTTGATAACGATTCAGCACGTCAGCGGGTTTGCCTTCGGCCACCATTTGTCCGTGATTCAAGAGGAAAGCGCGATTACAGAGAGCGCGCACTGCTCCGGGATCATGTGAAACGAACAGAATCGTAGTGCCGCTTTCCTGCATCTCCTTGATACGTCGCATGCACCGGTGCTGGAAAACAGCATCGCCGACAGCGAGAGCCTCGTCGATGATTAGGATTTCCGGAGAGGATGCGATTGCAGTGGCGAAAGCAAGTCGCACATACATGCCGCTCGAATATGTTTTGACAGGCTGGTAGATAAAGTCGCCGATCTCCGCGAAGCTGGCGATCTCCGGAAGCAAACGCTCGGTGTCAGTTCTTGAAAGTCCCATTAGCGAAGAGTTCATGAAGACATTTTCAATGCCTGTGAACTCAGCATTGAAACCAGCGCCGAGCTCAAGCAATGCAGCAATACGTCCTTCATGCCAAACCGTGCCGTGCGTAGGCTGCAGCGTGCCCGTAACGATCTGGAGTAGAGTAGACTTTCCCGAACCGTTTGGCCCAATGATGCCCGCGGTAGTGCCGGCTTCGACCTCGAATGTGATGTTACTGAGCGCCCAGAATTCCCGATGAGTTCTCCAGCGCCCGCGGGTCAACGACTCTTTCAATCGATCTACGGGCCGGTCATAAATCCGATACTGCTTGGATACGGCTTCAACTCGTAATGCAGAAGGCATAAAGTCTGATTCTAGAGCGAACGAGGCAAACTTATTCGGAACTGGACTGGCTTCTTTTTCGTGTATTCGAATTTTTGTCGCCGCGCTCTTCGACTTCCAGGTCAGAAGCGACCATTTCTTTAATAAGTTCTCGGAAAGTAAAAGTCGGTTCCCATCCCAGAACTCGGCGAGCCTTGGATGCATCGCCAACCAGAAGATCAACTTCTGCGGGTCGATAATATGTTGGATCTACTTTGATGAACTCCCGATAGTCGAGATCAACTTCAGCAAAAGCGACTTCACAGAGCTCTCGCACGCTATGTGTCTCTCCAGTCGCTATCACGTAATCGTCGGGTTCGGGTTGTTGGAGCATTAGATGCATGGCGCGAACATAATCAATTGCGTGGCCCCAATCTCGTTTTGCTTCCAGGTTCCCGATCTTCAATTCGGAAGCGAGACCCAATTTGATTCGAGCCACGGTGCTCGTTGTCTTTCTACTGACGAACTCAAAACCGCGACGAGGACTCTCATGATTGAACAAAATGCCGCCGGCTCCGAACAGTCCGTAAGCTTCTCGATAGTTTCTCGTGAGATGAAAGCCGGCGACTTTACTAATTCCATACGGGCTACGTGGTTGGAGCAGAGTTGTTTCTTTTTGCGGTACTTCGCTGACATTGCCAAACATCTCGCTGGATCCGGCAAAGTAGAATTTGCATTTGGGTCTTAGTTCTCGAAGCGCGGCCAGGACATAGTGCGTTCCGTTAATGTTTGTGTTCAGAGTTGAGAAGCCATCAGCGAAGCTTTCGGCGACGAAGCTTTGTGCTGCTAAGTGATAGCATTCGTCGAAGTCAAACTGGCTAATTACGTGGAAGATGCTCGGATAACTTTCAAGACTGGCCGCGTGAAGTGTTATTTGATCGAGAATGTGGGAAATCCGGCTGACGCGGCGCTCAGGTGCTTCCAAAGCGACTCTTCGAACAAGCCCATGGACTTCATAACCTAAACTAAGCAAATGTTCAGCAAGATAGCTACCGTCCTGACCGGTTATGCCAGTGATAAGTGCTTTTTTCTTCACCTAAGACTCCTGGTTCTTTTTGATGGTTGGAGGCCCATTAAACACTAAGCTAACCAAAAAACGAAACACCACCTCGGCTAGCTGGTCGTCAACAAAACATTCGCTGAACGACAGAGTGCAAAGCAACTAATGTTTGCCGCCGCCTCATCTACGATTGCGATAAGCCACAGTGTTTCTTAGAACTTGTGGGCGCTACCTTAGGGAGAGCCTGCTTGCTAGATTCAAGGCGTTCTGCTTAAAATGGCCGTTCTTTAGCGCCCGGTTTGGCATAATAATTCATCTGCGTACGCGCGCTGCTCAGCTCCCCGAGGGCATCAAATCCGCTCGTATCTGCGTCTTTATTCGGAGGAATTCGTGAAGCAAGCTTTCTGGTTTTCGTGCGCGGTCATTCTGTCTTTGTTTGGTTGTGGCGCGCTCCACTCCATTGCCGCTCAAGTCTCGAGCCCGACGCCGGATCCATTTGTTGTCCAATTAACCTCCTCCCCCAATGCCGCATTTAGTACTTTTGTAGGAGACACGACTGCCAACGGTCGGTTCGTAGTCTTTACATCCAACGGTAACGTTGCGACTGAACAAACTGATTCGCGAAACAATTTGGACGGAAACCAGGAGATTTTCCTCGCTGACTATGCTCAACGAAGAATTTTTCAGATTACCAACACCCGAAGTGTTCCGAATCCAACACCAACACCGAGCCCAAGTCCATCCCCGTCTGCTACAGCGAGTCCTACTCCAACTCCGGTGCCAACACCAGAGAATCTAAGTCTAGTCAAAATCCAAATTGATAATCGGTCGCCAATGATTTCGTCGGCTCCGCAACTGGTGAATGGTCTCCGCGTCTATACGATTGTCTTTAGTTCGAATGCTCCGAATCCAGCGAACTTTGATGGCACGGAAGGAACACTAGCGCAGGACGGCAATTCAGAGATCTGGATCTATCGCGTGCCTGCCGTCCCTGACGTAGATCTGACTTTAGGAACTGATCTGCCGCTAACAGATCTTGCCGCAGGAACATTCGCTCAAATCACGAACACACCTGCCAGTCGATTACCTACAGCCCCTGCGACGGGTGTCCCCCCATTCTTTGCTGACGACAACCGCGAACCGACCATTACGGATGACGGTCTTCTTATTGCTTTTATTTCTACGCGCAATTTAGTTCCGGGAGTCGGGAACGCTGATGGCAATCCCGAGTTGTTTTTTTACAATCTCCAATCGACGACTTTAATCCAGGGGACCAACACTCCAGATGCAGTTGCGGGGATCGGATTAGTCTTTCAGTCAAACCCAAACCTTTCTGCGGATGGTTCTGTTGTAGCTTTTCTCTCAAGCGCAAATTTGGCCGGCGCCAACGATGATGACGGTCAGGGAAAGGGGAACGCGGAGATCTACGTCGCGAATTTAGGCGCCGCTGGTTTGACCAACATTCGCCAGGTTACGCGAACTAAGACAAGCGCCACGCCTCCCAGAAACGTGAATGTCTGGAGTCCTGGTCGGCGCCTCAGCAGAGACGGCAATTACCTGGCGTTTGAATCATTAGCTAACGATCCCAAGGCAAACACAGACAGCAACAA
>Ga0105249_10005371_pt1 | contig 11054 bp, 9 predicted proteins | sample KBSS44metaG_FD_81522 | JGI IMG/M metagenome (GOLD analysis project Ga0105249, IMG submission 81522) | Switchgrass rhizosphere microbial communities from Kellogg Biological Station, Michigan, USA - KBS S4-4 metaG | ecosystem: Host-associated > Plants > Roots > Rhizosphere > Soil | place...
CGAGGCTGGCAGCCTGCGTCTTGTCGGGCCGGACCTTCATTTCTATTTCTTTGACCAGCCGCTCCGCGCCGCCGATATTTTGCGCGGCGCAGGCCTGATATTGCTTGTTCTCGCCGCCTTGCGTCTTGTCGTCGGGCGGTGGCGCATTCTGCGGCTGCTGGAAGGCAAAGCTGTTCTTCTGCGCGCTCGTCAGGCTTTCATAGAAGTTTTTGACCGGGGCCCGCATGGCGATGCCGCCATCGCGCACGATCCATAGCGCCTGCACCAGCGCCCTCAGCCGGTCGGGCGGCGAAAGGTCGCCCAGCTGGTGGCAATTCGATTTAATCGTCTTGACCGCATCGTTAGCCGCGAGCTGCACCTTCTCGAGGGTGGCGTGCTGGGCGTCGGACAATTGCAACAGTTGCTCGATCCTGCTGGCCGGCCATTTGTCGCCGGCGCTCGCGGCATCGTTGCATTGGTCGGACGAGACGCCGCTGCCGCCGTCGCTCCTGGCCGCTCCGGTGGTCGCCACCCGCGTCGATTCCCGCGTCCGGTCAAAACGCCCGGTGATCGTGTCTGCAATCACATCAAACCCGCGGCTGCGGAATTGCGCGCCGTAATCATCGGGCCAGAACGCAAAGCCGAGCACGTCCTCGTAAGCCGTGACCCACGCCGCGGGCCCGGCGCGGCCCAGGCGGGATTTGACTGTACTTTGGGCGGCGTCACGGTCGGGTACCGGCGCAGCGGCTCGCGCCCCACCCGACGAGCGGTGCCGATGACTTCGCGGGTAATGGCCGAAATTTCCGAGCATCTGGCGCAAGGGCCGTGTCACGCCGCCGATAATTCCCTGCGGCGAAAATTGCGCCTGCGCGGGGCTGTCCAGCGGGACCGCTGCAGCCAGCAAACCTGCGACGATGGCGGCGCGCGCGCGCATGGCCGTGCTCCAGGGCCATTTTCACCTGAACGGTGCCGAAACTGTTCGTCTTACACAACAGGCAGATCCGCCCGGAAGTTCCATCCGGGACGGATTGAAAGCGCGGTTATCCCGTCTTTTATCTTGCCAACTATCCCGCCAATTACCCGGCCTTGGCGAGCTCCGGCCGGCTTTTCGCCTCCCGGATTTCTTCCATTTTGCGCTCGACGTGCTTCGAGAACACGTATTCCGCCGGCCGCTGGCGATCGAGCGAGATCTCGGGCGTCATTTCGCCGTCGGTGCGCGGTCCGCGCAGGCTGACCGCCAATGCCTTGAGCGGATGGGCAACGGCATCGTTGACGGCCGATGCCTCATAACCCGAATGCACCATGCAGTCCGCGCACTTTTCGTAATTGCCGGTGCCGTAGGCGTCCCAGTCGGTGCCGTCCATCAGCTCGTTGAAGGTCTTCGCGTAACCTTCGCCCAGCAGATAGCACGGTTTCTGCCAGCCGAAGATGGTGCGCGTCGGATTGCCCCACGGCGTGCAGTGATAGCTTTGATTGCCCGCAAGGAAGTCGAGGAACATGCTGGACTGGCTGAACGACCATTTCTTGTTCTTCGGTCCGCGCTTGAAGACGTCGCGGAACAACTGTTTGGTCTTGCCGCGGTTTAGGAAGTGCTGCTGGTCGGGCGCGCGCTCGTAGGCGTAGCCGGGAGAGACGGTGATGCCGTCGACGCCGAGCTCCGTCACGGTGTCGAAAAATTCCGCGACGCGATCAGGCTGCGCCGTGTTGAACAAGGTGCAGTTGATGTTGACGCGGAAGCCGCGCTCTTTCGCTGCCTTGATCGCGGCAACCGCGCGGTCGTAAACGCCCTGCTGGCATACGGAGATGTCGTGCATCTCCTTGTCGCCGTCGAGATGCACCGACCAGGTAAAGAAGGTGCTGGGCTCGTACTGCGACAGCTTCTTTTCCATCAGCAGCGCATTGGTGCAGAGATAGACGAATTTCTTCCGCGCGACGATGCCGCGCACGATTTCCGGCAACTGTTTGTGCAGCAGCGGCTCGCCGCCGGCGATCGAGACGACGGGCGCGCCGCATTCGTCAACGGCGTGCAGCGCGTCTTCGACCGACATGTTCTGGTGCAGAATAGGGTCGGGATAGTCAATCTTGCCGCAGCCCGCGCAAGCGAGGTTGCACCGGAACAACGGCTCAAGCATCAGCACCAGCGGATAACGCTTCCGGCCGGTCAGGCGCTGACGGACGACGTAACTACCGACGAATAGCTTCTGAAGAAGAGGGATGCCCAAGATTGATGTCCTTGCTTATTGATTTGCCACCGGTCACATCGAGAAGGTCGACCGGAACGCGGAATTCAATGTGCTCGTCCTGACCGGGTAGGGTGAACGCCTCGACGGGGGTTATACGGCGCAGAGCGTTGATGACGTCCCGAACCATCACTTCAGGCGCCGATGCGCCCGCTGTAATACCGACCACTTCCACGTCATGCAACCACTCCGGCCTTATTTCCGAACCGCTTGCGATCAGATGGGTGGGAATGCCTGCTTCTACGCCGATTTCGCACAAACGGTTCGAATTGGAGCTGTTCTTGGCTCCCACCACGAAGATAACGTCCACCAGCTTGGTGAGTTCGAGCAAGGCGGTTTGGCGATTCTGTGTCGCATAGCAGATATCCTGGGTGCCGGGGCCCACGACGTCCTTGAACCGCCGGAACAGCGCCGCAATGATCCCGCGCGTATCGTCGACGCTCAGCGTGGTCTGCGTCACGTAGGCGATCGGCGTGTCCTCGGGGAGGGTGAGGGCCTCTACATCTTCCTCCGTCTGCACAAGCAGGACCGGTCCGGGAACCTGCCCCACCGTGCCCTCCACCTCGGGGTGGCCGGCATGGCCGATCAGGATCACCGTGCGTCCCTGACGCAGATAGTGGCGGCCTTGCGCATGGACCTTCGAGACTAACGGGCATGTTGCGTTCAGCACGCGCAGGCCACGCTCGGCTGCTTCCGCCTCGACCTTTTTTGAAACGCCATGTGCGCTGAAGATCGTGATGGCGTTCGGCGGCACTTCCGAAAGCTCTTCCACGAAACGGGCGCCCCGCGCCTTCAGCGCATCGACGACCCATTTGTTGTGCACGATTTCGTGCCGCACGTAGACCGGCGGTCCATATTTGTCGAGCGCGCGCTCGACAATCTCAATCGCACGTACGACGCCGGCGCAGAAGCCGCGCGGCTTCGCCAGTATAACTTTCATCACGCCCCCCCGTTCGTCCGGCTATTGGCCGCTTGCCGCCGGCGCCGGGCGCGATCCTGCAGGATCGCGATCTCGGATGGCTGCAATTCCGGAGCGTGCTTCGCTCCGAAGACGTCGAATACTTTCGCGACGATTCCATTCGCGTCAAGGCCCGCCTTTGCGTACATGGCAGGCGGTGAATCGTGGTCGATGAACACATCGGGCAGGATCATGCTCCGCACTTTGAAATTCGTGCGGTCCAGCGCGCCGGACTCGGCCAGGAATTGCATGACGTGCGCTCCGAAGCCGCCGATCGCCCCCTCTTCGACGGTCACAAGCAGCTCGTGCTCGCGTGCGAGACGAAGAACGAGATCGGTGTCCAGCGGCTTGGCGAAACGTGCGTCGGCGACAGTGGTCGATATGCCATGAGCCGCGAGAATTTCTGCAGCCTTCGTGCATTCGGCAAGGCGGGTCCCGAGCGACAGCAGCGCAACGGTCGTGCCCTCCGTGATGATGCGGCCGCGTCCGATCTCGAGCGGCACGCCCACCGTGGGCATCTCGACGCCGACGCCGTCGCCGCGCGGATAGCGCAAGGCGGACGGACGGTCGTCGATGGTCGCGGCGGTCGCGACCATGTGCACGAGCTCGGCTTCGTCGGCCGCCGCCATGATGACGAACTGCGGCAGGCAGCCCAGATAAGCGAGGTCGAACGAGCCTGCGTGCGTCGGCCCGTCGGCGCCCACGAGGCCGGCGCGGTCCAGTACGAAGCGTACCGGCAGCTGCTGAATGGCGACGTCGTGCACGACCTGGTCGTAGGCGCGCTGCAGGAAGGTCGAATAGATCGCGACAAACGGCTTGTAGCCCTGTGTCGCCAGACCCGCGGCAAACGTGACGGCGTGCTGCTCGGCGATGCCGACATCGAACGTGCGGTCCGGAAACGCCTTGCCGAAAATATCGACGCCGGTGCCGCCCGGCATCGCGGCCGTGATGGCGACGATGCGGTCGTCCTTCCCGGCTTCCTTCACCAGGCTCTCGCCGAACACCTTCGTGTAGGAGGGCGCGTTCGATGCGGCCTTGTGCTGCTTGCCGGTCGGGACGTCGAATTTGACGACGCCGTGATACTTGTCCTTGGACGCCTCGGCAGGAGCGTAGCCTTTTCCCTTCTCCGTGCGCACGTGCACCAGGAATGGGCCGTTGTCGGCGTCGCGGACATTTTCCAGCACCGGCAACAGCTGTTCGAGATCGTGACCGTCGACGATGCCGATGTAATAGAACCCGAGCTCCTCGAACAAAGTGCCGCCGGTGACGAAACCACGCGCGAGTTCTTCCGCAAGCGAGGCCTTCTCCTTGAAGAATTGCGGCAGGTGATCGGCAAACTGCTTCCCGAGGCCGCGCAGCGACATGTACATCGGGCTCGACAGCAGCCGCGTTAGATAGTTCGACATTGCGCCGACGGGCGGGGCGATCGACATCTCGTTGTCGTTCAGGATGACGATGAGGCGCCGGTTCATCGCGCCGGCGTTGTTCAGGGCCTCGTACGCCATGCCGGCCGACATTGCGCCGTCGCCGATCACGCAGATCACATTATGTTTCTGGCCTGAAAGATCGCGTGCCACCGCCATGCCCAATCCGGCGGATATCGAAGTCGATGAATGTGCCGCGCCGAAGGCGTCGTATTCGCTCTCGGAGCGCTTCGTGAATCCGGACAAGCCGCCGCCGGTGCGCAAAGTGCGAATGCGGTCACGCCGGCCGGTCAAAATTTTGTGCGGATAAGCCTGGTGGCCGACGTCCCAGATCAACTTGTCATTGGGCGTATCAAAAATGTAGTGAAGGGCCACCGTGAGTTCGATGACACCGAGGCTCGCGCCGAGGTGACCGCCGGTGACGGCGACCGCGTTGATCGTTTCAGCGCGCAACTCATCGGCAACCTGCTGCAGGTGCCGTGCATTGATACGGCGTAGATCAGCAGGACTCTTGATGGAGTCGAGGATGGATGGAGTCGTTTGTTTCAAGGGGTCGTCATTGGGCGCCGTCATGCTTTACTTACCCTTCCCCGATGAACGGAGGCGCTGAGGCCTTGGCAGATCCCACGGAATTAAATTCTGTCGCCCAATTCGCGCTTTGCCGATCTGCCATGAAGTTTCTAGTCAGCGTCAATCAATGACAAGAGCAAAAGTTCCGAATTGGAGGTATTGGATAAATGACCCAATTGACCGGGTATAGGGGCTTCATTGTGTCTGGAAGGCCGCAGCGCGCATGTTAGCGTCATGGGTTACCGCCATCGTTCGCCTCTGTATCCGATTTCCTTGGCCGATCATAGCCTTAGGGATAGCAGTCAGCGTTGTTAGTTCCGTTTATTCCGTGCGTCATTTCGCCATTACGACCGATATCAACAAGCTGATTTCGCCGGATCTCGATTGGCGCAAGCGCGAGGCCGAATTCGAGAAAGCCTTTCCCGGCCATTTCGGGTCGACGCTGGTCGTCGTCAATGCCCCCACCGCTGAATTTGCCGCCCGGGCCAGTGCGGATCTCATCACCCGCCTGAAGGCCGAACCGCGGCTCTTTCAGTCGGTCGACGATATCGAGGGTAGCGAATTTTTTGCGCGCAACGGCCTGTTGTTTAGGCACACGGACGATGTGGCGAATATGGCCAAAGGGCTGGGGCAGGCGGCACCGCTGATCGGCACGCTTGCCAGCGATCCCAGCCTGCGCGGAATGACGCGCGCTCTCTCCCTCGGCCTCATCGGCGTGCAGAACAAGATGGTGACGCTCGATGCTCTGGCCCGGCCACTGTCGATAGCCTCGACGACCGTGGAGGATGTGCTGGCCAATCGCCCCGCGTCGTTCTCGTGGCTGTCGATGCTCAACGGCACGGATCCGAAACCGGATGACTTGCGTCGCCTGGTCGAAGTGCATCCTGTTCTGGACTTTTCCGCGCTTCAGCCCGGCAAAGCCTCAAGCGACGAAATCCGCCTGATCGCGAACGAGCTTCAGCTCAAGGACAAATATCAGGCGCGCGTGCGTCTGACCGGTTCGGTGCCGATGGCGGACGAGGAGTTCGGAAGCGTCCAGGACGGCGCTCTCGAGAATGCGATCGGCACCATCATTGTCGTTCTTACAATCCTGTGGCTGGCGCTGAAGTCGCGCCGCATCATTCTCGCGGTCATCATCAACCTGTTCGTCGGCCTGAGCCTCACGGCCGCACTCGGCCTTGCCATGGTCGGCGCGCTCAACATGATATCGGTTGCGTTCGCCGTCCTGTTCGTCGGACTTGGCGTCGATTTCGGCATTCAATTCGCGGTGCGATATCGTGCGGAACGCCATGACGTGCCGAAGCTTCCCTCTGCACTGACTCAGGCCGCCGAAAAAATCGGCGTTCCGCTGACGCTCGCAGCGGCGGCCGTCGCAGCGGGATTTATGTCATTCCTGCCCACCGACTACCGCGGGGTTTCCGAACTGGGGCAGATTGCCGGCGTGGGGATGCTCATTGCCTATGCGACCAGCATCACGCTTTTGCCGGCCCTGATCACGCTGCTCAATCCCGAAGGCGAACCGGAAGAAATCGGATACCGCGTGCTGGCACCGGTCGATCGTTTCCTGGAGACGCATCGTATCCCCGTTATTGTCGGAACGCTCGCCGTCGCGCTTCTGGGATCGCCCTTGCTCTATTACCTCACGTTCGATTTCGACCCCATCCACTTGCGCAGCACGAAGACGGAATCGATTTCGACTTTGCTCGAGCTTGGCGGTGACCCCCGTGCCGGCGTCAATTCAGTCAACATTATCTTGCCGTCCGTGGACGATGCGGTCGCTGCCGCGGAAAAACTGCAGAAATTGCCGGAAGTCTCGCAGGTTTCCACGCTGCTGAACTTTGTGCCGCAGGATCAGGACAAGAAACTGGCGATCATCCAGGATCTGGGCCGGCGCCTGGGGCAGTCGCTGCAACCGTCGGCATCGGGCAAGCCGCCGACCGATGCAGAAAATGTCGCCGCGCTGAATGGCATGGCCGATCAGCTCAACAAGATCGCCGGCAATGCTGCAGGGCCCGGCGCGGATGCGGCCAGGCGACTTGCCGCGAACGCGGTGAGATTGGCGCAGGCCGATGAGGCGGCGCGGGCGCGCGCACAGAATGCCTTCATCGTGCCGCTGCAGACCAGTCTTGGACAGCTGCGCGGATTCCTCACCGCCCAGCGCATCAGCAAAGAGAATCTGCCGCAGTCGCTCAAGCGGCTTTGGGTGACACCCGACGGCCGCGCGCGCGTCGAAGCGTCGCCCAAGGGTAATACCGATGACACGGAAGTTTTGAGAACGTTCGCGCGCGCGATTCTCGCCGTCTATCCCAACGGCACAGGAGGTCCGATTTCCATTCTCGAGTCGAGTCACACGGTGGTCAGGGCATTCTTCGAAGCGGGTTTCTACGCGCTGGTCTCAATCGCGATATTGCTCTGGATCGTGCTGGGCCGCTTCGGCGACATGCTGCTGACGCTCGTGCCCCTGCTGCTCGCCGGAGTCGCGACGCTGGAAATCTGTGTCCTGATCGGCATGCCGCTCAATTTCGCGAATATCATCGCGCTGCCGCTGCTGCTCGGCGTCGGCGTGGCATTCAAGATCTACTACATCATGGCCTGGCGGTCGGGACGGAGAAACCTGCTGCAGTCGAGTCTCACCCGTGCCGTCATCTGGAGCGCGCTCACAACCGCGACGGCATTTGGAAGCCTTTGGCTTTCGAAGCATCCCGGCACGTCGAGCATGGGCAAGCTGCTCGCGCTGTCGCTGGTGTGTACGTTGGCCGCCGCGGTGCTATTTCAACCCGCGCTCATGGGGAAGCCCCGCGGCCCCAACGACTCGTGAGCACACGTTGTCAGCCGGCGAAGGCTGCGGCGTCGCCGTCTTGCGACCGCCCGGCGCCGGTTTCGATGGAGTTTGCGCGGGTGCCCGGCCGACGGTGTCGCTTGTCTCGACGCGGGTCCAGCTTTCGCCCCCGCACAGAAAGCCCAATACGCAGCCCTGAATGCGCAGCGTGTTCGGATCGGAAAGAGTGATGCTGGCTGAATAAATTTTACCGTTCTCCGAGTTGTAGACATTGCCCTCCCACTTGTTCGGGTTCGTGGGAGCCATGTCCATCAGTATGGGCATGCCGAGGGTCGGGCGGTTTCGGAGCTTGGGGTCGGGATTGTTCTTGTCGGTGCCGCCAGGCCGCAACTCCCATGACACCACCCCCCAAAGGCGGCCGCCACAGTCGACGATGTTGATCTTTGCGGCGCGGTTGGCGACCAGCCACTCGCCGGTCGGGGCCGGTGTGGGAGGGGTCGCAGGCTGCGAATGCGCGGCGCTGCCGATGGACAGCCAAAACAAGGTAGCCGCGAGGATTGGCCACGGTTTTCCGGTCGCTGGATTTGCTCGGTTTGTCACGTGCGATGACACCTGATTTGCGAAGTTGGGTTTTCCTTACACCTGAAAAATAGCTGAAATGGCGGCTTGTTCCGGTGTTCCAAATCGAAGATGTGGGTATTGGAACTCGGCCGCAAGCCCAATTGTTCTATCGTGCTGGCCAAAAATCCGCTTGAAGCCTGGACTGCCGCTCATTTTGCGCGGGCCGTGGTGGTTTCGGGCCTTTTCATCGGACGCGTTGCGGTTGTGAGCGACCCTGCTGCAATTCATCGCGTGCTATTCGAGAATTGCGACATCCTTGAGAACGATTCAACCGGCGTCATCGGTTGCCCGTTGACGGTCGCGGGCCGCAATTGGGGCACGCCTCATTCAAAGACTGTTTGATTGCTATTGGGCCAACGGAATGATTGCAAAATCGAACGGATTTAACGGCGACCGGTCTGCCATCGACAAAGCGATGATGGAGCGGTGTATCGGCCTTTCGGCAAAAGGAATCGAGCAGGGAGAGATGCCTTTTGCCAGTCTGATCTGCCGCGACACGGAGATTCTGGTGGAGGCAACCAATCAGGTCTCCCGAGCCGACGATATAACGCGTCATGCCGAGATGGTTGCGATCTCGAAAGCGCAGCATGGTTTTGGCCACAAGGATTTGTCCGATTGCACGCTCTATTCGACCGTCGAGCCTTGCGCGATGTGTGCATTCGCTGCGCGAGAGACGCGAATCGGACGCATCGTTTTCGCAATCAAGTCGCCGATGATGGGCGGCGTGTCCAAGTGGAACGTCCTGCGGGACACCGAGCTATCGAATGCAATGCCGGAAGTGTTCGGCCCGGTCCCTGAGGTGGTCGCCGGGCTGATGCAGGAGGAGGCCGAGCGGGTCTGGCATAGTTGGAATCCGCTTATTTGGGCCGTCATCAAGCATCGCGGCTATCTCGGCGGCCATGGTGCCCACGCCGGCTTCACGACCCTTCACGCCATCCCGGAACGGCACGGTTTCTTGCGCCGGCTGTTCGCCTTCCATAACCATGCCCCGGACTTTTTTCGGAGATTGCGGTTCTAGCTACTGGCCGTGATCTTCGAGCACCTTCAGGCAGACCTTCCGGATCTTTTGTCGGTTCTCCTGCAGGCAGGCGAGAACTCGGAAGGTATCGGGAATCGCGTCTTTGCAGAATCGGCTCGCATCGGGTGCGCAGGCGGCCTCTTCTTCGGGCGTACCCCTGAAGGGGTTCAAAGGCTGTGGTCCCGGCAGGTTTTTCTCGTCGGCCGCGAACGCTGCGGCGCCAAAAACTTGTATCAAGACAATCGCTGCGCAGATTTTAGCGTACATTGTGTCAGGCTCGATTTTCGTGCATGGTTTTACGTCAACCGCGGCAGTGCCTTCACGTTCCAAAGAGGAATCCGGGTATGCTTGGTCGTTGTTGCGTCGATTTTAAGCGGTCGTCGGTCAGATTGTCGCCATCGCGCTGGCTGAAAAAGTTTGCGGGCATAGCCGCGCTTTCTGTCTCGCTTGCAGTTTGCATTGCAGATTCTTCCCACGCGCAAGGCATAGCACCATTTAAGCGCTTGGCAGGTCAATGGTCCGGCTCCGGTTCAATTGACCTGACGGACGGCAGGCGTGAGCCGATCAGATGCAGGGCATCCTACGACGTGCTCAGCGACCAGAGGAATCTCCAGCTCAATATTCGCTGCGCCAGCGACAGCTACAATTTCGATTTGCGCGCGAGCGCCGTTTATTCGGCGGGCTCGGTCTCCGGCACCTGGAGCGAATCAACGCGCCTTGTTGCTGGGACGATCGCAGGAAGGGCCGACGGCGACCATATTCATGTCGTGGCCAAGGCCGCGTCTTTCTCGGCGAGCTTGTCGTTGGCGACGCACGGCGCGCGACAGTCGGTGGTGATCAAGGCGCACAGTGCCGATGCCGGCATCAAGGGCGTCTCGATTAGTCTCAGGCGCAGGTAGCGCTTTTATTCCGCCGAAGAACGCAACAGCGATCGCCGCGACATGCGGCGGACGATCTTGCTCAGGAACATGGCGATCGGCCGCAGCATGAACATGTCTGCGAGCAGCGCCGCCACCATTGCAAAGGCACTGAGCCAGCCGAAAAGCCGCAGCGACGGCAGGCTCGACAGCACGGTCATCGCCAGGCCGCAGGCGAGCACCGCGGACGTCAGGATCAGCGGCGGGCCGACCAGAATTGTCGCCCGCTCGACGCCCACCGCAGGATCGGGATCGATATCTTCGATCTGCAGGCGGTTGAGGAAGTGAATTGTCGCGCTCAGGCCGAGCCCGAATGACACCGTAAGCGCAATGACGCTTGCGAACTGCAGGCCCTGGCCCGTCAGCAGCAGCATGCAGCCGGCGAGGACGATCGGGAAAAGTCCCGGCAGGATGCTGATCAGCATCACGACTGGCGACCAGAACGCCAGTCCGATGAACGCGGCCACGAAGGCGATCTCGATGGTGAGGCCGTCGCTCAGCTTGTCGATCATCAGGGCGCTGTTGCGCGCCGAGATAACCGATAGACC
>Ga0105249_10005374_pt1 | contig 11053 bp, 9 predicted proteins | sample KBSS44metaG_FD_81522 | JGI IMG/M metagenome (GOLD analysis project Ga0105249, IMG submission 81522) | Switchgrass rhizosphere microbial communities from Kellogg Biological Station, Michigan, USA - KBS S4-4 metaG | ecosystem: Host-associated > Plants > Roots > Rhizosphere > Soil | place...
CGAAGCGATGATCGCCCTCGATGGCACGGCGGCGAAAAGCCGGCTGGGTGCCAACGCCCTGCTGGGCGTATCGATGGCGGCGTTGAAAGCCGAAGCCGCCGACGCCAGGCAACCGCTCTACGCGCACATCGCCACCATTGCCGGCAACCGGACCGGGTACACGCTGCCCGTGCCGATGATGAACATCCTCAACGGCGGAGCTCACGCGGACAACAACGTCGACTTCCAGGAGTTCATGGTGATGCCGGTCGGGGCAGAGAATTTCTCCGAAGCTCTTCGAATGGGTGCCGAGATATTTCACAATCTGAAGTCGGTCCTGAAATCGCGCGGTTACTCGACGGGCGTCGGTGACGAAGGCGGATTCGCACCGAATCTGAAATCAAACGAAGAAGCCGTCGAGACGATCCTCGAGGCGATCGGCAAAGCCGGTTACAAAGCGGGCGACAACGTCATGCTGGCACTCGATCCGGCGGCGAGCGAGTTCTTCAAAGACGGCAAGTACATCTTCAAGAAGAGCGACAAACGCGAGCTTTCATCCGAAGAGATGGCCGCGTACTGGACCGACTGGTGCGACAAATATCCGATCATCTCGATCGAGGACGGAATGGCCGAGAACGATTGGGAAGGATGGAAGAGCTTGATGGATTCTGTCGGCAAACGTATACAGCTTGTCGGTGACGATCTCTTCGTGACGAACACTCGCTTCCTTCAGCGGGGAATTGACGAAGGCTCCGCGAATTCGATCCTCATCAAGGTAAATCAGATCGGCACACTGACCGAGACGCTCGATGCGATCGAGCTCGCACGGACGAACAATATGACTGCTGTCATCTCGCACCGCTCGGGCGAGACCGAGGACACGTTCATCGCCGATCTCGCGGTCGCAACGAACGCGGGGCAGATCAAAACGGGAAGTCTGTGCCGCTCGGACCGCATCGCGAAATACAATCAGCTTTTGCGAATCGAGGAAGATCTCGGCGACTCGGCACGTTATCCTGGAAGGAAGGCGTTCTATCAGATCAAGAGCGATGGGCAATCGCGCGGAACGGCGCGTTGATTTTGGGTGAGAGGTTTTTTGAACGCGGATTGGGCGGATCGGGCGGATTAAGACGGATCTAAAAGCGGAGAGATTGTCTTTTTTCGTGCTCTTTTTCGTGTGTTTCGTGTGATTCGTGGTTTGGTTTTTTGTCCGCCCGAGAGATTCCCCGGTTAGCATCTTAAAAGCAGAAACCACGAATCACACGAAACGCACGAAAAGAGCACGAAAAAGAATGGGACGGATCTGAAAAATTTCTGTTCCGGTTTTAGATCCGCCAGATCCGCCAAATCCGCGTTCAAAGAAAGCTCGCTCATCTAGAGCCTCTATTCTCCAATGAACATCCGAGCTGCATTAGCGGCTGAGCATTCGAAGCGGCAGACGATGAAGATCGTCGAATACGTCGGGGCCGATCCTTTGAGATTCAAAGAGCTGATGAAGGTCTTCCTCTCCGATGAATACCGCCCGGTCCAGCGTGCTTCGTGGTCGGTCAACTGCTGCGTCGAAAATCATCCGAAACTTGCGCTTCCGTATTTCCCAAAACTGATCTCGTTACTTGAACGCGACGATGTTCACACGGGGGCTCATCGTAATATCCTCCGCATGCTCCAATTCGTCGATGTCCCGCCGCGACATCAGGGAAGGCTTTTCGACATCTGCACGAGGTTTCTCGACGACCTGAGCCGGCCAGTCGCCGTGCGAGTTTTCGCGTTGTCGGTCGCCGCAAAGATCGCGGATGGCGAGGAGTCGTTGCTAAATGAGCTCAAGGTTCTTGCCGATAAAAGCATTCCGCATTCGACGATCGCGCTGCGAGTTCGGGCAAATCGAGTACTTGGAAACAAGGGACGAACCAAGATCGGAAAATCAACGTAGTAGTTTCCATGAATAAGGTCATGGTCATCGGGTCTTCAGGTGCGGGGAAGTCGGTTTTCTCGACCCGCCTGAGCGCGATCACCGGACTTCCGCTGATCCACCTCGACAAACATCACTGGCGCCCGGGATGGACTGAGCCGCCGAAGGAAGTTTGGCGCGAGCAAGTGGCTGGACTCATAAGTCGGGATCGTTGGATCATGGATGGAAACTTCGGGGGAACGATGGAGATGAGGCTTGCCGGATGCGACACGGCGATTTTCCTCGACCTTCCGCGTCACATTTGCGCATGGCGTGTTCTTAAGCGGGCGGTGAGTCATTATGGCAGGACGCGGCCGGATCTTGCCGAAGGCTGTCCGGAGAAGATCGATCTACCGTTTCTTAAATGGGTCTGGGACTTTCCGGAACGGTCGCGACCAACAGTGCTCCAGCGCCTCTCTCGCGTTGCTGACCGAGTGAAGATCGTGACATTGCGTAGCGACATCGAGAAGGATAAATTTCTTGAGTCACTCAAACTACCGAAAAATGGAAATCAGCACTGACAAATCAAAGCTCGACGTCGAGATGATTCACAAGTTTCTCATCGAAGAATCTTACTGGGCGAGGACGCGCACACTTGAGCAGACGCGGACCGCGATCGAGAACTCGCTCTGCTTCGGAGTGTATGTCGATGATCGACAGATCGGATTCGCCCGCGTCGTCAGTGATTTTGCGACGTTCGCTTACGTCGGCGATGTTTTTATTCTCGACGAATTTCGCGGCCGGGGATTGAGCAAGCGGCTGATGGAAAGCATCGTCGCTCATCCCGATCTTCAGGGATTGCGACGCTGGCTCCTCGCGACAAAAGACGCGCACGGTTTGTATGAGCAGTTCGAGTTCGCCTCGCTAAAATTCCCCGAACGCTGGATGGAACGAACCGCTCCCGATGCATATTGATGTCGTAGAGTGATTTCCTCCGCGCGTTGACTGTCGATGTCAGGCTCGTGCATTCAGGCTCTGGACTTCGGATGGGCAGCAGCCTTAGTAACCACGGAATACACGGAAAACACGGAAAACACGGAAGAAACGAGACGAACGGACTGACAAAACTCTTGCACCTGACCCGACCGTTTCGGTTATAATGTACGGGCAGACGAGAGTTTCCATCCGCGAAATTCTCCCAGATCCTCAACGATCCCCTCCTTGTTCGAATATGCATACCGAGAACCGACGTCCCGTTGCACTTATCATCCTTGACGGCTGGGGTGTTTCTAACGCGAATGATGGAAACGCCATCGCGCTTGCCCACACACCTCATTACGACGAGATCTGTTCGAATTATCCGCGTACGGAGCTCGCCGCCGCGGGCGAATACGTCGGTCTCGCACCAGGTTCAGCCGGGAGTGCCGAAGCCGGGCATTTGAATATCGGAGCGGGGCGAGTAGTCGAAACTGATATCGCCCGGATCGCCAAGGCAGTTCGGAGCGGTGAGTTTGAAAACAACGTCGTGCTTCAGCCCGCGATCGCCAATGCAGCCGCCTCAGGTAAAGCTCTCCATCTGATCGGATTGATGAGCGATGGCGGAGTGCATTCGTCACTCGAAAATCTTTATACGCTGCTTCGGATGGCGAAGCGCGAAGGCGTCAAGGAAGTATTCGTTCACGCAATACTGGATGGCCGCGACGTGCCGCCCAGGACTGCAGATATTTACGTCGAGGCTCTCGAGATCAAGATGGCCGACATAGGTGTCGGGCGCATCGCGACTTTGTGCGGGCGATTTTTTGGAATGGACAGCGGCGGGAATTGGGAGCGAACAGCACGAGCGTTCACGATGCTCGTCCACGCAGAGGGCGAACGGGCATTCGATGCGCGAACCGCGATCCGCAATTCCTTTCTACGCGGGATCGCTGACGAATTCATCGCTCCGATCGTTCTCGAAAAAGACACTGGCGTTCCGGTCGCAAGCGTTAAGAGCGGCGACACAGTTATTTTCTTCAATCATCGAGCAGACACGATGCGTCAGCTCGCACGCTCGCTCGCCGTACCCGAGCTCGGTCAAGCCGCGAGCAAGCCCGCCATCGAAGCGATCTGTCTGACTGAGTACGATCACAGCTTCAATCTTCCGGTGGCATTTCTACCCGAGACCGAGGGCAGCGTGCTCGGCGAGGTACTTGCCGAGTATCGGATCGCAAATTACAGGATCGCCGGCACGGACAGATTCCCGCACGTCACCAGCTTCTTTAACGGCAATGCCGACCCGACGGTCTTTGAATGCGGCGCCCACGTCGAGCTGCCGAGCGGACACCAGAGGGATGCGGAACCCGAGATGGAAAGCTTCAAAGTCGCGGATCGTGTGCTTCAGCATTTCCACGCGGCCGAGCCCGGAGTTTTTGTCGTGAACTTTTCTGCTTCTGCGATTGCGGCGGAGACTGGCAGCCTGGAGCGAACCATCGAGGCAGTGCAGTACGTCGACACGTGTCTCGGCGGCGTAGTCGAGAAGATCCGCGAAGCCGGCGGTATCAGTGTCGTGACCTCATCGCACGGAAGCTGCGAGCAGATGCTGGATGCAGGCGGGCAGCCAAACAGATTCGCGACGCCGAACTCGGTCCCATTTCACATCGTCGATGACGGGATAAGACAACTGCAGTTGAGAGACGGCGGTTCGTTGTGCGATGTAGCTCCGACGATACTTGGAATTCTCGGTGTCGAGAAACCCGACAGCATGACCGGTAGCGATCTCCGATTCGCTTAAAGTTTTAGCGGAAGAAAATTCCGAGAAAGAGAAACAGCCAGAACAAGATCAAACCGACAAGCGGAACGAGCATCGCGACGAGACAGCCGACGTTAGCGAAGCTTTCCTGATTCCACGTGTAAGGTTCCGGGCACTTCGGACAGAATTCCTTTTCTGCCAGGAACGGACGTCGGCATCTCGGACAAAGCTTTATCGCCACATTCCCAGATTAAACTCTAAACGGTAAACGGTAAACGGTAATTCGGAGCTGACCGATTCGCACGCCGTTTTTTTTAATCAAACGGTACTTTGCCTTGAGCGTCCGGGTTGAAAAAGCGTTTTGTTGAAGCGGAGCCGCTGGCCTTGAACAATGAGACGGCGTAGGAATGTTTTCGCATCTCCTCGGGATAATCGATGAGGTCAAGCAGCGACGTGAACAGGTTTGCGTGCGAAGCTTTGAACGACGTGTCAACGGATCGATCCTTCAATCCGATCATAAACATCGGCACCGTTGCCTCTTCGCGAGACCTTCCTCCGTGACCTGCGGCTCCCTGAGCATAGAGGGATTCGCCATGATCGCTCGTATACGCGATCACGGTGTTGTTCGGAAGATTCGAGTAGTCCGTCGCGAGCGACCGAAAGAATCCGTCGATGTTATATCGGATCGAATTGTCATACGAATTCATGACCGCTTTCAGTTTGTCGCCGCTTGGAATCTCATAATAGTCGTCCCAGTTATATGCCGGCTTCCAGGTCGTTTCGTTTTCCGGATATGCGTTTTGATACGGGATATGAGTTCCGCGTTTATAGACGAAAATAAAATTCCCGGTCGAGCCCGAATAGATGTCCTTTACGGTTTCTGCGATCCTGGCGTCCAGCTCCCACGGGTCTACCTTATCGTCTGACCCTATCCGGTCGATCCCGCCACGGTCGATAAATTTTTCGTGTTCCCAATTCGGGCCGACTATTTCGCGAGACGAGATGAAGTGGTCGAGGAACCGAGTATCTCCTTCGCCTCCGGCCCAATAATCGGTTCGCTGACCGTCAATATAATATGTCTTGTAGCCCATCGCTTTCGCATACTGAAAGATGATGGGCATTCCTTTGGTCGTCAAGAATCCCTTGATCGCTATATCGTCTGCGGTGGCTCCCGAAACAAAAGCGTCGTAGCTGAGAGCGCTCGACGTCGCCCCCGACACCGCGATCCCGAAGTTTGCTAAAAGTTTTCTTTGCTTTAGATCGTCGAGAAACGGAGTCGTTCGACGCTCGTATCCGTTCAGGCTAAGGTGGTCGCCCCGCACGGACTCATCAAAGATGACGACTATATTATTCTTCGGCTGCAAAACTCCGGTAGGGGATTCCACAGTCTCTCGTGAAACCGGGGAGGACAATGGCTCATAGACCGAGTACTCGGCAGATGTTAAAAAGAGCGAGCTAAGTGACGTGCCGGTGAATCGCCTGTCAAAAAGAATCGGATTGACGAACGCAAGATGTACAGAGAACGCAGCGAGGCCGATCATCACCGCCGCCAACACACCGGGACCCGCAGTCGCCTTCCATTTTGCTCCGGCGACCCACATCATTACCGCGAGGACGGCGATAGGGAGGAACGAAGTCGGTTCTACGAAATTCGACGCTGCGTATGCCCGCTGATCTCCCGTCGCGGATATCGCGACGCTCACGTCAAAGCCGTTCGTAAAACGACCGATCGCCCGCGAGTAGCCGTACTCAACAAGGATCGCAAACGCGAAAACCGCGAGATAGATAATTTTATATGGCCACTTCGATGACAAGCTTGCCAGGACGAAGAGAAAACTCAAGTAGATCGCACCCAGGGCGTAAATGACTGTGATCGCGATAGTGAGAGCATCGGAGTCGGCTCGGAGCCATTCAACGAGCGAGACGAAGCCGGTACGAAGATAGATCGCCTCGAACAAACACAAGAACAGGACATAGGCAGCGGACAACATCCAAACACGACGTTCGGCTCCGAAAGTCAGACTGAGACTCCGATCGAGGAACCGGTTCTTCTTAGCTGGCGTGTCGGTTGTCGCTGGAAAACTGCTTGGAGTTTGAATGTCTTGCAATGATGAGGATCCTCGGATTTTTGGATATTAAGGCGGGGTGAAAGCACGGAATGCTTCACGTACAAGAGGATAGCATATCGGAACTTCACCTTCTAAGACTTTTTGGATTCGCCCGGCGGCGGGAGATTTAGAAAAAACATGCGGGACAATTTTCGGTTTACCGTTTAGCGCTTATACTTATTTTTCCGTTATTAAAGTAAAGCAACTATGGTCGAAGAATTTGCGTTCGATAACACCGAAGAACGCCGCAAGAGCAGACAAAATGGGACGGGCTGGATCGAAGTGATCGCCGGCTCGATGTTTTCGGGAAAGTCGGAAGAACTCATCCGGCGTCTTAACCGCGCACGGATCGCCCGCCAAAAAGTTCAAGTCTTCAAACCGAAGATAGACGAGCGATACTCGATAGAGGAGATCGCCTCGCATTCGGGTGTGAAGCACATGTCGAAACCGGTCTCGAAAACGAGCGAGATGATGGCTCAGATCGAACCCGACACTCAGGTGATCGGGATCGACGAGGGACAGTTCTTCGACATGGAATTGGTCGATGCCGTGAATCAGCTCGCCGCGAACGGGAAGCGGGTCATCATCGCAGGTTTGGATCAGGATTACACCGGCCGTCCGTTTGAGCCGATGCCGCAGCTCCTATCGATCGCTGAGTTCATCACAAAGACGCACGCGATCTGCGTGAAATGCGGCGGGACGGCAAACTACTCGCAGCGTACGGTCGAATCCGAAGCTCGTGTCGAGGTCGGTGCGAGTGATAAGTACGAAGCACGATGCCGGAAGTGTTTTGTCCCGCACTCGGATGCTCCGACTCCCCTTTAAGGTGTGACACGGAGAAGGGGAGAAAGGGAGAAAGGGAGAAGGGGAGAAAGGGAGAAAGGGAGAAAGGGAGAAAGGGAGAAAGGGAGAAAGGGAGAAAGGGAGAAACCATTAGAAAAAATAGTCGGGGAAGGAGTAACACTAGTTATGAAAATTCTTCGACACCAGGAGCTCGACGTTTATAGAAAAGCATTTGATTTCGCAATGCGGATCTTTGAGATCAGCAAGACTTTTCCAAAAGAAGAAACTTATTCTCTAACAGATCAGATCCGGCGCTCATCTCGATCTGTTTGTTCCAATCTCGCCGAAGGCTGGCGCAAACGCAGGTACGAAGCATCATTCATAAACAAGCTTAGCGACTCTGAAGGTGAAGCAGCCGAGACTCAAACTTGGCTTGAGTTTGCGGTTAGATGCGGGTATGTCGACCGTTCCATAGCAAAGGAATTGTTTCTCGGCTATGAAGAAACGATTGCGATGTTGGTATCGATGATCAATAGACCCGATCTCTGGATATTGCCGTCAGGACTAAAACGAAAAAGGGAGAGAGGATAACTCCCGTCTCCCTTTCTCCCTTTCTCCCCTTCTCCCTTTCTCCCTTTCTCCGCGTCTCCGCGTCGCAAACACCTACCCCTTCCCTATCTTCATCGAATACATGATCGCCGCGAATGTGTCGCGCTGCTTGTCGAACTTATCTCCGTCCGTCGAGACCATGATGTTAAGTTGCTGATTCTGACCAAGGTATCTGCGAAACGCGATCCACTGATGGCGGCGAGCACCGTCTCTGACCTCGGGCATCGACTCGATCCATTCGACTCCTTTCACACCATCGATCTCGAGCCAACGGACGCTCTCGTACTTGCCCTGTTTCAATTGTTCCAACGCCTGAGTGTACGTCGCTTCGACGCTTGTTTCGGCAGGGAAGCTGTCGGGCAGAACTGAGATCGATGCGATCAAGAATCCCGTCGCCGGGGATCCGTAGTTCAGGCTCTCCTTCATCACGCTCATTTTTTTGAAACCAGCGGGAAGCTTCCACGAGATCCCTTGCTCGCCCCAATCGACTCCCGCGGAGCTATCCATTATCGCTTGCTGGGCTGCGGTCGGTGCCGGCTTTTCAACTGTTCCGCCTGCCGTGGGATCCTTCGACGCACCGGCCGGAGCAGAATTGGAACTGCCCGTTCCGTTGCCCGAACTCGAAGCCTGTTTGAGACGCTCGCCCAATCCGCAGAACGTTAGCGCAAATATCATCAACCCCAACGACAAGATAGATTTCATTTTTTCTGATTGCCTCCGGAACGGAATTGAAAAGTCGAAAACATTTTCGACGCATTCCCGTGAAAAAGCAATCGAAAGCAGGCGGCAGTTCTCGTTTGCTATAATCGAGACTTAATGCATACTCCGCAACTCTTCGGTGATCTTCTGATCATCTTGTTAGTATCCGTCCCTGTCGCGTTCATCTGTCTGCGGCTCAAGGTGCCCCTGCTCGTCGGTTTGATGCTTACTGGTATCGCGATCGGCCCGTCGGGTTTCGGGCTGGTGACACACATCGAAGCGATCGAGGTGCTTGCTGAGATCGGCGTCATGCTCCTGCTCTTCACGATCGGTCTCGAATTCTCTCTGCGCCGTCTCGCCGAAATGAAACGGCTCGTGTTGGTCGGCGGCGGGCTGCAGGTTCTTGTCACGATCGCTCTCGCGGCCGGCATCGCGATCACGCGTGGCCGATCAATCGGCCAAGCCTTCTTCTTCGGATTTCTCCTCGCTCTATCGAGCACCGCGATAGTTTTGAAAAGCTACGTCGAGCGAAACGAGGTCGACTCGCCTCACGGGCGCGCGGCGATCGGCATTCTACTTTTCCAGGATATAAGCATCGTCTTCATGCTGTTGGCGATCCCGCTGCTCGGTGGCGAGGACATCGTTTCATTCACATCGATCGTTCTGCAGCTCGGCGGATCGCTGATCGCACTTGCACTTGTCGTGCTCGCCGCATGGCTGATCCTCCCGCGATTTTTAAAGCAAGTCGCTCATCTTCGCAGTCCCGAAGCGTTTCTTCTGACGGTGGTGCTGTTGTGCCTTGGAATGTCGTGGGTCACATCGCAGTTCGGACTGTCGCTCGCACTTGGAGCATTCATCGCCGGCATGGTGATCGCAGATTCGGATTACAGTCATCAGGTCACGACCGAGGTATTGCCTTTCCGAGACGTCTTCAACAGTTTGTTCTTCGTCTCGATCGGAATGCTGCTGTCGCTAGCCGCCTTGGTCAACGACATCGGACTTGTGCTGCTTCTCGTGATCGGCTTGATCATCGGGAAAGCTCTGATCGTCTGGGCGATCGTCAGGATCCTCGGCTACCCGCAGCGGATAGCGACGATGACGGGACTCGGGCTTGCACAGATCGGAGAATTCTCGTTCGTATTGGCAAAGGCCGGACAGGGAGCGAACCTGCTTCCGGAAACCGACTACCAGAGATTTCTAGCGGCATCGATAATCTCGATGATCGCGACGCCGTTCCTCATATCCGCTGCACCACGGATCGGACACTTTGTGCAAACGATATTCAAGGACGGCAGCGCGGCTGATGTTGAGAATTCGGAAGACGACATTCATCTCACCTCGAGTGGTGGTCTGCAGCACCATGTGATCATCGTCGGGTACGGATTGAACGGACGAAATCTCGCACGCGTGCTTCGGGCCGTCGGCGTTCCGTACGTCATCCTTGAATTGAATGCGGATGTCGTCCGGCGTGCGAAAGCGAAAGGCGAGAAGATCAACTTTGGTGACGCGACCCGTCGCGAGGTTCTCCTTCACGCAGGAATCGAACAGGCATGGTCGCTTGTGCTTGCGATGTCGGATCCGAGGGCGGCACGACGGACCGTCGATCTCGCGCACAAACTGAATCAGAAGCTTCACATCATCGTCCGAACGAGATACGTTGCCGAGATCACCGAGCTGTATTCATTGGGTGCGAACGAGGTCATCCCGGAGGAATTTGAAACGAGCATCGAGATATTCTCACGCGTCCTCCATCGGTACGGGACCGCGCGAAGTATCATCGAGCAGCAGATCGCGAGAGTTCGCGAGCAGGGGTACGAGATGCTACGCTCCGCTGCGTCGCCTGCTGTTCCCATCAATACGCCGGGAATCGATATCGACGGCGCGAGCACCGAAACGATCCTACTCGACTCGCACTCACCCGTGATCGGAAAGAATCTGGGTGAGCTTGATCTGCGTGGTCAGTCCGGTGCAACGGTGATCGCCGTTCTGAGGGGCGGGGATACGAAGATAAGTCCGGGTGCAAATTACAAGCTGAAGGAAGGTGACACGGTCGTACTCCTCGGCTCATCCAAAAAGATCGCCCGCGCTTTGTCGATCATCCGGCCGGAAAGTGAAGTTGGGGGATTTAATGCGTAGTCGTTCGTGGTTCGTTGTTCGTGGTTCGTTGTTATGACGTTGGCGGACGGGCGGATGCGACTGGACCGCGGGCATCCTTGCCTGCAACGTCGCGTTTTTCAGCGGCGTCCAACTTCGCAGATA
>Ga0105249_10005377_pt1 | contig 11051 bp, 8 predicted proteins | sample KBSS44metaG_FD_81522 | JGI IMG/M metagenome (GOLD analysis project Ga0105249, IMG submission 81522) | Switchgrass rhizosphere microbial communities from Kellogg Biological Station, Michigan, USA - KBS S4-4 metaG | ecosystem: Host-associated > Plants > Roots > Rhizosphere > Soil | place...
CCCGTCTCGACGTCGTAGACCGTGATGGCGCGGAACAGCGACGGCAGAAACTTCGGGTACGCGATGTAGCGCGAGTCCGGGCTCCAGACCGGGACGATCGACCGGTCGCCGTTGTAGAACTGATCCGCGTCCGCGACTTTCGACGTGCCGCCCGCCATGTCCACGAGCCAGAGACGGTAGTGCGTGTCCTGGAACGCGATCTTGCGGCCGTTCGGCGACCACGACGGCGCGAAGAAGCGACTCGGCTCCGGGATCGTGATCTCGCGCGGCGGCGTCAGGCCGTCCTGCGACGCGATGTACAGCTTGTACTCGCCCGACTTGTCGCTGAAGTACGAGACCGACCGTCCGTCCGGCGACCACGCCGGCCAGATCTCCGCCGAGCCGCTCGAATTCGTCAGGTTGCGAACGTCGCCTTTCTCGGCCGGGATCGTGAAGATCTCGCCGCGCGCCTCGACGGCCGCGCGCTTGCCCGTCGCGGACAGGGCGAGATTCGTCATGCGGTTCGAGACGTCCTTCCACTGCGCCATCATCCACGGAAAGTCGCCGACCGCCGTGATGTTCACGACGCGATCGCGCTCGTTGCCCGGGTCGATCTCGTGAATGTTGCCCGCCTGCTCGAACACCAGCACCCCAGCGGCGGCGTCGAGCGCCTTCACGTCGAAGTCGTTGTAGTTCGTGACCTGGCCGAGCTTCTTCGTGCGCGTGTCGTAGCCCCAGACGTTGGAGACGCCGTCGCGGTCCGACAGGAAGTACACGACGTCACCCAACCACACCGGGTCCATGTCTTTCGAGTCCTTCCACGGCGGTGACTCGAGCTCGAAGGACGCGAGATCGACGATCCAGATGGGGCGGTTCTGGCCGCCGCGATAGTTGCGACGCTCCTCGTCCCACGAGTTGTTCATGCGGTAGGCGATCCGCTTGCCGTCGGGCGCGATCTTGCCCTGGTACGCGCGCGGCAGCGGCATGGCTTCCTCGACACCGCCCTCCGACGAGACGGTGAAGAACCGCGGGGCGCCGTTAGGCGCGTTCGCCGCTCGGCCCGACGAGAACATGATCCGCTTGCCGTCCGGCGTCCAACCCTGGACGATGTCCGCGCCGGGGTGCCACGTCAGCCGCTTCGGCTGTCCGCCGGTCGCGGCCGCGGTGGCGGGGTCCGTGGCGACGACGTACACGTCCGTGTTGCCGCCGTATTCCGCGCTGAACGCGATCCACTTGCCGTCGGGCGAGAGCTTCGGGTTCTGTGTCTCGCCCTGGAAGCTCGTTAGGCGCCGCGCGGCACCACCCGCGCGGTCCACGATCCAGACGTTGTTCGCGTACGCGAACGCGATGTGCTTGTCGCTGACGGTGGGGCTGCGCAGCATCCGGGTCTGCGCGGCGAGGGGCGAGGCGCCAAGGGTCACGAGCGTGAGCAGCGTGAGCGGTGACAGGGCGCTCTGCGGGCGGATGGGGAGTCTTCGCATCGGGGCGGCCGCGATGGCGGGGTTAGAGTAATCGAGCGACTATAGCATCGCGCCTCGCCGTGCGATCTGCCAGAGCGGCGGCGGAGCGGTCTCCACAGGTGGGTTGGGCTGGTGTGGCCTGTCGTCAGGGCAGCCAGTCGGACGGCAACCCTTCGACGAGCAGCATCTTCGACGTCGCGGTCGCGTGGCGGAGCTTCTTCGCCTCCGCGTACTCGGGCGACGACCACCACGCCTTCGCGCGCTCCATGCTCTCGAACTCGAGAATCACGAAGCGCGGCGGGCTCCAGTCGCCCTCGAGCGTCTCGCACGCACCGCCCCGCGCGATGTACCGGCCCCCGTACTGGTAGATGGACGGAGGCGCGAGCTCCTTGTAGCGGTCGTACCGCTGGCGGTCGTGGACGTTCACTTCGACGACGACGTATGCTGGCATGAGGGAGACGGGAGACGGGAGACGGGAGACGGGAGACGGGAGAAACGGCGGCTGTCATTCCGAGCGGAGGCCCAACGGGCCGGAGGCGAGGAATCGCACTCGTCCCGGCCGGGAGGCCCTCTACCGGGATGACGGCGATTCCTCGCCTTCGCTCGGACTGACGGCCGTTACGAAATCGGGGCCTTGCCTAACAAGTTCAGGAACGCTTCCAGCAATAGCACGACTGGCGGAACGACCGCGAGGCCGCCGGCGATCACGCGGGCCACCTGCACCCACCGCGCCCGCGACGGATGGTCGGCCGCCGAATCGGCCAGCCAGTGATCCGCCAGCCCCCAGGCGCCGAACGCGGAGATCGCGAGCGACCACCCCGCACCGCGCCACCACCCGCGCATCGCGAGGTCGACCGCGACCGGCAGCGCCAGGTGAAAGAGCTGATACAACCGTCGCGGGACCGTCGTGCGAACGAGCCGCGTTGCCAGCGCACCGAGCGTCGGTTCGGGGTCTCGGTCCTGGTACGTGACCTCGTATTTCTCGGATAACGTCGCCATCGCTCCCCGCTGGCAGGTCGTTCGCTACGCTACGCTGCCGCCGGTGTTACGTCCAGCGGTCGCAGGAGCGTGAGCGCGCTCAGCGGTAGACGCTCGTGAGCGCTCACGCGCGCACCGCGGCCACCAGCGCTCGCGCCAGCGATCCGCGTCGCGCAACGGACACGTCCTCGAGCCCGAGCCAGCCGGCCATCGCGCGAAGCTCGCTCGCGAGCGGGCCGGCCACGGTGTCGGCGTCCACGTGTCCCTCGACATAGGAACCCAGCACGCGCAGACAGCCGGCGGCGCGATCCGCCTTGAGGTCCACGCGGCCGACGATCCTGTCGCCCAGAAGGTAGGGGAACACGTAGTAGCCGTACTTTCGCTTCTGACGCGGAACGTAGATCTCGATACGATAGTCGAAATCGAACAGCCGCTCCGCGCGCGGCCGATACCACACGACCGGATCGAACGGCGAGAGCAGCGCGCTCGCGCCGATCGCGCGCGGCACGCGCGCCTCCGCGCTCAGATAGGCGGGATCGCGCCACCCTTCGACACGCACCTGGCGCAGCTCGCCCGCCGACGCGAGCTCGGCAACGCGCTGACGCGCCTCACGTGGCGCCATGCGGTAGTAGTCGGCGAGGTCCGCCGCGGTAGCCACGCCGGTTGCACGAGCGGCAAGCCGGATGAGCTCGCGCTGCGCCTCTTCGCGCGACATGGTGCGCGTGTGGTGCTCGCCAGGGACGACGCGTTCCGCCAGGTCGTACACCCGAGCGAATCCGGCGGCCCGCCGCTCCGCGATCGCGACCGTCCCGCGCGCGAAATGGCCCTCGAGCGTCGCCTTCGCTCTCGTCCATCCCCACCACCCGCCGCCACGACCGCGCGTACCGTCGGGCTCATCGATGTCGCCGGCGACGACCGGCCCGCGCGAGCGTATGTGCTCCAGCACGCGACCCGCGTACTCGGCGTGCTCCTCCATGAACTTCGCGAGCGCCCCCCATCGACGCTCGTGCGGACCGAGATGGTGCCGGATGAGCGGCCAGTGTTCGACGGGGATGATCGACGCCTCGTGTGCCCACTGCTCCGTGAACGCCCGCTCCCGGTAGATCAGATCATCGAGCCGCGAGCGGTCGTACGGGCCCAGTCGTGAAAACGGCACCTGGTAGTGCGCGGGCAGCACGATGCTGACGGAGTCGATCTGCAGCAGCCCGATCTGCCGAAGCAGACGGCGGAGGTGCCCGGCGTTCACCGGACCGGTGGGCCGCGGCCGATCGAACGCCTGCGCCGCAAGCGCGATGCGGCGCGCCTCGCTCAGCGAGACAGAATCACCGCGTGGCATCGGTCGAGCTTCCGATCGTTAGGCGAGGCGTGCTCATTCCTTCACGCGTCTGTGTCGTCGGTTACGCCGGTTGTGCCGTCCGATGCCGGTCCACCCACCAACCGAATAGCGGGATGAGCCACGCACTGAGCGAGGCCCAGGCGACGGCGGTCTCGCTCGGGGGCGGCGGACTGGACGCGTTCGCCACGTGCACCAGGGCGAGAAATCCGACGAACGCCCACAGTGCCCATCGCCCGGTGCGGTCGACGGCGCGCGTGGTCCGGGCGTATATGGTCAGCCCGGCGAGGAACACGAGCGTCTCGACGATCATCGTGCCCGCGACCGAGTTCCACAACCCGAGGCCGACGCGCGGGCCGCCCGGGTAGAGCGGCAGGTCCGGCACGTGCGTGATCCAGTCGAGCACCCAGTGACTCACGACGAGCAGTCCAACGACCACGCCGGCCGCGCGGTCCCGTCGTGCCGCTCCGTAGGCGCCTCCGACGAGCACTGCCCATAGCACGGTTGTGACGAGGCTGTGCGACCACGGGTAGAAGTCGAAGGACAACCGGAGAAAGGGATTGTCGCTCGGCACGATGCTCACGCGCTCGATCCCGAGGAGCAGAAGTATCGGCCACACGAGGTCCACGAGCTGGGCTGCGATGATCAGCATGCCGAGCGACACACGCGGAGCCGGACGCTTCGCGGCGAGGGCGACGCCATAGTGGCCGATGAACATGGGGGCGGAAACATTACGTCCCGGTCGCCGGGTCCGACAGAGACGGTCCCGGTATCGCGCGAGATTGGGGAACCATCGGATCAAAGGGTTTTACGTCGGGGTAGCATTGCCGCTCATCGGGCCACCAGCCGCCAGCATCGCATGCGTCGTCCTTGGGTCGCGCTCGTCACCACCATCATCGTCTCGAGCGCGCCCGCCTCGAGCGGCGCGGCGCAAACACCGTCGCCGCGTCAGGCCGCACCCTTCGGCGCGATCGCGGGCTCGGTGACGAACGGTGCGAGCGGCGCTCCGATTCGCGCAGACGTCTCGATCGACCGTCCACGGCGCGCCACCCGCAGCGACTCCGCCGGCCGGTTTTTCCTCCGCGATGCCTCACCGGGACGCGTGCGCCTCCGCGCGGTGGCGTTCGGGTACGCGCCGGTGGATACCGCCATCACCGTCATCGCGGGCGACACCGTTAGGCTCGCGCTCGGTCTCCGGATGTTGCCTCAGTCGCTCGCCCCGGTGCGCACGGTCGCGAAGTCGCCGGAACGTATTCGGTTCGAGGAGCAGGTCACGCCGAGCGTGGTCAGCATTTCCGGCGCGGAGGTCCGACGCGTTCCAGCCATCGGCGAGACGGACGTGCTCCGATCCGTCGCCCTGCTGCCCGGCGTCGTCGCCCGCAACGACTTCTCGGCAGGGTTCAACGTGCGGGGCGGCGAGGCCGATCAGAACCTCGTCCTCCTGGACGGCATCCCCATCTACAACCCGTTCCACCTCGGTGGCCTGTTCGGGACGTTCATCGACAAGGCCGTGAGCGGCGTGGACGTGCTCACGGCCGCGTTCCCTGCGCGCTACGGCGGACGACTCTCGAGCGTGCTCGACGTGAAGAGTCTGGAGGAGACGCGTCGCGGCGCGCACGGCGCAGCCGAGATCTCACTCCTGTCGTCGTCGCTGTTCAGCGGCGGCTCGTTAGGTGCCGGCAAGCTGTCCTGGAACGTCGCCGTGCGACGCACCTACGCCGACAAGGTCGTCGAGTGGCTTCGTGGGCGCAACGATTTCCCGTACCACTTCCAGGACGCGCAGCTCCGGGCCCGGCTCCTGCTGCCGGGCGGCGGCACGCTCGGGCTGACGACGTATGCCGGCAAGGATCTGCTGTACCATCAGGAAGATCCCGCCCCGGCCAACGAATTCCCAGGCGGCACGCCGAGTGGGTTCGAGCCCGTCGATGATGACGACGAGACGATCACGTTCGACTGGGGCAATCGCGTCGCCGGTCTGACGCTGGACCAGCCACTCGGCGCGCGGACCGCGATGTCGCACCGGCTCGCGTTCACCCGGTTCGCCACCCACTTCGACGTCCCGGGCGAATCGATCTATCTCGCGCAGAGCGTGAGCGAGATACAGCTCGGCGGTGCCTTCACGCACGCCCGCGAGCGTCACGTCTTCACGGGCGGGTACGAGGCGGCGTCGTATCGCACGTCGTACCGCGAGCAGATCGCGCTCGGGGGCGGGGCCGGCGAAGATGACGTCGACTTCCCGGATCCTCTCGCGACCGATGGCGACACCACGATGCGGCAGCGCCCGGCGGTTGCGGCGGTGTTCGCCGAAGACCTCTGGAAGCTGAACGAGAAGTGGCTGCTCCGCGGCGGCCTGCGCGGCGAGTACGTGTCCGGTGCCAACTGGTTGGGCGTCTCGCCGCGCCTGTCGGTCAAGTACTTCGTCTCGCCGAAGCTCGCGATCACCTTCGCGGGCGGACGGTACACACAGTGGATGCGCGCGATGCGCAACGAGGATCTGCCGCTTCGGGTGTTCGACCTCTGGCTCGGCAGCGACAAGACCATCCCGGTGTCCACGTCGAACCACCTCGTGCTTGGCGCCGAGAAGTGGCTGTCGGACACCCGGTTCCTGCGCGTGGAGGGGTATGGCAAGACGTACGACAAACTCTCGGAGCCGACGAGCACGGTGGATCCTCGCATTCGGCCGTCGCTGCTGCGGTACTATGACGGACGGTCGTACGGGTTCGACGTGTACCTGCGCCAGCTCGAGCGGAACGGCTTCAGCGGCTGGATCGCGTACACCTACGGCGTCACGACGCGTGAGCGCAACGGCCTCTCGTACTGGCCCGCGCACGACCGGCGGCATAACGCGAACATCGTCGCCGGCTATGGCCGTCCCGACAGTCGATGGGCGTTAGGCTCGCACCTCGGCGTCGCGACCGGCACGCCATACACCGGCTGGGCCGGCCTGATGTACCGGTACCGCTACGATCCCGTCCGAAACGTGTGGAGTGGACCCGGAAGCGGCGGCGATGAGACCGTGCGCGGTCCGCGCAACGGCGAGCGGTTCCCGCTGTACTGGCGTCTGGACCTGAGCGCGGAACGGCGGTTCGAGATCGGGGGCGTGTCGGTGAAGCCGTACCTCAACATCGTGAACGTCTTCAATCGCAAGAACGTGTTTCTGTACACGCTCGAAGCGAACCAGGACCCGCCGCTCATCAAGGGTGCGTCGCAGTTCCCGTTCATTCCGTCGATCGGCCTGAGGATGGACTGGTGACGGCGCTCCAGTGGACGCTCCGCGCGCGGCGGCTTGGTGCCCCGGCGCTCGTCGCCGGTCTGCTCACGACCGGCTGCGAGCTCGCGGACACCGTCGCGCCGACGCTCGAGACGCGCGTGGTCGTGCATGCCGTGCTGAATCCGCTTGCCACAGTGCAGGTCGTGCTCGTCGAGAAGACGCTGCGGTCGCTCCCGCTCAACCCGGGACAGCAGCCCTTCACGCGTGACGGCATCACGGGCGCGCGTGTGATCGTGGACGGCCCACGCGGGGATTCATCGGTGGCCATCGCGGACCCTGCGGTTGGCGGTGTCTACCGGTTGCCGAGCGTGACGATTCGCGATGGGTCGGCGGGGACGGCCGCGCCTAACGTGCTCCGTATCCGGCCAGGGGAGCGGTACCGTCTGCGCGTCGAGACGCCGCTCGGCGTCGTCACTGGCACGACGACGGTTCCGGTGAGTGGACCGCCGGATGCGGCGCGCCGCTCGTTCAACGTGGATCGCGACACGTTGCGCCTGGACCTCTCGGCCGTGCGCAACGCCGCGGGCTTTCTGCTGCGGCACGAGACGCGGGGGATCTTCGTCGAACGATACCAGACGACCCTCGACCGGGCGCTCGTCCTGCCACTCGCGATCACCTCGGGCGACCCTGACGAACAGGAATGGTCGTTCTCCTTCGCGCGCGGGCAGATGCTGCCGGGCCTCGCGCAGAACTTCGTCGTCGCGGCGGTCGACTCGAACTACTTCCGGTACTACGTCGCCGGGTTCGATCCCTTTGGCGATGACACGCGCGGGAACTCGTTGACGGGCGGCGTCGGCATGTTCGGGTCGGTCGTGACGCTCATGAGCAAGACGCTCGATCTCACGGCCGAGATCGACTCCCCGGTCGAGGGATCGTGGACGGCAGATCGGAGCTCGTTTACGATGCCCGCCACGATGACCCTCTACTCGTCCCCGTACTTCCCACGATCCAGCAGCCAGTTCGTGTCGGTGTCGGGACGGGCGCGATCGACCACAGGGAGGCAGCTGGAAGCGTACGGAACGATGACTGGCGGAGTCGGGCTGTCGTTCGAGTTCGTCGACCCGACCGGCACCGTGACGCCGACGGGTGCCGCAGGGACGTTCAGCGGCACCTCGATCGTCCTCACGGATTCGCGAACCGGCGAGCGCGTCACGTATCGTAAGCCCTAGCTTGCCACAGATGTCATAGATTGACGGTCGCCCGGACAGTTGGCCCGCCGCATGCCGTCCGGGCGGCATACACCGAAGCAATCCATGACCTCAGCCGAGCCGCCGTTCTCGCGCAGTTTCCGGTTCCGTCCGCTGCTCGCGTGGACGGTGTCGGCCTCCATTCTGGTTGCAGCCTGCTCGTCAGGCGCGCGCCCGAGCACGACACCGCCAGTCACGCACTCGGTCTCCGTCGCTGCGGCGCGCCCCATTCCCTATCCGCTCGTCGAGACGGCGGCGTTCCGTCGTGCCGTCGAGCGCAGCACCCGCACGAGAACGGGCCGGCCGGGGCCGAGGTACTGGACGCAGTTCGCCAGCTATGCGCTGCGGGCGGAGCTCGATCCGTCGACGAAGCGCCTAACGGGCCAAGGGCGCGTCCGGTACCAGAACCGATCGCCGGACACGCTGCGCAATCTGCCCGTCCACCTCCACCAGAACCTGTTCGCACCCGGCGTCGCCCGGAACGTCGTGGTGCCACCGACGACCGGAATGGAGCTGACGCGCGTCGTCGCACAGGGACGGCCGCTGCCGCAGCTGCGCGACGTCGAAGGGAGCGTGCAGGCGGGGTTCCAGATCGAAGGCACGATCGCGTGGATCAAGCTGCCCACCCCGCTGGCCCCGGGCAGCTCGGCGGATCTCGAGTTCTCGTGGGGCTTCACGGTGCCCGTCGACGGCGCGCCGCGCTCCGGCACCGACGGGGAAGTGTTCATGGTGTCCTACTGGTACCCGCAGGTCGCGGTGTACGATGACGTGAACGGGTGGCAGACCGATTGGTACATGGGGACCGCTGAGTTCTACATGGGCTACGCGGACTACGACGTCGCGCTGACCGTGCCCGCGGGGTGGCTCGTCGGCTCGACCGGTGAGCTCAAGAATCCGTCGGACGTGCTGACACCGGCGACGCGTGAGCGGCTCGCGCAGGCGCGCCGCGATCCGCAGGTCGTGCACGTCGTCGGCGAAAACGATCGCGGCGCGGGACGCGCGACGACGAGCGGCACCGGCGGGAAGCTCACGTGGCTGTTCGAGGCGCGAAACGTCCGCGACTTCGCGTGGGGTACCTCCGACCAGTACCTGTGGGATGCGACGCACGCCGTCGTCGGCGACGTCGGCTGCCTGCCTCACATCCCGTCGGACAGCGCTCCTGCAGCGCCGCCGGTCGTGGGATGCGATCAGCGCACCGACACAGCGACCATCAACTCATTCTACCGTCCGTCGCGCATTGCCTGGGCATGGGATCAGTCCGCGCGTTATGCGCGGCACGCCATCGAGTTTCTGTCCCGTTTTCTCTGGCCGTATCCGTACCCGCAGATGACCGCGCTCGACGGCGTGGTGTCGTGCAGCGGGATGGAGTACCCGATGATCACGTGCATCGGCGGCGAGCGCGATACGCTCGGTCTCTACTCCGTGACGGTGCATGAGTTCGCGCACATGTGGTTCCCGATGCAGGTCGGTTCGGACGAGAAGCGCCACGCATGGCAGGACGAGGGCGTCACGCGATTCAACCAGGCGCAGGCCATGCGCGCGTTCTTCGGCGGCTACGACCTCGAGCGCATCGTTCGCGATGACTACCTGGGTGTCTCGCGCGCGGGCGAGGAGGTCGAGCTCATGCGACACGGCGACCTGTATCCGGTCGGCACCTCCGGCTATCGCGTCGCGAGCTACCAGAAAATGGCGACGATCCTCGTTGCGCTCCGTGCGATGCTTGGCGAGGACGTATTCATGCGCGCGTACCGTGAGTACGGCCGCCGGTGGATCGACAAGCATCCGACGGCGTTCGACTTCTTCCACACGTTCGACGACGTCAGTGGCCGCGACCTCTCGTGGTTCTGGCGCACGTGGTTCTACGAGACCTGGACGCTGGACCAGGCGGTCGCAGGCGTGCAGTCCGCGGGTGACAGCACCACGATCACCATCGAGGACCGCGGCCTGGCGCCGATGCCGGTGAGGCTCGCGATCACTCGCCAGGGGAGTGGCGTCGAGCGGAGGGAGATCCCGGTGGACGTGTGGCTGCGTGGCGAGCGCCGAGCGACGCTGCGTGTGGCGTCGTCGCCGCGGATCACGAGGGTGGAGATCGATCCGGACGGAGCGTTCCCGGACATCGACCGGATGAACAATCGGTGGGGACGTTAGGGCAGCGCCCCTTGTTTGCACCACGCCGCATTACCTTGATGTGATGCCTCTCCGCTTCCTTGCCCTCCTTTCGGTGCTCGCGCTCGCAGCGTGCAGCAGTCTCGCCGAGCGCGCTTTCACTCGCCCGACGATCTTCGTCCGGGGCGTCAAGGTCAAAAGCGTTGGCATCACCGGCGGATCCATCGAGGTCTCGCTCCACATCACCAACCCCAATCCGTACCCGCTGCCGGTCCAGCGCGCCCTGTACAGCTTCGCACTGGCGGATTCCACCGAAGTCGGTCGAGGCGAATCCGCGGCCGCCTTCACCCTCCCCGCGCACGACTCCGTCGTCGTGCAGCTTCCGCTGGACGTCTCGTGGCAGGGACTCCGGGCCGCCGCGCGCGACGCGGCTCGCGACGGCACCGTCGACTACCGATTCAAAGGCACGGTCACGATCGACACGCCGGTCGGGAACCCTGACGTGCCCTTCGAATCGGTCGGCCGTTTCACGCCGCCACCATCACTCGTGCGCTCGCTTTCGAGCACGCCCTAGGGCGGCGGCAACCCGTCCGGCCGTCCGGATTGCAGGAACCGAATGACGGGCGCCCAGTAGTCGTCCGTCGGTCGCTGATGGCCGTCCTCGTGACGGTAGCCGCGGAGCACGACCATGTGCTTCGGCACGGTCGCCGCGTCGTACACGGCCTTCGCCATGCTGA
>Ga0105249_10005380_pt1 | contig 11047 bp, 9 predicted proteins | sample KBSS44metaG_FD_81522 | JGI IMG/M metagenome (GOLD analysis project Ga0105249, IMG submission 81522) | Switchgrass rhizosphere microbial communities from Kellogg Biological Station, Michigan, USA - KBS S4-4 metaG | ecosystem: Host-associated > Plants > Roots > Rhizosphere > Soil | place...
CACTGAACTCGTCGCCTTCACTTCGACAACGATGTCTCCTCTAACAATAAAGTCCGCTTCATAGGCGCGATGTACGGTGAGGTCTTCGTACTGAATAGCAATCGGCACCTTCATCTGATATTCGATGCCGCGCTTCCGGAGCTCGTATGCCAGACAGGCAACGTAGGCGGATTCAAAGCACCCTGGTCCAATGACGCGGTGAACCGCAATCGAGAAACCGCGCGGATCGACCGGTCACAGGTAGTTTACGGCGACGTTCCGGATTCTCCGCGGTCTTGGCGCTCTTGGCGCGAGATCGTAGGGTCCTCGGCGCGAGATCCTGGCCTTCCTCGCGTGAACAATCGGGCAAAACAAGAGACTGCGTCTAAAGGGTGGGGCCTACGAAGAGGCTGCTCGCTGTAGGCTGCTGTCTTTAGACCGCAGCGAACTCGCCCGCGACGCGACCGCGCCGACATAACACAGCGCGATGACCACGAGCAGCGCGCGAAAGCCGGTGACCAGCGAGAGATATTCACCCACTCCCCCAACCATCGCACCGAGCAGGTTCACACCGTAGTCGCGCGTCAGCGCGTCGGACTGCGCGATCGCGGAGCCAAACAACAGGCCGGCGCACAGAACCGGACTGAAGACCAGCACAGCATAGAAGATCGATTCAGCCGCCCGGCTGTCGAACGTGACGCGTCCGATGGGAATGAAGTAGTTCAACGCCAGCAGCGCAACGAGCACACCGGCAACAGTCCACGGTCTGTCGATCGTCTTTCGCGCGACGACGGCGTTGGCAAGGAGCGCCATCGTCAACACCGAAGCAATGGCGAGCGACGCGACGACCCAGGTCGATCCCCACAAGAGCGCGAACTGGATGATCGACTTGGTCTCGAGCAGCATGAACCCTGCGCCGAGCAGGAAGAACTGCCACGACCAGCGCCGGGGAGATGCACCCGGCGTTCCCATCACCGACAGCACGAGAAACACCGACACCACTGAGACGATCAGCACGACGCCAAGCGCGACGACGTAGTGCCGCGGAATGTGACGATCGCGGAGATAGAGAAACGGCCAATCGTCGCGAGCAGGTTCAATGGACTGATCGCGTTCATGAATTCGCGCCGGGCTGGGAGCGTGAGATTGATTGAACGCAGCGACCTGATCCGGGACGCGTGGCGGAGCGGTGAGTTGCGCGAGTCGCGGCCCTGCCATGAGGACGCCCAGGAACGCCCGTGCTTCATGCACGTGCACACGCGGTTCGGTGCCAAACGCCACAGCCGCCGTATTCGCGAGCCGATCGACGAGCCACCGCTCACGGAAGTAGTTGTAGACGATGAGGACGCCATCGGGCTTGAGCCGGTTGCGGACGTCGTGGAACGACTCTTCGGTAAACATGTAGCTCTCGAGCCGGACGCCGGAAAAGCTCGACTGCATGGTCAGCGAGTCGATCAGCGCGAACACGACAAGGTCGTACTGCTTGGTCGTCGTCCTTAGAAAATGACGGGCGTCGTCATTGATAACCGTGACTCTCGGATCGGAATAGGGGTGGTCGGGGTGATGCTCACGCCCGAGCCGAATGATTGCGGGATCGATCTCGACGGCATCGACATGCCGCACGCCATGGCGAAGCGCGGCAGCGACGTCAGTTCCGGAGCCCGCGCCGAGAATCAATACGTCCTGAAACGTGTCGCCGAAGACGCTGTACGGCCACTGATAGAAGTACTCCTTCTGATCGACGGGTGCCATCGATTGGTGAAAGATGTTATTCACCTCGACGACCGTGTCGGGTCCCTGTTGACTGACGGTGATTTTGTAGTACGGAGACCAGATGGCGCCGCGTGCCATCGAATGCACGAGCACAAGCGATCCTGCGAGCAACACAAGATTGATCGCCAGGATGGCCATCGACGGTCGGCGGACGGATGTACCACCTGTCCCATCGGTCGCGATCTCGGACGTCCACAGCAACGGCACCGCCGCGCCGAACGCAATGGCGAACCACATCGTCGGCGACAGCTCGAGCCATGAAATGAGTCCGAGCACGACGACGCCGGCAAGACTGCCTGCAAGGTTGATCGTGTAGGCTCGAAGCGGCGGCAGCGTGGCCATTTCCCGCCCCATACGCTGCGCGAGCGTCGTGAAGAGCGCCGCGACAACGACAAACAGCAGCGGCAAGAGCATCGTGCTCTCGACGAGGACGACCTTTGACGCTGTGCCGCTCGTGAAATAAATACTGCCGGCGGCCGCAACCGACACTTCCAGGCGGAAGTAATTCACCGACGCAATCACGATCGCCTGGAGAAGAGGAAACCACGTGAACAGGCCGACGCGAGCCGGTGCGAGCAGGCAGCCGAGCCCAATCCCGAGAAAGCTCGCGAGCAGGATGAAATTCGAGAAATACGACAGCAGCCGGATATAAGCCGGCATCCATCGAATCAGCGCAATCTCGAGAAACAGAACCAGGAAGGACGCGAGAAAGATGCGCGCCGCGCGCAGGTTGTCGCCACTCATGCGATCGGCGAATCGAACACCGCGTGCGGGATCACGAAAAACATCAAGATCTTCATAGGGCGCTCGATTGTACCACCCTCGCTTGAACTGCAGCCGCGGAACGTAATACTGTCTTGGGTCGCAGTCGTGACCTAAGACAATCGAAGTACAAGGACACTCACCATGACCAACCGCCACTTCGTCGTCGCCGCGCTGGCGCTCGCGTGTGCAGTAGCGTCTGCGATCGCGCAACAGAATCCGTATCTCGGCCGATGGAACATCACAGGCACCGGCGAGAACTCCAACTACGTGTACTGGCTGGAGGTGAAGGACGACGGCGGCAAGCTGTCAGGCATGCTCTTGAATCGCGGCGGCCATCCGCTGCCGCTTCCGGTGATCAAGGTCGAGAGCGGCGAATTGGTCTTCCAGCCGAGCGGCGGCCGGAATAACGCTGGTCCCGAATTCCGCATGCGCGCGCAAGGCGACAAGTTGACGGGCAGCGTCAAGCTGGCCGATCGCACGGTCGATCTCGCCGGCGTCCGTCCGCCGAAGTGGGGCAAATACGACGCGAATGCGTCGCACAAGTTCGGCCCGCCGGTCGAACTCTTCGACGGAAAGTCGATGGACGCATGGGACGTTCAGAACAAGAGCCGGCCGATGAACTGGACGATTGAAGATGGCGCGATGACCAACACACCGCCGGCCAACAACCTCGTATCGAAGCAGAAGTTTCAGGACTTCAAGATTCACGCGGAATACAAACTCGATAAGCCGCACCCAACTCAGAACGGTGGCATGAGCAAGGCGAATAGCGGCATCTACCTCCGCGGGCGCTATGAACTGCAGGTGCTTGACGACTTCGGCGACAAGACGTTCGAGCGCGGCCACATGTCGGTGTACGGCTGGCACACACCCACCGCGAACGCGAGCAAGCCGGCTGGTGAATGGCAGACGATGGAAGCGACGGTCGTCGGCAATAGAGTGACTGTCGTGCTGAACGGGCAGAAGATTCAGGATAACGTGACCCTCGAAGCCATCACCGGCGGCGCGCTGGATGCGAACGAGAGCGAACCGGGCCCGATCATGCTGCAGGGGGATCACGAGAAGGTGTGGTATCGGAAAGTTACGGTGACGCCAATTACTGACGCGAGGAAGTAACAGGCGCCAGCGCTGGATTCGACAAGAATTCCTGATCCGTCAGGCTGTTGAGGAATGCGACGACATCGCTCCGCTCGGCATCGGTAATGGCAAATCCCTTCAACCGGGGGCTCTTCACAGGACTCTGGATCCCGCCTGACGCATAGTGGTCGATCACCTCTGCCAGCGTCGCAATGCTGCCGTCGTGCATGTACGGCGCGGTGACGGCAATGTTGCGCAGGGTCGGCGCGCGGAAGCGGCCCATGTCGGCGGGCGCGTGAGTGGTATCAAAAAGCCCGCGATCGATCGGCGGGTATCCACCGCGGCCGTCGACATTGAAGAGCCCGGTGTTGTGGAAACTCGGCATCGCGTCCGCACTGCCGTCGTGAACCGTAGGCCCGGACAGATTGAATCCGGCATGGCACTGGGCGCAGGCCAGGCGATCTGAGAAAAACAGCGCCATCCCACGCCGCGCGGCGGCAGAGAGCGCCGTACGATCGTCGCGATACAGATAGCGATCGAGCGGCGAGCTCACCGAGAGCATCGTTCGTTCAAACGACGCGATCGCTTTCACCATCGTGTCGAGTGTGACCGGCTGTCCGGGAAATGCCTGCTCGAACCGGCGCGCATCGGCCGCATCACCGATGAGACGCGCGACGATCGCCTTTTCATTGCCCTTGATCCCCATCTCGATCGGATGTTCGTTGAACATCGGCACGGCCATCTGCGCTTCGAGCGTTCGCGTCTTCGGATCAGCCCACCCGTACGACGCATTGAAGGCGACGTTGGTCAACGACATCGCACTTCGAGCGTGGGCCTGCCCGGTCGATCCAAGGGCACGCGCGCGTCCGTCGGCGAACGCGAGCTTTTGTTGATGGCAGGAGGCACAGGCATAGGTGCCGTTGCCGGAGAGACGAGTGTCGTAAAAAAGACGACGACCGAGGCGGACTTTCGCCTCGGTCATCGGATTGTCGGCTGGAACTCTCGGCCGCGGAACGCCCGGCGGAAGATGCCACTCGTACGCGTCGGGTACCGTCGACGGTGCCGCCAGAATCGCCAGGCCCAGGAACCAGACGGCCGAGCGCACGATCACCTCACCAACCTGAATAGCGGCTCGTTGTACCCATCAGGCGAGTCTGTTTCGCGAGGCCATCACGCTCATCAAGCCACTTCTCGAGACCGGTCACCGCGTCGGGCGAAACACCGGCGGGATCGGTCTTGTGCGCGGCGACCCACTTCTTCATCGCTTCCATCAGGCCGTCGGCCTGCGTGCGATCGGCGGCGAAGAGTTCGAGATACGCTTTGCGCGCGTCATCGATTCGGTTCAGCGCCAGGTAGGCTTCGCCGCGGTACTCGACCGCCTCAGAGAAGAATTTCGGTTTCGCCAGCTCAATCGCCTGATCGTACATCTCGAGCGCCTTGGCGTAGTCGCCGGTCTTGCGATACGCGAACCCCATCCCGTTATAGGCCGGCGCGAGCTGCGGATTGAACTTCGCCGCGCTGGTGAAGTCCTTCAGCGACTTCTGATACTCGCTCTTGGCCTTGGCCAGCGTCTTTTCGATGTCGGCACCCTTCTTCATGGCCGCTTCATCTTCGAACTTCTTGCCTTTGATGCGATGCTCGTCGCCGCTCTTGTAGGCGGCAATCGCGCGCTCCTCGGGCGTCATCGACGGCAACGACGACGTCCCGCCACCGGATGGAGCCGACGGCATCGACGACCCATTGGCGAAGATCCCGACGTGCGCGAGGCCGACCGCCGCAGCGAGTAACACCGACATCCTGAACATGCGTAACATTCAATTGCTCCTTCTCCAAAACCTACTGATTCCTGGTCAGCTCCATATCCAGCGTGATCGAGACCTGATCACCGACCACCGCGCCTCCTGCCTCGAGCATCCGGTTGTAGACGATGTTGAAGTCGCGACGATTGATCGTGGTCGTCGCCGTCGCGCCGATGCGGCGGCTGCCCCAGATATCTTTGATCTCTTGTGTCGGTCCTTCGACGTCGAGGGTCACCTGTTTGGTGATCCCCTTGATCGTCAGGTCGCCGGCGATCTTCAGCTTGCCGGCTCCTTCCACGGTCACGCTGCGCGACTTGAACGTAATCTTCGGATACTTTGCGACGTCGAAAAAGAGCTCGCTCCGCAAATCCTTGTCGCGATCGGGGTTGCGCGTGTTGATCGTGCGCGCGTCGATCGTCGCGTCGACGCGAAGCGTGCTCAGATCCTTCGGGTCGAACGTCGCACTCCCGACAGGTCCGGCGAACTCCCCCTTCACATTGGCCACCACCATGTGGCGCACCGTGAACGTCGCGGCGGAATGTCCGGGATCAATGGTCCACGTCGCGGCCTGCGCTGCCGCGACCGCCGGCACTGCTGCCAGCATGAGCGTGAGAAAAAAATGACGTATGTAGGGCACTCGGTTGCCGGAATTAAGCAATTGACGGGTGAGCAAACCGCGTGCCTCGCAGTATAGCCGTATTTCGCGGCTTTTAAGGCCCCGGCGCTCCAAGACAAATACGTGACACGTAGACGGTTACGCACCGCTAGAAATCACGATAGGGCCCGCAACCGTCTCTCCCGCCGGCGTTAATCGAGTGATATCCCGAAGCGCCTCGCCTGGCGATTCGCCAATAGCCCGAACCGTCATGACCTGGCCGTCTATGGTAACGAGGAGGAAGTGGCACTCACTCGACCATGTTCGCGTGTGCGCCGACTCGAATCCGCCCGGTGTCCGCTGTCGCACCTTGCTGCCCGCACCGGTGATGAAGTAGTCCACGCCGTTCCAGCGTGAGTGCTGAAAGTTGTGTTCGTGGCCACTGAAACAGACGCGCACGCCGCTCGTTTCGAATAACGAAACGACAGACTCCATGCGATCCGTGTTGCCGTGCTGCGGCCCGGCACAGAATGGCGGATGGTGGCCGAACGGAATGCGCCATCTTGTTTTCAACGAGGGACTTCGTCCCTCGAACTCCCTTACTCGCTCACTCGCGGCGACCCTCGTGGCCCCAGCTCCGTTCGCGATGCTGTCGATTGGATCGACAGCGAACGTGCGTTCCATGAAATCCCAGTGTTTGGGGTACTCGAAAAGACGGCCACGCCTGAAGAAATCCTCCTTCGAGGTATCGAAGCAGACAAACTCGATATCCGAAGACACGTGAAACTTGTAGAACAGGCCAGGGTTGACCGATGCACGCCCGGCGGCTTCCTCTCCCAACAATCGCTCGCGCAGATAGAAGTTGTCCATCACCTGCTCTCGATCGTCGTGCTCTTCGGTCTCGCGGGTATCGTGATTGCCGACCGATGGACACCACGGGACGCGGTTGATCACATAGCGGTACGGTTGAAAGAAGGTGAAAAACCAGTCGTCGTCTTCATCGCCGGAATCAGCAGTCCAGAGGAGGAACCGTTTCGACGCGTAGATGTTGTCGCCGGTCGTCAGCACGAGGCGGACGTCGTACTGGTCAACGGCGCGCTCGAGTGCCGCCGCCACTTCGAGCTGACGCCGCCGCGATGTCGATGGCTTGCGAATGCCCGTGCCGAAGTCGCCGATGACGATGAATGAAAAAGGTCGGTCGAGTTGCGTCCGGGGATCGGGCAGCGTGCGAAACTCGTGGCGATACACACGATCGCGCTGGACCAGTCCTTGAAGCTCGGGATCCCAATCCCAACGCACTCCGCTGCCCCATAGTTCATGTTTCACCGTCACGGTGTAGGTGTAGCGCGTGTCGGGTTTGAGGCCGGCGATCGCGCAATGATTACACGCGTTGGTCAGCGCTTCAGCCGCGAGATGGCCCTGTTCATCGCGAACCTCGACTCGCGCAGGACCGTACGGACTCGACCGGCAACCGATTGATTCACATCGAGGCGGATGCACCCACTGCAGATCCTCGTCGTCAACGAGCTTGGCTCGTCCATCCGAGCGTGCGCGGAAATAGAACGCGCCCCATGCAATGAGCGCTGAATTATGTGAGAGACCCGCGAGGTAAACGTACGGTTCGGCGTGGAACTCGGGCACGTTCTTATTCTTGAAGGGAAAAGGGACAAGGGAGAAGGGAAAAGGAAAGTCTCTTTGAAGTTGGCAGAGCTCTCGCCGTGGTTGAGGCATGCGACCTCATGCATTCTGGACGAAACTTACAAGAGTTCGCGGATCGACTACATCCTCTATGTACCCGCGGGCGCGCTGGAACTGCGCGCGATCACAATGCGCTCGTCGCCACGTTTGCGGTAAAGTAGCGCCGGCACGCGGACGACCGGGTCTGCAGTTCATTCCGTGCATGGCGTCACGCCGTCTCGAGACAGAAATCGATCGGCTGTATCAGCTCCCGCTCGACGAGTTCACGGCGGCGCGCAACGCTCTCGCGCGCACGGCCGGTGACGAAGCGGCCGACATTCGCCAACTGCCCAAGCCTTCCATCCCGGCCTGGGCAGTCAACCAGTTATATTGGAAGCGGCGCGACCTTTACGACGCGCTGGTTGACGCATCCGACGCGGTGCGGAAAGCGCACAAGACGATACTCGGAGGCCGGCGCGCCGACTTGCGCGAGCCATCGCGAGCGCACGAGGACGCGCTCGAAGCGGCGGTCAAGGGAGCGTTGGAAAACCTCGTCGAAGGAGGCCATCCGGCCACAGACGCCACCCGCCAGGGAGTCTTGACGACGCTTCGTGCATTGCCGACCAACGAAACACCCGGACGGCTGAGCGGGACACTCCAGCCCGGCGGATTCGAGATGCTACAGGGGCTATCGATCGCCGGATCGAAAGGCCTCATTCGGGCGAAGGTGGAGCCGACGCCGATCGCATCCGGACGGGACGGAGGTAAGACGGGCCGGCAGAAAGCAGAGGTCAGTCGCCCGGATCCAAAATTGGAAGCGCAGAGGACCGAGGCCGCCCGGGCGCTACGCGCGGCGGAGCAGGCGGCGCGACGGGAGGAATTCGAAACCATGCGGGCGACACGCGACGTTGAGAAGGCGGCCAAGCAGCTCGAACGCGCCCGCGAGGCCCTGAAGAGTGCACAGCAGGTGCTCGCGGACGCAGAAGCGGCAGCCGTAGCCGCCGAGCGGCACCGTGACGAGGCGGCCCGGCGTGCCAATGAAACCGAACGCCTGCTCGAAACGGCGCGGCGTCATCACGAACGCATCAACAAGGGCTAGGGTTCGACCTGGCCCTCTTCCGCGTGCTGGGTTCGCCAATCGTTTGATTCGTCGTCGCCGATCAAGGGAATGGTGCGAAGCGGCAGCTTGACGGAGAACGTCGCGCCACATCCCTCCCCCTCACTCTGCGCCGAGACTTGCCCGCCGTGCAGTTCGACAATGTGACGAACGATCGAGAGTCCGAGACCCAAGCCACCGTGCATGCGGGTGACTGACGAGTCCCCCTGGGTGAAGCGATCGAAGACGTAGGGCAGCAACGACGGCGAGATCCCCTCGCCAGTGTCGGTGACAGCGATGAGCGCCGCCGCGCCCGAACGCGTGAGCGCGACCGACACCCGCCCGCCCGCAGGTGTGAACTTGATGGCGTTTGACAGGAGATTCCAGACGACCTGTTGAAGGCGATCGGGATCGCCGAGCACCTTTCCCGTACGCGCCAGCGTGCACGAGAGATCGACGCCCTTGGCGGCAGCCGATGGCTGCAGCGTGTCGAGCGCGGCATCAACCACCGGAGCAAGCTCGATCGGCCGCAGATCGAGGCGAAGCCGTCCGGTGACGATGCGGGAAACGTCGAGGATGTCGGCGATCAGTTGTGCCTGGACGTGCGCGTTACGTTCAATCGTTTCCAGGGCGCGAGATTTCGCCGGTTCATCGAGCTTTCCCATTCTGAGCAGCCGCGTCCATCCGAGCATCGCATTGAGCGGAGTCCGCAACTCGTGCGACAGCGTGGCGAGAAAATCCTCCTTCGCTCGATTCGCGGCGGCGAGCTCCTCGGCCCGGGTGCGCAGGCTGTCTTCGAGTCGCTCGCGTTCCGCGTACAGGGCAATTACGCCGCGATTCGTTTCGGTGAGTTCGTCCTGCAGCTCGATCAGCGCGCGACGCAGCTTGACGTTCTCTTCCACGAGCTCGGGAACCGCCGGACTCGAGTCGGGCTGAGTCTCGACCGGGCTTCGAACCAGACTCAGCGTCCGGCTGCCAGGGCAAGGAAGCGACGCCGTCAACGTCACCAGGAGCCACTGGTCCGCGTCATGGACCGCGACACGATGCAGCGCGCTGGCAAGAGCGGAGATCGACCGGCTGACCGACGGATGGTCATCAGGAGGAACCGCGCCAGTACGGATACTGATTTGAAGTTCACCGGATGGCGTCACCGAGATCTCGGCGTCCGCCGCTTCGGTTTCACGAAACAGGAGATGTGCTGCCTCATAGGATGCAGCGGACAGACTTCGTACACTTCGCGCGTCCAGCCCGCATTGTTCCGCGGCAGCTCGCGTTTCGCGGCGCAAAGACACGAGATCCTGCTGCCGCCCGAGCGACAGCCGCAGCGCGACAACGTTTTCTGAGGAAATTGCCTGAGTTTGCGGATTCAAACCATTACGCGTCTTCGCTCACCATGGCCGTGGACACGATTCCTGTCGAGATCGCAGTGCAAAGGGCGAGCCGTGCCGACTCATCCATTCAACAGACGGGTTGGTGGACCTTTACCCGGTGCATCGAGGTCATCGTCCTAGCGATATAATCGGGAGTTCTGACCACTGTGCGCTCTCTTCTCTCTCTCAACCTGCATCACGATCAAGACGTCGTCACCGCGCGCCAGCGTGCCGCCCAGATTGCCCGTCTCCTGGAATTCGACACGTCCGAACAGACCAGGCTCGCAACCGCTGTTTCGGAGATCGTTCGCAATGCGTTCCGATATGCCGGGCATGGATCGGTTCATTTCGAGGTGGACACCGAGGCGCGTCCGCAACGGCTGATCGTTCGCGTTGAAGACAAAGGCCCGGGCATCGCGCGACTCCGCGATGTACTCGATGGCCGCTATCAGTCATCAACCGGTATGGGGATGGGGATCATTGGCGCACGCCGCCTGATGGATCGTTTCGAGATCGAGTCCAACAAGAGCGGCACACGCGTCGTGCTGGAAAAATGTTTGCCGGCCCGCGTGCCACTGGTCACCAGCAAGCACATCGAACAGATCCTCGAGGCGGTGAAACAACGGCGTCCGGAAGGCCTGGTCGAGGAGATTCAGCTGCAGAATCAGGAACTGCTTCGCGCGCTCGACGAACTGCAGCGAAAGCAACAGGAACTCACGCGGCTGAACCGGGAACTGGAAGACACCAATCGCGGTGTCGTCGCGTTGTACGCCGAACTGGACGAGAAAGCGGATCACCTTCGCCGCGCCGACGAATTGAAGTCGCGATTCCTGTCGAACATGACCCACGAGTTCCGCACGCCCGTGAACGCGATCATCGGGCTGTGCAACCTGCTGATCGACGACCGCAAACAGGA
>Ga0105249_10005383_pt1 | contig 11046 bp, 4 predicted proteins | sample KBSS44metaG_FD_81522 | JGI IMG/M metagenome (GOLD analysis project Ga0105249, IMG submission 81522) | Switchgrass rhizosphere microbial communities from Kellogg Biological Station, Michigan, USA - KBS S4-4 metaG | ecosystem: Host-associated > Plants > Roots > Rhizosphere > Soil | place...
CGTCCGCGGAACGAGGTCGTGCGGCGAGCTGAATCGCCGGAGGACCGGGGGAACGTAATCGCGGACGTGGAGCTGGCTGCTCACCTCTTCCGCCCGCGGACGCGCCACGGCAACGGCGCGTGGCGTCCGCTCCTGGAGCAGCAACTCGGTCGCCTGCACCATCGGCTCCGCGTGGAACCGCCGCCGCATCACCTCGTCGAGAAGGGTGTTCGCGAGCGCGACGATCGTCATGCCCTGGTGGTGGGCCATGAAAGCGCGGACGACGGCATGGGTCTTTCCCGCGGGCAGGCGGCTGGAGGTGTAGTCGAGCGACTCGTAATAGCCGTACGGACCGACCGCGCCTTCCTTTGCGAGCCTCTCGAAGTTCCGCGCCGCAGCCGTCGGGTCGACCATCGAAGCCAGGGCAGTCGCATAGGGCGCGACCACGTAGTCCTCGGAGAGGCCCCGTTTCAGTCCCAGGCCCCCGACGCCGAAGTTCGAGTACTGGTACGTCAGGTCGACGTCGCGGGCGGCGAAGGCGGACTCCGACACGCCCCAGGGGGCGCGCCGTTCTTCACCGTACGCGATCTGGCGCGCGACGACCAGGCGGTCGGTTTGCTCGAGGAGGCTCTGGGTCGGCACGTTCAGGACGAGGTCTGGCATCAGGTACTCGAACATCGAGCCGGACCACGAGACGAGCACGGAGCCCTTTCCAACCGGCGTCAGCGGGCGCGAGAGGTGGAACCAGTGCTCCGGGGGAGCGTCGCCCCGCGCGATCGCGATGAAGCTCGCGAGCCGCGCCTCGGACGCGAGGAGGTCGTAGAAGCCGGGGTCGTGCCGGCCATCGGAGAGGCGGTAACCGATCGTGAAGAGTTTGCGCTCCGCGTCGTAGAGAAACCGGAAGTCGGTGCCCTGCACGAGACCCGCGGACGCGCGGGAGAGCGCGGAGAGGCGGCGAACGAGGGAAGCGGCGGCCTCGCTCGAGCGGCGGAGAGAGTCGCGCGCCGCGGACCGTTCCGCAGGAGGCGTCGGAGCGTTGGCCGCGCCCGGAAGGGCGCCGCCGCCCGGCCGCGCGAGCTCCCTCAACGCCGTTTCGCACAGGTCCGGGATCACGGCGAGCGCCGGAATGTCCGGGCTCTTCAGCGGTGTCTCGCGCATCCACCCGAGCGTCGCGCCGTAGTCCCGCTCGTGGCTCGCGATCGAGGCGAGCGCCGCTTTCGCCCACGCGTGGAGCTCCGAGTAGCTTCGATCGGAGCTCTCGTGCGCGAGAGCCTCCGCGAGGTCCGTGAGCACTTCGGCGCGCTCGCGGAGGCGACCCAGGCGCTCGCCCCACTCCGCGACGCTCGCGGGGATCGGGGCGAGAAGCTGCTCGACCTCCCGCAGAGCAGAGTCGATTTCGGCGGGGGAGACGGCGCTCCCGCGATGTCCGGCGGGGGCCGCGGCAAGCGACTCCCGCGCCAGGGCGAGGGCGTCGCCGATCCCCTGCAGCGCGCGCCCATCCAGGATGGGAGCGCGGATCCGCTCCCGGCACGCGTGCTCGAGCGCGATCAGGTGCCCGACGAAGTTGCCGCTGTCGACCGTCGAGATGTACCGCGGCTCCAGGGGCTCCAGCCGCTGCGTGGCGTACCAGTTGTAGAGATGACCCCGGTACTTCTCGAGCCGGTCGATCGCCGCGAAGGACGCCTCGAGACGCTCGACCATGTCGAGAGTGCCGATCCACCCGAAGTCGCGGGCCGCAACCGTCGAGAGCAGCGCGAGCCCGATGTTGGTCGGCGACGTGCGGTGCGCGACGGTCGGCCGGGGATCCTCCTGATAGTTGTCGGGGGGAAGACCGTGGTCCTCGCCTCCCACGAAGGTCTCGAAGAACCGGTATGTCCGCCGGGCTGTGACCTGCAGGAGCGTCCGGTCCCGCTCCGACAGAGCCGCGGCTTCGGCGTCGCGGGGCGGCAGGCTCACCCGCCACGCCAGCCAGGGCGCCGCAGCCCAGACGCCCACGAATGGCGCCACGATCTCGGGCGGGCATCCCGCGAGGATGCCGCCGGCGCCGGCGGCGACGCCGAGCCCGACGCCGCTCGCCATCCGGCGGTAGAAGCCGGAGAGCGTCAAGTCGAGCGCGCTCTGCGTGCGGGCGGCGGTCACCCACTCGAGGAGGTGCCGCCGCGTGACCGCGAGGCGGAGAAGTGTGCGCCCGATGGCGTCGAGCATCAGCACTGCCTGGTGCGCGAGGACCCCGATGTTGAAGGCGGAGCGGCCGAGCGTGGTCGCGAGGTCCTCTCCCAGCCCGCGGAGGAAGCTCCTCTTGGCGATGCCGCGGCGCTTCGGAAGCAGGCTCGCGAGGATCGAGAACAACCCGGGCAGCGCGAACGAGGCGAGGACCGCGAGAGTCCAGACGATCGGCGAGACGCCCGGCAGCATCCAGCCCGCCACGAGCGTCAGGAAAGCGGCAGGCGCCGAGAGCGACCGTCGGAGGTTGTCGGCGATCTTCCAGCGGCCGATGGCCGGGATCGCGTTGCGGACTTTTCGACGCGAAGCGTCCCTCACGCGCGGGAACAGCCAGGGAAGGAGTTGCCAGTCGCCGCGCACCCACCGATGCTGCCGCGACGCTGCGAATCCGTAGTGCGCCGGGAAGTTCTCGAAGAGCTCCAGGTCGCTGACGAGCCCGGCCCGCGCGAAGAGTCCTTCGAAGAGGTCGTGCGACAGGAGGGTGTCGTCGGGGATCCGTCCGGCGAGCGCCTTCTCGAAGGCGTCGACGTCGTAGATGCCCTTGCCCGTGTAAATGCCCTCCCCGAAGAGGTCCTGGTAGACGTCCGAGACCGCCGCGGCGTACGGGTCGATCCCGGCCGGCCCCGACGACATCCTCTGGTAGAGCGTTCCGGAGCCCGACATCGGAAGCGTCGGCGTCACCCGGGGCTGGAGGAGACCGTAGCCGTCCACGATCCGTCCCGCCTGGGCGTCGTACACCGGCCGGTTCAACGCGTGCGCGAGCGTTCCGACGAGCTGCCGGACGGCGCCGCGGGGGAGCCGCGTGTCGGCGTCGAGCGTCAGCACGTAGCGGACACCGGAGAGAGCCATCCGGTCTCGCGCGTCCGGCGGCAGATAAGTCGTCGCTCCCGCGCCGCGCAGGAGGAGGTCGAGTTCGTGGAGCTTCCCGCGCTTGCGCTCCCAGCCCATCCAGACGCCCTCCCGCGCGTTCCACACGCGGCGGCGGTGCAGGAGGAGGAAACGGCGGGGAGCTCCGGAAACCGTCTCGTGGCGGCGGTTCAGAGTCTCGATCGCGTCCCGGGCCGCGACCAGGAGCCGTTCATCGTCCGGCATCGTCTCTTCGGGCGCGTCCACGAAGTCGGAGAGAAGAGCGAACCGGACGTTCTCCTCGGAGTTCGCGAGCAGGTGCACCTCCAGGCGCTCGGCGAGGTCGCGGATCTCCGATTCACTTTCCAGGAGCGACGGAACGACGACGAGGGTCTGGAGCTCCGGCGGCACACCGCCGGCGAGCTCCAGCTTGGGGAGCCGGCGCGGCCCCACCAGCTCCGTGACGTCGCGATTGACCACGGCGATGGCGACGTCGGACGCCGGGACGAGCGCGAGCAGCGCCAGGAGGATGAGCTCCCAGGGCGCGGCGCCCTGCGCCGCGGAGAACGCGAGGGGCATGGCGAGGAATGCGGCCGTGACCACGGCGATCGTGCCGATATACCCGGGCGTCGCCGCCCCGAAGTAGGCGCGCCGCAGCCATTGCCGGAGCGGAACGCGATACCCGATCTCCCGCTCGAACTCGGCGCGGCCCCTCGAGATGAGGTAGTAGCCGGGGTCTCCCTGGCGGTCGTCTCCGCGGGCTTCCGCGGAGAGGGCGCGCGTCACGACTTTTTCTGCGACCTCGATCTCGGACATCTGCGAGCGGCGAGCGAGATCCTCGATCGCATGCCGGTAGCGGTCCCGCGTCGGGAAATCCATGTCTGCAACGCGCGTCCCGCGTCGCAGGGTCTGCTCGACGAGACTGACCGACTCGAAGAAGTCGGCCCAGTCCACCGAGGAGATGTGTCGCATGCTCGTGATCACGTTGCGCACCGTGACGTGCGTCGCGACCTGTTCCTGGTGCTCGAGCCGCACGATCTCGTCGGGAGTCAGGTTCTGCTCCTCGATCCGCTTCGTGAGCCACCCGAGCGCCGGGGTCTGCTCCGGATCGCTTTCCCGGAGCCGCTGGAGGAGATGGACCGCGAACGGCACCGCGAGCGGCCGCCGGTCGAGCTCCCGAACCGTCTCCTCCCACGCTTCTCCCGGTGCGGCGCGGATGCCCAGCAGAACGTCGGCGAGCGAGTCCGCCTCTTCGCGCGCGATGCGGCGGCGCACGATCCGCTGCGCCAGCCGCCGCAGGTTCTCGACGAGGACGAGGCGCAGGGTGATCGCGACGGCCCACAGCTCGCCCATCGTCAGGGGCTGCGCCGTCTGGTAGGCGTTGACGAATCGGCGCAGCGTCTCGGGGTCGAAGCGGCTGTCGGTGTGGGCAACGAAGGCGGAAGTCAGCGCGTAAACCCGGGGGTAGTCCTGGAACGGCCCGGATTCGAGCTTCGGGAGCTCCACGTAGTAGTGCGCGGGCATGTCCTCGCGGATCTCGCGGAGCTGCTCCTCGACGATGTGGAAGTTGTCGACGAGCCATTCCGCGGCGGGGGAGATCGTTCGCTCTTCCCGGATCGCCTCCGCTACCGCGCGATAGGAGTCGAGGAGGACGCGGCCGTTTTCGCGCAGCCGGGGGAGGAGGGGCCGCCCCTTTCGAAACCCGCGCGCGAGCCCATGCTCGGCGCCGAGCGAGCGGGCGAATTCCTCCAGCCTCTCGGTCGAGTAGAGCTCCGCGCGGATCGGCTCCTCGAGGCCGGGAAACGAGAGGATCGAGGGCTCCGCTCTGCTCTCCATCACTTCGGCAGCGGCGGCCGCGACCCCGCCGCGCTCAACGGGCCCGGAGTGGGACGGGCGATCCCGCGGTCGTTTATTTGCGGGAGGCCTTCGCCACTCCGGCGGCGGTCGCCGCGAGCGCCGCCAGCAGGCCGGCCACGAACTGCGCCTTGCGGGCGGTGTCGAGCTTGTCCCACTCCCGTCGGACCCGCGCGATCGTCTGCCGGGACCGTTTGCCCACCTGGTCGATCGTTCCGCGCGCCGCGTCGGCGCCCTTTTCCGAAAGGTCGGCGATCGTCACCCCCGCCCGGTTGGCTCGCTTCGCGAGGTCGTCCAGGATCGTCTGAAGCCCCGCGTTTTTCGCCGCGCGGCGCCGGCGCCGCGGCGCTGTTTTCCGCGAACCGGCGGCCGCCGGGCGGCGAGCCGTCGCCGTCTTCTTCGCGCGGGGCGCCGTCTTCCGGGCGCCGGCCGCGGGCTTGCGGCGGGCTCCGGTCGAACGCCGGCGGGGCTTCGTGGCCGGACCGCCCGAAGAAGCTCCCGAACCGCCCGAGCTCGAAGCGCCTCCCGCAGTGCCTTCGGTTTCCGTCATCGTTGACCTCCGTTCGAAATTGCGTAGCAAGAAACAGTCCCGTATCGAGCGCTAGCGTTCTCCCGCTGCGATGAACACCGGCCAGATGTCGACGGGAATGTCCGAAAGCCGCGCGATCACCGACTGGATCTCGGGGGTCGTGCGGCCGTACTTGTCGAGAAGCGCCTTCCCGCGTGCGTAGTCGCCCGTCGCTTCGATCATGAGGAGCTCGTTCGCCAGGGATCGGATCGCCTCGCGGTACTTCGCGGCGTCCGTCTGAAAGCGCCCGTCCGCGGCCGGAACGATCGCACCCTTTTCGCGGAACCAGTTCCACTGGACCGCCGTGCCCCGGCCGTGGGCCTCGTCGATGCCGAAGCGCATGCTTCGAAACATCAGGCCGGCGTACGTCGAGAAGAGCTGCGGCTCCCCGAAGCCGGAGATGTACTTCCGGTCCATCGCGAAAAGGATGTTCCACAGTCCCACGACGTCGGCCTTGCACTCCTCGATCGTCGAGTAGAGCTCCTTCAACAACAGCCGGGAGTCGACCCGCTTTCCGTCCGGACCCTGGATGATGCCGGGTCCGAGGCCGTGCGACAGCTCGTGGAAGAGCGTGTGGTTGAAGTACGCGTCGAAGGAAATGTTCGCGACCTCGGCGGGGACGAGCGTTCGCTCCGCAATGGGGCGGCCGCTCTGCTTGAACTTGGCGTCCATCACATTCTTCAGGAGAACCTTCTTGGAGCCCTTTGCCTCGCGGACCTTCTCGTCGTTGGGGAGGTTGAAGGCAGACGTCTGGACTCCTGCCCTCGAATCCCCGGCGGTGTAGATCTCCTGGACGACCCGGATCGGCGACTCGAACTTCCGTTTGAGGTTCTTGTGCGCGTCGGGGATCGGGAGATTCTTTTCCATGTCCGGAAGGTGCTTCGCGTAGACCGCCAGCTTTTCGCTCTCGGCTTTGTCGCGCACCGTCACGAACGACTCGAACGACGCCTTGTAGTTGAAGAGCGCGTCCTCGTAGACCTCATAGGGGCCGATCACGACCTCCACGTCCGAATCGAGGTCCATCCAGGCCACGTCCGAAGCGAAGTAGTCGTCGGAGAGGAACGCGTCCGCCCGCTTGTTCAGAAAGTTGCGGAGGCTCGTGTTGCCCGTCAGGGCCGCGGCCTCGCGGAGCTTTTTCGCCGACTCGTCGAGCGCCTGCGCGTAGGCCTTCGAGTAGGGGACCGCGACCAGGTTCTGTCCCTGCCGCCGGATCACCGTGAACAGTCCCTGGAACGCGTCCTTGTCGGCGGGGTGCGCCGCAATCCAGGCGTCGAACTCTTCCTTCTTCATGTCCGGGGGGTAGAAGCCCGCGCCCGGGGGCTTGGGTTCCTTGCCGATGAAGGGCTCGTTTTCCTTCAGCCGGTCCCACGGGCCCTTGTGGACGTCGAAGAGGGCGCGCGCCCACCGCGCGGCGGGATCCCCCGCGGCGGCCTGGGACACGCGCTGGAGCACGTCCGGGTTCGACTGGGAGACCTGAACCAGGAAAATGTCGTTCATGTACCGAGACGCTTCGATCAGCTTCTGGACGACCTGGGTCTCCTTCGGGTCCAGGAGCGCGTGGTCGTAATCGATCGGCGTCCGGGGCAGCTTCGAGAGCCGATCGCGGATGTCGGGAGCGAGGACGAGACCCGAAGAGGACGTCGTGCCCGGGCCTCCGGGGGCGCCGGGTGTCACGGAAGTCTTTTCGCGGGAGCAGGCGGCAGCCAGGCCCACGGCCCCGAGGAGCAGGGCGGCAGTTCTCGGTTTGCGCATCTTCGGGAATCTAGCATTTCCAGGGTGGCGTAGGTTTAGCATGCCCCGGACGAAGGCATGGCGACCGTAGAGACTCCAACGGACCGATCTCTCGACCGGGCTGCGGCGGCCGACCGATATCGTGCGGGCCGGCGGCGGACGGCCGGGATCTTCGACGTGATCGCGCCGGAGGCGTATCTCGACCGGCCGATCGCGCTGCGCAATCCGATCGTTTTCTACGAGGGGCACCTGCCGGCGTTCTCGGTCAACACGCTGCTCAAGAAGGGACTGGGTGAAGCGGGGATCGATCCGCGTTTCGAGGTGCTCTTCGAGCGGGGAATCGACCCGGAGGACGAGGCGGCGGTCCCCGGCGCGCCCCCGGCGTGGCCGCGACAGGAGGAGGTCCGCGAGTACGGGCGTCGGGCGGACGCCGCGATCCTCGACGCGCTCGAGACGAAGGACGTGACCCGCGAGGACCGGCCGGTGCTGGCCGGGGGTCTGGCCGTGCAGACGATCCTGGAGCACGAGGATATGCACCAGGAGACGCTCCTCTACATGTGGCACCGCCTGCCGTGGGAGAAGAAGCGCCGGCCGGCCGGGATCCCCGAGCCGCTCGTGGGCGGCGAACCTGCGGCCCGGGCCGCCGTCGAAATCCCGGCGGGACGGGCCACTCTTGGCGCGCGCCGCGGCGGGATCCCGTTCGGCTGGGACAACGAGTTCGAGGAGAACGTCGTGGAGGTCCCGGCGTTCGAGGTGGACGTCTTCGACGTCACCAACCGCGACTTCCTCGAGTTCGTTCGCGCGGGCGGGTATGACCGGGAGGACCTCTGGTCCGAGGAAGGGTGGCGGTGGCGCAACGAGAGCGGCGCGCGCCACCCGATCTTCTGGGAGGAGCGAGACGGCGGCTGGACGTGGCGCGGGATGTTCGGGCCCGTGGCGCTGCCGCCGGCGTGGCCCGTCTTCGTGAGCCATGCGGAGGCGTCGGCGTACGCCCGCTGGCGCGGCTCGCGGCTTCCGACCGAGGCCGAGTACCACCGCGCCGCCTACGGAACTCCGGAAGGCCGGGAGCGTTCGTATCCCTGGGGAGAGGAGCCGCCCGACCGCTCGCGCGGGAACTTCGACTTCGCGCGCTGGGACCCGGTGCCGGTCGGCTCGAATCCGGCGGGAGCGAGCGCCTGGGGCGTGCACGATCTGCTCGGCAACGGCTGGGAGTGGACGTCCACCGTCTTCGCGCCGTTCCCGGGATTCGAGCCGATGGCGTCGTATCCGGTGTACTCCGCCGACTTCTTCGACGGCAAGCACTGGGTAATGAAGGGTGGCTCCTTCGCGACCGCGAAGCCCCTCCTGCGCCGGAGCCTGCGCAACTGGTTTCGCGGGAACTATCCCTATCCCTATGCCACGTTCCGGACCGTGAGGGGCTGAAGTCTCGAGCACTCCGCTGAATACGCTCGTCGCTCCTCCTGCCCCGGAGCTCCTCCGCGACTTCGCGCGCGAGGCGGCGCGCGACCTTGCGCTCACTCCGAAGCAGATCCAGTCGAAGTACCTTTACGACGCTCTCGGTTCGTCTCTGTTCGAGTCGATCTGCCGGCTGCCGTGGTACCGGATCACGCGAGCGGAGTTCCGGCTCCTGACGCGGTCCGCGAACGAAATGGTCGCTCCTCTGGTGGACCCGGTCACCCTGCTCGAGCTCGGTTCCGGCAGCGGCGAGAAGGTCGCGCTGCTCGCCGAGGCGCTGCGGACCCGGCGGCGCCGGGTGGCCATCCATCTCGTGGACATCTCTCCGACGGCGCTGGAGCTCTCGGAGCGCACGCTCGGCGCGCTCGAACACGTCTCGGTCGTGGGGCACCGCGCGACCTACGAGGATGGCCTCCGGCGCGCCGCACGCGACCGGCCCGTCTCCGGCGGACTCCTCGTTCTCTTCCTCGGATCGAACATCGGCAACTTCGACACTCCGGCCGCGCGCGAGTTCCTCCGCGAGATCCGCCGCGCGCTCCGCTCGGGGGATGCGCTCCTCCTCGGGACGGATCTCGTCAAGCCGGTGAACGAGCTGATGCTGGCCTACGACGACCCTCTCGGCGTGACCGCCGCGTTCAACAAGAACCTCCTCGTCCGGATGAACCGCGAGCTCGACGCGAACTTCGACCTGGCCGCGTTCGCGCACCGCGCGATCTGGAATCCGCTCGATCGCCGCATCGAGATGCACCTGGCTGCGGTGCGTCCCCAGACGGTTTCCATCCGGAGGTCCGGCGTGGACGTGAGGTTCGAAGAGGGCGAGTCCATCTGGACCGAGAGCTCCTACAAGTACGATGCGCAGGAGGTGGTGGACTTCGTGTCCGAGGCCGGCTTCGTGGCACATTCGCAGTGGACGGATCCGGACGCGCGATTCGCGCTCACGCTGTTCGTCGTGGAATGAGCAACCCCGCCGGCCGGATCGCGGCCGTCCTTCTCTTCTCCTCTCTCGTCTTCGGCCCGCCGCCGCCCGTCGTCGCCCAGGAGCGCATCGACTACGACATGGTCACGCGCATCCGCCAGGAGGGGTTCCGCAGGTCCCACGTGATGGAGACGGCGAGCGCGATCACCGACGGGATCGGCGCGCGGCTGACGGGATCGCCCAACATGAAGAAGGCGAACGAGTGGACGCGCGACAAGCTCGCGGAGTGGGGCCTGGCCAACTCGCACCTGGAGAGCTGGGGACCGTTCGGACGCGGCTGGGCCTACGAGTCCGTCTCCGTCCGGATGATCTCGCCCGACGACGCGGAGCTCCTGGCCCTGCCGAAAGCGTGGAGTCCCGGAACGAACGGCCCGATCCGCGGGAAAGTCGTTCTCGCGAAGCTCACGGCGGTCGAAGATTTCGAGAAACAGCGGGGCAAACTGGCGGGCCGGATCGTCCTGACCGACGAGATGCGCGAGGTCAAGCCGCAGGAGAAGCCGGCTCTCGAACGCTACGACGACAAGAAGCTCGAGGAGCTCTGGGAATACGGAGCTCCGGCGCTGCGGTCGCCGTATCCTCCGGACGAGTTTCGCCGGCGGCGGGATTTCCGCCGCGCGTTGAACAAGTTCCTGGAGGAGGAAAAGCCTCTTGCGGTCATCGACCCGGGCGCCCTCGACGGCGGAACGTTCCGGGTTCAGCAGGGCGGTTCCTGGAAGAAGGACGAGGCGATCGGCGTACCCGCGCTCGTGATGTCCGTGGAGCACTACGGGCGTATCGCGCGCCTTCTCGCGCAGAAGAGGGACGTCGAGCTCGAGCTGGACGTCCGCACGCGCTTCTTCGACGACGACCCGATGTCCTACAACACGATCGCCGAGATCCCCGGCACCGACCGGAACGGCCAGATCGTCATGCTGGGCGGCCACCTCGACTCCTGGCACGGAGGCACCGGTGCGACGGACAACGCCGCCGGTTGCGCGGTCGCGATGGAGGCCGTCCGGATCCTGAAGGCGCTCGCCGCGCGGCCCCGACGTACGATCCGCATCGCGCTCTGGAGCGGGGAAGAACAGGGGCTGCTGGGGTCGGAGGCGTACGTCATGGAGCACTTCGCCTCGCGGCCCGTCCCATCCGATCCGAAGCAGCGGGAAGACTTCTCCCTCCGCCGCTCCACCGCTCCGCTCACGGTGAAGCCGGACCACGCGAAGCTCTCCGCATACTTCAACGTGGACAACGGCACCGGAAAGATCCGCGGGATCTACGCGCAGGAGAACGCGGCGGTCGTTCCGATCTTCGAGAAGTGGCTGGAGCCGCTGAAGGACCTGGGCGCGACGACCGTGACCATGCGCAATACCCGCGGCACCGACCACGAGTCGTTCGACGCGGTCGGCCTGCCCGCGTTCCAGTTCGTCCAGGACGA
>Ga0105249_10005386_pt1 | contig 11044 bp, 10 predicted proteins | sample KBSS44metaG_FD_81522 | JGI IMG/M metagenome (GOLD analysis project Ga0105249, IMG submission 81522) | Switchgrass rhizosphere microbial communities from Kellogg Biological Station, Michigan, USA - KBS S4-4 metaG | ecosystem: Host-associated > Plants > Roots > Rhizosphere > Soil | place...
GGGCGCGGCGACATGCTGCGCGCGGCCGCCCTGCTGGGTTTCGCGGCAGCCGCGGCAGCGGCGAGCTGGACGTTCAGCGGAACGTTCCGATGCGAAGCGGGCGTGGTCGCAGCCGCACTGGTTCTGGTCGGGTGGCGCGGCTACTTCGTTGCACTGGCGGGCGCGCTCGGCGTATCGGTGCTCTTGGCATCCGACGTGGGGGGCGCGCTTCTGATGACGCTCGGCACCGCGCTCGCCGGCGCGGCGACCGGCGTACTGTTGCGCCGATTCCCCGATCCCGTCGGTCGAAGTCGAACCCTTTTGCTCATCGTCGCCTCGGGCATGGGCGCGCTGATCGGTGCGGTCCTTACGCTGTCGATCGATTCGGTAACCGGCTTGCTCGAGCGCGGGATTGGCCTCTGGGCCGGCACGCTGTTCAGTTGCGTGTTGCTGTTGGGTCTGTTCGAACGGTTCCGCGCGTCGACGCCCGAAGCGACGTCGGAAGGAAATACCGTCGGTTCCGACGCACACGCGCGTGCCGTCATCGACAACGCGGTCGATGCGATCGCCATCATCGATCCCCGAGGCACGATCCTCTCGTTCAACCGCGCCGCTTCCCGGATGTTCGGCTACGCCGCCGATGAAGTGATCGGCCACAACGTCAACGTACTGATGCCGGAGCCGCACCGCGCACAGCACGACTCGTACCTGCAGCGTTACATCACCACCGCAGAGCCGCGCATCATCGGGATCGGCCGCGAACTGGATGGGCGGCGCAAGGATGGCACGACGGTACCCATTCACCTTTCGGTGAGCGAGGTCGTCGTACAGGGCGAGCGCACGTTTACCGGGGTCATGCGCGACATCTCCCTCGAGCGCGCCGACAAAGAAGAGATTCGTCGCCAGAACGAGCGCCTCAGCGTTACCGTCAGGAATGCGCCGATGGGCATCGTGACGTATCGTTTCGACGGCACGTTCACGTCTACGAACAAGGCGTTCGAGACGATGATCGGCTACACGAACGATGCGTTGGCGAAGATGAACTTCGCCGCACTCACCCATCCGGATGATAGAGCAGAGCTGAAGCGGCTGACCGACGATGCGCACGAGGGTCACCTGGACCAGTTCTCGATGCGGCTGCGGCTGATCCGCAAGTCCGGCACGCCGGTGCACGTCGTCACGCACAACGCGATCACGCACGATCAGCACGGCGTTCCGGACGTGATCATCGTTCAGGTGGAAGACCTCACCGCCGAAATCGCCGCGAAGGAAGCCGAGCGTGTGCATCAGGATCGGCTGACGCACGTCGCGCGTCTCACCACGCTGGGTGAGATGACCGCCGGCATCGCGCATGAGATCAACCAGCCGCTCACGGCGATCTCGATGTATGCGCATTCCGGTGTGCGGATGCTCGACGCCGGCATTCCAAGGCCGGAACGGTTGCGCGAGGCGCTCGAGAAGCTGTCTGCGCAATCGCTGCGCGCCGGCGCGGTGATCGATCGCGTGCAACGCCTCGTTCGAAAACAGGAAAGCATGTTCGAAACGGTGCGCATCAACGACCTCATCGGCGACATCCAGCGCCTCGCCGAGAGCGACGCCCGCGTCAACGACATGCAGATTGCGCTCGACCTCGAACACGACCTCGTACCTGTGAATGCCGATCCGATTCAGATCCAGCAGGTCCTGCTGAATCTGATCCGCAACGGCATCGACGCAATGCGCAGCATCGATTGCTGTTATGGCAGCGTCGTCACCGTTCGGTCACGCGCGGTCGGCGACGCCCGCATCGAGGTCTCGGTCACCGATCGCGGTACCGGCGTCGCCGACGACCTCGCGGAGCGCATGTTCACGCCATTCACCACGACCAAAGCCAACGGGATGGGAATGGGCCTTTCCATCTGTCGTTCGATCATCGACGCGCACGGCGGGCTGCTCAGCTATCGAAACAATGCCGATCACGGCGCCACCTTCTATTTCCAGCTACCCAAAGGACACACCCATGAACGCTGACCATCCCGTTGTCTACGTCATAGACGACGACGAAGCGGTGCGCGACTCCATCAGCATGCTGTTCGACACCGAGAACATCGAGCACGTCGTTTACCACTCGGCCGTCGATTTTCTGAACGCCTACGACGACGCCATGTGCGGTTGTCTCGTGCTCGACGTCCGCATGCCGAACATGACCGGTCTGGAGCTGCAGGAGGCGCTCAAGCAACGTCACTCCACGCTTCCGATCATCTTCATCACCGGCCACGGCGACATACCGATGGCGGTTGAAGCGATGCGCCGCGGTGCGGTCGACTTTCTACGCAAGCCGTTCGGAGAAGACGATCTGCTGCAACGCGTGAACGAGGCGCTGAAGCGCGCAACCGAAGTGCGCGACGAGCGCAGAGCGTTGGCGGAAGTACAGGTGCATTTCGAGACCTTGTCGCCGCGCGAAAGGGAGGTGTTCGAACGGATCGCCTCGGGCCAGGCGAACAAATTCGTCGCAATCGAACTCGGCATCAGTGAACGCACCGTCGAAATTCATCGCTCGCAGGTGATGCGAAAAATGGGAGCGCGCTCGCTCGCACAGCTGGTGCGCATGAAGATCGATCTCGACACGGAAACCGCGCATTGACCGAGGCGCCGTCGTCTTCAAGCGCAGCCGAGCTGCGGCGGTTGGCGCGTCAGTGCGGCGATTTGCTGTTGGACGCGCGGCTGCGTCTCGCCAGCGCCGAGTCGTGCACCGGCGGCCTCGTCGCCTCTACATGCACGGCGATTCCCGGCAGTTCCGAATGGTTCGAGTGTGCCTTCGTGACGTACCGGATCGCCGCCAAACAACGCCTGCTCGGCGTATCCGATGACACGTTGCGGCGCTGGGGCGCCGTCAGCGAGCCAACCGCGAAAGAGATGGCCCTGGGCGCGCTACGGCACTGCGATGCGGACATCGCGGTGAGCGTCACCGGCGTGGCCGGTCCTTCGGGGGGCGACGTTGCGAATCCGGTGGGCACGGTGTGGTTCGCCTGGACGACGCGCAGCCCCAACGACCTTCAGGTGGTGCAGACCGCACGTCACGTCTTCCTCGGTAACCGCGAGCAGATTCGCCGCGCCGCCGTTGCAACCGCGCTGAGGGGCGTGCTCGTCTGTCTCGCTTCGGCGTGATCGATTCCCTACACTCCGGCGACGTTCGAAAAACAACCACGGGGATCGACGATGGCGGCCACAGACGCACTGCAGGGCTACGAGACGTTCGAGTTCGACGACGGTCGTTGGTCGCGTCCGGTCTATCGACGCGGATCAGGCCCCGCGGTCATCATCATTCACGAAATGCCAGGCATGCATCCTTTGGTGATCCGCTTTGCCGACCACGTCGCCGCGGCCGGCATGACGGCGGTGATGCCCAGCCTGTTCGGATCGCCGGGACGTGAGGTGACGATGGGACACGCCGTCGGCGTGATGTTGAAGGCGATCTGCGTGCGGCGCGAATTCAATGTCTGGGCGACTAACCGCTCGAGCCCGATCGTCGACTGGTGTCGCGCGCTCGCGCGCAAAATGCACGCCGAGTGCGGCGGCAACGGCGTCGGTGCGGTCGGCATGTGCTTCACCGGCAATTTCGCGCTCGCCATGATGACGGAACCTTCGGTGGTTGCGCCGGTGTTGTCGCAGCCGTCGCTGCCGTTGCCGGCCGGTCCCGGCGGCGACAAACGCCGCGGTGCGATCGGCGTATCGGACGACGAGATCGCCTGCGCCAAACGCCGGTTCAAGGACGAGAACCTGTCGATGATCGGATTGCGCTTCTTCGGCGACTCGTTCGTGCCGGACGAACGCTTCGACGTGTTGAAGAAAACGTTCGGCGACAAGTTCGAGGCAATCGAGCTCGATCCGAAGGATGCCGCGCCGAACACCGGCATGGCGCCGCATTCTGTGCTGACGCTGCACCTGGTCGACGATGATCCGACGGGGCCGACGAAGCGCGCGGAACAGCGCGTAATCGAATTCTTCAGACAACGCGTCGGCGCAACCTAACGCTCCTTCTCGGGGGCTGCGCGAGCGAGCAACGTTCGCGCTACGCGGGCTCCGCCGCGCGAACGGCCAATACGTCGCATCGCGCGCCGTGCAACACGGCGTTTGCGGTGGAGCCGAGCAGCAGCCGCCAACCGTGCCGTCCGTGGCTGCCGACGATGATCAGATCGGCGCCTTTGTCCTGCGCGAGCCGCAGAATCTGCGTCGGCGCGTGACCGCGTTCGAGATACTGCCGCTCCGGCGGCGCGCCGTATGCGCGCCCGACGTCCTCGAGCTGTCTCTTGGCCCGCCTCAACAGGTCTTCTTCGAAGCTGGGCGGCAATGTGCCGAGCGCCGGCTCCATGCCGTAGTAATAGTAGGCAGGCTCGAGCACGTGCACGATCGAGATGTTCGCACCGGCGCCTACCCTTTCGACCGCTCCTTTCAGCCCCCCGGTCAGGTCATCCGAAAGATCCACCGCCACGAGCACTTCTTTGTAGCCGGTCATCGTTCACCTCGAACGCGCTGAATGGAGTGCGAGCTTAGTCGCTGCCGTCGCTGTGGCGCTACCGTGGGAAGCGCGTACATCCTGCGTATCGCAAACGTGGACAATGCTCGGTGTCATCGCTCAGGGAATCGCCATGTCCGTCAATTCGATTGCGCGCGATCACGTAAACGCGGCGCTGCGTGACGCAGAAGCGGAACGTCTGTCACGCGGCGACTGCTTGCATGCGTTGTTGGTCACTGTTGCACAGGCGCTGGCACAGGAGCGCGGCATCGCCGATACGAAGAGCGCGCTCGAGTTTCAGATGAACAACCTGGCCGACGACGCCGATTACGAATTCATGCGTCCGTAGCGGCTCATACCTCGATCGCGCGCGTTTTCACGAAGACGCGGGCTTTGGTCGTGAAATTCAGGTTCATCGCCTGATCTGCCGGCAGGCGCAGCCAATCGAGGCGCGTCATCGGTCGGCCGTTCACGACGACCTCTCCGAAGAGCACCAACAGTTCGCGCAATACCGGAGCGGGTGCGAATCCGTGAACTGCTCCGCTGCCGCCGTCGAGTATCCACACCTCCTCCAGGGCATGACGGTGGAGCAGGTGCGCCTTTGTAGTTCCGTCAGCAACACGGTCATCGAGCTTTCCGATGTCTATGACCTTCGGCTCGAGGTCGTTGGGCGCGAACTGCCGCAACTTGACGAAGATGGTGCAACCGACGTCGGACCGAGGCGTGTGGGCTGTACCAGGTGGGTTGCGGACGTAGGTTCCGGCGGGATAGTCGGCGTGTTCATCGGCGAATACGCCGTCGAGGACGAGGAACTCTTCGCCGCGGTCGTGGCGGTGCGCCGCGAATCGGGAGCCGGCGGCGTAGCGCACGATGCTGGTTGCCACTGCAACCTCCTCACCGAGCCGATCGAGCATCACGCGTTCCACACCGGGCTCGGGAGACGCGACCCACCGGTGGTCACGCGCCGCAACGCTAGCCGGCGATGCGAAATCGGCCCGCACTCGCAACGCCATCTTGCGAATCGCTACTTGATGCGAACGGTCAGCACGTCGCACGGACAGCCGTGCAACACGCCGGTCGCGGTGGAACCGAGCAGCAGGCCGAGGCCATGGCGGCCGTGCGTGCCGAGAATGATCAGATCGACGCCGAGTTCGGATGCAGTCTCGCGGATCTCGTGCGCCGGATTGCCGCGTCCTACGTAGGTGCGACTTGCCGGTACGCCGAGACCTTTTGCGTGCTCGGCGATGCGTATCTGCGCCTGCTTCACCGCATCCGCTTCGATCATCGCGGCGTCGGCCGACAGTGCCGCCACGTCGAAGCCGGAGTAGACCTGATTGATCGGCTTCACCACGACGATCAGCGACAGCTCGGCACCATTCTGTTTCGCTGTTTCGCTCGCCTGCTTGAGCACCTGGCCGGCCTCGTCGGTGAGGTCGACCGCCGCGAGAATCTTCTTGTATGACATGCCGAGTCTCCTGCGCTGTTGAGCCCGAACAATACGGCTTTCACGCGTCGGCGGCCAGCGCCTCAATTACCCTGTCTGCGAGATCGGTGAGCTGAAACGGTTTGCACAGAATGTCGATGCCGGGCAGCCCTCGACCAAGCCGCGGTCCCTTGCGCGCGATTTCGTCCTGCGCGTAACCCGACATGAAGATGAATCGAACGCCCGGTCGCACCTTGCGCATCGCTTCTTCGACGTCGAGCCCTGAAAGGCCACCTCGCAACACGATGTCGGACAAAACGAGATCGATCGACTTGCGCTCGCGCAGGCAATCCAGCGCTTGCTCGCCGTTGGTCACATTGATCACCTGATATCCGAGCTGATGCAGCCCGTCGGTGATCACCGCTGTCACGCCCGGATCGTCTTCGATCACCATGATTGTCTGACCCTGACCGATCGGCGTCTCGCGTTGCGCGGGGTCGACGGCTTCCGCCGCCAGGTCCATGGCGCGCGGCAACACGATCTCGGCGGTGGTGCCGAGACCGAGCTTGCTCGTCAGCACGATCCGACCGCCGCTCTGATTGATGAATCCGTACACCATGCTCAAACCAAGACCGGATCCTTCGCCCGGTCCCTTCGTCGTAAAGAACGGTTCGAACACATGAGGTAGAACTTCCGGCGCGATGCCGCGACCGGTGTCGGAGATCCGCAGCCGAACGTAGTCGGTGGGACCATCGATGCTCGAGGTAACGCCGGTCAAGCCGCGGCCGTTGTCCAGCGTCATCGACAACGTGCCGCCGTTCGGCATCGCATCGCGCGCATTCAACGCGAGATTGAGGATGGCGCTCTCGAGCTGATGCGGATCGGCCATGCATTTCCACAAGCCCGGTTCGGCGACCACCTCGATGCGAATGTCCTCGCCGAGCGTGCGCGCAAGGAGCTCCTGCATCGTTCGCAATCGCTCGGCAACGTCCATGTGCACCGGGTGCAACGCCTGACGGCGCGAAAATGCGAGCAGCCGTTGCGTGAGCGCACCGCCGCAGGTGGCGGCCGTGGTGGCCGACTCGATGTGGCGCAGCAGCTTCGGCTGGTCGGCCGCGTGAATGTTCAGCAACTCGAGGTTGCCGAGAATCACCGTCAGCAGGTTGTTGAAGTCGTGCGCGATGCCGCCCGTCAATTGACCGACGGCCTCCATCTTCTGCGCCTGCGCGAGTTCGGCCTGGTTGACGCGCAGCGCGCGCTGAGCCTCGACGATCTCGGTGATGTTCGTGCCGGTGCCGCGATAGCCGCAGAAGCGCCCGGCTTCGTCGAAGTACGGCACCGCGCTCGATTGCAGATGCAGCGCTTTGCCCGCCCGGTCGCGCACCGTGAACCGGAAGTCGCGATAGGGACGGTGTGACACAAGATTGCTCGGCCGGTCGGAGTCGTATTCGAAGCGGTATTGGTCGCTCACGTCGAGTGCATAGCGCCCGATCAGAATCGAAGGGTCGAAACCGCTGATTTCGCGAAAGCGATCGGAGAAGTAACTGAATCGCAGGCCGGCATCGAGTTCGAAGAAGAAATCGGAAGCGGCTTCGGCGAACATCCGCAGCCGCGCTTCACCCGCGCGTCGTTCGCGTTGCGCGGCTGCACTCGTTTCGAGTAGATCCTTCAGGCGATACATCATCGCGCCGACGTCGTCGAGCGAGCGGGGTTGCAGCAGGCGCACGTCGCTGGACCGCGTGGCCAATGCTTCTTCCAACGGCTCGACGCTGGCCGCGAATCCGGCATAGGCCATGTAACTCACGGCACCCGCATACGTGAGAATCGACGCCCAGATGATCCACACATCGACGCTGACCGTACCGATGAAGGTGGCCTGCACCAACAGAAACGACGTGCACGCCACGAACGAATTGCCGACGCCAACGGCGAAGATGCGCATGCGTGTAGGCACCAGTGCACGGCCTTCCGCGAAGCGGCCGAATTGACGGCCGAAGAGGTCCTGCAGATACAGGAACGTCGGGGTCAGGATGTACACGCTCAAGGTCACCACGGTGCCGATGACGACGGCGAGCGGCACGCTGAACTCACCCGCCTCGAGTCCGATCATTGCCACGCCGCCGATGACGTACAGGACCACACCAACAGGCATTTCTATCGCGAGGCGTCGCAGTGGGGCGAAGTTCGTCGGCCGCCCTTCCGAAAGCGCCGCGATCTGACGCAGTAGATTGCGCCGCAACAGCGCGGTGATCACCGCCGCCGCGATCAGAAAGTAGCCGATCGACGACCACGGGATATGCGCGAAGTTCGCGTGCCCTTCCGGGAGAAAGCCGAGGTTCAGATAGGCGATGGAAAGCGCGGCCGGAACCAGCAGCGCGAGCAGCGTGGCGATCGTGAAGCGCAGAATAAGAGCCCGTTCGCTCACGTGCGTGTCGAGTTCATAGCAGTCGGTTGAATGATCCCCGGCAAAGTGTAATCGAAGAATTCGTCTTCATGGCGGAACGGCCGCTCGAATTGCCGCCGGCGATCGTTTCCGCGACCATGCTCAACCTCATTCCCTGGGAGACCGACGCCGTGCCCGAACTGAATCCGTCGCTGATCGAGAGTCTCTGCGCTCTCGACACACCCACCGTCTGCAATGCACTCGAACTGGTGGCGCCGCAACGACGCGGTTGGGGATTTACGGTCGAACCCTTAGTGTGCGTGCGTCCCGGGCTGCCGCCGGTGGTCGCGATAGCTCGCACCGCAACGATCCGCTCGATGCACCCGTCCGATGTCGTCGGCACGGCCGCGCGCGAACTGAACGACGCGTACTACGACTATATCGACGCAGGACCAAAGCCGAGCGTAGTGGTGATTCAGGATCTCGATGCGCCGAACGGCGGCTACGGCGCGTTCTGGGGTGAGGTCAACACGCACGTGCACCGCGGCCTCGGGTGCCGCGGCGTGATCACGGACGGCAGCGTTCGCGATCTGCCGGGCTGCGCCGAAGGCTTCCAACTGCTCGCGAACCGCGTCGGACCGTCGCACGCGTTCGTTCACGTCGTCGATTTCGGCAAGCCGGTGAACGTTGCCGGCATGCGCGTGCGCGACGGCGATCTGATCCACGCCGATCAGCACGGTGCGGTGGTCATACCGTGGGACGTCGCGAGCAAGGTAAATGCCGCAGCGGAGCAGATCGCGCGTCGCGAAAAGGTGATCATCGACGCGTCCAAAGAGGCAGGCTTCGACGCGAAACGTCTGCGCAAAGCCTGGGGCGACGCCGCCGAAATCCACTGACGCTAGCTGAGCTTCGCCAGCGCCATGCGCACGGTTTGCGGTACGAGATCGCGCATCCACGGGTGCAAGCGAACGATGGACGGATGCTGGCGGCGGTAGCGCGCCGCCATGTCGAAGAAGCACAACGGTACGGCGAGTTCGATCGCGCGCCTCAACCGGCTCGCTGGCGCGAGTGCCTCGAACGCCGAAGCGTAAGCGCGTTCGACGCGCGCAACGTTCTCCGCCGACGCGAGTCCGGCGTTCAACATGCCGACCGTAAGCGGCGCCAGGCTGAAGAACGGATGCGACACGACCACGTCTTCCCAGTCGATCACCGCGCACGACGTTGCGTCGCAGAAGATGTTGCCGGGCCACAGGTCGCCGTGTTCGAGCGAGTACGGAATGCCGCACGCCGCCAGTTCATCGCAACGCCGCAGGAGTTCCGGCACCGCGCCGACGAATCGATCGTATTCTGCGTGAGTCAATCCGTCCGGACGCGGGCGTAACGTCGCGTCTGCGGCAAACGCTTCGATCGATCGCGCCAGTTCTTCCAGATTTCGCGACGGACAGCCGAGCGCCTTCAGCACTTCGACATGAGCGACACAGTCGACCTGCAAACGGGCGTATCGCGCCGCGGCGCGCTCCCATATCGCAACGTCGGCGATGTCTTCGAGCTTCCGGCCACGGCACGCATCCATCAGCAGCCACCGACGGTGCGGCTCGGTGGCGACGATGCGCGGGAGCACGTCGGGAAAGTGTTGCGTCAGAAATCGCGCGATGGCGGCCTCCGCGCGGCCGCTCGTCGGCAGCGCTTTGAAGTAGCGCTCGCCGTCCGGGCAGTGGACCAACAGCACACTCGACGTGGCCCACGTCCTCAGTTGGACGATTTCGCGAGGCGCGGCGAGCCCCGCCGCGCGCAACGCACTCTCGATCCACGTGCACGCTTCGGCGAACCAGCCCCGGCGCATCCACTCGCGTCCATCGACGACGGGCGCGTGACGCCGCTGCAACCAGAACGCCAGCGCTGCCCGGTCCACAGGATCGACAAATTCTTCGAGATTCGCGGGCTGCCACCGCACGGTCGCCGAACGCGGCACAGCGTCGAGCAGCTCGAGTTCGTGCACTCGATCGACCATGCCGGCAACCGTGTCGGAATGGTCCAGGCTGCGCAACACGATCGCGCGCAGCCCCAATCGATCCGCCACGAGTTCATTGAGGTAGTCGACTTCCGCGGTGTGCCGATCGTCGGTGACGAGTTGTGGCAGACGCCCGTCGTCGATCAGTACATCGTCACCTGCGTTCGACACGATGAAGCGGTGCCGCACCATCGGTGCGTCGATTCGACCTTCCGCCGTCATCGCCAACGTCTCCACTCAGGCGCGTGTGTGAAAAACAAGTCTACGCCAACCGCGGTCTGCGCGTTCGATGATCAACGATCGATGTGCGCCACCGCGTAGTGCATTGGCGCACTCGAGATCTTCATCACGCCGGAGAACGGCGTGTTCATTTCGAGGATGAGAAAGATCGATGTGCCGGTCGTGTTCGACGCTCACCGAGCCGTCGGCAGACCGCAGCATATAGACGTAATCGACGGTATACATGGTGTAGCAGATCGCGTCGTGGATCAGCACGCGGTCGAACTCGCGGCCCAGCCGGATCGTTCGCATGTCGCCTTCGACGTGCTCGCACCTCGGTTCAGCGCGCGACTGACCGCGAGCATGCCCGGTGACGGATCGGCGAGCGTCAGTTCGAACCGCGCTTTGAGATGCGAGGCATTGTTGCCGCCGCCGCTACCGAGTTCGAGCAGCGTGCGGCATGGCAGATCGCCGGCGCCTTCGAGTTGCTGCGCGAAGAAAACTGCCTCTTCGACGTACTCCGCGGGCGGCGAC
>Ga0105249_10005388_pt1 | contig 11043 bp, 10 predicted proteins | sample KBSS44metaG_FD_81522 | JGI IMG/M metagenome (GOLD analysis project Ga0105249, IMG submission 81522) | Switchgrass rhizosphere microbial communities from Kellogg Biological Station, Michigan, USA - KBS S4-4 metaG | ecosystem: Host-associated > Plants > Roots > Rhizosphere > Soil | place...
CGACGACGCGGTGTCGTACCTGGATCGCTTCATCGCACTGCACACCGCCCACTGGCAGGCGGAAGGCAAGCTCGGTCACTTCGGCGACTGGCCGGCCAGCGAGGACTTCACGCGCGACCTCATCGCTCGCATGGCGGCGTCGGGGCGGGCTCGGTTCTACGAGATCGCCGGCGACGGCGAGGTGCTCGCGATCGAGCAGTGCTTCGTCTTCGGCGACCGGTGCCACTGGCGGCTGGCCGCCCGCGACTCCGACCCCGAGCTCGAGCGGCTCGGCCTCGGTCGGGTGGGGGCGGCGGACCTGCTGCGCCTGATGATCGAGGACGGGCGGAAGATCGTGGAAGCCGGCCCGGGCCACTACGAGTACAAGGCGCGGCTTGGCGCCGAGGAGCTCCCGCTGCGCCGCGTCGTGATCAGCGGCCGGCCGGCGGCATCGCGCGGGCGCAGCGCACTGCTGCTCCACTGGGCCGATCTCCTGAACCTCGTCTACTACCGCGTCTGGTTCCTCAAGATCGCCCCCCGGCTGGGCCGGTCGGGCCGCGCGCTCTGGCGCCCGTGGATCCGGACCCGGGTATGACCGTGGCTCCGCCTGCGGCCGCGGCGCACAAGGCCCCGAGCGCGCATACTGTCGCGCCCTGAGGCCGCTGCTGCTCATCGGTGCGGGCGGGTTCGCGCGCGAGACGCTCGAGCTGGTCGACGCCGTCAATCGCGTCGCCCCGACGTGGAGCGTCGTCGGCCTGCTCGACGACGACGCGGGCCTCCACGGCCGGCGGATCCACGGCGTCGAGGTCATCGGGGCGTCGGCCGCGGTGCACGCGCACCCCGACGCGCTGGTCGCCGCCTGCGTCGCGTCGCCGGACGACCCGCTGCGCCGCCTCGCGCTCGTCGCGCGCTTGGCACTGCCGGCCGAGCGCTATGCGAAGCTCGTGCATCCCGCCGCGGTCGTCCCGGCGTCGGCGTCGATCGGGCCCGGGACGGTCGTGCACGCGGCGACGGTCCTCACCGCGGACGTCGCGCTCGGCGCGCACGTCGCGGTGATGCCGGCCGTCGTGCTCACGCACGACGACACGGTCGGCGACGGCGTGACGTTCGGCGCGGGCGCACGCGTCGCCGGTGGCGTCGTCATCGACCGCGGGGCCTACATCGGCGCCGGCGCACTGGTGCGCGAGCACGTCACGGTGGGCGCGGGCGCCGTCATCGGCATGGGCGCCGTGGTGACGCGGCCGGTTCCGGCCGGCGAGGTGTGGGCGGGCGTGCCGGCGCGGCGAATTCGCTAGACGCCGGTGCGGCGCCACCGGCGCCAGCGCACGCGGCCCTCGAGGTCCGCGACGACCCTGCGGCTCTTCCACGACACGCCGCGGGCGAGGCGCTCCGGCCCCAGGGTCGCGCGCCGCTGCACCGCGCGCCACTTGCGGTGGGCGCGCGCGGCGGGCCAGACGCGCTCGGCGAACGCGAGGTACTCGGCGACGGGCTCGCAGTGCGTGCGCCCGTTCTCGTGGGCGATCCGCGCGTAGTCGAGCGCGGCCAGCGCCAGCGCCCGGCACGCCGTGGCAAAGAGCCTCTCGGCGTCGGTCACGGAGGCGCCCGGCTCGACCAGGGCCGTGCTGAACGCATCGAGCCGGCCTTCGAGATCGCTCACGTGCCCGGCGAAGGTCGTGCGCTGCATGCTTTGGGGGTGGACCCGGTAATAGGCCTGCGCGGGGCCGTTGACGCGGCCGACGTCGGCGACCGCCGACGCCCGCAGCCACATCTCGAGATCGCCGGAATGGGGCAGCCGCGGGTCGTATCCCCCGATTGCGTGCTGCACGGACGTGCGCATCACGACCTCGGGGTTGTGGATGCAGTTGGCGCCCTTGCGGCAGCGGCGGGCGATCCACTCGGCGCCCGGCCACACGCTCCAGCTGCGCACGTTGGTCGGCACCGGTGGTGGCTCGTCGGCGAACACCACCGGGAACCCGTAGACAAAGCCCAACGACGGCTCGGCCTCAAGCAGGGCCGTCGCGCGCCCGAGCGAGCCCGGCGTGAGCGCGTCGTCGGCCGAGAGCAGGACGACGTAGTCGCCGGTCGCCTGCTCGAGCCCCTCGTTGTAGGTCACGATGTGACCTCGATTGTGCTCGTGGAGGATCGCGCGGATCCGGTCGTCCCCGGCGGCCAGCTCGCGCACCACGGCGCCCGAGCCGTCGGGCGAGGCGTCGTCGATGACGATGGCATCGACGTCCACCCCGGGCTGGTCGAGCGCGCTGGCGAGCGCGTGCGGAAGGTAGTGGCCGTAGTTGTAACAGGGCACCACGACCGTGACCGTCGGTCGGCGCGGGAGCGGCCTGGGTCGCGGGTGGCGGGTCACGTGACCGCCTCGCCCGGCTGGTCGACGAGGCGCGCCCGCGGCCTGGGCCGCCGCGGCCCCGCGTCCGGCCGCAGGCGCCGCAGCCAGCGGTGGCAGACGGCCAGATAGGTTGCCGCGCCCGCCAGACCGCCGATCGCGAGGGCGAGCAACGGTCGCTGCGCCTGGCCCGCCACGGTGTGCGCCACCCACCAGGTCGGGACGGCGGCAACGGTGGGCAGCCACATCGCCCGCACGACCGTGCGCACCGGCGTGCCCGCCCGGGCGAGCGCGACCGCGTAGGCGGGCAGGACCACGAGGGCGGCCACCGCGACGTGCGACCACCCCGCGCCGGCGATGCCCTTCCAGTGGGTGGCGAGCACGACGGCGGGGATCAGCGCCAGGAACCACACGATCTGCACGTAGAGGACCGACCGCGCGGCTCCGCGCGCCATGAGATAGGTGGCCATCAGGTCGAGGACGACCCGCAGCGCCCCGAAGAGGCCGAGCGCGCCGAGCACCGTCGCCGCCGGGCTCCAGCGCGCGCCGTAGAGCAGCGCCACCAGCGGCTGTGCGAGCGCGGCGAGCAGCACGCCCGCGACGAGCGCGGCCGCCCAGGTCAGCGACAGCGCGGTCGCGAAGCCGCCCTCGGACCCGTCCCGCGTGGTTCGCGAGAAGCCCGCGAGCGACACCGAGCGAACGGCCTGCCCGATCGCGCTCATCGGCCACGAGGAGATGTTGAACGCCAGCACGTAGAGGCCGAGCGCGGTGGTCCCGGCGACGCGCGCGATTGCGACGTTGTCGATGTTCAGCAGCGCCCACGAGAGGAGGTTCGCGGTCCCGAGCGGGATGCCGAAGGCCAGAGCGCGCCGCGCGATCCGACGGTCGGCCGCGAACTGCGGGCGCATGCGCGCGAGTAGGAACTGGGCCGTCGTGGCGGCGCTCTGCGCCGCCACCCGCCCGATCGCGAGCGCCATCGGGCCCATGCCCAGCAGGATGAGCGCGACCGTGACGCTGGTCGACGTGGCGAAGTCCACGACCGAGCTCCCGAAGAGCCTGCGCTGCTGGAAGTCGCGTTGCAGGGCGGCATACGGGACCACGCCCGCGCTGCTCAGCACCAGTGTCCACGAGAGCACGGCGATCACGCCCGACGCGTCGGGCGCCCCCATCAGCCGGGCGACCGGGCCCGCGGTCACCGTCATCGCGGCGGCGAGCACCACGCCGTTGGCGAGGCTCAGGCTCGCGACGGTCGGCCCATCGCGCTCGGGGTCCTCGGCGCGCACCAGATAGGCGCTCATCCCGAGGTCGACGAGCGTGACGAGCACCGATTGGACCGTGAGAGCGATCGCGTAGACGCCGAAGTCCGCCGGGGCGAGCAGCCGCGCCAGGACGATGCCGACCACGAGGCTCCCGAGCCGCAGCGCCAGGCTGTTGAGACTGCTCCAGAGCAGGCCGCGGCGCACATCGGCCGCGATGCCGTCTGTCGGCTCGGCGCTCATGCGATCGAGAGAAGGGTCGTTGTGCGGCGACTCGGCACTCGGTCAAGCAACGGCCCGGCGCTGGGCGGCCTTCCGCGTCAGGCCGCGGGGGCGCGCCGCCATGGATGCGATAGGCGGCCCACGAGCGCCGGACCGAACGCCACGACCGCGCACCACAACCCGAACAGGACCACGGCCGCGGCGGTGGCCTTCAGCCGGCCGCCGCCGGCGACCAGGGTCGTCGCGTGGATCGGGGCGATGCTTTCGACCACGAACGGCTGCATGCGCGGATCGAGACCGGACGAGCTCTCCGACTCGAGCACGCTCATGGCCGCCCTGGCGAGGCGCACCGCGCCGTCTCGATGGGGGGCGGCCGCCTCAATCGAGACGATCGGCAGCGAGCCGTCGACCAGGTAGACGCTCAGCACGTACGGCGCGGTGGTGAGGGCCGCCGCCTCGGCGACGCCCTTGGGCAACGACGCCGGAACCGCGGGAACCGCCAGCGTCGGGTCGACCACGGCGAGCCGGTCGGCGGGAACGCCGAGCCGCCCGGCGACCTGCCGCTTGACGGCGTCGGTGGCGACGAGGTGGGCGAGCAGGCTGGCCCGCCACGCCAACGTCGGGGCGCCGGCAGGCGCGGATGCGACCAGCTGGGACGTCGCGGTGTCCAGCGCGACGCGCGTGAACGCCACACCGGACGACGTCGGCCTGGTGTCGCCCTTGGCGAACCAGAGGCCGACCACAGCCAGCAGCCCGAGCGCCAGCGCGAGCCGCCGGCGCCAGAGCACGCTCCCCACGCTGAGGACCTCCATCGCGGCGCCCCCCGCTCAGGCGCCCGCCACGCGCTCGGACAGGGCCTGCTGGCGCCATCCCGCCCGCACGCGGGCGATGAACAGCACAGTTGCGCACGAGACGGCGAACGTGAGCACGAAGGCCAGCACGAACACCTCCCACTGGACGCCCTTGTTGATGACCGTGCCCTGCGCGCGCCCGAGCTGGAGCAACCTGATCTGGTCCTGGGGAGGCGTGTGCTGGGCGGCCGCGAGCCGTGTCAGGTACGCGCGTAGCTCGTCTACCGCCGCGTTGGCGAGCACGGCCGCGCTCCCGGCCGTGGGCGCCTGCGAGTAGATGTCGAGCATCGGGACGGACAGGTTGGCCTGGATGTTCAGGCGGTACTGGTCGTTGAGCCTGACGATGTCGCCGGTGCGCCTCGCGTTGCCCGAGTCCGGCGGCGGGGCGGCCTGCTCGAGCGTGAGCGGAGCCTGGATGCGCAACGCGTCGGCGGACACATGCGCGCGCCGCGCGATGGCGCCGCGCACGGTCGTGCCCGCGATGACGTTGCCGAGCAGCACGGCGCGGTTGCGCAGGCCCTCGAAGCTGTAGGTGTTCTGGCGCAGGTCGAGCACGGCCGACGTCGGCGTGTCCACGACCACGTGCGTCGAGGCCGTCGCCATCTCCAGCGAGCGGGGCGTCAGCCGCATCGGGATCAGGCTGATGCTCTGCACGCTCCACAGCGCGGCGAAGCCGGCGAGCGCGAGGCACAGCGCCACGCCGCCTCGAAGGCCCCAGAGCTTGCGCAAGCGGACGCCGATGCCCACGATGCCTAATGAACGCCGCGCATTGCCGGGGACTTGCGCGTCGCCGAACGGCGCACGAAGGCGTGATCGCGCCCGAGCCTCGGCACCAGCCGCAGCCGCAGCGGCGGCGGCGCGGGCGGCTGCACGACGACCGCGACGAGCCCGGCGATGTAGAGGAAGATGTACGTGACGTGCGGGTAGCCCAGCACGTCGAACAGCGAGGAGACGACGACGAAGCAGACCGCGGCCGCCGCGCCGATCAGCGCGAGCCCGGCGTACGGCGCCACACGGCCGGCGATCGTCGATCGAGCGGCGAACACGACGGCGACGCCGATCAGCAGGAAGGCCGCGAGGCCGATGACCCCGGTCTCCACGAGGCGCCCGAGGACCTCGGAGTCGAGGACCCGGTAGGTGAAGTGGTCATAGCTGCCGAAGCCCCTGCCGAAGAGCAGATGCGTCCACACGTCGGGACGAATGGCGTCGTAGTCGGCGACCCGATCGCGGGTCGTGGCCGCGGAGGCGCTCTCCGGCGCGACGAACTGCTGGATCGTGCTGTGCACGGCGCCGGGCGCCAGCATGCTGACCGAGAGCGCGACGAGCAGACCGAGCGGAGCCAGCGACAGCAGCTCGCGGCGGCGGAAGTATGCGAGCGTGAGGAACACCGAGATCGGCGCCAGCATCGCCGACTTGCGGACCGTCGCGAACGTCGCCGCCACCAACACGCAGACGGCGACGGCGTGGAGGATCCGCTCCTTGCGCCGCTTGGTGCCGAGCAGCCCGACGACCGCCATCGGCAATGCCATGGCGAGCATGCTCACCGCCTCGAGGCCGACGTCCGCCGGTCCGACGATCCCTCGTCGGCCCAGGCTGTCGACCGATGCGGCCGTGGACGCGGAGCTGTCGTACCGGAACCCCGGCGGGAGCAGCCGCTCGGTCCAGACGCTGAACAGGTTCTGCTTGAACCGGTACTCCCAGATGACGCCGATCCCGCAGATCACCGCGAGCACGAGCGAGTAGGTCATGAATGCGCGGACCTCGGTCCGACGCACGGCGCTGGCGACGATGACGAACAGCGACATGTAGGAGATGAGCAGCGGCAGCTTCTTCAACGCGAGGTCGAGCTCGAGCGTGCGGTTCAGGGAGCGCGCGTCGAGGACGACGCTGAGGAACGCGCAGGCCAGGAACGCTGCCAGCGCGACGTGGATCGGCGTGATTCGCAGCCGCGGCGAGAGCCTGCCGCCCGCCGCGAATGCCATGACCCACACGACGAAGATGAAGGGCAGGACAAGCCGGTCGAGCTTCATGTCGATCGGCGTCGAGATCGCCAGCTGGATCTTGTCGAACGGCGTCAGCCACAGCATCGCGATGAAGCCGGCGATCATCCACGGCAGCACGCGCGTGGTGTGGGGCCAGTCGTCGAGGCCCTCTGGCTCCGCGATCGTCGGGGCGCCCGCCCGCGAGCCCGCCACGAGCCGTCGCCTCCGGGTGCGCACGTAGACGATCCCGAGGACCAACGCACACGTCAGCGCGAAGGCGGTGATGAACGTCAGCGCGCCGATGACCGCGGAGGCGCGGCCGGCGATGACGCCGCCGCGAGCCGGGCCGAGCTGGCGCAGTGTGGGCAGGCTCGCGTCCGGAAATGCCTCCTGGCGCGCGAGCGAGCGCAGGTAGTCCCCCAGGCCGAGCACGGCGGCGTTCGCGAGGCGCTGCGCCTCCCCGACCGACGGCGCCTGCGAGTAGATCGAAAGGATCGGCTCGCTGATGCTCGCCTGCATCTCGAGCTGATACGGCGCACGCGAGTCGAGGATCTGGGCCGCGCGCACCTCGCTGTCGGGCTGGGTGAACGTGTACGGCACGCCGGGGCTGCGGGCCACGCCGGAGAGCTGCGCGGGCGCGATGCCCGCGCGGCGGGCCACGTCGGCGAGCACGGGGTCGCTGACCAGGAGGCGGCCGTACAGCTCGGCGCGCTCCTGGAGCGTGACCACGTCGTCCGCCAGGGCGCGACGATCGACGATCGAGGGGCCCGGATCGTCGATGATCACATGCGTGGCCGCGCCGGCCACCACCAGATTGCCGCGAGTGTTGACCTTGGCGCACACGAGCGCGACCGCGGTGCTGACCAGGAGCACCGCCACGATCAGCCGCTTGCGAGCGCGCAGGAAGTTGGTCGTCTCAACCATGACGTACGACGGACCAACGCACGACGCGGGCCGCGGCTTCTCCGCCTCGCTCGAAAGCCGCGGCGGCGCCTCGGCGTTACTCGACCGTGATCACCGCGAGCGACGCCGCCCAGCCCCTGGCCCTCACGACCGCTGCGGTCGTGGGAGGCGACGCGCGGATGCGCCGCCACGCGGTCGAGCTGCTGGTCGGCGCCGGCTTCCGCGTCCGCAACGGACCGCGAGACGGCGACCTCATAGTCCTCATCGGCGTGGGCGGCGACATTGCCCGGGCGCACGAGATCCGCGCGCTCGCCGAGCGCCATCCCGGCGCCGCCATCCTGGCCGTGATGCCGGCGGGCGCGTCCAACGCCTCGCTGCGGCGTGCGCTGGTCGCGGGCACCGCGGGGATCGTCCTCGACAGCGAGCTCGTGCCCGCGCTGGTCGCCACCGCGCGCGCCACGCTCGCGGGCCAGCTCGCGGTGCCGAGGGCCCTGGGCCGGCAGATCGCGCCGCGCCCGCTCTCGCACCGCGAGAAGGAGATCCTGGCGCTCGTCATTCGCGGGCTCACGAACCGCCAGATCGCGGGACGGCTCTACCTCGCCGAGAGCACGGTCAAGACGCACGTCTCCTCGGCGTTTCGCAAGCTCGACGTCCGCTCGCGGGCCGAGGCGGCCGCGCGCATCGAGGACCCCGACGACGGCTACGGCATGGGCATCCTGGCGCTCGCCGCCGACCCCGCCGCCTGAGCCGCCGCCGGGGCCGGACGCTCGCCGGCCTGCCCGCCAGGCTGAGCCATCGCGACCGGGCACGCGCCGGCGCCGCCGGCGCGGCTACTGCGGAATACCGTCGGCGACGGGCTCGCCGGCGATGAACGCGCGCAGGGCGGCGATGAACGGACCGGGCGCATAGCGGCCGATCCGGTTGCGCGCCGCGAGCCGGTCGAGCGTGTCGAGCTTCGCGTGCAGCTCGGCCTCGTCGAACGCCGCGCTCACCGAGCCGAGCTCCGCGAACCGGCGCGCCGTCGCGAGCTGGTGGTCGTTGCGGTGCTCGCCCAGGGCCGCCCGGCGCGGCATGACGAGGAGCGGCCTTCCCATCTCCAGCGCGCCGAGAATCGTTCCCATCCCGGCGTGCGCGACGATGGCGTCGGCGGCGAGCATCCGCTCGCGGCATTCGGCCGGAGAGAGGAACGCCTGGTACTCGATGTGAGCGGGCCGGAGGGCGCTCGGGCCCACCTGGGCGAGCACCCGCCGGCCGGGGTGCGCCGCCGCCCACCGGTCGACGGCGGCGACGAGACGATCGAACGGGAGCTGCGTCCCGACGGTCACGAAGATCACAGGACCGCTCCGCGGTACCGCACCGGGCCGTCTGCGAGATGCGGCCACTGGGTCAGGCAGAGGTCGGCGCGGGTGCTCGCCATCCGCCCGGAGAGCGACAGCTCGTCGACGTTCGCCACGCTGTCGATCCACACGGTCCGGCACCCGAAGAGCTTCGCGCCGCGGATCGCGAGGTAGCCGGGCGCGGCGCCGGTCGAGATGACGACGTCGGGACGCTCGCGGGCCAGGATCCAGAGGATCTTCAGCGCGCTGCGCAGGAGCGCCGGCTTGTTCGCGCGATTGGCATCGGCGACCGTATGGAAGCGCGCCGGCGCGACTTCGGCGCGATGGCCGGGGTGCGTCGTCAGATACGCCACGTCGTGCCCCGCGAACGCGGGCTCCAGCCGGCGAAGCTGGGCCCAATGACCGCCGCTCGACGCGACGGCCAGAACTCGCTGCGATCCGGGTCGGGCCATGCGCGAGATCAACGCGATCGCCCCCGGCGTTCTTGTGCGCGCCGGTCAGGCGTCGTTGCGGCGCTCGGCCCGCTCGCCTCCGCCGTGGGCGGCGATCTGCTCGAACAGGCACGCCTTGCAGTGGCACTCCGGTTTGGTGAGCCGCGTGTGGCGGCAGATCGGAGCGCGCAGGAGCTCTATCTCGCGCATCCCGATCTGCGTTCCCCCGACACGCCGTGAAACGCTCATGACAGCGTCGCCTCCGCTCCGTCGCCGATGGAGAGCCGCGGCGCCCCCGGACCCGCAGGCGACCGCGCCAGGATCGTTGCCGTGACGATCAGCATGTGCGAACAACGGGCCGAAGAGCGCCGCGCATGCGCGCGGATCGAGCCGGCGACGGCGGAAAAACGGAGGACCGCCGCTCGCGCTCCGGTCCGAGCGATCGAGCCGGGCCCGGCGACGCAGGTGTCATGCTGTGGCGGCGATGGAGCGCGCGGCGAGCGGGGGGACGGACGGAGTGGACGGCGTCGGCGGCGCGGCGACGACGACCGCCGTGGCACCGGCGCACGCCGCCGAGGGCGGGGCGCACGCCGATCTCGCCGTCGTCGGCGCCGGCATCCTCGGCCTGGCCGTGGCCCGAGAGATGCTGCTCCGCCGCCCCGGCCTCTCGGTGCGCGTGGTCGAGCGCGAGGATCGCGTTGCGGCGCACCAGACCGGCCACAACTCGGGCGTCGTCCATGCGGGGATCTACTACGCGCCGGGATCGCTCAAGGCGCAGCTCTGCGTCGAGGGAGCGCGGGCCCTGTACGCGTTCTGCGAGCGCCACGGAGTGCCGGTGGACCGCTGCGGCAAGGTCATCGTCGCGGTCGCGCTCGGCGAGGTGCCCCGCCTCGACGCTCTTGAGCGCCGCGGCCACGAGAACGGCGTCCCGGGCCTGCGGCGGCTCGAGCGCGCCGAGCTGCGCGAGATCGAGCCCCACGCCGAGGGCGTCGCCGCGCTGCACTCGCCCGGCACCGGGATCGTCGACTTCCCGGCCGTCGCGCGTGCGCTCGCGAGCGAGGTGGGTGAGCGCGGCGGACGCATCGACCTCGGGCGCGAGGTGGACGGGATCGACACCCGCGCGCACGAGATCGTGCTGCGCACGAGCTCCGGCGAGCTCATCGCCCGGCACGCCGTGTTCTGCGCGGGGGCGTGGGCGGATCGCCTGGCGGTGGCGGCCGGCGCGTCGGGCGACCCGCGGATCGTCCCCTTCCGCGGCGCGTACCTGCGCCTGCAGCCCGAGCGCCGGATCCTCGTGAAGGGGCTCATCTATCCCGTCCCCGATCCGTCGCTGCCGTTTCTCGGCGTCCACCTCACGCGCCACATCAACGGCGACGTCCTCCTCGGGCCCACCGCGCTGATGGTCGGCGCGCGCGACGCCTACCGCCTCGGCCGGGTGCGCCCGCATGACGTTGCGGCGACGCTGGCATGGCCGGGTACCTGGCGGATGGGACGACGGTGGTGGCGCACGGGACTGAGGGAGCTCGGCCTCGCCGCTAGCCGTCGCGCGTTCGTGCGCGCCGCACAGCGCTACGTGCCCGACCTCGCGCTCGACGACGTGCTCGCCGGCCCCAGCGGCGTGCGCGCCCAGGCGCTCGGCCGAGACGGCGCGCTCGTCGACGACTTCGTCGTCTCGCACACGGAGCACGCGCTCCACGTGCGCAACGCGCCGTCGCCGGCGGCGACCTCGTCGCTCGCGATCGCG
>Ga0105249_10005389_pt1 | contig 11041 bp, 9 predicted proteins | sample KBSS44metaG_FD_81522 | JGI IMG/M metagenome (GOLD analysis project Ga0105249, IMG submission 81522) | Switchgrass rhizosphere microbial communities from Kellogg Biological Station, Michigan, USA - KBS S4-4 metaG | ecosystem: Host-associated > Plants > Roots > Rhizosphere > Soil | place...
AGGTATGCGAACCCATCCCGAACTCGGGTGCATTCGTTTTGCCGATGGGCAGCACGCCCGCCTTGCGAAGGCGCGCGACGAGAGCCGAATCCTCTTTCGGCATGTCGTTGCGGAAGATCGTCGAGCCACGCGTATACGGAAAGCCTACGGCAGCCTGCAGATCTTTGAACGCAGTCGGCAGGCCGTGCAGCGGGCCCACCGCTTCGCCGCGCGCGAGCTGCCGGTCGGCCGTATCCGCGAGTGCACGGCACCGATCGTCATCGAGCAGCGCTACGATGGCGTTCACCTGCGGATTGATGCGGTGGATCCGCGCCAGATGCGCGTCCATCACTTCGCGCGCCGAGACACGGCGCTTGCGGAGGAGCAGCGCAAGCTCTCGCCCAGGGAGGTCGCAAAGGTCCGACGATCCGGAGACCTTGGCGCGAGGCGTCTCGAGCGCTGCATGCTCCTCTGTCGTCGCGAGCGCAGCCCCAGCGCCGGCGAGCTTCAGGAAGTCACGCCGATCGTATGTCGCTTCACTCATCGGTCATGCCTCGCGCAAAGCGCGTTTGCGAAATTCAAGGTGACGGTGGCTGTGGCCCCTCATAGGTACGCAGCTCGGCGGGTGCGCCGCATTCGCGCGTGACTTTATCGACTATGCTGCGTCGATACGAGGTCAACGTCTCAGCGGTAAGCGGCATCTGGCGCAGACGGTGGACCTCTGCCGCGGTGAAACGCGGAAATCGGGAGTCGCCCGCACCGAGCTCGAACGCGACGAAGTTGACGAGCGCAGCGAGCGACTCATCGTCCACCGGCGTCGATGCGACACTCGGCAATCGGACCAGGTATTCCCGACCCTCGCGTACGCAGAGGAACACGCCTGCCTGCCCTCGCAGTGTCGGCACGAGCTTCGGAGCCGACACACCCTGAATGCCGTGGCAACCACCACAGCGCTCGAGATACAGCGCCACAGCGGGAGTGGCGGTGTCCTGGGTTCGTGTCTCCTGCCCCGATGCCGTGGCTCCCAAGATGGAAGCACTGAGCGCGAGCAGGCAGCACGCGACAGTTTTCACCTCATTCCGCCGGACCCACCAGTGCAGCGGTGGAGCAGTGATATTCCATGCTCGACGTGCCGAAGCACCAGATGATGTCGTTGTTCCCCTGGGGACGATACACCGGTGTCTCTCGATCGGTGCCCGTGCAAAAGCACTGACCGCAACCGCCGACGCCGCAACAATCCCGATAGGCAAGCAGGTACGACTTCCCGTTCTCCGGATTCAAGCAGGTGCCGACCCACGACGTAGGCGACGGCGTCGAGCCTGCGGGGCAGCTATGCACCCCACCTCCGCAGCACGTGCAGAGAAAGCCATCGATCGCGCAGTACCGCCAGTAGTTACATTTCTCCGGATCTTTCGTCTGCGCGAGCGCCGCGAACTCGGAAGGTTTGCCCTGTGGCTTTCCCTGAGCCCGGGCCCGGTGCACCGGGAGCAGCGGAAACACCGGCGCCGCGACCAGCACCGCTCCGAGCTTCGAAATGAAGCTGCGCCGGGACGTATGACCGGCAAGCCGCCGGGTTGCCTTCTCGCTGATCTTGTCGAAGTCGAACATGGGTTCTACCTGGGGCTAACTCAAATGAGTGTGCTGCGTGGAGCGCGTCTGCGCGTGGCGCTGCTGCAGATAGGTCTGCACGGACGCTACGCCCATTTGCTGGGCCACTACGAGGCTTTCGAGATGCTCACGGCTGTTGACGAGGCCGGAAGAGACGACGGTGCCACTGTGATCGATCAGCACCGCATAAGGCAGTTTGCCGACGCCGAACTTCATGCCCACTTCGGGGCTGTTCGCGAACGGCACCTGCTGCAGCCCATATCGATCCACCATTTTCACGAGCGCTGCATCCTCGCCGTCGCTCACATACAGCACGGCGAGGCGCTCATCGCGCGCGAACGCCTTCGCGACTGGGATGAGTTGCTTGCACACCGGGCAGTCCGGCGAGACGAACAAGAGCAGTTGCGAGAGCCCTTCCGGCAGCGGCCCACCGATCTGCACGAGATGCCCGGTCAGCGTGCGCACCGACAGAACGGGCGCCTTCTCGCCGACGGCCGGGCCGTTGTCGACCTTGAGCGCGCCGATCGGCGCCACGCGCGCATGGAGCACACCGATTTGCCTGGCGAGCGCGACCGAGACCACGGTCAGTACCAGAATGGCAATCCAGGAGAGGAGCTGAGAAGCAGCGAGCAGGCTCATGAACGTAACCTCGGAAAAGCCGCGCGCGAGGAATCATCCAGCGCCCATACGGTGTTGAGAGCCAGGTACAGCCCGTAGAACACGATGCCGGCGGGCAGCGCCGCCACGGCTACATCGCGCGTCCACTCGACGTGGGCACTTTCTGCGGCAAGCCACACAGCGAGCGCGGCAAGACCCAGGTTGCGCGCAACCAGACGCCATTCGAGCGGCTGGCGCAACGCCGACTGGAAACACCCGCAATCGATGTTGGTGCGTCCTCGAAACAGGTTCACCGCCATCGCAATTGCGAACAGCACGAGAAGAGACGCCGCTATCCAAGGTGCCCACGGAAATGCCACATGAAGGAGGACGGCCGCGCCGGTTGCGCCTTCCAGTGGCGGCAGCAGCCAGGCGAACGGGATGACCAGGGCCTCCGGCAGCACGCGATAGGAGCTGACCACGCTCCTGAAAGCCGTCCAGTGCATGACTTTCGCCAGCGCGGCACCGAGCAGTATCAGGCCGATGAAGACGCCAGCCGCGGCACCGAAAGCTGCTGCGAGCATCGTCATGCCTCCGTCAGAAGCCGTGAACGGCAAGAATACCGCCGGAAACGCCGGGCAGCGCGCCTTTGGTTTGCCCCGTCCGCGCATCCAGTATCGTGAGCGACCCCATCGGCCCACCTCCCACGACAAACAGCAGCGGCTCTGCATCCTGCGTGACAACGATCGAGTCCCCGCCGTCCTTGAGCGCAAATCGGGCCACCCGCTTTTTGGCAGCGACGTCGAAAACCCAGACTTCCTTGCCCTCCTGCTTGTGAGTCCAATGAGCGCCTGGATGCATCAGCACGAACAGCCGGCCGGTTGCCTTTTGCAGCGTCGCGAATTTCGAGCCACCCGGACGCCACGCAAGAAGCTCAGGCTCGGTGGAGGGAAGCGGATGCCCGGCCGCCTGTTGCAATGACCAGGAGTCCGCGAACACTGGACTTGCGCCGAGCGTTACCGGGATGACCTTGCCTGTGTACGTGATGAAGAGCGCGTTACCCGTCTGACGATCGATCGGGCTCTCCTCGAACACCGGATCCTTCTCGGCATCGAAGAATCGGGCCGTCCGGGTGACCGCGTACTTGCTGCCCTTCGCAGCCGGAACGGCAACAGCCACCGACCCGTCGCTGCAAAGTGAAGCGAAGCCGCGGGGACCGAATGGATACACGAGCCCGCAGCCCGGCACCTCGACGACGGTCGAGAGCTTGCGCGCAACCAGATCGACCACACTCACGGAGGCCGCCGGCTGCATGTTGTACACGTAACCGAAGTGCCCGTCCGATGAGACATCGAAGGTCTGCGTTTTGGGCACCGAGATCAGCCGGCCTGGGAGGTCGACCTCTGCAGCGAGCTTCAGCTGGTTGTCGTAGATGGAGATGTAGTCCTGACGCGCGCCGCGGTTGCCGCGCGCGAAGGAAGTCTCCGCGAGGTAGTAATACTTCCCATTCGGGTCGATGACGAGGTTCGAGCCGCTGGCGGCGTGCATCATCCCCACCAGACGCGCCTTGTCACCATCGATGACGCGCACGCCCCCGGTCTGGTACGAGCCGCCAATCACCAGGCGATGGGGTCCGGGCGGGGGCAACGGTGTGATGTCGTTGACCTCCGTTTGCCCGATCACCGCCGCATCCTGCGGCGGGTCGGCGGCAATCGACACACCGGTGGCACCGAACGTGGCCGCGAGGAGCGGCACCAGCAACCGCGAAGGGATCCACTGCATGTCAGACACCGTGCTCAGTAGCGATAGAAGACGGACAGCCCGAACGTACGAGGGCGCAACGTCTGATTGGTCCACGTGTACGCATTGAAGGAGTTGTTCAAACCCAGGGTCGGATGCTCGTTGGTCAGGTTGTTGGCGAACAGCGAGACGTCGGCGCCGTACAGTTCGGTGCCAACCCTGGCGGAGATGATCGAATACGATTCGATCGGCGCCAGCTCGGGATCGAACTGTGCGTTCGTCGGATCCGTCTGGCCGGCGAGACGCTCCTTGCCACTGTAAGTCACATCGCTCCTGACATACGCCTTGCGATCCGAAATATGGAAGTCGTACTGGGCGGATATCGAATAGACCCACGGCGGCGGTCCACCCTCCACGAACGAGTCCTTGCGCACGATGATGGCGCCGCTCGGCGCGACACCGCTCGAGGTGTACTTCGACTTGTTGTAGCCGACATTCGCCGTGATCGAGAGGTTCGGCAGCGGCAGCAGCATCAGTCCGAGATCGAACCCCTCCGAAGTCGCCTTGCCCGTATTGGCGACGAAGGCCTCGAAGCAGGTGGGCAGGAACAGGCTCGTCTGGATGTCCTTCCACTTGATCTGGTAGACGCTGGCATCGATCGCGACACGGCCACCGAGCACCCGGTTCTTGGACCCGAGCTCATAGCTCCACACCGAATCCGACTTGTACTGCAGCGGCTGCTGCGGATTGCCGTTGCCGTCCACATAACCAAGGTCCGCCACGTCCACGTCGCATGTGATCGGCACCCGCTGTGACGCGCCGGGTGGACGGAAACCCTTGGCAGCCGTCGCGTAGAACAGGTTGTTGTCGTTCAGCTGATAGGACAGGCCGACCTTGGGCGTTACCGAGTTCTCGGAGGTATCCAGCGCGGCAGTGGAGAAGAAGGGCGCTGCGACCGGACCGGGCGCGGCAAGCGGTGAGGCCTGATTGTTTTCCGGGCTCGCGTAGTCCGCGTTGAACTTCACCTTGTTATCCGAGACCCGTACGCCGGTGATCAGCTTCAGTTGCCCGGTGAGCTTGAACTCGGTTTGCGCAAAGCCCGCGAGCTGCGTGTCCTTCGCTCTGAAATCGATACTCCAGATGGAGGAATCAGCGGGGGAGTTCACGCCGAACCAGTTGTAGAACGCGCTGGAGCCCGGGCCGCCCGGATCCCCGTCATTCACTCCGCGCAGGAACGGCGGCAGGAAGAACCAGCCCACCATAGGCGCCTTGGCAAGGAAATTCGTGGTGATGTCCTGCACGCCTGACTGCTTCGCCTGCGTATAGAACGCGCCGACGACCCAGCTGAGCCGTGCGTCCGGATCGTTCGACTGCAGACGGATTTCCTGAATGAGGTTCTTCTGCCCGTTGCTGTAGAGCGAGTTCCCCTTCTCCCCGTCTGCCGGGAAGATGTTCTGCCCGATGTCGTAAAACCACATGTAGTACCGCGTGAAGTCGAAGTTCTGCTCGAACGTGCGGTGGAAGTACGACGTGTTGGAGACCAGCGTGACCTTGCCGAGATCCCAGTTCAGCTGGAGCGCTGGCAGGTAGAACTCGTCCTCGCCCTTTTCCTTGTTCGGCGCGCTGAGCGAGGTGAGCGCTGGATTCGTTGCAGGGTTGCCGGCATCGAAGGCGAGCCGCGCGTATTGATGGCCGCTCGACAACGCAGGCCAGAAGCCGTCGTACCCATCGTCGCGTTCCAGCTTCTGGTACGTGATCGACGGCGTGATGGCGAGCCCATCGGTCACCTGCCACTTCAATGCCGCGCGCGCGCCCAGCGCGGACGAGGAATTCGTGTTGTCGCGCGTCTTCCTGACGTTCTGGAATGTCAGCGAGGCCGGACCGGCCGCGCCGTCCGGATCGAGAATGACCGGCGTACCGGTGACGCCATCGATATATCCGCCGTCGGTGCGGTGAAACACGCTGACCCGGAAGCCGACTTTGCCGTCGACGATCGGGGCGCCATACGCGGCGCCGATCTCGTAAGTCGGATCGCCACCCTCCGTCGTGGAGTACTCGCCGCGCGCGTAGACCGTGGACTGCGTCAGGCTCGGGGCGGGCTGGATGAACCGTACCGTTCCGCCTTCCGATCCTGCACCGAACAGGGTGCCTTGCGGACCGCGCAGCACTTCGACGCGCTCCAGGTCGAACAGCGCCGGGAATGCATTGCCGGAGCTATAAGCAAGATTGCGCACCTGGATCGGCGTGTCATCGATGTACACACCGGTCGTGCCCGCGCCCGCACCGGAGGAGATACCGCGGATCGAGATTCTGTTGCCGCCATTCAGCTGCCGGTCGAGCACCAGTCCCGGGGTGAATCGTGCCAGGCCATCGATCTCCTTCAGGCCGCGCGAATCCATGTCCTTCTGGCCGATGGCAGCGATGCTGATCGGCACCTTCGACAGGGACTCCTCACGGCGCGTCGCCGTTACGGTGATCTCCTGGAGCAGGTCGTCGCCAGTAGCAGGGGCATCGGCGCCAAACGCGACAGTCGTCACGGGCAGAGCCAGCGCTGTGAGTACGGCCGCGCGCACGCCGCTGCGAGAATGATTTCGGATCGTGGTCACTTGTTGTCTCCCAGTCCGTTCGACGGATCTACTGTTGGGGAAAGGTTACGGAGCGCGCGCGCCAGCGGAAGATGCGCGGAGATGAAGGTTTGGTGCTCCAAACGCACCGCCCGGGAGGCCGCAGAGCGCAGCCTCGCAGTGCTGCGTGGCGCGCGCGTCGCGCGCAAACCACGCGGCGCGCTGCAAATCACTTCCGAGGCAGCCAGACCGTCTCACAGCTGTGGCAGGCGACGCTCGGGGAGCGCGTCGTCGACCCGCCCCGTTCACGACACGACCACCTCGCGCAGAGTCTGTTCGAGGATGTCCAGCCCTTCGCCGATCAGCGCATCTTCGATCGTCAATGGGAGGAGCACGCGTATCGTTTCGCCATCGCGCCCGCAGGTGAGCAGCACCAATCCGAGTTGCAGCGCGCGCGCGGTGACGACGCGGGCCATTGCGCCATCGACGAGATCGAAGCCGAGCATCGCTCCGAGTCCGCGGATATTGCGCACGCTCGCGAGGTCCTCGCGGCGGCTCCAGTTGTCGAATCGTTCGCGCAGGCGCGCGCCGACATGATTCGCGCGCTCGACGAGTGCCTCGGCGTGAATCACGTCGAGCACCGCAAGAGCCGCAGCACAACCGATCGGCGAGCCGCCATACGTGCCGCCGAGGCTGCCGGGCTCCGCACTGCTCATGACTCGCTCGCGACCGATCACCGCCGAGAGCGGAAAGCCTCCCGCCAGCGACTTGGCGAGGGTCACCAGATCCGGCTCGACGCCCGAATGCTCGACGGCAAAGAAGCGGCCTGTTCGACCGACGCCCGACTGGATCTCATCCACGATGAGGAGAATGCCGTGCGCGTCGCACAGCTCGCGCAGACGGCGCAGCAGCTCTGTTGGCGCGACATTGAATCCGCCCTCGCCTTGCACAGGCTCGATGATGATTGCAGCGAGCCGCTGCGGATCGAGGTCCGAGTAGAACAAGGTCTCGAGAGCACGTAGCGTCTCGTCGACCGTAACTCCTCGATGCGCGACGGGAAATGGAACTCGGTAAACGTCCGCGGTGATCGCGCCGTAGCCGCGCTTGTAGGGTAGATACTTGCCCGTGAGTCCCATGGTCAGCAAGGTTCGGCCATGGAATGCACCGGAGAATGCGAGCACTCCCGTGCGTCCGGTTGCCGCGCGCGCGATCTTCACTGCATTTTCGACGGCCTCTGCGCCAGTCGTGAACAAGACGGTCTGCGCAGGTGCCGTGAATGGCGCGAGTCGGTTCAGCCGTTCGCACAGCTCGACGTACGGCGGATACGACATGACCTGGAAGGCGGTGTGCGTGAACGCCTTGAGCTGCTGCTCCACGGCCTCGATCACGTGCGGGTGGCAGTGGCCGGTAGCGAGAGTGCCGATGCCGCCGGCGAAATCCAGGTAACGGCGCCCTTCGACATCCCAGAGCTCTGCGTTGCGGGCACGGGCCGCCGTCAGTGGCGTGGAGCTTGCCACTCCCCGCGGAATCGCCGCCTGCCGTCGGGCCAGCCAGCTATCGGTCAGGTTCCTGCAGCTGCTCTCTTTGGCGTTCTTCATGGATTCCTGGCCGCGGGTAAGGCAACGAGGAAACAGTCTTCCACGGTCCCCGCAGCCCTGGGAGTTGCGCGCACAGTTCAAGACGGTGCAGACCAAGCACCACGATCAGCCAGAGCCCGCTGCAGCAATCGTCAATGAGCCAGCCGGACGCGGGCTTCAGCTCGTGCTGTGAGCGCCGATCGAGACGCTGCGCAGGTCGTTGTCCAGCGCGTTCAGAAAGTCTGCAGGGTTATCGAAACACGCGAAGTGACCGCCATCGATGGCGGTGTATGCCTTCGACGGGGCCCGCATCTTTTGCAGAAATGCACGAGCCTGTTCCGGCACCGCCCTGTTGTCATCGCGGCCTTGAATGACTGTCGGGCGGCCCCACCAGAGTGGCGCGCCGTTGCAGAAATTTGCTGTCCTGACTCGAGAACGGCGGAGGTCTTCCGCTGGAGCGTAGTTCACGGGGTCAACTCGGGACAACTGCGCCGTTTGCCTGATCCTCGAGTTTCAGAGCGCGATGAGGAACTCCGCGAAGGATTTGCGCGCGGTCTGCGTCTCCAGTTCGCACCCTCACAGGAGAGAAGGACCATGCGGACTGCAGCTCGCCGGGCTCTCGCACAGAGCAGCTTCGTCATTTCCGTCATTGCTGCCGGCTGGGCCGCAGTCCCGCTCTGGGCGGCAAGTTCGGCCGCGGGCGATGCGAACGTGGACGATTCCCTCGTGCAGGGGAAATTCTGCTCCGCGACAGCGGAGGCACTGGCCAAAGCTTGTGACAACGAGGGGCTCGATGACTACTGGACGGGCTTCGGCATCTGCATCAACGAATCCGACTCGAAGGATCGCACCGAATGCTTCGCCGACGTCAAGGCAACGCGCGCTGAAGCCCGCCAGCAATGCCGCGAGCAGCGCGCGGCGCGGCTGAATCTGTGCGGCTCGATCGGCGAGAGTCGCTACGATCCGGAATTCGAAGCGCAGGATTTCGACCGCGACTTCACCAACCTCACGAACCGCAACCCGTACTTCCCGCTCACCATTGGCGCGCAATGGGAATTCCGCAGCGCTACGCAAACCGATAAGGTGACGGTGACGAACGCGACGAAGCTGATCGACGACGTCCGGTGCATCGTCGTCCGCGACGAAGTGAGCGAGCACGGCGTCGTCATCGAGGGCACCAATGACTGGTTCGCGCAGGCCAAGGACGGCAACGTCTGGTACTGCGGTGAGGAGACCGCGACATTCGACACTTTCAGGGGCGACCGCCCGATGAAGCCGGAGCTCGTCGGCATCGACGGCTCCTTCAAGGCGGGGCGCGACGGCGACAAGCCCGGCATCATTTTCCTTGCCAACCCCACGCCCGGACAGACGTACATCGAGGAGTCATCGCTCGGCAATGCCGAGGACGCTACGGCGGTGCTCGTGGTCGACTACGCGTGGGGAAAGTATCCCAAGCTCGATGAGCTCGTGCCGCGCAAGCTCGCAAAGCTCCTCTGCGCCGGCAATTGCGTGGTGACACGCAACTTCTCGCAGCTCGAGCCCGGACACTTCGAGCGCAAGTACTACGCGCCGGGTATCGGCGTGTTTCTCGAGACCGATCCCGAGTCCGGCGAAGTCGTACAGCTGACGAAGTGCAACGTGGACCCGCGCTGCGCCTCTCTCCCGCGCTGACAACGGGCAGATACGCAAGTGGATCGCGTGCGTTTCGCGGGGGCCGCGATGTGTCTGTGCCTGCAGGCCGCCAACGCGACGGCGGCGGAGTCGCCGGCAGATACAGATGGTTTCCTCTACGACCGGGGGACAGGCATCCCAACCTCGCTGTTCGGCACGTACGTCAGGAAGAATGAGCTCCTTGTCTACGGGTTCTACGAGTACGAGACGAATGATGCCGAGGAATACCATCCGAGCGAGCTGGGCTTCGCGGGTGGCAATGCCGCCGACCAGGACTTTCTTGGCGAGCTCGAGACGCATGAATTCGATTTCTTCATCGCCTACGGGTTGACGGACCGTATCGCAGTCGAGCTCGAAGCCCAGCTCAACACCACCGCGAATTTTTCCAAGGCGCCGAATGATCCATCCGCGGTGCCGGCGCGGATCCGGGAGTCGGGGTTCGGCGAGGTCGAAAGCCAGGTGCGCTATCGCATGTGGAAGGAGACGTGGCGCCGTCCGGAGCTCTTCAGCTTCATCGAAGTGGCGTACCCCCTGCAGCGGGACAAGGTGCTCATCGGCGTCAGCGATTGGCAGGGTGAGCTCGGGTTCGGCGTAGTCAAGGGCTTCCCCTGGGGCACGCTGAGCGGCCGCTATTCGCTGGCCTACGAAGAAGGCGGCATTCAGGGCGGCGAATATGCAATCGAATATCTGAAGCGCCTGTCGCCACGCTGGCGCGCCGTGCTGGCGTTCGAGGGCGAGGGGGAGGACCTGTCATTGATTGCGGAGGGACAGCTCTTCTTCACGCCCCGCCTGTTTCTCAAGCTCAACTGCGGCTTTGGGCTGACAACCAAAGTGCCGGATTTCGCACCGGAAGTGGGGCTCATGATGAGCCTCGGGCCCGCCCGGTGACGCCGCGAAGGATTTTCGGCGTTCTACCGTCTAACGGTGCAGAGCGCACACCATGAGTCCTCTGCACAGCGACTGGGCGGTGAGCCGCCGCATACTGGCCGGCGACGAAGCGGCGTTTCGGGCGCTATTCGATGAGTACTTCCCGCGGCTGTACCGCTTCGCGCTGGCGCGCCTCGGCGGCAACCGCGAGCATGCACGCGAGCTCGTGCAGCTCACCTTCTGCAAGGCCTTCGAGCGGCTGGATTCCTATCGGGGCGAGTCCTCTCTCTATGGCTGGTTCTGCCAGATCTGCCGCAACTGCATCGCGGATCAGGGTCGCGACCGCATGCGTGAGCTCGACTACCGCACGGGCGCCGAGGAGGACGCGACGCTCGAGCAGATCCTGGAATCGTTGCGCGCGCCGGCGGCGATGAGCCG
>Ga0105249_10005390_pt1 | contig 11041 bp, 10 predicted proteins | sample KBSS44metaG_FD_81522 | JGI IMG/M metagenome (GOLD analysis project Ga0105249, IMG submission 81522) | Switchgrass rhizosphere microbial communities from Kellogg Biological Station, Michigan, USA - KBS S4-4 metaG | ecosystem: Host-associated > Plants > Roots > Rhizosphere > Soil | place...
GTGCCGGACGTTCTGGTTGTGTCGCGCGCCGGCATCGACAGCTTGATCAAAGACGGCAAGATCGCGTCCGGTTCCGATGCAACTCTCGCGAAGTCGGTGTTCGCAATTGCCGTCAAACGCGGCGCACCCAAACCGGACATTTCTTCCCCCGAAGCGCTCAAGAGTGCGTTGCTGGCGGCTCGCGCCGTCGGGTACAGCGATCCTGCCGCTGGCGGGGCGAGCGGCGTGCATTTTGCCAAGGTGCTCGAGCGGCTGGGAATTGCTCCCGAAATCAAAGCTAAAAGCAAATTTCCGCCGCCCGCTGGTTTCGTCGGGACGCTATTGGTCAGCGGTGAGATCGACATTGCCGTACAAAGCAAACCGGAGCTGAGTTCGACCGAAGGTGTCGAAATCGTCGGCCCCTTGCCTGGCGATCTCGGCAGCACAACTGTGTACGCGGCAGGTGTCGGCGCATCGTCACCGAACAGCGAGACAGGCAAGGCGCTGATCAAGTTCCTGAGCTCGCCGGAAGCGCGGACGGCGTTCACAGCGCACGGCTTCGATCCGCCCTGACAGTCAGACCACCATCATCACCGGATTTTCGATCAACGTCCTGAACGCACCGATCAGCTCGGCACCAAGTGCGCCGTCAACCGAACGGTGATCGCAGGACAGTGTTACGCTCATAATGTGCGCGGCCTCGATCTTGCCGTGGCGTATAACTGCACGCTCCTCGGCGGTACCGACCGCGAGAATGGTCGATTGCGGCGGATTGATCACCGCCGTGAAATCCTTAATCCCATACATTCCGAGATTGGACACCGACGACGTGCCACCCTGGTATTCCTGTGGCTTGAGCTTGCGGGCACGGGCGCGCGCCGCGAGATCCCGCATCTCGTTCGAGATTGCAGACAACGATTTGCTTTCCGCACTACGGACGATCGGTGTGATTAGCCCGCCGGGCAACGCTACGGCAACGCCGATATCGGAATGCTTGTGCTTGAGCATGCCGCCTTCGGTCCAACTCACGTTCGCATCAGAAATTCGCTGGAGTGCGAGCGCGAGAGCCTTGATGACGAAGTCGTTGACCGAAAGCTTATAAGAGGGCTTGCCATCCTTATCCTTGGGGGCAGCCGCGTTGATCTCCTCACGCGCCGCCAGCAGCTTGCCGATATCGCAATCTATCGTCAGGTAAAAATGCGGAACCGTTTGAACCGAAGCCGTCAAGCGCTGGGCGATCGTTCGTCGCATACCATCGTGCGGCACGAGCTCGTACGAGCTTGGCTCATAAAGCGACAGAATTTGTTGGTCGGACATGGCAGGCGTCACGGCCACCCCTTGCGGTCCTCCGACAGCGGGCGCGCGTAATCCTTTGCCCGACTTCGCGACATCGATGTCACGCGCAATCACGCGGCCGTGCGGACCCGATCCCTGCACGCGGCCGAGATCGATGCCGGCTTCCTTCGCGAGGCGGCGTGCCAGTGGTGACGAAAAGACGCGATTGCCGTGAGCGGCTTGCGGTGACCTCTCGCCTGCGGCGGGTGCCGGTTTTTGGGCCGGCTGCGTTGGAGCGCGTGCCGTTTCTTGTCGCGGCGACGATACCGGCGCGGCTTCAACCTTTTTCTCAAATGCTTTGGCCGGCGCCGTCTTCACCGCACTTGCCGCCGCCTTCACGTCCTCTCCTTCGCCGGCCAGCACGGCGATTACCGAATTGACTGCGACGTCCTGCGTTCCCTCCGGCACCACGATCTTGGCGAGCGTGCCTTCGTCGACCGCCTCGTATTCCATCGTGGCCTTGTCGGTCTCGATCTCCGCGATCACGTCGCCGGACTTGATCTTGTCGCCTTCCTTCTTCAGCCAGCGCGCAAGATTGCCCTTCTCCATCGTAGGCGACAGCGCCGGCATGAGGATGTTGGTGGGCATCTGTTGTCCGCCGGCCTAGCCGACCCCCACTTGCGCTCGCTGGACAATCCGGCTCGGGGTCCAGCTTGTGAGCCGGCGTGCGCGCCGACCCTCGACGTTTTCGCGATCGTAATCGACCGGTTCCGCCCGCCGGTCCGCAAGCTCGGCGATTGCAGTCGCAGCCACATTCAGCGTGGCCCGCTCCTCGCCATTTCCCGAAATGACAGCTGCGACATAGGCCCCGCAGCTCCGGCAAATCAGGTAGTCGGCGGTGCGCATACCGAACCGGTAACGATTAAGTCCGTTGGCCGGAGCAGAAATTGTCAGCCTGCCGTTCGGATCCGCCACGGCCTTGGTGCCATGACGGCGGCAAAATGAGCAGCCGCAGGCGCGCAGCGGCAGGTCCGCGATAGACATCGCGGTCTCGAACACCACCTCGATCTGTCCGCAATGGCATGCGCCGCGCAAGATCATTATTGCCTCAGCGATAGCAAACGGCTTTCGCCGCCTCGACGATTTCGGTAACCGACGGCAGCGCGAGCTTCTCGAGGTTCGCGGCATAGGGCATCGGAACATCTTTGCCCGATACGCGTGCGATCGGTGCATCGAGATAATCGAAGGCATGCTCCATGATGCGTGCCGCGATTTCCGCGCCGACACCGCTTTGCTGCCAACCCTCTTCCACCGTTACTGCCCGGCCGGTCTTTTGCACCGACGCAATGATAGTCTCGTTGTCCATCGGCTTGAGCGTGCGCAGGTCGATGACCTCGGCGTCGATGCCGGCGCCGGCCAGCTCCTCGGCGGCCTTGAGCGCGTAGGTTATGCCCATAGACCAGGATACGATTGTCACGTCGTTGCCTGGGCGCGCGATCTTTGCCTTGCCGATCGGCAGCACGAAATCGTTGAGCTTCGGCACCGGCGAGGAATGGCCGTAGAGAATTTCGTTCTCGAGGAAAATCACCGGATTTGGATCGCGGATCGCCGCTTTCAGCAGCCCCTTCGCATCCGCGGCTGTCGACGGCGCAATCACCTTCAAGCCTGGGATGTGCGAGTACCACGCCGAATAGTCCTGGCTGTGCTGGGCAGCAACGCGCGCCGCTGCGCCATTCGGCCCCCGAAAAACGATCTGGCAGCCCATCTGACCGCCCGACATATAGAGAGTTTTCGCTGCCGAATTGATGAGCTGATCCATCGCCTGCATGGCGAAATTGAAGGTCATGAACTCGACGACTGGCTTAAGGCCTGCAAGAGCGGCGCCGATGCCAAGGCCGGCGAATCCATGTTCGGTAATCGGGGTATCGATCACACGCTTGGCGCCAAACTCCTGCAGCAACCCCTGGGTCACCTTGTACGCACCCTGATACTCGGCGACCTCTTCACCCATCACGAAGACATCTTTGTCGCGGCGCATTTCCTCCGCCATTGCGTCGCGCAGCGCCTCGCGCATGGTCATGGAGACCATCTCGGTGCCTTCCGGGATATCGGGATCATTCGCCGCTTGTGGCGCGGGTGCTTCGGGCGCCTTCGTTGATTTTGGCGCGGGCGCATCCTGTGTCTTTGCTTGTGGTTTCTGGACTTTTGCCGACGGTGCCGACTCCGCGGCTTTCTGCTGCGGGGCCGGCTTTGACGACTTGATCGCCGCCTTGTCCTCGCCTTCGCCGAGGATCACGGCAATGGGGGTGTTCACCGCGACGTCAGCCGTCCCCTCTGGGACCAGAATTTTTCCAAGAGTGCCTTCGTCCGTCGCCTCGACTTCCATCGTGGCCTTGTCGGTCTCGATCTCGGCGATGACATCGCCGGACTTAACTTCATCGCCCTCTTTTTTGAGCCACTTGGCCAGATTGCCCTTCTCCATCGTGGGGGAGAGCGCGGGCATGAGCACTTCGATCGGCATGGCTTATTTTTTTCCAGGCAACAGATCAGCGGTACACATCGGTATAAAGTTCAGAAACGTCTGGCTCCGGATCGTGCGTGGCAAATTCCGCCGCCTGATTGATCAGATCGCGAACTTCGCCGTCAATTTTCTTCAGTGCATCTTCGGAGGCGAATTTCTTTTCCAGAATTCTGTGACGTGCCATGTCGATCGGGTCGTGATGGCTGCGTACTTCATCCACTTCTTCGCGCGTTCGGTATTTCGCGGGGTCCGACATCGAATGCCCGCGATATCTGTAGGTCAGCATTTCCAGAATATAGGGGCCCTTGCCGGCCCTGCACCATTCGGCAGCCTTTTCTCCAGCTGCTTTCACCGCACGTACATCCATGCCGTCGACTTGATCACCGGGAATGTTGAAAGACAATCCGCGGCGCGACAGGTTGACCTCGGCCGAAGAGCGCGTAATCGCCGTCCCCATCGCATAGCGATTGTTCTCGATCACATAGATCGCGGGCAGCTTCCACAGCTCCGCCATGTTGAAGCTTTCGTAGACCTGGCCCTGATTGGCGGCACCATCGCCGAAATACGTGATGCTGATGTTGCCGTTGCTGCGGTAGTTGTTGGCGAAAGCGAGACCGGTACCGAGCGGCACCTGCGCACCCACAATTCCGTGCCCGCCGTAGAAACCTTTCTCCACGCTGAACATGTGCATGGAGCCGCCCTTGCCTTTGGAATAGCCGTGCGCGCGCCCGGTGAGCTCGGCCATGACTCCCTTGGGGTCCATGCCGGTTGCGATCATGTGACCGTGGTCGCGATAGCCCGTAATGACCTGGTCGCCGGGCTTGAGCACCATCTGCATCCCGACGACGACGGCTTCCTGGCCGATATAGAGATGGCAGAACCCGCCAATCAGCCCCATGCCGTACATCTGCCCCGCCTTCTCTTCGAAGCGACGGATGGTCAGCATGGTGCGGTAGGCGGAAAGCTCCTGTTCCTTGCTGAAATCGGCGACCGGTTTGGCGTCGGTGCTGGGACTCTTCTGGGCGACCGCCATTAGCACTCCCTGCGAAAGCGTCCGGCAGTTGTGACGGGTGTCGGTAGGCTTTCCCGATCCCCAATAGCTTAAATCTCCCGGCGGCGAAAGCGCGAGACTGCCGCGGGGAATTGCGCAAAACGCCCGGAATTTGGCTGAAAATTTCAAGGCGAGCGGTGGATAACGCCACCGGCCTTCCGCGGTTGCTAACGGGGATTGAGCAGCAGGGTAAGATCGCGCGGATCGGCGTAGCCAATCAGGGCACGCGTCCGCTCATCCAGCATGTCGGGGTCGATCCGGTCGGCGCGCAAAAGCGATACCCGGCGTTCCCACAGCGCGCGTTCCGCCTTGAGCTGCATCAGATCGCCCTTCATCGCCGTGAGTTGCTGCTCGAGATCCTGTTGGGCGCGCAGTCCGTGATTGCCGGTGAAGGCGTTGGCCGCAAAATAGCCGATAAACAACGCCGCAAAGGTGTAGAGACCGAGGACGGTCAGGAATGTGCGGCGGCGGCGATGCGTAACCATGGCCCGCAACATGGGCCAAGGCCGTTAAGGCGCCTTTAATGGCGTCAGATCCTGTGCCGGATCTCGTTGAGGAAGAAGTTTCCGACGCGCTTGCCGCGGTTGCGAAGCACCTTGAGCACGCCCTGGTCGACAAAATATGTGAGCAGGATCGAATCGCGAGTTTTCACGCGGTTATGGACCGGGTCGGCCGAATGCCAGGTGTCAGTCCCGACAGCAAATGCATAGCCGCTATTCCGCGCAAAACGCATCTGCGCCCGCATCGGCAAGGATCCATCAGGTAGTTTTTCATGGAAGATCGTGCCGATATCAGTGTTGGCATCGTCCTTCGGCAGATAGAGTTGGACCGTGATGCCCTTCCAACGCGTATCCGTGTGCGGCGTGATCAGGTAGCCCGGGATGTCACGGGTCAAAATCGGGATCGGATACATTCCGATCTTCGCAAAATTTTTGCCGAAGCGTTTCGACAACCCGGGCGCCAGACGCCGAATGAAGGCCAGCTTGACAGGTTCCGAGCAGAGCGCGCGGCCGACAATATCCCACAGCGCGCGCTTTTCCGCCGGCAAATTGCGGATGTACTCGGGGAACAGATCGATCTTGACGCGCGTATGTGTGCCATCCGCAAGATCGTGACCTTTGCTGCGGCCATGCATCGGCCGGTAATCGGATGACTCCGGCATCAGCGCGAGAAGCTGCGCGTAGATGTCGTCGGGAAACACCCTGTCAAATTCGAGATGAAAAAATGGCTTCTCGACGGCGCGTGCTCCGTCAATCGACGGCACAATAAATGCCGCCAAGCGATCCGCCGCTCGGCGGCGATCATAGGTCGACAGGTTGGTCGTCTGATCCATCGTGCGTACCCACAGCTGATTCTGGAAGCAATTTGCGTCGAATTCACCGTCGAAGGCAAGACACCGAATGCCGCAACATCAGGCCTTCAGAACATCGCGCCCCGCGAATTTTGCCTGCGGACCGAGTTCCTCTTCGATACGTAGCAGCTGATTGTACTTTGCAGTTCGATCTGACCGCGCAAGTGAGCCAGTCTTGATCTGTCCGCAATTGGTCGCGACGGCGAGATCAGCGATGGTCGAGTCTTCGGTCTCGCCCGAACGGTGCGACATCACCGCCGTATAACCGGCCTTATGAGCCATCTCGACCGCAGCCAGCGTTTCCGTGAGCGTGCCGATCTGATTGACCTTCACCAAAATCGAGTTTGCGACGCCGTCCTTGATGCCCTTCGACAAGCGTTTCACATTCGTTACGAACAGATCGTCACCCACGAGCTGGCACTTGTTTCCGATCAGCGTGGTAAGAGTCTTCCAGCCTTCCCAGTCATCTTCCGCCATGCCGTCCTCGATGGAGATGATCGGATATTTTGCGACAAGATCGGCCAGATATTTTGCCTGATCCTGCCTCGAGCGTTTCTTTCCCTCACCCTCGTAAACATACGTGCCATCTTTGTAAAACTCGGTGGCCGCGCAATCGAGAGCAAGCATTACGTCGCCACCCGGCTTGTATCCAGACTTGGTGATCGCCTGCATGACAAAATCGAGCGTGGCTTCCGCCGACTTCAGGTTCGGCGCGAAACCACCCTCATCACCGACATTGGTGTTCAAGTTCGCCGATTTGAGCGCCCCGCGCAGCGTATGGAAAATTTCTGCGCCGGCCCGCAGCGCTTCGGCGAACGTCGACGCGCCGACCGGCATGATCATGAATTCCTGAAAATCGATCGGATTGTCGGCGTGCGCGCCACCGTTGATGATATTCATCATCGGCACGGGCAGCACGCGCGCGGCCGTGCCTCCGACATAGCGATAGAGCGGCGCGCTCGTCGCGCTAGCCGCCGCCTTGGCGGTCGCGAGCGATACACCGAGGATCGCGTTGGCACCAAGCCGGCCCTTGTTCGGCGTTCCGTCGAGTGCAATCAGCGTCTCGTCGATCTTGGTTTGAGCTTCGGCGTCCATGCCGCCGAGCGCATCGAATATCTCCCCGTTGACCGCGTCGATTGCCTTACGGACCCCCTTGCCGCCAAAACGGGCCTTATCGCCGTCGCGCAATTCGACCGCTTCGTGCGCGCCGGTCGAGGCCCCCGAAGGAACGGCGGCGCGGCCGCGCGAGCCGTTCTCCAGAACGACGTCGACTTCGACGGTCGGATTGCCGCGGCTGTCTAGGATTTCGCGGCCAATAATGTCGGTAATTGCGGTCATGGGGTGTCCGAAATTGATACGGGGCTTCTACAGGATCGACAACCCTCTTGTCATGCCCCGTCCAGAACGTGCATCCACTGGTGCACAAACCATGCAGTAAATGGCAATGGCACGGAAACGATTGCAACTCGGCCAGCGGAGCCCGATCCCGGCCTCACCCGACAAGGCTGTCCTTGATCGCGTGGCAAACCCGCATGCCGGAACGAATTATGTGGCGCGATTTACCTCGCCGGAATTCACCACTTTGTGTCCGATCACCGGGCAACCTGATTTTGCCCATCTGGTCATTGACTACGTACCTGCGCGTTTCCTTGTCGAATCGAAGTCGCTGAAGCTCTATTTCAACAGCTTCCGCAATCACGGCGCTTTCCACGAAGATTGCACGGTCGCGATCGGCAAGCGACTGTTTGCGCTGCTCAAGCCGAAATGGCTGCGCATCGGCGGCTACTGGTATCCGCGTGGCGGAATGCCGATTGATGTGTTTTGGCAGGCCGGAAAACTTCCGAAAGACGTGTGGGTGCCTGATCAAGGCGTCGCGCCCTATCGTGGACGTGGCTAACCTTTCGAGGCGCTCCGCCGAAGATACAGCGCGCAGGTCCATCCGGTTGCCGCCAATGCGGCCGCTCCGGCCACGAGCACGGGCGTGATTCCGACAGTGACCAGACCGGCACCGTAGACTACGGGGCCGGCGGCCTGACCAAGAAAGAAAAACATAGAGTGCGCCGCGGTGGCCGACCCACGCGCCGATGGCGCCAGCTCCGTGACATAAACCTGGATGCATCCATGCAGCAGGTAGAAACCAAAACCCATCAGCATGAAGTTCATGAATTCGACTGGCCAGGGCATACCAAGCGTAATCACCAGAAGACAGGCACCCATTACCATGCCGCCCGTCGCCATCAATCTTCTCTCGCTTATGTGCGCGACAAGCCATGCGACCATCATCGTGTAGATCACGCCACCGATTCCGAAGCCGGCGATCACGACGCCGGCGATCGAGGCGCGGGGTTCACCGGCGTCTTGCAATAAGACTGCCATGTAAGGAAAAACGCCGAAAAGAAACAGCGCTTCTATAAACACTGCGCCAAAGCAATACTTCGCCAACGGATTACTGAAGACAGCACGATAGTTTGGAATGAATGTCGACAGGTCGAAACGCCCTGGCGATTCATTCATGCTGCGAAAGCCGGGCATCGCCACCGCAAGCGCGACAAGATCGATCGCTCCGGTCACGAAGAACACGCCACGCCAGCCGACGACGTCGCCAATCACGCCTGCGCCGGAGGCACCCAGCAGATTGCCCGTCATAGCCGCGAACAGCAGCCGGCCGATCGCAACCTGCCGCTGCTGCACCGGCACGCGATCGCCGGCGACCGCCAGCGCAATCGGGAAAACGCCGCCTGCTGCGATGCCCGCGATTACGCGCAGGGTCATCAGCATTTCAAAGTTCGTGGCCAGACCGCAGGCAATCGTGGCTATGCCGACGACGAGCATGCACACCGCAATGAGCCGTGCCTTGCTGAACATGTCTGCCAGCGCGCCAAGCACCGGTTGGACGAGGGCATAAGGCAGAGTGAACCCGGTCGAGAGCAGCGCCGCCGTGGTCGGCGCCACGTTCAATCCCGCGGCGATCTGCGGAATGACCGGATCGACGGACCGCATGAAAAGCGTCGTCGCAAAGATGACGAACGCCATGAGGTTAAGGACACGGCCCATGAAATCTGAATTCCGCGCGCGTCAGCGCTTTGCCAGCCGGTCGAACTCGACGAGCGTGCGCAATAGCGGCTCCATCTCCTTCAGGGGCATCATGTTGGGTCCATCGGACGGCGCCTTGTCGGGATCGTGATGGGTCTCGATGAATACGCCGGCGACGCCGACCGCAACCGCCGCGCGCGCGAGCACGGGTACGAACTCCCGCTCACCACCTGATTTGTCGCCCTGCCCGCCTGGCTGTTGTACCGAATGCGTGGCATCGAAGATTACGGGCGCCAGTGTCGTGCGCTTAAGAATGGGAAGCGCGCGCATGTCAGACACGAGCGTGTTGTAACCGAACGAGACCCCACGCTCCGTCACGAGAACGTTGCGATTGCCGGCGCCGGTGATCTTCCCGACAACGTTGGACATATCCCAGGGCGCAAGGAACTGCCCTTTCTTTACATTGACGACCTTGCCGGTTTTCGCGGCAGCAATCAGCAGATCTGTTTGCCGACACAGGAAGGCAGGAATCTGCAACACATCAACGGCCGACGCGACCCGCGCGCATTGCTCCGCCTCATGCACATCGGTGAGAACCGGGACTTTCAGCCTGTCGCGGATTTCGGAAAAAATCGGCAAAGCCTGATCGAGGCCGAGCCCGCGCCCTGACTTGGCGGAGGTGCGATTGGCCTTGTCGAAGGACGTCTTGTAGACGAAGCCTAGTCCGGCACGCGCCGCGATCTCCTTCAGTGCAGTCGCCATCTCCAGTGCGTGCACCTTGCTTTCCAGTGCGCACGGACCCGCGATCAAAGACAGCGGCAAATCATTGCCGAAGCGCACAGCGCCGATCGTCACGGTCGAGTTGGGCTTCTGATCCACGGTCACATCCTCGCGGCGGACCATGAAGGGACACAACGCACCGGTCAACGGGCCTTGCGCGCGGACGCTTCGAATATAAGGACTGCTCCCATGGCATCCCCCGGTCCGACCACTGTGGGATTTCCCGCGAAAATTCCTGAAATTCCAGCCTGCTCAGGCAGTGCCTCCAGCGCACCAATGTTATCCGTCGCAAAGCGAAGGGCGGCCAGCCGGGGGCTGGCGGATACATCGGGCGCCTTCACACCGAACCGACGCGTGAAGGCGTCAGGCACCAGCATGTCGATCGCCCCGCGTGGGGTCGTGATTGTGAAGCCATCATTGCTCGCGATCGGTGGCGCGCCGGCGAAGGTTTCGAAAAAATGCGCGCGGCGCTCTGGCCGTTCCGCTACAGCAACGACGCCGATAATGCCCGTCACGCCGTTGGCGTGACGCTGAAAAGCCGGGTTCCAGAAATTCTCAGGGTAATGCTGCTGGCAGGTCACAAAACGGATATTGGGTGATCCTGTGGCGTCGGCAAAGGTCAGCGAAAAGGCGACCTTGATCGTGGCGCCATCGGGACGCTTGCCCTCACGCTCAAAGCGCATCGTCGGCGCGGTCAAAATGCTCGCCGCGCGAAATTCGATTTCATCCGCATGAGCGTCTTTCGATTCCAGAATCAGAACAGACAATCCCTCGCCGCGCTGAATGAAATCGCGGTTGTAGGCGCCGAACAAGGTTGAAAATCCATCGCTGCCGAGCTTGTCCGGCTCGGCCAGGGTCAGCAACTCGATGAAGAACCCCGGAAACTGAACAATGTGATTGTGCGTGCCCCAGGGATGGCGATTGCGCGCCCCAACGGTGAAACCGAGTCGGCGGTACAGATCAGCCGCCGCATCGAGGTCCCTTACAGCATGGACGATATGGTCGAGGCCTCGCGGCATCGCGGGCGCTTACACCAGCCGGCTCTGCTCGA
>Ga0105249_10005393_pt1 | contig 11040 bp, 8 predicted proteins | sample KBSS44metaG_FD_81522 | JGI IMG/M metagenome (GOLD analysis project Ga0105249, IMG submission 81522) | Switchgrass rhizosphere microbial communities from Kellogg Biological Station, Michigan, USA - KBS S4-4 metaG | ecosystem: Host-associated > Plants > Roots > Rhizosphere > Soil | place...
AGGTTAAAGGTGGGAACGTGATTGAAGTAGAGAGCCTGCATCACGTGGCCGTTTGCGTCACCGACGTGGAGCGCGCGAAACATTTTTACGGCGTCGTGCTCGGACTCGAGGAGGTCGCGCGGCCGCCGTTCGATTTCGGCGGCGCGTGGTATGAGTTTGGCGGACGGCAGATCCACCTGATCGTTCATCCGCCAACGCTGACGATGCGCCGCACCGGCGACATCGACGACCGCGACGGCCACCTGGCGTTGCGCGTCCGCAGCTATCGGCAGACGCTCGAGCACCTGCGCGCGCATGGCGTCGACGTGCTCGAGAAGCCGCGCAACCTGACACCATGGGCGCAGTTGTACGTCACCGACCCGGATGGCAATGTAATCGAGCTCAACGCTGAGATGCTCGATTAACGGTGCGACGGGCGGACGGTGCGAAGGTGCGACGGGACGGACCTTCGCACCCCGCACCTTCGCCCCATCGCACCGTTGAATGCCGTATCATCTCGGTCGCGAGGACACTGATATGCCTATTACCCGTCACTCCGCCGCGAGATACGTTGCCCTTGTTCTTCTGGCGTGCACCGTTGCCGTGTGGCCGATGGCAGCAGCGACGTCGGTGGTCCGGCCCGAAGAAGTCGGCCTCTCTGCCGATCGCCTGCAACGCATCAACGATTTGATCAAGCGTCACATCGACGCGGGTACGTTCTCGGGAGCGGTTACGCTGGTCGCCCGGCAGGGCCGCGTGGCGCATTTCGAGGCTCAGGGCCTGATGGACATCGAGTCGCACAAGCCGATGCAGAAGGACGCGATCTTCCGCATCATGTCGATGACCAAGCCGATCGTCGGCGCTTCGATCATGATGATGATCGAGGAGGGCAAGGTTCGCCTGACCGATCCGGTCTCCAAGTTCATCCCGGAGCTGAAGGATCTCAAGGTGGCCGTTACGACGCCCGCGCCCGCGGGGCAGACAACAGCGGCGGGTACCCCGGCGCGTTTCTATACTGTTCCCGCCGAGCGTGAGATCACGATTCGCGACCTGCTGACACACACGTCCGGCCTCGTCAGCGGCGGCATCAGCAACCAGGAAGCCCGGAGCGTCGCGCTCAAAGGAAAGGAGACGCTGGCGGACTACCTGCCTCGCTTGGGCAAAGTGCCGCTCGACTTTCAGCCTGGCACTCGATGGGCCTATAGCGCGCAGGCGGGTTTCGATGTATTGGCTCGCGTCGTGGAGATCACGTCGGGAATGCCGTTCGATCGTTTTACGAAGCAGAGAATCTTCGATCCGCTCGGCATGAAGGACACGTTCTTCTATCCGGCCGACGGCAACCCGCGGATGGCCACGCGCTATAGCCGCGGCGCGAATGGACTCGAGAAGCAGACCAACCCGGGGTTCATGAACGGCGCTTACTTCTCAGGCGGCGGTGGCCTGATGAGCACGGCGGAGGACTACCTGCAATTTGCGCAGATGCTCCTCAATCGCGGCGAACTCAACGGCAAACGACTGCTCGGTTCCAAGACCGTCGAGGTAATGACCTCGGTCGCGGTGCCCGACACACTGCCGGGCAGAACGAAGGGCGAAGGTTACGGATTAAGCGTTCGCGTCGTAAATGATCCAATCGCGCGCAGTTCGTTCATGTCTGCCGGGACGTTTGGCTGGAGCGGTGCATACGGAACCCACTTTTTCGTCGATCCTCAGGAAAAAGTCGTGGGCATCCTGATGACGCAGACTCCGGATCAGCAGGTCCGCCTCGACTTTGAAAACGCCGTCATGCACGCGATTGTGGGCAATGGCGTGCTCGTCGGTACGCATTGAGGCTGGCGGATGGCCTGTCTGGGGAGTTCCCCAAGTGCCGCGCATAGTTGTAGGATTTCCACAGGACTTACCTTCGGTTCGCTTGTGTTGAGGCAATCAGCGTGGGCGTGCGGCGAAAATCCGGCCAATTCCGGCGGGAACGACGCTGCCAACCGGACCAACACAAGCGAGCTGTGGAGTAAAGGCACGATTCGCTGTCGAGCAGAAGGAGACCGTCCATGAGGATGCGGGTTACTGGCCCTGTCGCCGTTGTGCTTGCCGCGACGCTCGGGTTCACCGTGGTCACCGCCCAGGCGCAGCAGGCTCCTGGCGCAGCGGCGGCCTCCGCTGCCTCGAAGCCCAAACCGGTGCCGCGCACACCGTGGGGCGACCCCGATCTGCAAGGTACGTGGGACTATCGGACGATCACACCACTTGAACGCGCGCGCGAGTTCGGCACTCGTGAGTTCTACACCGAGGAAGAGAAGAAGACGCTCGAAGCGCGCGCTGGCCGGCGCATGGACGGTCCGCCAGAGGAGATTCGGCCGGGTCTGACACACGCGCAGTACTGGACCGATCCCGGGCGCTTCATTTCCGACGGCTATCGCACGTCACTCATCATCGATCCACCCGATGGCCGCATTCCTGCCCTGACGGCTGAAGGCAAGGCTCGACAGGCACGCGCGCCCAATCGCAACAACTCGGTGAACGCGTCGTGGCTCGACCGTGGCAACCAGGAGCGCTGTATCACCTACGGGTTGCCGAGCGCGAGCCTCCCGACGCTGTACAACAACAACATTCAGATCGTGCAGGCGCCGGGCTACGCCGTAATCGTGCACGAGATGATTCACGAGGCGCGGATCGTGCCGCTCGACGGCCGGCCGAAGCTGAACGATCACGTCCAGGCCTGGATCGGCGACACACGGGGCCATTGGGAAGGGGACACGTTGGTCGTCGAGACGACGAATTTCAACGGCAAGAACAACTACCGTGGCTCGACGACCGGTCTGCATCTGACCGAGCGCTACACCCGCGTGGATGAAGGCCGGCTTGAACTCCGACTGACGGTCAATGACCCTACTACGTGGGAGAAGCCGTGGACGGTATTGCTCCCGATGCGGCCGACCGAAGGTGAGTTGATCGAGTACGCGTGCCACGAGGCCAACCTGAGCATGTTCAATCTCCTCGAGGTGGCCCGTGATGCTGAGAAAGACGCCGCCAAGAAGGGCAAGGCTCCAGGCGGAGCGGATCCAGCTGACGACAGGCAAGAGCGCTGAGCCTCACGAACAGGAAATCGACCAGTCATGAATAGAAACCGAGTCGTAATGGCGATCGCAATCGTGGCCCTCAGTGTGGCGTCGCTGCGCGCGCATCATTCGTTTGCCGCCGAGTTCGACGCGAACAAGCCGATCACCCTCAAGGGCACCGTCGTCAAGATGGACTGGGTCAACCCGCACAGTTGGATTCACCTCGACGTCAAGAACCCCGATGGCACCGTGACGAGGTGGATGATCGAAGGCGGTACGCCCAACACCCTCATTCGCCGCGGCTTCACAAAGAACTCGTTGGCACCTGGCACCGAGATCACCATCGAAGGCTATCAGGCGAAGAACGGCGCCAATCGCGCCAACGGCGCCGACCTGATTCTGCCTGACGGCAAGCGATTGTTCATGGGTTCTTCGGGCACCGGCGCGCCCAAAGATCCCGAAGCTGGCAAGTAGCGCGCGCGTGCGTTCGAGTCGTCGCCGCCTTCTCCAGCTTCTCGCAACCAGTTCGCTACTTCCTCACCTGCATCTACCCGATGGGTGGGTGGATGCAGCGTATGCATCCGCACAATCTCCCGCGTCGTCTGCTGACAGCGATCTGATCACATCAGCCGCCGATGCGTTGTCCGTCCTCGACTTCGAGCCGGTCGCGAAGGCGAAGCTCCCGCCCTGGCATTGGGCGTGGCTCTCGACCGGCGGTGACGCCGGCGAGACGATGCGAGCGAATCGGGAAGGATTCGATCGCTATCAGATTCGGGCGCGTCGCCTCGTCGACATCAGCAAGGTCGATACCTCGATTCAATTGTTCGGGCGCACCTGGGAGACGCCGATCTACATGAGCCCGGTCGGTGGCCATCGCACATACAACCCGGAAGGAGAGCTGGCAACGGCTCGTGCGGCGAAGGCGAAGAAGCATCTGCAGGTGCTCTCGACGGTCACGACGACATCGGTTGAAGACGTCAACGCCGCGCGCGGCGAGCCGGTGTGGTTCCAGTTGTATCAGCGCGACGATTGGGGCCAGACGCGCGAGCTGCTCAAGCGCGTCGAGGCCGCCGGATGTCCGGCGCTCGTGTTCACCGTCGATTTGCTCGGCGGTCGTAACATGGAGCAATTCAATCGCGTGATGCAGCGCAACCGCCAGCAGTGCGTCGCGTGCCACCTGAACGGCCAGCCACTGACCGATTTGCGCAACCGTCCGATGCTGAACGCCCTCAAGACGCCAGCGACGCCACAACCCGAGATCGGGTCGCCGACGTGGGACTACGTCAAGCGGCTGAAAGACACCATCGGCATGAAGCTGCTGGTGAAGGGGATCGTCACGCGCGAAGACGCGGAGCTCGCGATCCAGAACGGCGTCGACGGCGTCTACATCTCGAATCATGGTGGCCGGGCGGAGAACAGCCTGCGGCCAACGATTCAATGCGTGCCCGAAGTCGCGGCCGGTGTTGCTGGCCGCGCGCCGATTCTTGTTGATGGCGGCGTGAGGCGTGGAACTGATATCTTCAAGGCGCTGGCGCTCGGCGCAACTGCCGTTGGCGTGGGCCGGCCGTACATGTGGGGTCTTGCGTCGTTCGGTCAGCAGGGGGTCGAGACGGTGCTCAATATCCTGCGTCGTGAGCTGCAGCTGATCATGCGTCAATCGGGCGTGACGAGCACTCGGAACATCGGTAAGAACTTCGTCGCCGATCGACAAATTTAGACGTCCGGCTTCCTTGGCCACCGAAGCACGAGTGCGAAGGTGGCAGCCGGACCGGAGTCTCAGATGAAACGAATCGGTCCCGTCATCATCCTCGCCGTGCTCGCGGCAGCGTCCCTCGTTCGAGCGCAGCAGCCGGCGTTTCCGCCGGTGACCGAGGAGATGCTGCTCAAGCCGAGCGCGAACGACTGGCTGATGTTCAGCCGGACGTACGACGCCCAGCGCTTCAGCCCGCTCAACCAGATCAACACGAAGAACGTCAGTCAGCTTCGCGAAGCGTTCAAGAAGGAACTGCCTGCCGGTCCGCACGAGAGCATCCCGATTGTCTATCGCGGCGTGATGTACATGCTGTTGCCCGGCAACATGGTCCAGGCCATCGATGCCACGAATGGCAAGGTGATCTGGGAGCACAAGCGGCCCACCGGTTCGTCGCGAGCCAAAACGATCGCCATCTACGACGACATGATCTTCAACAGCACGCCTGATGGATTCATCGAGGCGCTCGATGCGCGAACGGGTGCGCTGCGCTGGGAGACGAAATCCTCGGGGCGCCTGACGTCTGGCGTAATCGTTGTCGAAGGCAAGGTGCTCAGCGGGCGAGCATGCGCGCCGAAGCGCGAGGACTGCTATGTCGCCGCGCACGACGCGAAGACCGGCAAGGAAGTCTGGCGCTTCTACACTGCGGCTGCCTCCAACGAACCCGGCGGCGAGACGTGGGCGGGTGCCCCCGACGAGACGCGAGCCGCATCGTCGTGGGCGTTGCCCGGTGGCTACGATCCCGTGAGGCGGCTGGTCTACTGGGGCGTCGCCAACCCGACGCCGAACACGCGCGCAAACCGGCACGGTGGGAACAGCAACGCGATTCCCACCGAATCGCCCGCCGATCTGTACAGCAACTCGACGATCGCACTGGACCCGGACACTGGCAAGCTGCGCTGGTACTACCAGCATCTGCCCGGCGACGATTGGGACGAGGACTACGCGAACGAGCGCACGCTGCTTCGCACGGCATTCAATCCCGATCCGAAGCTGGTGAAGTGGTTCAACCCGGACGTGAAGCGCGGTGAGCAGCGCGATGTCGCGGTGATGGTCGGCGAAGGCGGCGGCATCTTCGTGATCGATCGCGGCAACGGCCAGTTCCTGTGGGCCAATCCGTTTCCGTTCGACACGCCCGACTTCCTGATCTCGAATGTCGACGGGAAGACGGGCCGTGTCTCGCTGAACAAGAACAAGGTGTTCACCGGGCCGTCAGACCGCCGTGTGATCTGCTACTGGAATACGCGCAGCTATTGGCCAACGGCATACCATCCCGGCGTCAACTCGCTGTTTGTTCCATACGTCGAGAACTGCCTCGATATGACGTCGGAAGGGCCGAACGGCGATCCGCGCGAGAAACGCAGCGGCATTCCGCGCCCGGGCTCAGATCCGAACACGTGGTCGGGCTTGATGAAGATCAACATGGCCACCGGCGAGATGAAGCCGATCTTCACGGGGCGGGCGCCCAGCAACGGGGCGGTGCTGACGACGGCGGGCAACGTCGTGTTCTGGGGCGATCTGGATCAGAAGTTCCGTGCGTTCGATGCCGCGAGCGGGAAGATGCTGTGGGAGCAGACCCTGGGTGGACCGGTCCAGAACAGCACGATCACGTACTCGGTGAATGGAAAGCAGTATCTTGCCGTGCTCACGGGCAGCGGCGCGCTCAGCGGCGGGCTGATGGACCAGGCTGGGATCAAACCCAATCGCGGTTACAACTCGCTAGTCGTCTTCGCCCTCCCGTAGTGCCCTGCCATGACACCGGGTGTGATTTCCACATGTCCGCGAGGAAATCACACCCGGTGTCTTTGTCGCAGCTCTTGATCCCATAGAGGCGAGCCTTTAGACTCGCCGCTACTATGACGAATCGCCGCCAGTTCCTCATCGCGTGCTCGTCTGGCGTCATCGCACTGTCGTGGCCACGTACCGTATTGCCGCAAGCGGGTGGTGCCACTCGCGCGGCCGCTGCCGATCCACTCATCGAGGATCTCGTCGCTGGGAATCGAATCCTCGCGAGCGAAGGGGTGCTCGACGCGATGGGCCACATCAGCGTGCGCAGCACCGCCAGGGCAGATCGCTTCCTGCTCGCGCGATCGATGGCGCCCGAGTTGGTGACCGCCGCTGACATCCTCGAATACGACCTCGATGGGCAGGCAGTCGACGCCCGCGATCGCACGTCCTATCTCGAGCGTTTCATCCACAGCGAAATCTATCGTGCGCGACAGGACGTTCGTGCGGTCGTTCACTGCCACACCGCATCATTGATCCCGTTTGCCGATTCCGACGTACCGCTTCGCGCGATGTACCACATGGCTGCATTCGTAGCCGAAGGCGTACCGATCTTCGACATCCGCAAGGCGGCGGGACTTACCGACCTGCTGGTGAGAGACGGGAAGCTCGGGAAGGCGCTGGCGCAGAGCCTCGGTCAGAAGTCGGCAGCTCTGATGCGTGGCCATGGCGCGGTCGTCGTCGGGGCGTCGATTCCAACTGTGGTGGGGCGCAGCGTGTACCTGGACATCAATGCCAGGGCGCAGGCGCAGGCGATCGCGCTCGGCGGAAAGATCACTTACGTCGAGGCCGACGAGGCCAAGCTGCGCATGAGCGACACCGGCGAGTACGCGCGCGCCTGGGATCTCTGGAAACGCAAAGTCACGCCAGTGAAGTAAGTGACGTATGCGGGTCGCGGCCCTTTGCGACATCCACGCGAACTTGCCGGCGCTCGAGGCGGTACTCGCAGAGGTTCGTGAAGCGCGCGTCGACCGCATCGTCTTCGGCGGCGACATCGTCCCTGGTCCGATGATGCGTGAGACGCTCGAGCGCATCCTCACTCTTGATATTCCGGCGCACTTTGTCCATGGCAACGGCGAACTGGGCATGCTGGCGCAGATCGATGCCCCCGATCCCAGCGCCGTTACCTACTGGGGAACGACGTCGGGCTCGCCGCTGCCGGAACCACTGAAGGAGGTGGTGCGGTGGAGTGCGGGGCAGATGCTGCCGGATCACGCCCGCGTGATGGCCATCTGGCCGAGAACAATGCGTCTCGAGATCCCCGGTGTCGGCAAAGTGCTCTTCTGTCACGCCACACCGCACAGTGAAACCGATGCCTTTACTCGCCTGACACCTGAAGAGGTCCTGCTGCCGGTTTTCCAAGGTCTCGACGCGGACGTTGTCGTCTGCGGACACACGCACATGCAGTTCGACCGGATGATCGGCGGCACGCGGGTGGTGAATGCCGGCAGTGTCGGGATGCCGTTTGGCCGCACCGGCGCCGACTGGTTGCTCCTCGCCCCCGGCGTCGAGCTGCGGAACACCTCTTACGATCTGCTGCGAGCGGGAGAACTGATTCGTCAGACGGAGTATCCGCAGGCCCGCGAACTTGCCGATTCGCTTTTGCAGCCTCCCGCAGAGGACGAGATCCTCAAGGTGTTTACGCGAATTTCGTTCTGAGCGTCGGGCCGGAACCATCCATGTTTGTCATCGAACTGATCTACAAGGCCGATCTCGCACGAATCGACGCGCACATGGCAGCGCATGTCAGGTTCCTGAAGAAGTACTACGCAACCGGCAACTTTCTGGTGTCGGGCCGTAAGATTCCGCGCGACGGCGGCATCATCCTGGCGGTTGGCGGGAGCCGCAGCCAAATCGAAGCGATCGTCGCCGAGGACCCGTTCTACGCCCACGGCCTCGCTGATTTCCGCATCATCGAGTTCCGAGCCAGCCAGCGTGCGGACGATATTCAGCAGCGCATCGCGAAGCACGATCTCAGCCGTCGCTGAGTCTGCCGTTAACCGGAACCTTGGCCGAGCGTTGTCGTAAGTAGACGATATGGCTCCGATTCCGCCGGTTCTGCGACGATTCACCCGCGCCCCGATGTTCACGGCCATCGCGCTGATTACGCTGGCGATTGGCATTGGCGCCAACACAGCCGTTTTCAGCGTGGTGAACGGCGTCCTGATCAAGCCGTTGCCGTATCCCAACTCCGATGAACTAGTCGGGGTATGGCATTCGGCGCCAGGCGTGAACATTCCGAAGTTGAACGTCTCCCCGACGATGCACTTCACCTATCGCGAGGAGGGCCAGACATTCCGCGAATTCGGTCTGTGGTCGAACGGGGGCGTGACGATCACGGGGCAAGCCGAGCCAGAACAGGTGCGGAGTATCGACGTCACTGACGGCACGCTGCAGGCGCTGGGCGTGGCGCCCGCCTTCGGCCGGTGGTTTACCAAAGAGGACGATACACCCGGCACGCCTGAGACGGTCATGCTGATGCCAGGCTACTGGCATCGTCGATTTGGCGGTGACCAATCGGTCGTCGGGAGAACACTGACGATCGATGCCAAGCCTCACACCGTGATCGGCGTCATGCCGGACACATTTCAGTTTCTCGACGAGCAGGCGGACGTTCTTCTGCCGATGCGGTTCGATCGCAGTCGTGTGTTCCTCGGCAACTTCAGCTATCAGGGCATCGCCAGGCTTCGTCCTGGCGTGACGCTGGAACAGGCCAATGCGGATGTTGGCCGCATGCTGCCCATCTGGCTGAAGGCGTGGCCGGCCCCGATGGGACTCGATCGCAAGGTATTCGAGAATGCGCACATCGGGCCCGGGCTCACACCACTCAAACAGGACATCGTCGGCGACATCAGAGAGACGCTGTGGGTCCTGATGGGGACCATCGGCGTCGTGCTGCTGATCGCGTGTGCCAACGTGGCCAACCTCCTGCTCGTGCGCGTCGAGGGGCGACAGCAGGAGTTGGCGACGCGAGCGGCACTCGGCGCGGGTTGGCGGCGCATCGCCCGTGAGTTGCTGCACGAAAGCCTGTTGCTGGGCCTGATGGGCGGAGTGCTGGGGCTTGGCGTCGCGTACGGCGCACTCAAACTCCTCCTCGCCATTGGTCCGGAAACGCTGCCCCGTCTGCGCGACATCACGATCGATCCGGCCGTCCTCGGGTTCACCCTGCTCGCCTCGCTGCTGTCCGGTCTCTTCTTCGGCGCTATTCCCATTCTGAAGTACAGCGGTCCTCATCTGGTCACCGCGATTCGCAGTGCCACCCGCACGTCCAGTCACAGCCGGGAACGACATCGTGCTCGCAGCGTGCTGGTGGTTGCTCAAGTGGCGCTCGCGCTGGTGCTGCTCGTGGCCTCGGGTCTCATGATTCGGACCTTCCAAACACTGCGAAACGTCCAGCCAGGCTTCACGCGCCCGGGCGAGGTGCAGATGTTGAGAGTGTCGATACCGGAATCGGTTCAGGCCGATGCCGAACGCGTGGCGCGCACCTACAACGAAATTCTCGAAAAGGTCGCCGCAATCCCGGGTGTCGAATCCGCGGCGATGGTCAGCTCCGCACCGCTCGAAGGATTCAACAGCAACGATCCTGTCGGGGCCGAGGACAAGACCTACGATCCAGGCAAGATTCCACCGATTCGCCGGTTCAAATTCATCTCGCCCGATTACTTCCGGACCGTCGGCACGCCACTCGTCGCTGGACGCGATATTACCTGGACCGACGTGTTCGACGATCGCCACGTGGTGGTGATCTCCGACAACATGGCGCGCGAAATGTGGGGCAGCTCACAGGCGGCCCTGGGCAAACGAATTCGCGTCGCGAATATCGATCACTGGCGTGAAATCGTCGGTGTCGTGGGCGACGTCTACGACGACGGCGTTCATGAGCCGGCGTCGACCATCGTTTACTGGCCGATGATGGTGTCGAAATTCTGGGGCAACGAACGTTTCGTGGCACGGTCGCTGACATACGTCGTGCGCAGCGAGCGGACGAGCACCGACGCTTTTCTGGCGCAGGTGCGTCAGGCGGTCTGGTCGGTGAACGGAAGCCTGCCTCTTGCGCTCGTGCGAACGTTGCAGGACGTGTACGACCGATCGATGGCGCGCACGACGTTCGCGCTCGTGATGCTGGCCATCGCGGGCGGCATGGCACTGCTGCTCGGACTCATCGGGATCTACGGAGTGATCTCGTACGCGGTCTCACAACGCACGCGCGAGATCGGGATCCGCATGGCGCTCGGCGTCGATCACAAAGAAGTGAAGCGGATGTTCGTGCGGCACGGACTCGTGCTCGCAGGTATCGGCATCGTCATTGGTGTCGGGGTCGCCGCGGGTGTCACGAGACTGATGGCGTCACTGCTGTTTCACGTCAGTCCGCTCGATGGATTGACTTACGTTGCCGTGTCCCTGGTGCTCGCGACGGCGGCTGTTCTGGCCAGCTATCTGCCGGCTCGGCGCGCCGCCGGGCTCGACCCGGTC
>Ga0105249_10005394_pt1 | contig 11039 bp, 8 predicted proteins | sample KBSS44metaG_FD_81522 | JGI IMG/M metagenome (GOLD analysis project Ga0105249, IMG submission 81522) | Switchgrass rhizosphere microbial communities from Kellogg Biological Station, Michigan, USA - KBS S4-4 metaG | ecosystem: Host-associated > Plants > Roots > Rhizosphere > Soil | place...
GGAGAACTCCACGTCGTGGACGCTGCCCGCACCGCCGCCCCCAATCTGCACAACCATGTCGGTGACGAGCGCGCCGAAGGCACCGGGGTTCCCTACCGTCGGCGCCGCGGCAGGCGCCGCTCCCGCGCAAGCGAGGGCAAGCGCAGAGCACAGCGAGGCGGCAATGAGCAGGCGAACGGGTCGCATAGAGAACGCTGGCCGCAACCGGAAGGCAGCTGGCTGGGGGACCCGCACGAGGGTAGCCCTTCCGGCTCCCTAGTCGCCGAGCTGCTCTTGGCGCCGCCGGAGGGCCCGCTGGTGATGCGGATGTCCATCGGCAGCAGGGCGCCGCGAGGGCCGTTGGCTCGTGCCCTCCGGAGCAGAGCGAAGGTTCGAATCCTTCCGGCCGTGTACCCGAATCAGGCTCTAGGAGCGGATCGTCGCCGGGAGCTCCCGTGGCAATCCGTTCCCATGATGCGACCCGTTCCCGTTCCCGTTCGCGTTCGGATCGGACACTCGCTCGAGCCATATTTCGCGCCAGTACGAGTAGATGCCTCGAGGGCACAGCCGGTGGTAGTCGGCCTTGCATACGACGCCCTCGAGCATGATGCAGTCGCTACTGATCTCGATCATCTCTCCGGAGTGCTCATCGACCAGGCGCGCGACCCGCGCGCGCACCCGCGCGGTGCGGCCACAGTACTGCGCCATCTCACCGTCGAAGAACAGCCCGCGGTTGTGGTTGGTCTGGTCGAGGGTCGCCTCGATCTCGCTCTTGCTCTTGATGCGGACCAGCTCGCCCGGCTGAAGGTCGAGCTTCGCCCCCGAGGGCGTGGCGCCCTTCTTCACCGGCAACGGTCCCCTGATGAACGGGTACTGGGACCCGCCCGCGATCCGGAGGCGGCGAGGCAGGCGTCGTTGGGAGACGGTCTGCCAAATGTTGAAGGCCTCGATCCCGAGCACGCGGAGGACTTTTGCGAGGCCCCAGTTCCTGATGTCGCCCACGTACTGATCGAGCTCCCGGATCCGGAGCGGCGTCGATGCGTTCGGGATCTCAGTGGCCTGGCAGCGATAGTGGGGCTTGCCGTTGCGGGTGTGGTTCTCAGCCGTGGTCGCCTGCTCAAGCCTTTCCCTCAGCCCCGAATCGTCGCCCCCGGGGGGCTGGGCCAGCGCGAGGCGGCCGCGGTCGTCGATCCGCTCGAGCCACGCCTCGTTCCAGAACAGCCTGCAGGCCGCCTGGCAGCCACCGTGACCGCTGCCGTCGCAGCGTAGACCGTCCAGATGCACGGCGTTCGGCATCCGGCGCGGCGCGCCGTCCCCGGCGCACGTCTTGTCCGCCCGCTGGGCGACACGGAAGGTGCGGCCGCAGTACTGGAGCATCTCGGGCATGAACGGCATCCCGTCGAGCGAGCACCGGGCGTCCAGGGTTGGCGCGATCTCGAGGAGGCTGCGAACCCGTACGAGCTCGCCCGGTCGGAGGCCCAGAGGCGAAGGCCGAGTCTGAGGGTGCTGGTTCATCGGAATCGCCTCGGTGTCCTACGCGGCATGAGTCCTCACCCAGTAACGCGGCGCCGTCCGGCGAACTTACGGCGGCGAAAGCTGCCGCCCGACGGTCCCGTTGATAGGGAGATGGAGGCGGTGACCAGGAACGACTTCGTGGAGGCCACGCAATCCGTGAGCTGCTGGGTCTGCAGCACCCCCGCCCGAGCCGCCGGTGACTTCACCGCGGTGCGGCTGAGCCGGTGCCCGAGCTGCGGATTCCTGTTCCAGCCGGAGCTGCCGATCGAGGAGCTCCGCCAGAGCCACGACGAGAGCTACTTCGAGAACTACGCGGCGACCGGCGACTATGACTCCCAGGGCGTCCAGCGCCGGCGTGAGGCGCGCATACGCCTGCGCTGGATGCGCAAACACGGGTGCCGCGGCGGCCGGCTGCTCGAGGTAGGCCCGGCGCGAGGCGACTTCCTCGCCGAGGCCGGTCGGGCGGGCTTCGACCCGCTCGGCATCGAGCCCGAGCCGAGCACGGCCGAGGAGGCGAGGCGACGCTCCGGCGCTGAGGTGCTCGTCGGGTGGGCGGAGGAGGTGGAGCTTCCACCGGCGTCGGTCGACGTCGTCTGCCTGTGGCACGTGCTGGAGCACATACCCCAACCGCGGAAGGTGCTCGAGGCACTCCACCAGAGCCTGAAGCCCGGCGGCAGGTTCTTCTGCGAGGTGCCGAACGCGGGCAGCGTGATGGCTCGCAGGCAGGGCGAGCGATGGGACTACCTCGATCCCGGGCACCACGTCGGCTTCTACAGCCCACATACCCTGCGGGAGGCGCTGACGTCGACCGGCTACGAGGACGTCGAGACCTCGACCGTCCCGATGTTTCGCTACGCGGAGCTCGACGCCACGACTCTGTTCAAACGCGTGCCCCGACGCCTCGAGTTCTCGCTACGGGCGCGCGTCCGGCCGATCGCGCAGCATCACTGGAAGCAGGATCTGCTGCGCGCCGTTGGCTCGAAGCAAGTAGCAGGTCTCTAGCTCCGTTGATTAGACACCGCATCGGTCAACCGCGCTCGCGTGAGGCGCCGTCCACGAACTGAGGGAAATCTCGATGAACACCACCGCAGCCGTCAGGTCCGTCGTTCCTCGGAGCGTTCGCCAGAGCCTTCGGCGTATCGTGGGAGTCGAGGATCTGAACGCGCGGATCGACGAGCTGGAGGAGCGTCTGGCCGAGTCGCGTGAGGAGACCTGGGAGCGATCTCGCGCGCGGTGGCGGGAGGCGAGCCCGACGACCGATCTGACCTGGGACACCGAGCTGACCGGCGACGCGTTCATCGAGAAGGTCGTGGCGACGGGTGCGTTCGGACCGGAGACCGACGTCCTGGAGATCGGTCCCGGCTACGGCCGTCTCCTTCGTGCCTGCCTCGATGTCGGCGCGCGCTTTCGCAGCTATGTCGGCGTCGATCTGTCCGCGGAGAACGTGGCGCACCTCAACGAGCGATTTGCGACCGACGCCGTCTCCTTCATCAATGCCGACGTCGAGACGGTCGGGCTGGACGGCGATGTCGATCTCGTCCTCTCGTCCCTGACGCTCAAGCACTTCTATCCGTCGTGCGAGCGAGCTCTGGCGAACGTGGGCTCGCATGTGCGACCTGGCGGGAGCATCGTGTTCGACGTCATCGAGGGCGATCGGCGTTGGTGGGAGCACGACAACGCCACGTACATCCGCGCCTACTCGCGCGACGAGCTGCGCGAGATGATGGCGCGGGTTGGCTTCAGCGACGTGTCGTTCGATGAGGTCACCCACTGCCCGGGCCGTGCTCGCTTGTTGGTCGTGGCGCGACGCTCCGCGTGACCCTCCCCTCCGTCCTCAGCTGATCGCAGGCATTCCCAGCGGCCGGGCCCGCGTTGATCGCCAGTTTCGAGGCGCCGGGCTCGCCGGCGCCCAGAGCAGCAGCCAGTAGCCGACTTCCCTGCGGAAGCCGAGCAGGCGCGGCCCGGGCGGCAGGTGCGAAGCGAGCGAGCGCAGGTCGGCCAGACGAAGGTTGGTGATGAGCAGCGGCGCGTCGGGGTTCCAGGCTGACACCGTCTCCGCTGCCTCCGACGGCGTCTGGGAGGAGAACACGAATCGCCTCCCGTCGCGAACGAGCTCCACGGAATCCGGTTGCTCGCTCCCCGGCGCGGCGGCAATGTCGAGGTTGACGACCGTCAGCGGCCACCCGGGCTCGTCTGACATCAGCTCGTCGACGTCGAGCCGAATATCTCCCAGCACACAGGCTCCGCCGCCCACCGCCCATCGACCGCCATAGGCGGCCAGCGACTCCCGCAGCCACCGGTATCGCCACCGGTGCGGCGCGAGGATGCCGCCCCCGCGGCGTGTGGCGCCGCGTCCTCCGATCCACCCACAGGTTGCCCGCACGGGCAGCGACCCGGGGTGCCGCGCGGCAACGGCCGCGTAGGCCACGTCGAGCCGATCGAGATTGGCGGTCAGGCTGTTGTGCGTTACCCGCAGGTCGACGGCGCAGACGCGCAGCCCCAGCGATCTTGCCCTGAGCCCGTACTCGATCGCGTAGGCATGCCAGCCCAGCTCGGGGGCCTCGGAGAGCGGCTCGCGCGCTATCAGGCCTCGGGGCACCATGAACAGCAGCTCGTCGAGGCTGTCCACCTCGGTCGGCCGGCTCGCCGGCGTCCCGAGCAGGATCGCCCGGTCGCGGATCCGGCCGACGATCCTGCCGCTCGCGGTGATGCCGGCGGCGCCGAGAACTCCGATGCTTGGATCGTCGGCGAGCATCCCCGCGGCGTGCTCGAGCTTTCTCAACGAGTGGAGGTAGACGTCCTGGTGGACGAACACGAGGTAGTCGTTCGTCGCCAGCGCCGCACCGTGGTTCAGGGCCTCCCCCGCCGTCGAGAAAACACCGCCTGTGTTGTCGATCGGCAGGTATTCGACGTCGGCCTGCAGGCGATGCTCCTCGATCGAGCGATCGAGGCACCGACGCCGAACCTCGGGGTCGCTGAAGACGCAGATGATGGAGACGGCTTCGCGCCGGCTCGCCACGAGGATCTGCCCCTAGAGAGCCGCCGCGACCGGCACCCGCCAGCGCAGCTCGTCGTCGAGCCGACCTGCGTCCTGAAGCTCCCGCACGCGCTTGATGCGCAGATAGCGAGGGCCGAGGAACTCGTCGAGCGTGAGCCCGTGGCGACCGTAGGCCTCGTGCAGCTGCTCGACTCCGCGCCGCACCGTCCACCGAGTCTCGAAGCCCGGCAGCGCCCGGCCGATTTTCGAGCAGTCGACCCGGTAGGAGCGAGCGTCGGGGCCGCCCCCCTCCGCGAATGATGCGCGCGCACCGGGCACGACGTCCTCGACGATGTCCGCCAGGTCCCGGATCCTGTAGTTCTCGGCGCTGGCGCCGACGTTGAACGCCTGATCGTGCACGAGCTCGCGTGGGGCGTCGAGGACCGCCAGAAACGCCCTCGAGATGTCCTCGACGTGCACGAGCGGGCGCCAGGGAGTGCCGTCGCTCTGAATGAGTATCTCGCCGGTTGTGTGCGCGTAGCCGACGAGGTTGTTGACCACGACGTCGGCGCGCAGTCGCGGGGACGCGCCGTACGCGGTGGCGTTTCGCAGGTACGTCGGGCTGAACGACTCGTCGGCGAGCTTCGCGATGTCGCGCTCGGCGAGCACCTTCGAGCGTCCATAGGGGGTCACCGGAGCGAAGGCGGAGGTCTCGTCCAGCATCTCGTCGCCCGCCTTGCCGTAGAGACTGCAGGACGACGAGAACAGGAACCGGGTCACGCCCGCCTCCTTCGCCTTCTCCGCGACGCGCACGGATGCCAGGTGGTTGATCTCGTACGTGGCCTGCGGATTGAGGTCCCCGACCGGGTCGTTGCATACGGCCGCCAGGTGAATGACGGCGTCGAAGGCCGCGAAGTCCTCGGTTGCGACGTCTCGGACGTCGACGCGCAGGGACGGCACGGTTGGCTCGCCCGAGCCGAACGTACAGGGGGCGAAGAGATCTGAGTCGAGCCCGACCACGTCGTGCTCCGCCTGTTCGAGGACTGGGACGAGCACCGAGCCGATGTAGCCGTTGTGACCGGTTACGAGTACGCGCAAGACAACCTCCTGGGGAGACGCTTCCAGGAATGAACGTCGCAGCGCCCGCGCGGCTTCCGTGCCAGCGTGCCGGTCAGGGGCTGGGAGCGGAGGAGCTTTCGAGCGGCAGCCGGGATCTGGACCGTCGTAGGCGTGGGAGCATGCGGCGCGTGAGCAGGAGCACGTCGGCCCACGCGGCCGGGCCCGTCAGTCGCAGTGCCAGCAGGTAGAGCGGCGCGGCCAACGCCGACACAAAGAGGACGATCACCGGACTGGACAGGTCCGAGGCGGTGAGCGCGCCGACCACCGGAACGGCGACGGCGAGCATGATCCCGCTCGCCACGATTGCCGGTGCGACGTCGAGGGCAAGCCGGCGCAACGTAATCCCCACCAGGCGAGGTAGCACCAACCCGTAGGAGGCCACCGTCGTGATCACCTGGAAACTCGATACGGCGATGCAGACGGCGACCAGGCCGTACGGCACCGCGACCATGACCGCCGCGGCCAGGACGGTCAGCCGGCAGAGGTTGAAGGCGAGCAGGGCGCGGGGGCGTCCCGCGGCCAGAAGCAGGGCCGGGGTGCCGTTGTTGACCATCCGGGCCATGCCCGCCACAGCGAGGATCTGAGCCGGCAGGACCGCCGGCTCCCAGCGCTCGCCGAAGACCCACGGCACCAGCCCGGGGGCGACCGCGATGAAGAGCGCCAGCATCGGATAGATCACCGCCGCGTTGATCCGCACGATCCTCGATCGCACCGCCCTCATGTGCTCCGCGTCCTCGGTTCGCGAGTACACCGGAAATGCGACGCGCTGGATGATGTCGCTGATCTTCGTCTCGTACTGCACGCCGAGGGTGTACGCGCGGTAGTAGAACCCGACCTGGGCAGGGCTCAGCCTTGCTCCGAGGATGAGGTAGTCCACGTTCCCGTAGCCGACCATCGCCATGCTGGCAAGCCCCGCGGGCAGCCCGAAAGCGGCGACCTCTCGCATTTCGCGGCGGCGCCACCTCGGGCGGACCGCCGGCCCCAGCGCGACCAGCAGCCCCGCCCATGCGAGCAGGCCCGTGATGAATCCGAGCACGTACGCCTCCGCCTCGAGGCCCAGGAGCGCGTAGACGACCGAGCTGGCCGCAGAGACCGCGACCGTGGCGATCTCGATGATGCTGATGCGCCGGAAGTCGAGCTCGCGCTCGAGCATCGCCAGCGGGACGATGCCGACAGCCGCGATCACAAACGCGGGCGACAGCAGCTTGAAGAGCTGCGTCGTCTGCTCGCCGAACAGCGGGGTTGTCACCAGCGGCGCGAGGAACAGCGTCGCGGTACTGAGAAGGACGCCGCCGGCAAGCGCCAGCATCGCGGTTGCTTCGACGTGCGCGCGTCTCAGTTCGCGGCGCTGCACCAGCACGCTGCCGGCTCCCTGATTCGCCAGCGCGAGCGCCAGCTCGCCGACCACAATCGTCACGGCCACGCGCCCGAACTCTGCCGGCGCAACCAGGTGGGCGAGCAGGACGCCCGCCGCGACGGTCAGGATCTGTGCCGCGATTCGCGCGAGCGTGGCCCAGCGGAGGCTCTTGAACGTGGCCTCCTTCAGCTCACTCCGCGAGATCGCCGCCGATCCGGGAACCGCGTCCGGCCCCCCGCGGATGGCGGATGCCGCGGGCGGAGCGTCGACCCTACGTCCTCCGGGTGTCGGCTCGCGCATAGACCAGTACCTCGTTGCGCCGGCGCAGCCGGTCCCGGGCGCGTCTCATCATCCGCGCCCCGGGGTCGCCCATTACCAATGCGACCGCGGCGGCCGCGACACGGGGATTGGCCAGCCCCCGCGGGTGTGCTCGGACCGCGTTGCGCAGGTAGCGTGCGCCCGCGCGCCGGTCGCTCTGCTCGATCCTGTCGAGCGCAGCCCAGATGTACGCCTGGCCGCGGAGCTCCTTGTGCTGCCGGGGCAACCTGACACCCGGCAGACGTCTCTTGATCAGCTCGCCGTAGTAGTCGTGGTAGCGGATCCAGCGCTCGCCGTCGTAGGCGGACTCGGCCGTGATGCTGGGATGGTGAACCCGCTGCGCGACGTCCCTCAGGGCTAGAAATCCAGTGGGAAAGCGCAACGCCATGCGCATGTACAGCTCCACGTCCCAGTACAGGAACGGCTGACTGTCGTCGAAGCGGGCGCCCTCGGACTCCAGCGCGGACCGGCGGGACATGACGCCCCCACTGCTGATCGAAGGGGTGTGGATGCCGCCGAGCCGGTGCCGGTACATGGCCGGGAAGAACTCCTCAGGCTGATAGACACCCTCGGGCAGTACCTCGGACACATCCAGCTCGGGTAGCCCGCGGGTGCGCTCCACCGCGATCTCTCGGCCGTTCCCGTCCATCATCCGCTCGCCCGAGAAGACGAACGCGCAAGAGCGGTGGCGCTCCAGGAACGCGACTCGAGCCGCCAGGAACCCTTGATCCCAGGCATCGTCGTCCTGCAGCACTGTGACGTACGGCGCGTTGCCGGCCCGTATCAGGCGAGTCCAGTTGGCGGCCGGGCCGAGGTTGCGGCCCGTCGCCTCGTATCGGATCCGCGGGTCGCCGCCGTAGGCGCGCACCGCCGCCTCCACGTCTCCCCCGCCCGGTCCATTCTCGGACACGACGAGCCGCCACGCCGTATGCGTCTGCGCGAGCACCGACTCGATCGCCCCCGAGATGAACTCGGGCCGGCGATACGCCGGCATGCCCACGTCGACCATGGGCTCGTCTGACGCGTGATCGGCCACGGCTCGGATTAAGAACGCGTCACCGAATGCCGTTCTCACGGGGTCGGGTGGGCGGCGGCCCTGCTCCGGCTATCGACGGGGCGCCAAGGGACCCAAAGAGGGCGCTCCCAGCGCTCTTGCGCGCCGCGAGGCGGACGCGGGGCGCGCGCGTCGTCCGTGGTGCTCGGAGGGTCGCTCGGGTACCGGCGGTTGCTTCGCGAGGACCACCGTCATCAGGCCGGCCATCAGCATGAAGACGTAGGTGGGGTGTGGAAACGAGAGCACGTCGAACAGCATCGACACAACGAGGAAGGAGACCGCCGCGGCCGCCCCGATCAACGCAAGGGGAGACCACCGTGGATCGCGCGCCGCGATCGTCGCCCGGGCGCTCAGTACGACCGCCACCGGCATGGCGATGAAGACCAGGAGGCCCAGGACTCCCATCTCGATGACTCGGTGCAGCAGCTCCGAGTCGAGAATGCGATAGGTCACGTGGTCGTAGGTCCCCCAGCCCCTCCCGAAGATCAGATGGGTCCAGATGTCGGGGCGCACAGCGTCGTAGTCCGCGGTGCGGTCGCTCACGGTGGCCACCCCGAGGCGGCTCGGATCGAACTGGTCCGTCGTGTGCCCGAGGCTCCCGGGGGCGAGTACGTGGACGAACATCACCAGCACGAGGCCGAGTGGCGCCAGCTTCAGCAGCTGGCCACGGCGGAAGTACGCGATCGTCAGGATGACCGACAACGGGGCCAGCAGGGCGCTCTTTCGGTCCGTGGCGATGAGGGCGGCCAGCAGCAGGCCGGCAGCGAGTGCGTACCACAGCCGAGGTCGCCAGCGCTGGGAATGGATCAGGCCGACGATCGCAATCGGCAGCGCCATGGAGAGCATCGCGACCGCTTCGAGGGGCACCGCCGTTGGACCGCACAGCTTCGACCGTCCGATGTCGTCGATGAGGGTGGCGTCGAAGCGGACGACGGTGAAGATGCCGGGCAGCAGCTTGTCGGACAGGTTGTAGAACGGGTTCTGGTGGAACCTGAACTCGAAGAGCATCCCCAATGCGCAGATCACGGAGAGGGCGAGGATGAAGTTCATGAAGGCGCGGACCTCGCCCCGCCGCACGGTGCTCGCCGCGACCACGAACAGAGAGACGTACGCCACGAGCAGGGGGAGCTTCTTGAACGCCCTCTCGAGCTCGAGGGTGTTGCTGAGCTCGCGCGCGCCGAGGATCACGCTCACGAACGCCAACACCACGAACGCGACAATCGCGGCGTGGATCCAGGTGAAGCGGAGACGCGGCGACACCCTGCCGCCGACAAGCAACGCGACGGCCCACGTGCCGATTACGAAGGGAAGAATGAGCCGGTCGAAGTTGAGCTCGATCGGAAGCTGGGCGTTGAGCGTGATCCCGTCGAACGGGACCAGGAAAAGGATCGCGATGAAGCCCGCCAGCATCCACGGCAGCAAGCGGGTCGTGCGGGGCCAATCGTCGGAGTCGTCGTGGTCGCGCGGCTCCGGCATCGGCCTCGTCCGGCGGGACGGCGCGGGACGGCCCTGTCGCCAGAGCACGTACAGCATCGCGGCGCCAGACAGCATGAACGCGACGGCGAAAGACAGGAAACCGATCACCATGGCCGTCCCCGATCCCACGGCCGTGGTGCCCTTGGCCCTCCCAAGCTGCCGTAGCTGCACGAGATGGCCAAGCCCGAAGCCCTGCCGCTCGGCGCGGTCACGGAGAAAGTCGCGGAGACCGCCGACCGACTCGTTCGCCAGTCGCGCCGCCTCCGCGGCGGTCGGCGCCTGCGCGGCGATGTCGAGTACCGGGGTCGACTGTCGCGCCTGTAGCTCGAGCCGATACTTGAGCCCCGATTGCCTGATCTGCTCCGCTCGCTCCTCGCTGCTTGGCTCGACGAGGGCCTGCGGCACGTTCGCGGTCGAGCGGACGTATGCCGCGATCTCGCGGGGGTCCACCCCGGCGCGCCGCCCTATCCGCTCGAGCACCGGCGGGCTGGCCATCACGCGACCGAGAAGCTCCGAGTGCTTCACCGCCAGCGTGACCGGGTAGTCCGGCCGGTACACAATCGGCGGATGCGCGCCGTCGACGAGCACGTGGGTCGAGGCGACGGCGGTCCCCAGGTCGGCCGATGACCTCAGCTTGAAGGGGGCAAGGCTGACGAGGCCGGTGCTGAGAGCCGCGCAGAGCAGACCGATCAACGTGCTCGCCAGGGTCACGGCGAGGATCCGCCGCCCTGACTTCGGCAGGTGGGTCGTAATGGGCACGTGCACGGGGAGAGTCCGCCCTCTCCTGCTAGCGATGCCTCACCGGCACCAGCTCGCCTCGGCGGCGCGGAGCCCGCTCGGCCGGGGCCGGAGCGCGCAGAGCGCTCCGAACCCTCGACAGGAGTGCGATGCCGACGCACCATAAGCTGACCAGGACAACGAAGATCACAACGGGCACGGCCAGACGAGGGCTATCGACGACCTCCTTCGCGCGGGGCCGTCCGATCGCCTGGACCGTCAGGCCCTGCGGCTCGACCGCGGTCCGGGGCGCGGTGGCGGCCGCCATGAGGGCGCTCGCCGTTAGGTGGGCGAGCCGTACGGCCGCTCGACGGTCGGGCGCGCGCGTCGCGACCGTGATCAGCGGAAGTCGCTGGTCGAAGCCGACGAGCGCGACGTACCGCTCGCCTGCCGCCGCTTCGGCCTTCTCCGCCGCCGTGACGAGCGGTGACGCGACCTCCGGGACGGTCAGGTTCATGGAGATCACC
>Ga0105249_10005395_pt1 | contig 11037 bp, 10 predicted proteins | sample KBSS44metaG_FD_81522 | JGI IMG/M metagenome (GOLD analysis project Ga0105249, IMG submission 81522) | Switchgrass rhizosphere microbial communities from Kellogg Biological Station, Michigan, USA - KBS S4-4 metaG | ecosystem: Host-associated > Plants > Roots > Rhizosphere > Soil | place...
CGTCACGTTGGCGGTTTGGCCGACGGCGATTCGGCCGAGCTCGCTTTCGGCGGCGTCGAGTATCACATCGGTGTCGCCGTTCCAGGCGAGTCCATACACAGCCTGCCCGGCGGACACGACCTGGCCGGTGTCGGCATTTTCGCTGGTGATCAAACCGTCGTGGTCGGCGACCAGCGTGTTGTATTGCAGATTGTTGCGCGCAACACCGAATTGCGCCGACGCCTGATCGCGCCCGGCGAGCGCCGCGGTGTAGCTGTCCTGCGTCTGCTCGAGTTGATTGGCTGCGATGAGATTGGCTTCGCTCTGCGCCTTATCGCGATCGAGCTGCTGTTGGGCGTACAGCAGGCGGTGCTCCGCGGCGTCGAGGGCTGCCTTCGCGCTTGCGAATTGCTTTTGTGCGTCGACGGGGTCGAGCTGGGCTAGGACCTGCCCTTCCTTAACCGCATCACCGAGCCGGACATTGCGTTTGATCAGCTTGCCGGGAACGCGGAACGACATTGCGTTCGAGTAACGCGCAGTGACTTCGACGGGATACCGGACAGCGGTCCCACCCCCGCTTCGCGCGTCGGCATCGGGGTGCACGGGTAATGCGACCACTACCGCTGGAGGCGGCGGGGGTGCTGGTGCGCGTCCGCAGGCAGCGGTCGCAAGCACAGTTGCGGCTGCCAGAAGCCGAGTTCCGCCAACAAAGAGTCTTCGCATCACGATCACCCTGCCCGCCGGTTGCGTGGATACAATCTAGTATTCAGATACACTAGTGTATCTTGATACAAAGATGTATTCCAATGCAGCCGCCCGACGTGGTAGGCTGGCGCGATGACTCGAAAACGCCTCAGCAGGGAAGACAGCCGCGAGCAGACCCGACAGCGCCTGATGGACGCCGCCCAGAAGCTGATAGCGCGTAAGGGGTTAGACGCAGCGAGCGTGGAGAATATTGCAGCGGCCGCCGGCTATTCGCGGGGCGCGTTCTATTCGAACTTCAAGGGCAAGGATGAGCTGTTCATAGAACTCCTGCGCTGTGACCATGTGAGGGCGACGCAGGAGCTAGAAACCTTGCGCACCAGTGACTTACCCGTCGACCAGATCCAGGCGCGGGCACGCGATATCTACTCACACATGTTCCGTGACAACGAGTCGTTCATGAACTGGACGGAAGCGCGGATGCTGGCCGCGCGTGATGCCCGCTTCCGCGTGAAGCTGGAAGCGCTCATGAGCGAGAAGCGCGCTCAGATCGGGAAGTTCATTCAGTACTTCTATGACCGCGTCGGCGTCGACCCCGTGATGCCGCCGGAGAAGCTGGCCATGGGCTTTATGAGTCTCGCCGAGGGGGTCAGACTCTTCATGATGTCGAGCCCAACGGAAATGACGGCACCGACCGCGGAGTCGCTGCTATCGTTGTTTTTGGAGTCGGTTATGAACGCGGCCCGCCACGAAGCGGTGTCAGGTTCAACCAAGTGACGGGGTGACCCCGATCGTTTCGGCCGCCCAACGGATGATCGGATCCAGACGCGGAGAGCACAGTGCGAGCCCCTGTTCAAAGGTGACCCAACGCCATTCGTTGTGCTCCGCCCGCCCCAGTTCCGGGCGCACCGGGAGCGTCACTGCTTCGATGGAAGTCTGCGCAACGTAGTAACGGGCGATCTTCTTGTGGCTGTATGGGGCGGTCTCGCGATAGACCTCACCCCAGCGGAATTCCAACGAGTCGATCATCGTCTCTTCCCTGACCTCGCGAATCGCAGCCTCGAGTGGCTGCTCTCCGCTTTCGACCAATCCCTTGGGAAAATCCCAGTTGCGATACGCGCGCAACATCAGGAAACGCCAGGAGCCCTTGAGCTCTCTGACGACGACGACCCCCGCCGATACCCTAAGCGACATGCCTCAGGATAACCCACCGGCGGGAGTTGGCGTCAGTCTTATGCCGCGGCTTGTGCCTGCGTAGCAGCAGCCTGACTGGCAGCATCTTCGAGAACACGCGCCACTGCGTGGACGGTTGCAGCAATACGAACCGCACTCTGCACTGCCTCGCGACTCATCTCGTGCTTGCGCAGGGTGCGCTCGTGAGAGGCAACACAGGTTCCGCAACCATTGATCGCGGACACGGCCAGGGACAGGAGTTCGAAGTCCTGCTTGTCGATGCCGGGGTTGCCGATGACATTCATACGCAACCGGGCGGGCATCTGCGCGTACTCCGGGTCCTCGACGAGGTGCAGGAACCGGTAGTAGATGTTGTTCATGCCCATGATCGACGCTGCAGCGCGCGCGCCGTTCACATACGCCGCATCGAGATGCGGTGCAGCCACCGACTCGATGTCGCGCGTGAATGGGAGGTAACGGGAAGCAATGGCTGACGCCAAGGCAACAGCCCAAATCTGCTTCTCGGTCAGGCCCGGAGCGCCGGTTGTTGCGAGCACGCTTCCGAGGTTGAGTTTGAGGTCGCGCGCGTAGTCGGGAATCGCGTCGCGAATAGTATCAAGTGTGGCCATGTATCTTTTCCTTCGTGAAATTAACGGGGGATGGGTGGTCTCCCCCGCCGGGTGCCCAGCACCCTCACCTTTCAACTCGTCGTCTTAGGCGGCCTTCAGCGTATCTTCGCCCTGCTTCCAATTGCAGGGGCAGAGCTCGTCCGTCTGAAGCGCGTCCAACACACGCAGGACTTCTTCGGGGCTACGACCGACGTTGAGGTCAGTCACGTAGACGAAACGAACGACACCCTGCGGGTCGACGATGAACGTAGCGCGCTGCGCGACGCCGGCCTCGGGGTCGAGAATACCCAGCGCGCTGGAGAGCTCGCGCTTGATGTCGGCCAACATCGGGAAGGGCAGGTTGCGCAGCTCTTCCTTGTCCTTACGCCAGGCCAGATGCACGAACTCGCTGTCGGTGCTGACGCCCAGAACCTGCGCGTCACGGGCCTTGAATTCCTTATCGAGCTTGCCGAACGCGGCAATCTCGGTCGGGCACACGAACGTGAAGTCCTTGGGCCAGAAGAACACGATCTGCCACTTGCCCTGGAAGCTGTCCTGGGTGAAAGGCTGGAAGGCGTTCTTCAGGTCGTTCGACACCACGCCGGTGAGGGAAAACTGAGGAAATTTCTGTCCAATGCTCAACATGATCTCAATGCTCCTGAAAGGTGCTTTCGCTGTGTTAACGGGTTCTCCCCCCGGATGGCGAGCAGTGTGCCGCGTCGCGCTCTATAGCTCCAATCGATTGATATGATAGGATCGATAGATTCTGTATATGGGGTACATGAAGTGAGTCAAGGGGTCGATATCAAGCTGAAGGACCTGCGGTACCTGGTGGCCGTAGCCGAGACGCGGCATTTCGGGCGCGCCGCGGAGAAATGCTTTGTCAGCCAGCCCACCCTGTCGGCGCAGCTCAAGAAGCTGGAGGACTATCTGGGGGTGCAGCTCATTGAACGCCAGCCCAAGAACGTTTCGCTGACCGAGGCGGGCGAGCAGATCGTGTCGCGCGCGCGGCGGATGCTGGAGGCCAGCGAAGAAGTGGTCACTCTCGCCCGCGCGCACCGTGATCCCTTGGCGGGGCGTTTGCGGGTGGCATCGCTGCCTACGATCGGACCGTACTTGTTGCCCCGAGTCTCTCAGCCGATCCGGAAGGGGTTGCCTCGGCTGGAGTTGCGTCTGTATGAGTATCAGACGGAGCAGATTCTGGAGCGGTTGGAGTCAGGAGAGATCGACCTGGGCATCCTTGCTTTGCCGGTCGATGTGGATGGGTTTGAGACGCGGGAGTTGTTTACCGAGCCGTTTGTCGTCGCGATGCCGGACCAACATCGGCTGTCCAAACGGGACAGCGTGAAGATCGATGAGCTGAACGGCGAGACGCTGTTGTTGCTGGAGGATGGGCACTGCCTGCGGGACCAGGCGCTGGAGGTCTGCAGCCGCGTGGATCTGCATGAGAAGCAGGATTTTCGGGCTACGAGCCTCGAGACCCTGCGGCAGATGGTTGCTACAGGAGCCGGTGTTACGTTGCTACCGGAGTTGGCCAGTCGCGGGGCTTATGGAAATGCCAAGGGTGTCACCATACGGCCGTTTACACGCCCTGCGCCTTCGCGGCAGGTGGGCGCTGTGTGGAGGAAGACCAGCGCTCGGCGTGTGGCCATTGATGCGATGTGCAAGATTATTCAAGACCACGCCAAATAGGCGCATAGGTCTTTAGTGGGCGTCCGCGGGGGCGGCGGCCTTGGGTGGGGCAGTTTTCCGCATGAGCGGCACCATCAGGGTGGCGACCACGAAGCAGATTGCGATCAGCAGGAACGCATCCGCGTATGTGAGGACCTGAGCTTCCCGGTACGTTAGAGACCACAGTTGTCGCAGTGCCGCGGAGTCGCCGTGGGCTGCGGCTGTTGAGTGCAGCAGGTTGGCGGCGGTTGGGTTGGTGGCGGTCAGGTGCTCCGCCAACCTCAGGAAGTGCAGGTTGGTTCGGTCGTTGAGGATGGTGCCACAGGCGGCGATTCCTATTGCGCCTCCCAGATTGCGCATGAGGTTGAACAGGCCGGAGGCCAGCTTCAATCGCTCGGGCGGGAGGCCGCCCAGAGTCAGGGTGACCGTCGGCGCAATGGCGAACTGCTGGGCAAAGCCGCGCAGCGCCTGCGGAAACAGGAATTCACGCCAGCCCCAATCGTGAGTGATGGGCGTGAAGTTCCACACACCCGCCGCGAAGCAGGCCATTCCAAACATCAACAGCCAGCGCAGGTCGATGCGCTTTGCGCAGAAGGCGTATACGGGTATGGCCATCAACTGGAAAATGCCGGTGGAGAAGACCGTCCAGCCGATTTCCTGAGCGCTGAAGCCGCGCACTCTTCCCAGGAACAGGGGGGACAGGTAGATGATGGAGAAGATTCCGACGCCGGCGACGAAGGAAAAGAAACAGCCGAGCGTGAAGTTGCGGCTTTTCAGGGCGCGTAGGTCGACTACGGGTTGGGAGTAGGTCAGGCTGCGCCAGACGAATGCTATTCCGCTTAGACCGGCAATCCACGCTGTCGCTCTGATCGTGGGGTCGCCGAACCAGTCCCAGCGTGGGCCCTCTTCCAATGTGTATTCGAGGCAGCCGAGGAAGGCGGCCATCAACACCATGCCGAGGTAATCGGCGCCTTTCAACAAACTCGAGTTGGGTTTGTCGATGCGGACGAGCATGGGGACCATGACGGCTACGAAGATGCCGGGGATGAGGTTGATGAAGAAGAGCCAGTGCCAGGAGTAGTTGTCGGTGATCCAGCCGCCGACGGTCGGGCCTAGTGTTGGGGCGAGAGAGGAGAGCGCGCCGATGCAGGCTGCTGCGATGACTACGCGAGGGCCGTTGAAGAAGGCGAAGGCGGCCGTGAATGCCGTGGGGATCATCGAGCCGCCCAGGAATCCTTGCAGGGCGCGGAAGATGATCATGCTTTGGATGTTCCAGGCCCAGCCGCAGAGCAGGCTGGTGAGCGTGAAGCCTGCGGCTGACACGCAGAACAGCCAGCGGGTTGACATCACGCGGGATAGCCAACCTGAGAGGGGGATGACGATGATTTCGGCGATGAGGTAGCTGGTTTGGACCCAGGACAGCTCGTCTGCGCCGGCTGACAGGCCGCCTCCGATGTCTCTGAGGGAGGCGGCGACGATCTGGATGTCCAGCAGGGCGATGAAGAAGCCAACGCACATGACGGCGAAGGCGAAGATTTTTTTGCCTTCGGACAGCTCGGCCATACCCGGGGACGCGGCGGGTGGCGGGGGCTCGGCTGCCGCGGGGCGCCCGGGTGTCAGGCCGGGGGATGGTAGGGCTATGGTGGCCATGGCGGGCCTAGTTGGCGGCGAGCGTTGGTTTGCGCGCGTTGGTTGAGGTGCCAAACGCTGCTGCATTGGTGGCCGCGCCGGCGCCGGTTGCGTTGGTGGCCAACGCTGCGGAATGTGAGGCGCTGGCCGCGGTTGGGTTGGTAGCCACTGCCGTCGAATGCAAGGCACTTGCCGCGGTTGCGTTGGCGGCCAAGGCTGAGGAATGCGGATTGCCGCCCGCAGGCGAGTTGGTAGCCGGTGCTGCGGGATCTGAAGCACCGGCGGTCGGCGCGAGGGTTGATGCTCTGCTCGTGCTGATTGGCGCGGGTTGGTTGGCGGTGCGCGTGTCAGTGGGTGGGTGCATGTCGACTGCGGCGATGACGGAGAGGCCGGGGCGGAGTTGGCCTAGTTGGGAGGCGTCGCCGTCGAGGAGGATGCGGACGGGGACGCGTTGGACGATTTTGGTGAAGTTGCCGGTGGCGTTTTCGGCGGGGAGCACGCTGAAAACGGCGCCTGTCGCGGGCGCAAGGCTGGCTACGTGGCCGTGGAAAACTCGGCCGGGGAGTACGTCTGCTTCGACGGTGACAGGTTGGCCAGCGTGCATGTGGGCTAGCTGGCTTTCCTTGAAGTTGGCGTCGACCCACAGACCGCGGGCGGGTACCAGCGACATCATTTGAGCGCCGATCGTGGCGTAGGAGCCGGCGCGCGCACTTCGATTGCCGACGGTGCCGTCCATCGGGGCTCGTAACTCGGTGTAGCTGAGGTTGAGGTCTGCAACCTCGCGGTCGGCTTTTGCCTGGGCCAACGCGGCTGTTGCCTGTTGGCTTTGGGAGTCGATCACATCCAACTGCCGTTGAGCTGCGGCCAGCGCGGCGCGAGTCCTGGCTCCCGCAGCGATGGCGTTCTTGTAGTCAGCGTCGGCTTTTTGAGATTCCTGCGTCGATACGGCGGACAGTTTCTCCAGGCGCTGATAGCGCACCTGATCTTCGCGGGAGCGGTCAATTTCGGCGTCGGCAGCATTGATGCTGGCTTGCGCTTGGGCAATGACGGCTTCCTGCAGGTGGCGGGTGGCTGTCAGGTTGGTGATGGCTGCCTCCTGCGCCGCTACCGCTGCGACTGCACGGGCGCGGGCAGCGACATAGTCGCGGTTGTCTAACTCGACGAGGATGTCACCAGCGTGGACTTGCTGGTTGTCGGTGACGGCGACGCGGGAGATGAAGCCGCTCACTTTCGGGGCGATGACAGTGATGTCGCCACCCACGTAGGCGTCGTCAGTGCTTTCGATGAAGCGCCCGACGGTCCACCAGTGATAGCCGAACACGGCGGCAGTTACGACGATGATCAACGCCGCGCCGGACATGACCAGTGTTTTACGCGAAGGCAAGTTGATCGGCCGCGGTACCACGCCACCGGCAACGCCTGCATCAGACGAATTGGCAACCATCGCACCAGCGCTGGGCGCCGATTTCCCAGCTAACAGCGGCTCGCCCTTGGCGGACCTGTCTGCAAGCGACTGGCCGACTTCGATGCTGGGACTACCGGCAACCGGTTCGCCGAGACCGATGTTTGGGCTGGCGACCACGCTATTCATACAGGACTCCGGTTTTTTGCTTGGCTACTTCGGCGGCGCGGGCCAGGCGTTGGCGCATGCGGTCGCCGGCTGCGGGGCCTGGGATGAGGGCGAAGCCGCCGCCGGGGATGCGCCGGCCGGTTACACGGTCGACGACGATGGGTTCAGCGATGGCGCCGGTCTCTCGGTCGGCCAAAAGGACGCTCGCTCCCTCGGGGGCGAAGTGCTTGTTTCCCCAAGCCAGCAAGGTCGCGAGGACGGGGCGGAAGTCACGGCCTTTCTCGGTGAGGACGTACTCGTACCGGGGTGGCTTCTCACTATAGAGCCGCCGTTCCAGGATTCCGTCCTTTACGAGGCTGTTCAAGCGTCTTGTCAGCATGTTCGGCGCAATTTCGAGGCTCTTCTGGAACTCGTCAAAGCGCTTCAGGCCGTAGACGGCGTCACGGATGATGAGGATGTTCCACCACTCGCCCACGCTCTCGAGGCTGCGCGCGATTGGGCACTGGGGATTGCCGGGGATCTTGGATTCCATAGGGGGAAGATAGGGGAGTGACTATCATTTTGCAAGTAACTACCCACCTGGGACCGTCTGGCATACTTCCGGCCCCTTCGCCGACGAGCCGCAATTGCACCGGAGGCCCGATTGAGAGCGTTCTCTATTCAATGCGTTGCAGCGCTTGCCGTCTTCGCCTCGGTGGCCGCAGCGCAGACCGGGGCGAAGCCCCTGGTAGTCCAAGACGCATGGGTACGCGCAACGCCGGGAGCAGATATTGCGGCGGCTTACATGACGCTGCGCAACGCAGGAGCGGCGCCCATAACCGTCACGGGAGTGGAGTCGCCAATCGCCGGGCACGCGATGATCCACGAGACGAAGGTTGAGGGCGGCCAGTCAAAGATGCGTCCACATGAGCAACTCGCGATTGCACCTGGAGCGACTGTCAAACTCCAGCCGGGCGGGCTGCATGTGATGATGCATGACTTGAAGCACCCGTTGGTGGTCGGAGAGAAAGTGCCGCTCGTCATCCAGTTGTCCGGTGGCGGGACGGTCGAAGCAACAGCGACTGTCCGCCCGCTGACTGCGGAATGAGATCCGCGACTTGATTCAACAACATCCCCTGCCGGATCACGTCACTCCGTACGACAAGTTCGCGTGGAGTGACACTCAAATGGAGCACCTGCTCGTCAGCGGCGAGTACGAGCGGGAACTGGCTGCTTATTTCGGCGAGCTCGAGTACATGGAGTTGCGCGAGCTCGCACAGCGAGCCGCTTCGCAGCCCCTCGCTGCGGATGCGATTCGCGTGTTTGTCGTACCCGGCATCATGGGCTCGCAGCTCGGCATCAAGCGCGAGCCGCCGTTGCCACACGACATTCTGTGGCTGGATCCGATTGATATTCAGGTCGGCCGATTGTCGTCGCTGCATCTGCAAGACGGCGCGAAAATTGTTCCATTGGGCGTGGTGCTGTATTCGTATCTGCGGTTGAAGTTGAATCTGCGCGCCGCTGGATTCTCGCCCGTTCTCTACGATTACGACTGGCGGCGGGGTGTTGATGAGTTGGGGGCCGCGCTGGCGGACCGAATCCGCACTGAGCCGAGCGATCGGATCATGATTGTGGCTCACAGCATGGGCGGCCTGGTGAGTCGAGCGGCGCTGACTCAGCCCGGAATGAGCAATGTTGAGCGGTTGGTGTTGCTTGGAACGCCCAATTTCGGCTCGTTTGCGCCCCTGCAGGCTTTGCGCGGGACGTATTCGGTGGTGCGCAAGATATCGAGCCTCGCGGGCACGGGGACACCGGAGACGTTGGCGGGGAAGATCTTCAACAGCTTCCCGAGCTTGTATCAGATGCTACCGTCGGCGCAGTGCAACGGTTGCGCCAATTTGTTTGATGCCGCTGAGTGGCCTCGCACGGGGCCGCGACCCGACAAGGCGCTGCTGCGAGCTGCGAAGGATATCCAAAGTAAGCTCGTGCAGGCGGATGAGCGGATTTGCGTCGTTGTTGGGGTTGGGCAGGAGACCGTGACGGCGGTTACGAAGCGTAAGGATGACTTTGTTTACACGATCACCCGACATGGGGACGGGACGGTGCCGGCGGTCAGCGCTGGGCTACCGGGGGCGCGCAACCACTACACGTTGGCAGCGCACAGTGATTTGACCAGAGATCCAACGGTCGCGGCTGCGGTGACTGACCTGCTGCTGACTGGGACGACCGCGCATTTGCCGTCCAAGTGGAAGAGCAAGAGTGTCGTCCAGGCTACGATCAGCGATCAACAGTTGCGGCGGATGCACCGGGAGAAGGTGGATTGGGCTGCGCTGGAGCCTCATGAGCGGCGGGTGTTTTTGGAGAATCTCAATGAGCCGCCGAAGTTGGAGTTGAAAGCACCGGCGAAGCGGAAAGCTGCGCCGAGAAGCAAGGCAGCGCCGCGGAGGCCGGCAACGGCGAACCCAGCGGCCCGAGCGCCAAGTAAGCGGGCAACCGTGAGCGCGGCGAAGGTGGCGGTGCGAGCGCAGGGAAAACGGGCGGCAACGTCGACCTCGCGGCGAAGTTCATCAACGTCAAGGAGTGGCGCTCGGCGAACTAAGAGTCCTCGATGACGGGCGCCGTCATTGTTTGGTTCCGGCAAGATCTGCGGCTGAAGGACAACCCGGCGCTGCATGCGGCGGTCGAGACGGGGCAACCTGTTATCCCTGTGTACATCTGGTCGCCTGAGGAAGAAGGCGACTGGCCCCCCGGCGCGGCGTCGAAGTGGTGGTTACATCAGTCGCTGCAGGCGCTCGCCGCAGATCTGGAGAGCCGCGGCTCTCGCTTGATACTGACGCGCGGCCGGGCGCTGGCGGTTTTGAAGAAGCTGGCCGCTTCAACAGGTGCAACCGCCGTTCACTGGAACAAGCGGTACGAGCCCGCTGCCGTGAAATGCAGTCAGCAGGTGTCGGAGGCCCTCAAAAAGAACAACATCGAGCCGCACGAATTCAAAGGCGCACTACTGGCGGATCCCACTCAATTCGCGAATAAAACGGGCAAGCCCTACCAGGTATTCACCGCTTTCAAACGCGGGCTGTTGCACGTCCTGGATCCCGGGCCGTTGGTGCCCGTTCCTCGCAAACTGCACACACCCAAGAGCTGGCCCAAGTCAGCTGCGCTCAACTCGCTGGGACTCATGCCGAAAGTCCAGTGGTACAAAACCATGGCAGCCAGTTGGGTCCCCGGTGAGCGGGGAGCGAATCAGAATCTGACTGAGTTTCTGCGGAAGTCCATCGACGACTACGCGACGGCACGCAACCTACCTGCAGTCAAGGGGACCTCCAGGCTGTCGCCCCATCTGCACTTTGGCGAGATTGGACCGCGTCAAATCTGGCACGCACTTGGCCCGCGCGGGCGCAACTCAGTTTTTTTGAGCGAAATTATCTGGCGCGAGTTCGCGTACCACCTGTTGCATCATTTTCCGCATACAACGACCCAGCCCATGCATGCCGAGTTCGCCAAGTTTCCCTGGCGACGCAACGCACGCCTGTTGCGCGCCTGGCAAAAAGGCATGACCGGCATTCCGATGGTGGATGCAGGCATGCGCGAGCTGTGGGCCGAGGGTTGGATGCACAACCGCGTGCGGATGGTGGTCGCCTCCTTCCTCGTCAAGAACCTATTGATAACGTGGCAGGACGGCACGCGCTGGTTCTGGGATACGCTGGTTGACGCTGATCTCGCCAACAA
>Ga0105249_10005397_pt1 | contig 11033 bp, 8 predicted proteins | sample KBSS44metaG_FD_81522 | JGI IMG/M metagenome (GOLD analysis project Ga0105249, IMG submission 81522) | Switchgrass rhizosphere microbial communities from Kellogg Biological Station, Michigan, USA - KBS S4-4 metaG | ecosystem: Host-associated > Plants > Roots > Rhizosphere > Soil | place...
GCTCGTTGCTCGGCGCGGATGGTGATGGGGATGGCGAGCAGGGAGCAGCGGTCGAGGTCGAGGAAGAAGGGGTCGCGGTGGAAGCGGTCGTCGCGGGTGGCGTCGGCGATGACGAGGGGTTCACCGGTGCGTTCGGCGTAGCGGATGACCAAGGGTGGCAGCAGCCGTCGTCGGCCGGCGTCGGTGAGTGGGATGGTGGCGGCGTCGCCGGCTGGCAGCGACCAGTCCTGGTGCTCGTGGTCGCGTAGCAGCAGGTGGACGCCGGTGGCGCCGGTCATCGCGGACAGGATGCCCCCCACTCTGGTTCGTAGGCCCTCGATGCTGGTTTCGGAGCTGAGTGCCTGGGAGGCGGCGACGACGCCGAGCAGGTCGATGGTGCCGGTGGTGAGGGTGGCGCGCCGGGGGGCGGGCTGGGCGGGTGGTCGTGTCTTCGGTTCGGCGCCGGCGGGTTCGGCCGGTAGCGTGGGCTGGGCCCAGTCGAGTTGGCTGACCTTCGCGGTCGCGCCCCAGTCCGCGTACTGGCGGCGGGCGGCGGCGAGCAGCGTGTTCCCGGCTGCCGCCATGTCGTGGGCGAGGTGGAACCGGGCGGCGCGTTCGAGGATCAGTGCCCGGTGCCACGGGCGCGTCCGCGTCGAGGCCTCGCACTGTGCGACGTCGAACGCGTGCGCCGCCTCGCGGAAGTCGCCGGCGGCCCAGGCACGCCGGCCGCCACCTGCACGACCCCCTCGACCCCCGACAGGTGCTCGAGGATCTCGACCTCATGCCGCAACCGCCGCTGCGCGTCAGCCCCCAGCGGCTCCTTCCGGACCACGGTCCCGACGTCGAACACCAGCCGAGCGACCCGAGTCCGCTCCGACTCATGCAGCAACTCCACCCGCGCCGCCAAGGGCGGATCCCGGCTCGGCGCCGATCGCTGTGAGCCCATGATCCCCAATCCCATCTGACAGCTCCGCGCGTGTTACCCGCAGCTCCCTTCCGAGCCTTCCCGTGATCGTGGTGGCGCAAAAGGGCGCCCGGGGCGGACTCGGGTCCAGACGGGTCGATGAGCAGGTGGGTCGTAACCCGGCGGGGCCGCGAGGTCAAGCCCCCCTTCAGCGGGCGTGGCCCTCGCCGGTCTACAGCTCGACGTTCGCCTTAAGGTCAGCTTGGATCGCGGGCGAGCTGACGGCCGGCCGCGCGCCGGGCGGTCAGTGCAGCCGGATGTGCCGCTCGGCGAACAGCCAGCCGCCGTCCCCGCGCACGTAGCGGTCCTGGTAGCGGGCGGTGCCGTATGGCCGCCAGGCCTGGTCGTATTTGCGGAAGAACATCCCGTCGGACGTCCCGGACGCGGCGTCCGCCGACGTGACATCGATGATGATGTTGGCCATGACGTGCCTCATCGGCCTGCTCAGGGTGCTCATCAGCCACGCGCCGATCGCCGCGCGGCCCTCATGGCGTGCGCCTTCGATGGTCAGGACGCCGTTGTCGGTGAACAGGGCGGCGTAGCCCGACTCGTCGGCGTCGTCGGCACGCTGGGCGTAGGCCGCCAGCAGGGCGCGGATCTCGCTCTCGGCGACCAGCGTCGTGACCGGGTCCATCATTCCGCCTTCCCGTAGGTGACGACCGAGCGGATGCCGGTCGAGGTCTCCAGGCCGTGCAGGCCCTCGGCGAGGTCGTCGAAGGCCCACACGCTCGTCACGAGCTCGTCGATCCGCAGCAGGCCCTGCTGGTAGGCCGCGACGATGCGCGGCACGTCGCGGACCGGGTCGCCGTCGCCGATGAAGGTGCCGAACAGGCCGCGCCCGGTCGCGAATGTGCTGACCGGGATCTGGAAGAACGCGTCCTGAGGCGGCAGCCCGACGGCGACGCACACGCCGTAGTAGGGGTGGACCAGCCCGAGCACCGACGGCAGCAGTGACGCGTTCCCGACGCACTCCAGGGCATAGTCGGGCCAGCCGCCCAGCAGCGACCGAAGATGCCTCGCAAGGGGGCTGTCGATGGTTGTCGGGTCGACGAAGTCGGTAGCTCCGAAGGTGAGCGCGACCGACTTCTTGGCGGCGTTCGTGTCGACGGCGACCACGCGGGCGGCGCCCGCCAGGACGGCCGACTGCACGGCATTGAGCCCGATCGAGCCGAGACCAACCACCACCACTGTGCTTCCCTGCCGCACCCGCGCCACGGTGTTGATCGCGCCGTAGCCGGTCAGCACCCCGCAGGGCACCAGCGCCGCCGAGGTGAACGGGACATCGGCCGGCACGGTGCTCAGCTGGCGCGCCTCGGTGACTGTGTGGGTCGCGAAGCTCGCCGCGCGGGACATGCTGCCGAGCGGCCGGCCGCGCCAGGTGAACGGTGCGGGCGCTCGGCCTTGTCTGATCAGGTCCACGCAGAAACTGGTCCGCCCCGACCTGCACGGTCCGCAGCTGCCGCAGCGGGGCGTGTTGTGCAGGATGACGTGCTCGCCGGGCGCGACACCGGTCACCTCCGGCCCGACCTCGACGACCACCCCCGCGCCCTCGTGCCCGAGGATTCCCGGGCGTGGCGCGGGGAAGTGGCCCCGTGCCGCGGACAGGTCCGTGTGGCACAGCCCGGAGGCGCGCAGCTCGACGAGCACCTCGCCGGGACCTGGGTCACGCAGCTCCACCTCGTCGATCTGCAGCGGGCTGCCGTCGCCCTGGGCAATCGCGGCTCTGATCGTGCGGCTCACCGGTCCGTCCTTCCACCTCGGCCTCGACGTCGGGCAGGGCGCAACCATGCGCGCGGCCCGCGCACGCCGTCCCACGATGCCTGCGCAGCAACGTGACCAGCCAGCTTGCTGTCGGCACCTGTCGACAGATGTATGCTACGCGGCATGGAGGAGGGCATGGAGGCGCAGGTCGCCCCCGGGGGGAAGGCGGAGCGCCTGTACGAGCGCCTCAAGGCCGACCTGGTCGCCGGCCGGCTGACGCCTGGCCAGCGCCTGTCGGAGGCGTCCCTGAGTCGGGAGTACGGCGTCAGCCGCTCACCGATCCGCGAGGCGACGATCCGCCTGGAGACCGAGGGCCTGATGGAGCGGCACGGCATGGTCGTGCGGGTCCGGGAGCGGGACCCGGAGGAGATCGTCGACATCTACCGTGCCCGGGTCTTCCTGGAGGGTGCCCTCGCCGCGGACGCGGCCGTCCGGCACCGCGACCTCGACATCCTCCGGCTGGAGCGGGCCGTCGCCGCGGAGGCGCGCGTCGACCCCGCCGACGCCGGCGAGATGATGCGCGCCAACCGCGAGGTCCACGACGCGCTGGCCGCGGCGGCGCACAACGTGACGCTGGCCGACCTGCAGCAGCGGCTCACCGCCCAGGTCACGACCCTGCCGGCGACGACGCTGAGCTATCCCGGCCGCTGGGAGGAGGCGCGCGCCGAGCACCGCCGGCTGCTGGAGGCCGTGCGGGCCCGCGACGCCGAGACCGCCCGCGTCGTCGCCGAGGGCCATCTGGCCCGCGCCCGCGACCTGCGCCTGCGCCTGTTCGGCGCCGACCCCGAGCCGCGATAGGTCCTGGAGGAGACGTAGGTGGACTTCGACCTGACAGAGGAGCAGCGGGCGCTCGCCGCCAGCGTGCGCGACTTCGCGCGGCGCGAGCTCGCCGCGGGCGCCCTGGAACGCGCGCACGACCCGGCCTATCCCTGGGACGTGGCGCGCAAGCTCGCCGGCCAGGGGCTGCTCGGGCTGACGATCCCCGAGTCCGCCGGCGGCGCCGGAGCCTCGCTGGTGGACGCCGTCGTCGTGATCCAGGAGCTGGCGATGGTCTGCCCGACCAGCGCGGACGTCGTGCAGGCCGGCAACTTCGGCGCGATCCGGACCCTGGCGGAGTACGCCAGCGACGAGCAGAGGAAACGGTTCCTGCCCGACCTGCTCGCCGGCAGCGGGCTCATCGCGCTCGGCATGAGTGAGCCGGAGGCGGGTTCCGCCGTCACCGACCTGCGCACGACGGCCATCCGCGACGGTGACAGCTACCTGATCAACGGCACGAAGCTGTGGTCGACGCACAGCGTGGACGCCACCGTCTTCCTCGTCTACGTCCGGTATGGCCCCGGCACCGGCGGCATCGGCTCGGTGCTGGTCGAGCGGGGCACCCAGGGTTTCACCCTGGGGCCACCCCAGACATACATGAGCGGGGAGCACTGGTCGGAGCTGCGCTTCGAGGACTGCCGCATTCCCGCCGAGAACGTGCTGCTCGGTCCCGGCGGCTTCAAGAAGCAGATCAGCGGCTTCAACGTCGAGCGGATCGGGAACTCGGCCCGCGCAGTGGCGCTGGGTCGGCACGCCTACACCGTGGCCCGTGACCACGCGGCGAGCCGGCGCCAGTTCGGCCGGCCACTGAGCGAGTTCCAGGGTATCCAGTGGAAGTTCGCGGAGATGGCCGTGAAACTGGAGGCCGCGCAGCTGCTGCTCTACCGCGCCGCCGCCAACGCCAGCCGCGGCCTGCCCTCGGCCTACGAGACGTCGGTGGCGAAGTACGCCTGCAACACCGCCGGGTTCGAGGTCGCGAACGAGGCCGTGCAGGTCATGGGCGCCATGGGCTACAGCACCCAGACTCTCGTCGAGTACTGCCTGCGCCGCACCCGCGGCTGGATGATCGCCGGCGGGTCCCTGGAGATCCTGCGCAACCGGATCGCCGAGACGGTCTTCGACCGCCGCTTCGAGCAGCGTCCCCGGTGAAAAACGTGGCCTCGGGACGCGGGCTGGCCGGCCCGCTGTTCGCCCCGCGGCGGGTCGCGCTCGTCGGGGTGTCCGACGACCCGGGCAAGGCCTCGTCGCGGCCGCTGGCATACCTGCGCGCCAGCGGCTACGACGGCACCGTCTACCCGGTCAACGCCCGGCGAGAGACCGTGGCCGGCGAGCGAGCCTACCCGAGGCTGCTCGACCTGCCGGAGGCGCCCGACCACGTCTTCGTGATGACGCCACCGGACGCCGCCATCGAGACGATCCGCCAGTGCGCCGAGCTGCGGGTTCCGCTCGCGACGGTACTCGCGGGCGGCTTCGCCGACAGCGGGCCGGCGGGCCAGGCCCGACAGCGCGAGCTCGCGCGGGTGGCGGCGGACGGGGGCGTGCGCCTGCTCGGGCCGAGCAGCATCGGCCTGGTCAACCTGCGCAACGGGCTGCGGCTGACCGGCAACGCGGTCTTTGGTGACGCGGGCTTCCCGGTCGGGGGCACGGTCGTCGCCTCCCAGTCCGGAAGCATGATCGGGGCGCTCGTCTCCCGCGGCACGGCCAAGGGCGTCGGTTTCGCCACGGTCATCTCCGTCGGCGGCGAGGCGGATCTCAGCGTCGGCGAGGTCTGCGCGGCGACGCTCGACGACCCCGACGTGACCGGCTACCTGCTCTTCCTCGAGGCCATCCGCCATCCCGACCGGCTCGCCGCGTTCGCGCGGGAGGCGGCTGCCCGCGGCCGGCCGGTGGTGGCCTACAAGCTGGGCCGCTCGGCGGCGGCGGCGGAGCTGGCCGTCTCGCACAGCGGGGCCCTGGTCGGCGAGGACGACGTAGCGGCGGAGCTGCTCGCCGCGCTCGGCATCGCCCGCGTAGACACCCTCGACGGTCTGCTGGACGCGCCGGCCATGCTGCACCGCCTGCCGCTGCCCACGGCGCCCGACGCGAACGCCGCGGCCGGCGCGAGCCGGTCCCGGCGACGGCCCGCGGTGGGCCTCGTCACGACCACCGGTGGCGGCGCCGCGATGGTCGTCGACCAGCTCGGTGTGCGCGGAGTGGAGGTGGCGCGCCCCAGCGAGCAGACCTACCAGCGGCTCGCCGCCGCGGGCGTCGACGTCGCCGCCGGGCGGATCGTCGACCTCACCCTCACCGGCACCCGCTACGAGACCATGCGGGCCGCGCTCGAGGTGCTGGCGAGCGCGCCCGAGTTCGACGTGCTGATCGTGGCCGTCGGTTCGTCCGCCCGCCTGCGGCCCGACCTCGCCGTCCTCCCGATCATCGACGTCGTCCGCGGCACTGTGCCGTCTGCCCTGGCCTCGCCGCCCACGCCCGCCGCGGAACCCGCCGGGCCGGTAGGCGGCGGGCCGGTGATCGGGGCGTTTCTCGTCCCGGACGCGCCGCAGGCGGCCGCGCTCCTCGCCACCGCGGGAGTTCCCGTCTTCACGACGCCGGAGGCGTGCGGCGACGTGCTCGCCGCCGCGTTCGCCCGCCGCCCACCGCGTGCTGACCACCGGCCTTACAGCCCGGATCCGGGCCGTCCCGGCGTGCTCCTCGACGAGGCGGCCGCCTACCGCCTGCTCCGCGACGTCGGGTTCCCCGTCGTCGACCACGTCGTGCTCGGCCTCGCGGATCTCGCGGCAGCAGGGGTGCCGGCGCTGCCGTTCGACTACCCCGTCGCCGTCAAGGCGCTGGACGCGGCGCTGCCGCACAAGACCGACGCCGGTGGCGTCGTGCTGGACGTGCCCGGCCCGGCGCGGCTTCAGGACGCGGCGCGGCGGGTGGCCGACAACGTCGCCGCGAGCGGCGTCCGCCTCGAGCGGGTGCTCGTCACGCCGATGACGCGCGGGCTCGGGGAACTGCTCGTCGGCTACCGTCTCGACGCCCAGGTCGGCCCGGTCGTCGTCCTGGCCGCCGGCGGGACGCTCACCGAGCTCTACCGCGACCGGGCGGTGCGGCTCGCGCCCGTCGACGACGTGGCCGCCCGGGCGATGCTGCGCGAGGTTGTCGCCGTCCGCGCGCTGGAGGGCTACCGCGGCGCCCCCACAGGGGACCTCGACGCGGTGGCCGGGGCCATCGTGGCGCTGTCTCGCCTCGCCGACCAGCCGCGGGTCGTGGAGGCAGAGGTGAACCCGCTCGTCGTGGCGCCGGACGGCCAGGGCGCGCTGGGCCTGGACGCCCTGGTCCGGGTGCTCCCAGGGAGGACATCATGATCGAGAAGCTGCCGGAGCTCGTCAACGCCGACGCCGCGCTCATCCACCGCGGCCGCTGGGTGAGCGCGACCGTCCTCGTCGGCGTCGGTGACCGGCACTACCTGCTGACGATCGAGAAGGGGCGGCTGTCCCAGGTCCGGGAAGGGCCGTTCGTGACGCCCAGCTACGACTTCGGCGTCACGGCGCCCACCGAGGAGTGGGAGCGGTTCTGGGCGCCGCGGCCGCTGCCCGGCTCGCACGACCTGTTCGCGCTGCTGCGCCGCGGCGTCCTCACGCTGAGCGGCGACCTGCATCCGTTCATGGCGAACCTGCAGTACTTCAAGGATGTCCTGGCCGCCCCGCGCGCCCTGCCGTCCCGCGCGGCGGCCGCCCCGCCGTCCCGCGCGGCGGCCGCCCCGCCGGTCGGCGCGGCGGCCGCCCCCACGGCGACGTTCGAGCCGATCGTCGGGCGCTACCTGCGGGTCGAGCTGCTCGGCCGGCCGCACCGGGTCTACGTCGAGGAGGCCGGCAGCGGCGTCCCGCTGCTGTGCCTGCACACCGCCGGCGCCGACACCCGCCAGTACCGGGGGCTGCTCAACGACCCGTGGGTGCTGGAACGTTTCCGAGTGATCAGTTTCGACCTGCCCTGGCACGGCAAGACGTCGCCGCCAGCGGGCTGGCAGGGTGGTGACTACCGGCTGACCCGCGACGACTACGAGCGGATCACGCTCGGGATGTGCGACGCGCTTCGCCTCGACCGCCCGGTGGTGATGGGCTGCTCCATCGGCGGTCGGCTCGTGCTCGACCTGGCGCTCTCGCACCCGGAGCGTTTCCGGGCGCTCATCGGCCTGCAGGCCGGCGCCAGCGTGCCGCCCTACTACGACGCCTCCTGGCTGGACCGGCCGGATGTCGACGGCGGGCGAGTCAGCGCCGCCGTCGTCTCCGGCCTGCTCGGGCCGGACGCGCCGCGGGAGCACCGCTGGGAGACGCTGTGGCACTACCTGCAAAGCGGCCCGGGAGTCTTCCGCGGCGACCTGTTCTTCTACAACCACGACGCCGCCGGCGACCTGCGCGCCCGCCTGGCGGGCCGGGACGCCGACGGCCCCGCCTGCGCGCTGTACCTGCTCACCGGCGAGTACGACTACTCCTGCTCCCCGGACGACACCCTGGCGGCCGCGGCCAGTCTCCCCGGCAGCGAGGTGACCATCATTGCGGGCATGGGCCACTTCCCGATGAGCGAGGACCCCGACCGCTTCCACGCCCACCTGCGTCCCGTGCTAGGGAGCATCCTCGCGGGGCAGCCCGAGTGAGCGACCAGTCCGCCTACCCGGAGCTGGGTCTGTGGCTGCGTGGCCGGCTCGTGGCCGGCGGCGGGCGGCGGACCGAGACCGTACTGGACCCGAGCACCGGCGAGCCGCTGGGTGAGCTGCCGCACGCCCGCGGCGACGACCTGGAGGCCGCCCTGGCCGTCGCGGCCGAGGCGTTCACCACCTGGCGCGCGTCCAGCCCCACCGAGCGCTCCGCGGTGCTGCGCGCGGCGGCGGCGCTCCTGCGCGCCGAGGCGGCCGAGCTCTCCGCGCTCATCCGGACCGAGCTCGGCAAGCCGACGACGCAGGCCGAGCGGGAGGTCGACACCGTCGTCGAGCTGTTCGAGTGGGCGGCGGAGGAGTGCCGCCGCGGCTACGGCCGCGTCATCCCCGCCCGACGGTCCGGCCTGCGCCTGACGACCACCCTCGAACCCATCGGCCCCGTCGCCGCGTTCGCCGGCTGGAACGCGCCCGCCATCACCCCCGCGCGCAAGATCAGCGGCGGGGTCGCCGCCGGCTGCCCCGTCGTCATCAAGCCCTCGGAGGCCACACCCGCGACCGCGCTGTTCCTCGTCAGAGCGCTGGAACGGGCCGGGCTGCCACCCGGCGTCGTCAGTGTCGTCTTCGGGGACCCGCCGACGATCGCCGACACCCTCCTGCGGTCCGACACGATACGGATGCTGACCTTCACCGGGTCAACGGAGGTCGGCCGCGGCCTCGCGGCGCTGGCGGCCCGGACGATGAAGCGGATGGTCCTCGAACTGGGCGGCCACGCGCCCGTGCTCGTTTTCCCGGACGTCGACGTCGCCGCCGTCGCCCGGCGGGCCGCCGAGGCGAAGTTCCGCAACGCGGGCCAGGTCTGCACCTCACCGACCCGCTTCTACGTTCACCAAGCCGTCTACCCCGCCTTCGTCGACCACTTCGCCGAGGCCGCCGCGGCCCTGCGGGTCGGTGACCCGCGTGACCCGCGGACCCAGATGGGACCGCTGCGGACCTCCCAGCGGCTCGCCGCGGTCAGCGACCTCGTGGCGGACGCCGTCGCCCACGGCGCAACGGTGCGCGCGGGCGGGCGGAGGCTGGACCGGGCCGGCTTCTTCTTCGCGCCGACCGTGCTCACCGAGGTGTCCGCGGACTGCCGGGTGGCGAACGAGGAACCGTTCGGCCCGATCGCCCAGCTCGCCGCGTTCGCGACGACCGACGAGGCCGTGGCACTCGCCAACCGGCTGCCCGTCGGCCTGTCCGCCTACGTCTTCGGCAACAACCTCGCGACCGTGCGCGACGTGACGGACCGGCTGCGCGCGGGGAACGTGTCGGTCAACCACTGGGTCGCCTCGTTCCCCGAGACGCCGTTCGGCGGGTTCGGCGACAGCGGCGTAGGCGTCGAGGGCGGCGTCGACGGCGCCCGCGCCTTCCTGCAGACGAAGGTCGTCAGCGAGGACGCCGGGCCGGTATGACCGGCGTCCGGTGAGCAGAGGTTGAGGAGAACACATGGAGGTGGGCTCGCCACCGCCACCGGCCACGGCTTTCGCCCCGGCCCCGTGCGGGAGATCCTCGCCCAGGCCCGAACCGCCTGATCCATGGATCTCTCGCGGCTCACCGCAACCGGGTCGCGAGCGTGTGGCGCAGCGAGTGCATGCCATGGCGGCGTTGCTCGCTCACCGGCACGTGCGCCACCCGGGCGTGCTTGACCAGGATCTGTACGCGGAAAGGTGACCAGCAAGCCCCTCGGGTGCCCCCTGGTCAGACCGGAGGCTCCAACCCTGGGCGAGCATCGCTGCCAGGTCCGGCGGAATTTGACGGTTTCGTCAAACTTGGCGTAGTGTCGAAGGGCGCAGGGTGAAGGGTGGGCCATGAGCAAGTCGATCGTCATAGTTGATCATGAGGATGAAGTCGTTATCCCCTCGTGGATGGCACCGTCCGGGTGGTTCGTCGTCGGCTGGTCCCATGAGGTGCCGCCGGGTGAACTGAAGCCCCTCCACGTCTTCGGACAGGAGCTGGTCCTGTACCGGTCCGAGTCGGGCGAGCTCCACTGTGTCGAAGCAACATGCCGGCACCTCGGTGCGCACCTGGGGTATGGCGGCCGGGTGGTCGGCGACTGCGTGGTTTGTCCGTTCCACGGCTGGACCTGGGGCTCGGACGGCACCAACGTCGCGGTGCCGGAGGGTAAGACGAGCAAGCGCACGATCGGCGTTCGACCGGTCTGCGAACGGAACGGCATCGTCTATCTCTGGCACGACGTAGCCGGGAAGCCGCCGATGTGGGAGATGCCCGACTTGTTCGAGGACCTTCGGGACGAGTATCCCACCAACGACTACTGGGCCGTTGACGTCGCGGGCGGATGTTTCACCTACGACGACCTGCCCATCAATCCGCGGCTCGCGGTGGAGAACATCGTTGATCCCCTGCATTTCCGTTACGTGCACGGCACCCGCGACGTACCGACGCTGGCCGACCACGAGGTCACCGACGCTTTCTTCATGACGAAGCTTCGGGTCGCATCGCGCGGCCGGCGCGACGATGGGGGTCGGAAGCGGGAGGAGTTCGTGACCCTGAAGCAATGGGGCCTCGGGATCTCGTACACGCGGTTCTCTGGACGGGACAACAGCCACCTCGTCATCTCGGTCACGCCGGTCGACGGACACACCGTCACGCTTCGGCAGACGATCTTTCTGGAGAAGATCGCCGGCGAGAGCGAGTCGGAGCGGGACCGGCGGATGGCTGCCGTCAGCTCGGTCCTTCCCGAGGACATAGTGCTCTGGAAGCACCAACGGTTCATCGTCCCGTCGTCGTTGCAGGCGGAGGAGGCGAAGATATTCCGCGCCCTGCGGAAGTGGGCGCGGACATTCGAGCCCAAGGCCGGCAAGTACGCTTCGGAGGCAA
>Ga0105249_10005398_pt1 | contig 11033 bp, 12 predicted proteins | sample KBSS44metaG_FD_81522 | JGI IMG/M metagenome (GOLD analysis project Ga0105249, IMG submission 81522) | Switchgrass rhizosphere microbial communities from Kellogg Biological Station, Michigan, USA - KBS S4-4 metaG | ecosystem: Host-associated > Plants > Roots > Rhizosphere > Soil | place...
CACCTCTTGCGATTGCCCGTTAACGGTTACAGGTTTAAAAATTAAACAGCCAAATAAGACACACAAAATCATTCCCACGTTTTTCATAACAGATGATTTAATCTAAACCAAATAATTTTTTAGAACGGTTCACTTCATATTCATCACCTTTCCTCTGCATGGCAAGTATTGATGCATGTTTTGAAAATGAATTACAAAAACTAAATTTATCCTCCATATCATCATAGAGCCCGTCGATCCGTTTAATTCGCTCATCATCTTTCATTTCCAGTTCACCTGATGCAACCACAGTGATTAATTCTTCAATATTCTTTACGCATTCTTCCAATAGGTGATCAAATACATTTTTTAGATACATAATTTCCTTGTCTGTAAATTGCCCTGATTGTCTTAGCTGCTGAATTGTAGTTTTCGCTTTCTTTATAATGCGCAACTGGAGGAAAATAATATCGCCCACCTTTGCTGAGCTTTTAATTTCAGGATTTATTTCTTTAAGAGAATTAAAATAGTCACTGTGCAAATTGAAATCACCTTTTTTAATATCTCTTATAGCATGTAATCCACTCTTAGCAATTCCGTATCCTTTTTCCAGGTAATCCAAATAGACTTTTTGCGCTGCGATTTGCTGCAACAAGTACTCAATTTGAGTTTTATCTTGTGCTGTCCATTCCTCGATTGTTTGACAAAAGGCAACCTGTACACTTACGGTCAGTAGTAGTAAAGCCAGATATGTTTTCATAACCCATATAGTTTTTTGACCACTTCAATTTCATTCTTTTCTGCTGCTCTTTGAAAGCTGAGCATTTTATTTTGATTATTAAATTGTCGCAGATCGGTAAGATTTTGATCAATTTTGTCTGCCGCCTCATTGATAATTTCCATTCGCTTTGCATCAGACATTTGAGTGGCGAAAGCGTTGGAGACCACAAAGACCTGGTCAAGATTTTTGATACTTTCATTTAATATCCCTGTATAAATCCAATACATATAATCTATTTCATCCTTTGTAAAATTCTTATCCTGCTGGAATAGAGCATAGGCAGCTTTGTATTCTTTTACCAATAATAATTGGTTAGCAATTATATCCTTAACCCGTTGATAATAGGTTATAGCTGCTTTTACTTTCCACAGTTCATCAAAATAGTCAGCATAAAGTTTCCGTTGCTTCTCAACCCAGTCCGAAATCTCATTCAACTTGAGTTTGGACATTTCATTTTCAATAGCTTTCTGTGCATTCTGAAGCCAGATTGTTTTATTCTGTAATCGCTGAATCTTCAGATCAACAGCTTTAATGACCTTCGTAATTCCTTCTTTTATTATCAGCGTTATTGGATCCTGTGCCCGAGTATTAAAAGAAAACACGAGCAGCACAATTCCCACACACAATTTTCTTTTCATAACTTTTAGTTTAGTTTTTTATACGGCATATCGCCCATTTTCAATTCGCCCTCTTTTGGGTCAAAGTAGATTCGCTTTCCGGATTTTCCGATATATAGCGTTTTTGAATCTTTCTCATAGCTGCCAAACCATTGATCTGTTTTGTAAGCAAACGAAGTTTTTTGTCCATCAATCATTTTTTGATAACGGGCTCTTTTATTTACCACATAACCATCGCTGCCCTCATTAGTGACCAGTTTTATTTCAACCGTATCATAGCTGTTGGTGTATTCATCCATATAGTGACGATAGTAAACACCGGGAATGAAATCCTTGACCTCGTCCTTATACGTACCATTACAGGCCATAAGAATAAGGAAAGAAAGAGCACAAATGACTGTTGATACTTTCATAATTTATATTTTAAGCGGCCGGGTGATTTTTTATTTCTTCTGCCATTGCAGCAATTCCTTTCTGCATATCTCCGTTCCATTTTGCAACATGTTTTTGCAGCCTAACTTTCTCGGATTCTTCGGTTGTATAAGCAAGATATTCTTCAGGGGATACTTCTGTTCTGTATACTTTCGACATCATACCGCCGAGGCTTATAAATACTTCTTTATATCTTCTCGCCGGATCATTAGCCTTATTGATGGAAAGCACCATTGCTTTTTCTTTCTCAGTTAATCCTAACAGTTCCTGCACCTGGTCAAATTTGTTCTGGTATTTAGACTGATCGAGAAGAATCTTGCAATCACTGTTATTAATAATGGCTTGCTTTACCACCGGCGAAGAAATTATATCTTCTACTTCCTGCGTAACTACTATTGCCTCTCCAAAAAATTTTCTAACTGTTTTGAACAGGTATTTAATATATTCAGCCATTCCTTCCTTTGCAATAGCTTTCCACGCTTCTTCAATCAGGATCATTTTTCTGATTCCTTTCAGCTTGCGCATTTTGGATATAAAGACTTCCATTATTATAATCGTCACAACGGGAAAAAGTATCGGATGGTCTTTAATGTTGTCCAGTTCAAAAACAATAAACCGTTCTTGCAGTAACTCAAGATTTTCTGTAGCATTTAGTAGATAATCGAATTCACCGCCCTTGTAATAAGGTCTGAGAACATAAAGGAAGTTTGACACGTCAAAATCCTTGTCCTTTACTTTATCAGTTTTGAGAACTTCAACAAAGTCTTCCTGCAAAAATTCATAAAACGTATTGAAGCAGGGAAATAAACTATTGTTCCTGCCCAGTTTTTCATAATACAATTGTAGAGCGTTGGAAAGAGCCACGTATTCTGACCGATTGAAGACCTCATTGTCCTTTTTCCAAAGAGCAAGCAGTAACGTTTTAATGCTTTCCTTTTTTTCAGTGTCAAGCGAATCACCCTCACTAATGAAGAAAGGATTGAATCTAATAGGCTTTGTTTCGCTGTAAGTGAAATAATATCCTTTAACCAAATCACACAGCCCTTTATAGGAATGGCCTACATCCACAAGAACTATATGTGTTCCCTGTTCATAATAAGACCGGACCATGTGATTGGTAAAAAAGGATTTCCCGCTGCCGGATGGACCGAGGATAAACTTATTTCTATTGGTGCAATAACCTTTCTGCATGGGTTCATCGGATATGTCTACATGCAACGGTTTGCCCGTTAATCGATCTCCGAGGCGAATACCAATAGGGCTGACAGAGGAACGATAATTTGTTTCAAGATTCAGCAAACAGGCTGCCTGTTCGGCAAATGTGTCAAACGTATCGTTCATTGGAAAATCAGCTGCATTACCCGGTATGCCTGCCCAGAATATCTGCGGTGCTCCATCACTTTCCATTTTCACTACCGCGTCCATCTGGGCAAGGGCTGACGAAACCAGGTTTTTTAAATCTTTAAGTTCCTCTTTATCATCCGTCCAAACCAAAATATTGTAATGTGCCTTTACAGGGGATCTTTGCGATGAAATTGCTTCGTTCAAAAAATCGTTTGTCGCATCTCTTGAAATACGGTTCTCCCTTGAATAGGCAGAGAGTGATTGAAGCCTTAACCTTTTGCTTTCTAATTTTTGAATTGTCTTCGCAGCATCATCAATAAAAATGTATTGGTTATATATATGATTACAGCTCAAAAGTTGCCCAAGTACCGAAGCAAAGCCAACAGAGAATTTTGTTTTATCAGTTGAATATTTATCGTAATTAATTCTTGAACCGCATAGAGCTGGCAAGTCTTGGGCGTCTGCCAAGGTATATACCTGGCATTCATGCTCGCCTATTGTGATTCCTTTGTCAAAAGATATGTCCCTTAGAAGTGAAGAATCATTGGTTTGAAGATTGCAATACTGTTCAATAACACCTGTCTTCTTTTTATTGCCCGCTAAATCTTCATTTTTTAACCTTCTTAATCTAATGAAGCTACTATCCGTGACTATTCTTTCAAATTGGCCAACGCTATCCAAAAAGTCTTGTAACAGTTGCGGCCTGATGGTTTCCTCCGGCACAATTGATCGTTTAAGCAAATTTGAAAATAACGACGTTGAAATTTTTCTATTGGCCGGCTTCTTTGTCAGCATGACATAACACCTGTGATCTAAATATGGTCTTTCATTAAAAAATCGTTCGCTGCTTTGACTAAGAAAACTATTATCGGTCTTTAGAAAATCAGGCTCATACTTCGCATGGGTAAACCAATCCTGTTTATGAAAAATGCTATAACGGGGTAAAACTTTAATTGCCTTTACCAATGCTTGGTGAAACGCTTCGTATTCATTGTCGGACAATGTGAAGATTTCCGGTAGCATGACCTCGTAAACAACAGTTATGTCTCCCTGCTTTGATAGGATACTGTCATGTTCCACAGCCATTATTGGTAAAATATCGCTCAACTTTTTATCCATAGATCAGTAAAAGTTTTTCTTGAATAATTTTTGATCTCCCTCGGCACAATTTTTTTTGCCATCTTTTTCATCAGGCCGTGCTCGCCATATTTATGGCTCATCCTGTAAATGGTCATGAACAGGATCGTTGTCAACAGTATTATTATGCCCAAGCAAATGAATGTGTTTACGCCAACGATATATAGTATTGCAAAAACGACCAGCAAAGCAACCAAGCCGCCACCGAGATACCAGATGTATTGCGCCTTAATGCCACGAAATTCAATGGGCTTGTTAATACCTTTGTTGATCTGGTAAACGCTTGTGCTCATACTCCAAAGAATGATCTTATTACTGTAGCCACCACTACGAGAAACACACAACTTCCAAACCATGCCGCCGCTACTTTTCCCGTGTCATGATCGCCACTGTTCCATTTTTGATAAACTTTTACTGCCCCAATTAATCCGACTATTGCTCCAACAGCGTACATTAGGTTTGTTCCGGCTGCAAAGTATCCCCGCACTTTTGTGTTTGCTTCATTAATACCGGCGTTGCCATCCTGCGCATTCAGCACTGCATTAACTAATAATAGAATTGTGATTAGACAAATTTTGTCCAGCTTCGATTTCACTTGTTTCATACCTGATCTTAATTTTTAGATGAATAGGAATTTGGATGCTCCATACACTGTCAGCGTTTACTTACTAACCCATAGTCTTTTCAGATCTTCTTCGCTTAAGTGCATGGAGCAATTCGTTTGACATTCTTCGGCAATTAGATTATTAATAGCATCCGGGAATGGAGATTCACGTATAGTTTGAAATCTGTCGGAAGAAATTAATTTCTGAAGTGCAAATAATATTTCTTCTTTGGGTGAACGACTATAGCCTGCCTGTCTGATCAACGCTCTTACTTCATCTAATATGTATTCAATTGCTTCAGATTGGATGAACGTTTCTCTGTTAACTTCTGGAAATATGTCTTGTCCAGGTTGTTCAATGGCAAATCCAGGCTGAGTATTCTGCACCACGAGTTGTGACATTTCCTTTTTATAAAAAAGAAACAAAATGATGACATAATAAATGATAAGCAAAATGGCAATTGTTTGAAAGTAGGTTGCCCAGGAAATTTGATTTAACATACGCTGATTTTTTTCTTGTTCACAAATCAATCTCTTTCACAGCATTTGGTTCGTTCTTTTCAAATGAGATTGCAAACATACATTCCGAAAATATAGATTTGGTGGAGTTGAGTAGAAGTCAGATCGAAGTTTTTAATCATAGCTATCAATATTCCTCATCATTTTCTGAAGAAATCGTTTTACATTTTCTTTGGTCTCAGGAGAAACCTTATCGCTGTATTTTGAGAGGCTTTCAGGGCTAAAACCTTTTTGCGTTTTGTTTGAAATATGAGGCGCGGTTTTTTCAAGAAGGGTTTTATAGATTTCAGCAGGTGCACCCCCTGAGTCTATAAATGCCTTATGAATTAAGTAGATTTCTGAACCTTTAAATGGAGTATGAACAAATTCGTGTCCGTTGACGCCATTTCTCTTGCTCATAGTCGAGTGCAAAAGTTTCATGTCTGTTGTTATACATTGCAAAATGCTTATAGCATAGTCCAATTTTTCTTCTGTCTTTTCCATATTACTAAAGCTTAGATTACTTGACTCACTTCAAAATCTAAGCCTTTTACCATACTCAATTCATCGTATTTAGCTACGCGGAAATGACTATTTTTTTGAAATTATCCAAGAGAGACAAGGCCGACATATACTTCCAGTTTCTTGCACAATTCTATCTTGTTATTTACCCTTGTTTTTTCGAAAATATTCTGAGCATGCTTTGCTACCGTTCTTTCGGCAATAAATAAAGCCTCCGCTATCTGTTTATGAGTATTTCCTTGAGAAATTAACCTGGCGATTTCTGTTTCCCTATTGGTAAGGCAATACAATTTGCAATTTTTACCAACTCTTTCTTCAGCGCTAATTTTCTCTAATTCTTTTGTCCGCTTATCTACTTCCTGCTGCAACCGCTCGTTCCAGTTAAGTAAATGCAATTCAGATTCAATTAGCCGCTGGTGTTCTCTCCTTATTTGCTCAACATTCCTTTTAAGGTGAAGGGCAAGCAGCAGTAAAAAACCTGTGTTTGTTGTCAATGCTTCTATAGCCTGGCTTAAATCAAAGTAAGCAATAAAGGGCAATCCTATCCAGGGAGTTAAACTGAAACAAAAAACAATGATCTCCTCATTGAATTTTTTGTTGCTACCATCATGTTTGTATTTAAACCTTATAGCATTCCAAACAGAAAAAAAAACCCATAATGCATAAATCACAGGTATGAAAAGTAAATTTTGTGCATTACCCAGATCGTTGCTTAAATAAAATACTGATACAAAGAGCAGATATGGTAGCATCAGAAAAAAATAAACACCTCTAGAGGCGTGGAATTTCATTTTTTTTAAATCAAATGCTTTGTATGCATAGTATGGGAAAAAACAGGGCGTAACGAAACCGGTGCCATAGGCAATGCTTTCCTGAACGAAATAGGAACCGGGTAAATTGGGGTCAGGGAACAGGCCTCCGGTAATATTATAGGTAAGTAGCAATAAGATTAAAATAACGTTTCGTGATGTTGTAGTATCATCTGGTCTTGCAAGCCGGTAAATAACCAGATAGGAAAGAATTACTATTTCTATGCAGACGAATAGAAAAGTAACAATATGCATCTGTGTACCAAATACCAGCATATTGAATGCGATTTATCACAATGATCTTTTTAAAAAAAAGAGTTCATAGCCCAACTCAAGCTTATTATATACCCTGAATCCAAACCTTTGATACCATGATATATTCTTGAGTGATGAGGTCTCCAAGCAAATGTCTCTTTTATCAGATTCACTTTCCTTTATGATTTCCTTAAGCAATGAACTCCCAACTCCCTTATTTTGATCGCGAGGGTCCACCCCAATAAACCACAAGTAATACATTAATTCTTTTGATTGAAGTTTTTTGATCCTGGCTTCACGATCCAACGCCTTTCTCACATTAGATATACCGATGCAGGAGAAGATCAGCTTTATATCCAACTTGATTGATCGAAATGTATTTTTTTTCTTGTCAGGTAGCACGATTAGAGCACAGCCCTTTTTATCATCAGTCAGTAAAACTTTTCCAAACAAATAACACACATCAAAAGAATACTCCATTAATTCTTTTAGTCTCAGATTTCTTTTGTTGTCTTGCTTTATTATATAATTGACACTTTTGTTGTTGTCAAATGAGCTTGCAAGAATATCCACTACAAGGTCCCTATCTTGATAATTTGCATTGACCATAAGACTGTTTAATATTTTCCTTTTTTTAGAAAATAATTCAAACCACATGCCCCCGATCTTTTAACCGGTATATATTCCACAAATTTATCCCGGTTGAACAATTTTTTATCCTGGTTGAACAATTCTTTATACCGCTTGCGACATTTTCGCATTTATTAAATTCTAATCTTTACCACCCTTCCACCGACAGAGGAATTTTGGTTATCCAGGAAAATTTAAAACACCATGCCAAACAAACCCCAAACTACCTTAATTGAAATTATTTCAGCTCTCCTGATATTTCTCTTTGTGTATGCGGCAGTAAGTAAGCTCTTAGATTATCAAAAGTTTCAAGTACAGTTAAGTCAATCACCTTTATTAACCCCTTTTGCTGGTTGGGTATCTTGGATTATCCCTTTTCTTGAGATAATTATATCATTAGTGCTAGCATTTCGAAAATTTCGATTATTGGGACTATATGCTTCCTTTAGTTTAATGGTGATGTTTACAGCATATATCATAGCAATCGCAAAGTTTAGTGATTATATACCCTGTTCCTGCGGTGGTGTGTTGCAGAATATGTCGTGGAACCAGCATCTTGTTTTTAATATAGCTTTTGTTTTATTAGCATTGGTAGGCATTGTACTTCACTCTAAACATCCAAGAGAAGAGCCAGTGTCATTAGAAAAAGGAATGGGAACGGTGTTTAACTGAAAGATCTTTCAAATAAGTAAAGAAATTATTGTTGCAACGATGCCGCCTTTCTGCAGAATGGCGGAGTATCTGTAAAGTTTTTACTTAAGCAGATAGCCAGCTGTATTAAGAATACAGTTGATGAAACAGGCGAAGCTGAAAACCTGCAAAAGAGTAAGCATATTGTTAAACTATAAAATAAAAACTTATGAAACGTATTCTTTTTTCACTTGCTTTTGTAGTTGCCATTTGTAGTGCGTTTACGACAAGCAAATTTACTCAAACCGTATATTTGCAAGACCCTAATGCGGACAATTGTACTGCAAACACAACTGTTTGTCCAACTGCGGGACAAAATAATTGTTTTGTTTCAAGCACTCAGTATTATTTACTTGATAACAACAGCAGATGCACAATTCAGGCAACAAAGAATTAAAAGAAATTTGCCTGAATTTAATTAGTAGGCAGTGAAGGAAATCCTGCCTACTAATTGTTTATTTACACGACTTACCAACTGGAGTGCTTTCATAAAATCGTAGTCTAAATGAGAAATAGAACAGTCATAACGATTACAGGATGTTTTCTCCTTAGTGTGCTTTTTGTGTTAGGGTTATTTATTTATTCAAATCCCAATTATACAAGAAAAAATGGCTTTAGCAGGTCATTTTCTGCTAAGACGGTTAAGGTTATAAATAGTTTTAACCTCTTACACGATAAATACTACATCGCAGGATTAAGCAAGGAACACATTCATTTAGGTAATTACGAAAATCCAGGCGTTATTTTGCGATTGAATCTTAATTTGCCCATCGAAGATACTTTGCAGTTGAAAAATATTAATCAATTCAAGAATAAATGGCCACTATTTCGGGTAGCAGTTGATTCCCCATACGTTTATTTGGGAGAAGGAGTTACACCTAATTTATTACGTTGTAAGTTACCTGATTTAAATTTAAAAACATTCATAAAAAGTAGTATCTATTTTACCGATTATCTTCCAATATCCTTAAACAGTTTTGTTATGAAGACCTACAATCCAAAAATTGGTCAAAATGTTTTATTTAAGGAAAATATAGATACTTCCTCAGTTAGATTTTCCTTTAATGCTCTTGAAAAACAAATAGACGGGATTTTTTGTACGAGTGGACGTTTAAGCTATAACAGAAATAGCAAAAAAATCATCTATGTTTATCATTACAGAAATCAATTTATTTGCATGGATACAAATTTAAACGTTCTATATAAGAAGAATACAATTGATACAAATACCTATGCAAAAATAAAAGTAGCAAAAATAGGTAATCAAACAACAGTTTCGTCCTCGTCAGTAGTAATTAATAAATATAGCTCAATGGACGAGAAATATTTTTTTGTTAACTCAAATCTGATTTCCGATAATGAAGATAAAAAATTGTTCAGCAATTCTTCTGTCATAGATGTATACTCAATTGAGGATGGACAGTACAACTTTAGCTTCTATTTGCCAAATTTCAAAAACAGAGGGTTGACGGATTTGAAAATTCAAGACAATAAAATTATAGTGCTATACAAAGAGTATTTGATAATCTATAGTATTTCTATGTGATTTGTAAGTGCTATTAAAAGGACCCAGTGTAGAGATTCGCATCCTTTATAACTATAACTTTCATTTCTTTTTCTCCTTTTACCAAATCCAGTCCATTTTTTTGTAAAGCCCTCTTTATATCATTTAAATCAGTCATAATGCAATCTAGAGTAATATCTATATTCCCTTGTATTGCAGTTTCGTCAATAAAAACTGGAACAGGTTCTTCCTGATGATACGACCACAAATCAGTAATAATAAGTTTGATAGGAACATTGGTATATGTCTTTCCTGCATGAGAGCCTATGATAGAACGCTTTTCATCTTTAGCGATCAGGGAATAGGCTTTTTTATCAGAAACTATTAGTTTCCAATAAGAAAATGTTCTTGTCTCAATACTCACCTCTACATTAAAATAATTTTGTAAATCATCTTGCATGAATTTCATAATGCGTTCCCTGCTAACAAGTCGCTTTGGAATCTGCAAACTATAGTTATACACTCCTTTGACCTTTCCTGCAGAAAAATCTACATCAAAATCAGATGGGTTCTTAGTTTCTATCTTTGGATTTGGTAATATCTTCCCGTAAAGGCTATCCCAGGGATTAATAAATTCGACACCCAAGTAAGCGAGACGAAATAACCTGCCCACATCAATACCAATTCCTTGTATCCTGCTAGTGGTGGGATAAATGTTACCCATTCCATACTGCTCAGTCGAAGTATTCCATTTTGCCAATACTGAAGAATATAGCACATCTTTTTCATCTATGGTATTTACCATGAGAGGTTTTTTAACGTCGTATGAAGCTGTTAAATTCATTTCTCCTTTGTAGCTCATATCAATAAAATCGAAACTTTTGTTGTTTATAAAAGCTTCCAAGTTTTCTTCTGTTAATTCCGTGGAGGTGACGGCTTTCAAAATTCCTTTGTTATCAACCCAGAAAAGCCTTGGAGTAGCTTCAAATTTCCATTCTTTATTCAAAACAGAATCATAAGCTACCGGTAATTTCAAGTCTTGTTTAATTCTGAATTTTTCATACATATTTCTTACATACTTGTCCAAAATTCCAATCATTATAATCTCGACTTTACCAGCAAACATTTTTCGCAATTCATTTGACTTCGGGAAATTTTTGACACAAACAGTACAGCCAGTAGAAAAAAAATCAAGAATAAAATACTTCTCGTGAAAATCTTTTAAGGAAAC